>MKWU01003951.1_pt1 | contig 18391 bp, 13 predicted proteins | sample 809101 | NCBI WGS metagenome assembly MKWU01 (sample SAMN05860141, study PRJNA318959) | sponge metagenome | host: Aplysina aerophoba | place: Slovenia: Piran, Adriatic Sea, Gulf of Piran | collected 2013-05-07
CAATCCCGACTATGCGCTGTGGTACGGGTGGAGCGAGATGGTGCAGGACCTGGCCGAGATCAGGGCGCTCTCCCGGGACCTTCGTGTGGAAGCCGGCCGGCGCGGTTCGGCGGAGTAAGTGGCCGGGGCGGTTGGAGTGGACGGTGCAAGGGCAGTGGCCTGAGCAATTGAACTGGCCGGCGCGACCGGAGACGGTAACCGAAGCAGTCGAACTGGCCGGCGCGTCCGGGGACAGGATTCGAACTGAGTGGGCGGAATGACCGGATTTACCATCACCCTGATCGTCTTGGCGGCCATTACGCTGGCCATGATCGCGGTAGTCCTGCGGCGGCCCGATCTTACCGCCTCGGCCGGCGGCATGATCTTCGCGTTCTTCACGTTTCTACTGCTGCCCGGCGTGGCGCTGCTCGGTGGAACCGTGCAGCACTACGAGCAAGCCAAGTCGACCGAATTCTGCGTCTCCTGCCACGTAAACCAACCCTTCCTGGAAAGCCTGTATATCGACGACGGCCGGTTTCTGCCCGCCGCCCATTTCCAGAACAAACGGATCGATGCGGACCGCGCCTGTTACGCCTGCCATTCGGACTACACGATGTTCGGGGACGTGGACGACAAGATCCGGGGCGTGCGGCACGTATGGCACAACGTCTGGGGGACGTGGTCCGAACCCGTCGCGCTATACGAACCCTTCGAAAACACGGCCTGTCTCGAATGTCACGAAGGAGCGCGCTCGTACGAGGAGCATCCGGACCACCGGCCCTATCTGCGCGAGCTCCTCGACGGTTCCAAATCATGCGTAATGTGCCACAACCTGGTGCATGAGGTGGACAAGCTGGATCGTTTTGGCAAGTGGGAACCGGCGGCGGGAGAGTGAGCGATATGCATGAATCCCTCGGGTCCGGTGGCCGAACTGGATTCGCCGGCTGGCTTTACATTGCGGGTTTGCTGATCGTAGTGGGCCTGGTCGTGGAAGTGGCGACCCTGTTCTGGATACATCCGGTCTCGATGACCCTGTTCCTTTGCCTGGGGGCCGTGCTTGTGCTGGCGGGCATGGCGGTCTTCTTGTGGTCCGTCGTAAGCAGACCCCGCTGACGCTCGCGGGTCCCGTTGATGCTCGCGGCCCCGGTGATGCTTATGGTATACCCACCTCTCTATCCCCCGGCATCCCCGAGCGGATGACGTTCCTGATATCCCCGAACACCTATCCCCCGGCATCCCCAAGCGGATGAAGATCGATCGGTGTGAGCACGCCGTGGAAACCGTACTTGATGCCAGACCGGTCTCCCTTTCCGGGAGGGAAGTATTCTTCTATGAGCGCCAGCAACCGGCGGTTGAATTCGGCGGCCTGGGCTTCTGACAGCCGTGCGCGGTTGTGGTTGACGGACATCTGGAAGGACGGTCCGAACATCCCCTCGGTCGCTTCGCGAGAGGCCTGGTTGAACTGGCCGGCCACTGCCGCCGGGATGACCTCCTCCGCCAGACTGTCCTCCTCCGCCAGACTGTCCTCCCCAGCCTGGCTGTCCTCCCCAGCCTGGCTACTCATCTCCGCCCGGTTGTCCTCCGGACCGGACGGCCCGCCTGCCTTCTGCTCCTCCGGACCGGATAACCTGCCCGCCACCTTCTCCTTCCGTACGCTAATCACTCCTGCCGCGGGCAAGCACCGCCATTCCCGGGGATCTGACGCCGTATCGCCCTCCAAATTTACAACTCCCGTCTGCGCCAGCCGCTGCGCGTGGTACAGCACCCGGGCATCCGTAACATCAAGCGCTTCCGCAATCTCTGTCACCGACTTGCCTGTTTCAAGGATTTCCAGGATACGCCAGCGAAGCGGATCGAGGACGACTTTTGCACGATCATCTTCGATAACGAGTTCAACGGCTGCCTGAGACTCGACGGGAAAGGCGAGTTCACGCCGGATTGCCATGTTGAAACTCCTTCATATTGGTCCGACCTGATCTTCGTGTTGTCTGACGTCGAAATCGAGCACGACCGTCAAGGTATCATGTTGTGTAATTTGAGATAATGCTGCCGTCCTGGCATTCATGAACGTTAACTTCTCGTAGATCCATTGACAATGGCTTCGGCATGCATCAATTGGTCCACGATCCATCTGAAATTCGGGACGTCACCCAGGATCATGTCCTGCATGGCTTCATAGTCCCGCTCGATCAGCATGTGCAGTTCCAACTGGGGAACCAGTTTTACCCGTCCAGGTACGGCCTCTTCGAACTTCTTCCAGGCCTGTCGAAACGCAATAAGGTTGTGTTTACGAACTGAATCCATCAAGTCAAGGTTGGATAGAGCGGCCCTGCCGGACTCGGTCTCCGTTATCATGGCAACATCGTAGTAGTGGCGGGATATCCGATCTCTGTCTGCCGGTAGACGCTGAGCGTCCCGATATCCGCAGTACAACCCATGCAGGATCAACAGCTTCTCCCAGAGCGTGCGATCTGGTGCGATAACGCGGATGTTTTCCACTGCCAACGACAAGTCTCGCACCTCATCCGCGATGAATGGATTGATGGTACGGGTCAGGTTGGGATCCAGCGCCGATCTCGCCCCTGCCTCGATTCGTCTCGAAAGTGCGGTTTTAAGTTCGCCGCGTACATAGCTGCCACAGGCCGACTTCAGTTTTCCAAACAGAGCCGCTCTTTTCCTGTTCGTCAGGTTTCTTGCCGTGATCGGGTCGCTTTCGCCTTCGAAGCCAAGATCGTCACGAAAGACGACCAGATCTATGTCCTCGGAGAATCGCTTAATGAGTCCAAAGACCTTGGATAGTGAAGTCCCGCCCTTGAAGAGCAGTTTCGGATGCCCTTCCGGAAGCCTGTTGTAGAGCGCGTCGAGGACGAGACAGACCCAGAAATCTTTCTCCACATAGCCGGTAACGTATCGAGCCGGTTTGCCGCTGATTCGAAGAGGTCCCGTCTGTCCTGGACAGGAAGGGAGAGGAAAGATACGTAATCCATTTTCATATTGCGTCGTGATGTTCAGTGGTTATTTCTCGCAACAGCGGCAATACCCATCCTGGCAGATCGCGTATGTTTCTTAATAAATCGACCTTCACTTCTTCCGAGAGGGTTCGGCTCAAGGTCGACAGGACGCGTGCGTCCTCGGCCGCGGCGGGACCAAGCCATCGCAACGCCTGAACCACCGAAGCTGACGGTCTTCCGACCCATTTCATAACGCTCGGGCTCGCATGTCGAAAACGGACCGTCCTTCCTTCGATTTTAAGTGTCCTGGAGTAGCCATCTGTTACGAAGCTGACTTTCGCCGGTACTGCGTTCGTGAGTCCCAACTGATTCGCAGAGGCCATGCCATCCGGCAGGATCTGAACGCCGTCCCTCCTTGCCAGTGCGCTAACTGCAGCATCCAGATCAACCGGCGCAGGACGTCTCAGTACGTTGCTGAACCTGGGCCTGTCATAAAGGCCGTGGCCTATACGCCGCAGCCGATCGGATCTGGCCAGGCGCGACAGAGCCTGGTCGATGGCCTCCCTGCTCCCGAAGTCCAGGAAATCCTTCGGTGTGCAAACCCACTTTCCGGTGGGATGAGCGGACACCCTACGCATGATTTTAGCGGCCATACTGCTCATTGAAAACACTCGTGATATGCGATATCCTCAGTATCAATTATTGTCAGAAAATTAAAGTAATTATCTGACTAAACAAGAAGTTTATTCCATGATCTTCCAATTTTCTGTCCGTTACATCCAACCCGGTCTTAAGGCTACCGGATGCACCGCTGGTTTAAACCTGTTGCTTGGCACCAGGTGAGTTACTACGATTGAAACTGATCGTGTACCGATCAGTTATGTTTCAGGCACCGTAATTGACTAGAAACCTGGAGGCGCCATGAACAAGCAACATACGTACAAGATCGGGGTCGTGTGGACGGGCAATCTGGGCAACGGCTCGAGCACGTACAGGGGCTATACGCGAGAATACGACATCGCATGCGAGGGCCAGCCGGTGATCAAAGGCTCCGCTCACCCCGGCTACGGGGGCGACGCTGCCCGCCATAATCCGGAGGACATGCTGCTGGCTTCTCTTTCGGCCTGCCACATGCTCTGGTATCTGCATCTTTGCACGGTGAACAAAGTCGTGGTGACGGCCTACGAAGACCAGGCGGAAGGTGTGATGGAACTGAATCCGGACGGCTCGGGCCAGTTCGGACGCGTGACCCTCAGGCCGCGCGTTACGATAACGGCAGAGCGTGATGCGGAAACCGCGGCGCGCCTGCATGAAAAAGCCCATGCCATGTGCTTTATCGCCAGGTCCGTGAACTTCGCGGTCGATCACGAGCCGGAAACGGTCACTGCGCAGGCCGGCTGAAAGGAATATCTGCAACCCGGAGCTCGTCTAGGGTGCGGCCGGTGATTCAGAAATAAAACCGAGATAGTTTTCAGGATGAACAAATTGGAACGAACTTTCTGGATAGGCCTTGCGCCAGACGCCGGGCGCGCGGTGCGACCTGGCGGTCCATTTCATTTTCGTGGCAAGTAGTTGATCTCCCCACTCCTCGACCAGCTCGATTTCCTGACGATCGTATGTACGCCAGAAGTAGCTTTCCGCAAGATGTCCGTTGTAGAGGTTGTGCTTCAATCGCTCCACCAGGATGTAGCTTTCCCACAACTCCCCCGCGTCATCCCGCATCGCCAGTGGGTTGAAGTTGTTGATCAACCCGTTCCTGATGCCGTTGTCGTAGAAGTAATACCGTCGGCTCTTGGTTATTTCCTTACGCAGATTGCGGCTGAACCCGCGGCGGCTGTATAGGATATGGTAATTCTCGAGCAGGTCGAGATATCGATCCACGGTGTTCGCGCTCATGCCCAACTGCGTGCCCAGTTCGGAATTCGATACCACGCGTCCGATCTGGAAGGCGACCAGTTGCAGCAGCCTGAGCAGCTTGTCCGCATGGCGTATGCCCTCCAGCTGGAGTATGTCCCTGAATAGATAGGAAGCGATCAGTTCCTTGATATAGCGTTGCCGGTCTTCGTTTGACTCCAAGAGGACGACTTCGGAATACGACCCGTAGATCATCCGAAGTTCGAGATGGGCTCGTGTCTGGTGCGCGGATTCGGTTTCTTGGAGCTCCAACTGGGCCAGTGGCAGAAGCAGCAGGGTATACTTGCGGCCGGTCAGGGGCTCGCCGGTCTGATTGGCCAGGTCCAAGGAAGACGAGCCCGTGGCGATGATCCGAAGATCCTCGACGTGATCGGCCAGCAGTTTGAGATTCAGCCCGATTTCCTTGATATGCTGCGCTTCGTCTATGATCAATGTACGTCGCCGGCCTACGAAGGACGTCAATTTTGCCAGGGACTGACTCTCGAGGTACTCCCTGACCACGATGTCCTCCCCCGTTACGAGCAGGGCGTCGGGGTCGTGTTTTCGCATGTAACGCTTGATCAGCGTGGTCTTGCCCACCCTTCTGGGTCCGTATACCACAACGACTTTGCCCGGTGTAACCAGGTGGGCGAGTGTGGTGAGTTGCGCTTGAGGAATATATAAATCTGTCATTATATTGATATATTTAACGTTAATTGTAATAATAAACTAGTGATATTTTGGATGATTTGTCTCTAATAAGAAGGCTTTCATTTAATGTGTATAACCGGGGAATGGGAGAAAACCCCTCGCCTTAAGGCGACGACTTTAGTAAGGGTTGCGGTATGGCAGCCTACCGCAAGACGTCTCATAGCGTATATGATCTGAAGGTGTCTTTGTTTGGATAGTGAAATACCGCAAACGCATTCTTCGGGGTCCGATAGCGGAACGGACGCGTGAACTGATCCGCGAGATATGTCAACGCCACGATGTTGAGACCTCAAAGGTTACTTGTCTTCAGATCATGTCCGCCTTCTGGTATCCCTTCCGCTCCATCTGAGTGCAAGCCGATTTATGCAGGCGGCAATTTGTAAGAGTACAGACAAGTTGCTGAGTGAGTTTTACCTCCTGCGTAACGCGTTCCGGGGTCGCCACCTCCTATGGGGTCGAGGCAGATTTGCAGCATACTCAGGTAACGTGACCGACGAGGTGATTGAGCAATACATAGTGCTACAAGGTGGCGTAGTCCAGGACGCCGACGTGACGATAGAAGAGTAGCCTGAGTGAACCGGTGCGGTCGGCTTTCAGATGACCCGCACAAACTACCGCCGTTAGTCGGTGGTAATTGAGTTTCATCGGCATCTCAGCGGTGAAACTTCGTCAAGTTGTCTCCGGGACGGGACACTAGCGAGAGAAAGATGACTATTTGACATTCTGCCAGAACAAAATCTATCTTAAGCTCGATTTATTCTGTATTTATGGAGTAAGACTGCGTCGGAACTACTAGTGCAGAAGTTATCCATGACCTATGGGGATGAAATCAACAATGATTGGAGTTTGGTGGCTTTTAGTGGTCGAGGTCGTGGGCTACTTGGGTATCGAGCGGAGCATGGTCTGCAGAGAATCGCAAAAAGGCGGAGTACCAGTACCTCGATTTTCGATGTACTCGGACTGAACTTGCATGCTTTCACCTACCTAGCGCTCGTGCGCGATGACGAAGGCAGTTTCCGATGCCTCAACGGGTATTTTCCCGACCAGTTGAGATGATCAATTGGTGTACTACAGAGGAACATACTTCACTTCGGTACCGTTTGACCTCCTGATGAACGAGAACGTGATCGACCCAGACAATGGCAGGATGCACTGATCCTGATTGCGGTTCGGTCCGTTTGTTCGTACAGAATGGTCATTTCATCGAACGTATGCAACGGAATCCGCCATAACAGGCCTCGAACAGTAGTTCAGATGGACCTTCCATGCATGAAGGAGGCTCGGAACCAGGTGGTCAGCAGAAAATGCTCACTAAAGAAGACGTTTTTCCAACTTAGTCCTTCATCAAGCGTCTGCTATGCAACGTGTTAACAATCTTTACCTACCGAAACCAACGCCGACGTTTGTCGGTATACTGATCTGGCTTAGGACCGCCAAGTTTAAGGGCTTCCATAGCCAGAACGAGTTTTTATATCTTACAGATTGGACATCCAACTGTGGGAACAGATAGCAAACTCCCAAACCAACACGATGTTGATGGGACTTCCTTAATTGAGAACATCCATAGTCATCTCCTGAACATAGGATTCTCCAGAAACGGTAGCGGCTATGTCGTTGATGGAGACTTGACGAAACAGAGGATTCGGGACCTACATGCAGCACAGCGTTTGGATGTCCTTAAGCGACATAGGTCGTTCGTCGAATCTCACGGCTCTGCGCTAGCAAGTTTTTTTGTGAGTGGAGATCAAGTTGATCCAACCACTATTGATCCCGAGCTTGTAGAGGTTTTTCCTGGCACACTTGAGTCTCGATTGTTCAGATTTGCTTCGCTGCTGTGGTCCGTGCCTGTGTCGCAGGGCTTTGGACGTCGACTGCGTTTCCTCGTCAAGGACAGGCAAAACGGTTGTTTGATTGGCCTCTTCGCTCTGGGAGATCCTGTCTTCAACCTTTCGGCTCGGGACAATTGGATTGGGTGGACACACGAAGACCGCCGGGATCGACTCGTTCATGTAATGGATGCCTACGTTGTCGGCTCCGTTCCTCCTTACTCTCAGTTGATTGGCGGCAAACTCGTGGCCTCACTTATGGGTAGCAAGGAGGTGAGACGAGCCTACGAGCGGAAGTATCTGGCACGGCAATCGGTGATTCGCCAAAGGAAACATCGGGCGCGTCTGGTGCTATTGACCACCACATCGGCTCTGGGTCGTTCATCAATCTACAACCGTCTGAACATACCGGAGGGCCCTCGGTTCCTCCGGATTGGCACGACCAAGGGTTTTGGTCACTTTCACCTCTATGGCGAGGTGTTCGATTCGCTCAGGGCTCATCTGGAAGAGACGGGGCATCCCTATGCGTCAGGCCACAGGTTTGGCATGGGACCGAACTGGAAACTGCGAGTCGCGAGGGCCGCGCTTGAAGACCTTGGCATCGACGGAAACTCAATTCTGAAGCACGGCATTGAGCGTGAAGTGTATGCCATCCCACTTGCCGAGAATTGGAAGAAAGTCTTATCGGGAGAGCACCAAAGAATCCGGTCTCTTACCAGACCGGCTGCCGAGATATCGAAGTTCTGCTTGGATCGTTGGATAGTGCCTCGATCAGAGCGGGACGCGAGTTTTCGAAGTTTTGACAGTGGCAGCATCATATCTACACTATTGAACGGCGGCACAGGGGCAGCGAGGTAATGACCACTGAGATAGAGGCATGGCAGACGCGCCTATCGCTGCATTTTGCGGCTCTCAGGGACATTCGGTGCGCGAGGGGAACCGAAGAATCCCTCTTTGCCCTTGAACACGGTCTGACCCAAGCGGAAGTAACCGCTCTTGAAGGGACGGTGCGAACGCACATCGCGTCTCGCACGCCATCACGTGACCATTGGCTGGTATGGGTCGTGTACGCCGCGGAACTGGGCTATCGGTACGCCGGCGACGAGTACTGGCAGACCTTCGAACAAGAGACTCCTAGATGGATTATCAACGGAGACCGCTACAGGATACGTGAATTCTACAGGCGGTTCGTACGGGAATTCGACGGCGCGGTACCTTCCGGTCCTTGGGCTGAGCACTTCTCCATTATCTGTTGGCCCATCACCCATGCCATCCTTCCAAAGGACTTGCAGGTGCAACTTGCCCGCACACTCTATGAGTGCCGGTACCTGTTCTCCGAGGATGTCCTTGGCTCTCCAGAGCAGTTGGGTGACCTCCTCGCCGCACGGAGTTGGAACGCGTCGTCCCGCTTCCGGAACCTTGCGGAAGACAAGCGCCTCTTAGGCCAGATAGCTGCGGCTCTTCTCACCCAAGGACGGGCTGGGTCCAATGAGCTCATATACCCCGCGACCTTACAGAGGATCAGTGAGGATCTTGACCGAGAGCGGCAGGCACGAGAATGGCTTCAAAGAGCACGTCGTTCCGTAGACGAACGGGTGCAAATCCGGGGCCTCGGCACCACAAGCAGCCGGGCATTTTCCTCGACCGTCGGTCAACTTGACGAGGCCAGGGCGACTGTCGTTCAACTGGGAATCGAGCCACGTCTCGTACTTCGACCACGAGATACCTCCGGGGAATCGTGGGACATACTGCTTGAGATCCCGGGCCTGTCTCATTTGCTGCTGCGATTCGCTCAGACCCGGGAGATACTCACTGGCTCTCGCTGCCGTGTTGCAGGGTCGCAAGGTCGGCCATTGGCACGCGGTCGCCTTGTCCATGGCACCCAGCACATAAGGCTTGTCAGGTGGCCGGAACCCGATGAAGTGCTACTGCAATTCGAGAGAAGGGACCCGCAACTCGATTTTCTCCTCCGTACGGAGTGTCTCCTTCGGCCTGGTACTACATGGCTCCTAAGGATTGCTTCAGATGGGCTGGCTTATGAGCGCAGGGGTTTGAGAGTAAGGCCCGGTGAGCGCTATGTCATCCTCAGTACGGATGGCCCGATTGACGGAGGCGTGCACGTCATTCCAATTGAAGTAGAGTGCGAGGGAGTCAATGCCGCGATTCTTGATCTGCCTAAGTCACTCAAGGAAGATTGGCAAGAGTCGATTCAGAATCTAGGGCTTGGGCAGGCAAGGAGCATTGAGGTTTGGCCCGTCGGCTTGTCCGCGGTGGCATGGGACGGGGAAGGCCAAGGCGAGTGGCTAGCCTCCGAGCGACCGTGCCTTGCCATTCTTGCGGACCACCCCCTGGAGTCCCTGCAAATCTCTATGGATTCTAGCCCGCTGCACGTGTTCGAGTTGGCAACCTTAGAAGCGGGGGAACCCCTGTTTCTTGAACTCCCTCTGCTTCCTATCGGGACGCACAAGCTAAGATTCTCAGCAAGTAGCAGTTTGGCAGGCGAGACTGAAACGATAGACGATCAAGAAGCCACCATACGCATTCTTGAGGACAGACCGCAGACTGCAACGATTGATCATCGGGGCCCGCTGTCGGTGCAGATCGATCCCCCGCACCCCACCATGGAGCAACTCTGGGATGGTGAAGTTGAAGTCCAGCTGCAGGGGCCTGAGAACCGAGAGGTTGCTTGTCGCGTCTCGCTACTTGAAGGGAATGGGGGAGGTGCGATTCTTGCGAAGGACCTGCCACCGCTCAGATTGCCTGTGTCTCCCGAGGATTGGAAGGACCACTTCGACAAGCGTTTTCGAAATAGAGAAGAAGTACAAGAGGCATACGATAGGGCAGTCAATTGCGTGCTGGAGTTTGGTGTTGGTGAACTCGGACGTTTCACGCTCCGATGCGCACGTACCTTCACTCCACTTCGATGGGCGTTGAGACGGGAAGGCAACAATTACATGGCACGGCTCTATGACGACAGCGGCCACACAGAGCACCCCACAGTAAATCGTGCCCCTTTAGAGACACCCTGTAGCGAAGAAAGGGTCCCATACGACACAGAATTCCTGGTCCCGGACCACGGGGGAATGTATGTCGCGCGGACACGGACTTTTGCTGCAGCAATCATTGTCCCTCCCGTGCTCCCCCAAGGTTTCGGACTCGCTGCGCTAGGATTTACTCCAGAGATAGAGCACTGGGTGCGTTCTACTGATTCGGTCATGAGAATAGTTGGGATTGCAGGCCTATGGAACCGGGCAAAGCTGCCGGGCAATCTTCTGGCTGTCTTCCGAAGGCAGAAAGTGATGAGCGCATTGGCCTCCGAACTATTCCGCCTTGTATGTGGAGATAACTGGGCGAGAGCAGAAGAGGAGGCTGACCGTACAGGGAGAGACGCCAGAGCATTGGAAGCCTTATCCCAGGCTATATCCAGAAACCCTGCAGAAGCCGGCGCTGGGCCTGCTCTTGTCCGCGACGCTGAAGCGATGGCCCGAAGTGATTGCAGTCACAGAGTCGAACACTTTGCCTCTCTGGCGGCCACGCACCACCTATTGTCACGGAACATCCAGCAAATGACGACCAGCCTATCGGGGCCTACTGGCCCTGGCACACCGATGTGGCTCGCAGAACTTGCCCTGAGGCTTGGAAGCGATCCGGGCAACGTCGAGGCCTGGGCGGACTCCGATCTGCGCTCTGGCCTGAATCGCCTCATGGAGTCTCCGTCCCTGTTCAGAGCCGCCAGGCTTGCGGTCTTAGCTACGCAGCCTTTCTTTTCCTCTGGAGTTCAGTCCGGCGATCTTTACGCCGGTTGGAGATGGTCATGAGACGCTTGACCGTCGCGGAAGTCCACGCCAATAAAGTAGCCGAGCTTGGACTCGATCAGAGCGCATTCGATCTGATCTCGGTTGAATCAATCGCCGCCTCCCTGAGGAGGTCAGCCAGTTTCTTGTGCCCCTGCGCGGCGACTACGCTTGTCCGTGCGGTTGCCGATCCTCTACGGGGGCTGGTCGAGGAAGCGGAGGACATAAGGGGATTCGTCCGAGAGACCCTGGAAGCCATGGTCGCGCACGGGGACCTGATTGAGAACCGCGACATTGAAGATCCGGCACCCGGTGCACCGGTACTCCTGTACACGGCTCCTCCTAGCTTTGTAGCCCGGGAGAGCGGTGCTGCGATTCTCTTGGGTGTGCCCAATCCGGTGCACGACAGTGTAGCGACCCGCATCGAATACGTAGCCCACCTGCGACATCTCAACCCTAGTCCTGATGAAGACCTCAGTTCGGAGCTACGGGACCTCGGGCTCACTGAACTATCCCAACAGCAATGGTTGAGAGCACCTCAAGGAGAAACTCCCGCCCAGCATTTGGCCTATTTTGACCGCCTACTCGACAGAGCTCGGCCCTCGGGCGACGTGCCTGGCCTATCGCTACTGGATTCGGATAGGCCAGTTCGGTACTACCCTGGTCGATGGACATCTGTGGGCTCGCTCTCTGGACGGTTCGTCACGCGTCGAAGCCAAGCCTATGGTGGTGATCTGTGGTGCTACATCGAGATGAGTGACGGAAGGCCTGAGCGACTGCTAGACCTACCCTTGGCGGATAGTCGATGGCGGGGCTGTGACGAGGCATGGCGCTTGCAAATGGCGATCGATGCAAATCGAGGGAGTTCTCAGCTGTTCAAGATAGACTCGCGCGCTGGCAAATCATATGTGATGCAGTTTTTCTCTCCATTACCAATGTGGGCTCGTCGAAGACTTGACTCGGTCGGGCAGCCGGTCTCGAGCGCAGGATGCCTCTTCGCCTATCGGCTCGCCGAGGCTGAGTTAGCCGAGGAAGTTCGCTTCGCTACTGATGAGTTGTGGCTGGCGGAACTGAAGGGCAGCCCAGAATCTCGGTGACCGACAGAATGGAGGGGAGATGGAACTGACTATTGTAGAAACCATCCAGCAGATGCAGAGCGCGCTGCAGGACTACATCGAAGCTACGTACCACATAAGTGATCCAATTCTGGTACAGCAGCGTCAGGAGATTCTCAGAACACCTGGTGTAATTCATCAGCAACCCTACTTGGAGAGCACGCCTCGCTACAAGACCGGCACGGCCCTCAAGGACCTTGGCCTTGACCCGGCCGCGCTTGAAATCTTCGGTTCCGTATCTGAGGCCGACGGTGAGCTTCAGCGGCTGATTTACGATCCACCATACGAACACCAGGCAGTTTCCACGAAGCTTTCGCTTGTTGATGCGCGCAGCCTTGTGGTCATGACCGGGACTGGGTCTGGCAAGACTGAGTGTTTCCTGTTACCCGTCCTAGGCAAGCTGGCTTCGGAAGCCCAAAGGAATGGGCAGTCGTTTGGAGAAACGCCGGCGGTAAGGGCGATGGTGTTGTACCCAATGAACGCCCTGGTCAATGACCAGCTTGGACGGCTCAGGCTCCTGTTCGCGGATAGACGCATTAGTGACAAATTCATGGCGTGGTCCGGAAGGCCCGCCCGATTTGCTCGATATACAAGCAGAACCTTGTACCCGGGAGTGCGTGATTCGAAGAAAGACCAAACTAGGCTTGCCCCGATAAGAGACTACTACATAAGCAACCTCGAAACCGCGCGCGACCCGTCATCTCCTCAACAGGCTACAGCTGAGGCTCTGGTTCGAGAACTGCAGGAGCGGGGCAAGTGGCCAGCCAAGCCCGACCTAACTAGATGGTACGGCCAAAAGGGACAGCGATGGCAGGATCGAAAGACCGGGGAATTCCAAAGGGCAGTAACGCTACCAGAGGATCCTGAGCTGTTCACGAGACACGAAGTACAGGCAGCGCCTCCCGACATCTTGGTCACCAACTACTCGATGTTGGAATACATGATGATGCGCCCGCTGGAGAGGCCAATCTTCGACCATACGCGCGATTGGCTTCGCGCAAATCCTGAAGAGTCGTTCCTGTTGGTCATCGACGAGGCACACCTCTATCGTGGAGCTGCAGGCACAGAGGTGGCGCTTCTCATACGGCGTCTATGTTCACGGCTCGGGATTCCTCCAGATCGGCTACAGGTCATCTGCACCAGCGCTAGTATGCAGGATCCTGGCTACGCCCAGAAATTCGCCGCCCAACTTACCGGCAAGGATTCAGGAGACTTCAGTACCGTGGAAGGTGAACTCTCCTTCCGACCCAATGCAGCAAAGGGCTCGGCCGAAGATGCCCTTGCCCTAGAGGGGATTGATCTTAGCGCCTTCTATGAGACAGAGACGGACTCTGACCGAATGTCGCAGGTCGTGGAGTTTCTACGCTACCGAGGGGTCGAACCGTCAGGCCAGTTGAATCAAGCTCTACACAGCGCGCTTGAGTCTTTCCCGCCCATGTCGGAACTCATTAACGCGACAATGACGGCGGCTCAGCCGGTCGCGGATCTAGGAGAGTTGTTGTTTGAGGAGACTCCTTCTGGTGTGGCTGATCGGGCCGTTACAGCCCTGATTGCCTTGGCAAGCATGGCCAAGCCTGACTCAAACCAGCCCGGACTGATGCCTTGCAGGGTTCACTCTCTCTATAGAGGACTCGCAGGACTCTGGGTTTGTATGGACTCTCAGTGCGGGGAGATGCCACCAGAGCAACGTGGTGGACCGTCAGGTAAGTTGTATGGCCAGCCCCGGGCTGTGTGCGAATGCGGCGCTAGGGTCCTTGAACTCTATACATGCCGCAATTGTGGTACAGCCTACGCTAGGGCCTATACAAACGATGTCGAGGAACCTGAATTCCTATGGTCGGAGCCGGGCGGGGCACTTAGGACATTGTCAGGGTCGTACGAGGAATTGGAGGCCATAGACCTTCTCTTGGATGAGCCTGTCTTTGCGGACAGTGTTGAAGCTGCGGACTACGATCTGATTACAGGACGTTTGAACCCCTTCAGTCTGGGGGAGCGGAATCGACGAGTCTACTTGCGGGCCAACCGTGCGGAGGCTCCCAGCACAGAAGAGGGCGCTATAAACCCATCCCTGGGCGAATTCAGACCCTGTGCTGGATGCGGTGAGACGGCCGGATTCGGACGAACCTCAGTTCAGGATCATCAGACGAAAGGTGACCAACCCTTTCAAGCACTCATTTCAAAGCAGATTCAGGTTCAGCCCCCTAGTACTAAACCTGCAACTAGACTGGCTCCCCTACGAGGTAGGAAAGTCCTCATATTCTCGGATTCTAGGCAGATGGCCGCCCGCCTCGCACCCAATATCCAGACCTATTCAACGCAGGATGCTTTGCGTCCTCTGATTGTGTCTGGATACGATCGCCTGAATAGAAACTCGTTGATCACGAGATTCCTCTCCCTAGAGGACCTTTACCTCGCGGTATTGATCGCAGCAAAGGAGATGGGAGTACGGCTGCGGCCCGGATTGAGAGTCGGTGAGACCTTCGAAGGGGAGAACACTGTTGACCGGGCAATTAGAAGCGGCGCGCTTGAAGACGATGATCGACTCTTGGTACTTCTCTTGGAGATCAAGAATTCGCCGCCACCTGAATCCCTGCTTCGCTCCATCATGACTTCGATCACAGATAGGTACTATGGATTGGAGTCGCTCGCATTGGCGTCGCTCGTGGAGCGCCCAACTCATACGCCCAAGATAACGGCTTTACCTGACATTCACCAGTATGCGGAGTCGGATGACGAAAAGCTCGCGCTCGTCCGCGCGTGGCTACGCTGTTGGATGCGGTCAGGAGTCTGGTTGAGCCGGATGCCAGGGGCGTGGTCGTCTACAATAGTTCGCTCACATTCGGGTAGATTCTCGGCCATGAATCGCCTCCTATGCGACACATCGGGTCGGCGACTCTTTGAAAGCAAATGGCTTCCGAGATTACTGGAAACATTTGCCGAGTCGACATCTGGAGGTGTACACCGACTGGCCGGGAGAGAGTTGTCATTAGCAGTTGGCGGCGACTGGTCGTACTGTCAATCCTGCCGCACAGCCCAGAGACCCCTTCCAGGAAGAAGCACCTGTGTCAACTGCGGGCGTGAGGCTGCTGAGGCCATCGACCCGGACACAGACCCTGTCTTTGCCGCTAGGAAAGGGTACTACCGGGCCAGCACATTGGCGGCTTTGGCTTCACCGCCCATAGCTCCAATGGCTCTCATTGCTGCAGAGCACACTGCGCAGGTCAACACCGCACAGGCGGACGAGATATTCTCCAAAGCTGAGGAGTACGAGATTCTCTTCCAGGATGTGGACTTGGGTCCCGGGGACATGGAGCAAGAGAGGCCGGCGATAGACGTTCTCTCGTGCACAACCACAATGGAGGTTGGCATCGACATAGGGGCTCTTTCAGGCGTATCTCTCAGAAACATGCCTCCAGCGAGGGCGAACTACCAACAACGGGCCGGTCGCGCAGGGCGTCGGGGGAACTCGGTCGCGACGGTAACTGCATTTGGCAGTGCTGACAGTCACGATGAGCATTATTTCGAGCATCCCGATCAGATGATCCGGGGAGCATTCGATGACCCATCACTGACCCTAGACAATCCTGTGATTGCCCGGCGTCACGTAACGGCACATCTGCTACAGCAATACCACCAAGCAAGGCTACCTCAGATAAGCCCAGAAGATCAGCCCCAACTATTCGCCGTGCTTGGGACGGTAGCAGAATTCAGGAACCCCGGCAAAGCATTAAACCGAGTTGATCTGGAACAGTGGCTGCGCTCGAACGAAGAAGAGTTGAAGCGAGACGTCGACTCATTGCTTCCAATAGAGATTGTTGGCACTGAGCGCATAAACCTCCTAGATCAACTAGTCGAGGAAACGCTAAATGCCATCGACTCCGCCATCGAGTACGATCCCCAAAGTTCGGACGAAGACGGAGCACCCAGCGACGAGAGTGACACTTCCAGTTCGGAGGCGCAAGAGGAGCCAGGTGAAGAAGGGTTCACCAGAGACCCTTCCGAGAAACTCCTAGACCGTCTGCTGTACAAGGCAGTGCTTCCGCGTTATGCATTTCCTACAGACGTTGCCGCGTTTCATGTCTTCGATCAAGAGCGGTCAACCCGCTATCGTGCGGCCTTTCGGTACACGCCTTCGCAAGGTCTCGCCACTGCGCTTTCGCAGTATGCGCCAGGGAAGGAGGTTTGGATTGATGGCAAACTTTGGACCTCGGGAGCGCTGTACTCGCCTTTCTCGAACGATCGGTACGACGCTTGGAACAGCCGGCGGCTTTACTACGAATGCAGCGTTTGTCATTACGCCCTCACCGGCCCCTTGGATGAAGGTGAAAGGGGGGAGACCAGGAACTGCCAAGGGTGTGGTGGCGTAGGGACCTTGGGTCCAGCGAAGAGCTGGCTAAGGCCCCCTGGGTTTGCACATCCAGTCAGCCGAGAGGAAGGGACGTCACCAGATGACCAGCCAGCACGGAGTTACGCCACGCGGGCCAAGTTGACGATGCCGACCCCATCGGATCCGGAAAGGTGGACAACTCTCAATGAGCGTATTCGCAAACACTACGCCAGGTCCTATCTACTCGTCACAAACCGAGGGCCACGAGACGAAGGTTACTCGTACTGCACGAGGTGCGGCCTCATAGAACCGACCGCGATGCGGGACGGCGAACTGGGAGCAGACCACCGTAAGCCATACCCCGACCCTAGGGATCAGAATTGCCCAGGCGGGGGTACGACTATCGGTTTGGTACTGGGAACGGACTTCATCAGCGATGTGCTTCTAATTTCGATAGGTGTGAGGCCCCCGCTCACGCTATTCCCTGGCTTGCTTCCAACAAACGTTGCACTGCGCACCATCAGCGAGGCGCTGGCGATAACAGCTTGTAGGCTGTTGGAATTGGACCCCAACGAGTTGCAGGCTGAGTATCGACCTGCGCTTACTGAAGATGGGCGCAAGGGTCTCGAAGCCGAGATATACCTCTATGACACTTTGTCAGGTGGTGCTGGTTTTGCCCGGCGTGTCGGCGAACTGGGGCTAGATGTCTTCAAGGAAGCCCTGCATATCCTGGAAGGATGCCCTGAGAGCTGTGATCGGTCGTGCTATCGCTGTCTGAGGAGCTACAAGAACAAGTTTGAGCATGATCTCTTGGATCGCCATCTGGGTGCGAGTCTGTTGAGGTATCTGATCGACGGAAGCTACCCGTCCATGGCAGTCGAACGATTACGTGGTTCAACTAAGTTGCTCTACGAGGACCTCATCAGGCAAGACCTCCCGAATACCACCTTAGCTTTGGATCATCCTACGACACTCCCTGGCTTTGGCCCAGTGACTATTCCCATATGCGTGACCCGGGCTGATGGAACTGACCTATTCGTGGGCCTGTGTGAACCGCTTACGCGCGACACTCCCGCCGATGTGTCACTCAGAAATGTCAAACAGGCCTCTCCTACCTCCCGGGTCGTGCTCTGCGATGAAATAGTGGTAACTAGGAACCTGCCGGCGGCCACCAATCAAATCGTCGAGGCAATAATAGGCACGGGCTAGTGTTGCGTCCCGGAAATAGACTTACATAATCGTTCGATTTTAAGCAGGATCAATGCTGTGGTGGCGGTCCAAGCGAACGGCTTTGACGTCTGGTTGTAGTTGTCGGTGAAGGTATGGATTCTTTCGATGAGTTCTTTCACGGATCCGAAGGAGCCGCGCCTGATGGCCTTCTGTGTGATGATATTGAACCAGATTTCGACCTGGTTGAGCCAGGATGCGTAGGTCGGGGTAAAGTGGACGTGGTATCTGGGTCGTTGCGCAAGCCATCGCTTTACCCTGGTGTGTTTGTGTGTACAGTAATTGTCGACGATCAAGTGTACATCGAGTTCTTCAGGGACGTTTTCATCGATGTGGTTGAGAAGCTGCAAGAACTCCTGGTGGCGGTGCCTGCGCTTGCATTGCGCCAGAATCTCGCCGGAGGCGATGTCCAGGGCGGCGAACAAGGTCGTGGTGCCGTGACGGACGTAATTGTGGGTTACGCCTTCCACGTATCCCAGCCCCATGGGCAAAAGCGGTTGGGTACGTTCCAGAGCCTGCGTCTGGCTCTTCTCGTCGACACAAAGCACTATCGCAGCATCCGGCGGGT
>MKWU01003952.1_pt1 | contig 18386 bp, 9 predicted proteins | sample 809101 | NCBI WGS metagenome assembly MKWU01 (sample SAMN05860141, study PRJNA318959) | sponge metagenome | host: Aplysina aerophoba | place: Slovenia: Piran, Adriatic Sea, Gulf of Piran | collected 2013-05-07
CATCCTCGATTACGACCTCCTGCACATCGACGAGCAACGAGCGCGCTACACGGGCGAGGGATTGGCGCGACTGGCCCGTACGTTCACGAAATGCGGCACGATAGTGGTGGTCAACCAGTTTCGAAACGCGCACTTCGATCTGAGTCTGCGGGGAAACTTCTGGAGCCACGCCGACCTTAATCTGAACGCGGATTTGCTGGAGAGGCCCGGCCTGTGGATGGATGCCCCCTGGGAAGGATTTAGGCCGTGGTCGTGGCAAACCCTTTATCGTGCTGTGGAGACGCAGCGGGCGCGCGAGGAACTCGTGGAATCCCGACTCGGCGAGTCCATTGTCGATGTCCTGAATATGGACGAGGATGACGCCATCGAGCTGTCGGACTCGGCGTTCGGGTTTGTCGCGCCTGAGGCTGGCAGCTTTTCGGATTTCAGTGCACAGACTTTCGAATGCTTTCTCAAAAGCGCAGTCGACGGACGGGACGCGTCGGCGACGATCGACTCCGATCCGGCCACGGCCAGCCGGTTCGTGGCGGCCCGTATCGGAAAGTGGCTTGAGAGGGAGGTACTGGGGCCGCAGGATGCGCTCATTGATGTGCCGCACCTGATCGAGCGGTATCCTTTTCTCATGGGGAATGATGTGGCGGAACTCGACGCATGGAACGCGACGGTTCACGATCCGGAAAGATTGAAAGCGGAAACTCCCGATGGGTGCTGGTTCGAGCCAGCAAAGTTCTTGACGAGGCCGGCAGTGTGGCGGCATCGCTTTGAAGCGGACGCGGAAATCTCGGAGCGGCGCCACAAGTACGACTATTCCGATGTACCAGCGTTCGTCTTTCTTGAGGACACATCCAAATTCGCGCCGTTATCCGAAGCGATCGAGTTCAGAGCAGGACATCACAACGCCTTTGATCGGCGGTTCGTGCGGCACCTTGCGGATTTCAGCTACGCGCCGCAGCGCCGCCTGGCGATGGCGGGGTGAACAAGTGGCGAGCAATGTGGACGAGCGGAAGGCAATCTGGTACGTGCTGCGAGAACTGCACAGGGGCGGGCAAGACTGGATTAGAAATACACAGGGATCGGACGAGGTAAGGATTGCTGCCGAGAGGCGATTCTCGCCGCTTGGTGAGCACGACTTGGAAAGACATTTGCGACACGGCGCGGAATCTGGAGATTTCGGTCAACAAGCACTCTACGTGACGCCACCGCGGTTGGAGTGCGAGGCGGCAGCCGCCATATGGTGCAAATGGTATTTCGGTAACGAACAAGCAGCGTGCTGGTTCTACTTGGGATTGTGGCTCGCGGAGCGCGGGTTCGTGGGGTTCAGATACGAGATGCCGGAATCGGGCGGCAACCACAACTACTATCACTCGCAACCATGTCAAACAATGGGGAGCAGGGATGAGGTCATACCTGGTGCATTGGCTGTCCCCGAAAGGAACCCGACATGGCCATTGGTAGCGAAGTCTGCGTTGGAGTTGCTCCTGTGCCTCGTGGTTTCGATTCACGGGATGAACGGACTGTCGCAGTTGAAATCAGACATGATGAAAGACGCCGCAATTCGTCAAGATCAGTTGTTGAAGGACGCTATTGAAGGCGTGCTGACGATACGTGTGTAGAGAGTTAACATGGCAAAACCAATAGAGGAAACGCCCGCCGGCACTGCCCAAACAAGCGAAGCTCCTCCAACTCCCGCAAAACAGCGTGGCGGCGTAGTCGAGGTTTTTAGTGGCGTCGGCGGCCTGAGCCATGGCTTCGTGCTTGAAGGCTTTGAGGTGCGGGCAGGAGTGGACGTGGACCCCGCCTGCCGCTACCCTTTCGAACGCAACAACCACGCTGCATTTCTCGAACGCGACGTAGCCGACCTGAGCGGCGAGGAGGTTAGCAGCCTGTTCGCGGAAGCGGAACGAAAGATTCTGGTTGGATGCGCTCCCTGCCAGCCGTTTTCCACCTATAGCCATAACCGGTCGAACGGGAAGTGGAAGCTGCTGCGCGAATTCGGCCGGCTGGTGCGCGATGTCAGTCCCGACATCGTGTCCATGGAGAACGTTCCGCGCCTGACCACGTTCCGCAACGGCGAACTGTTTGCACACTTTATTGGCGAACTGGCAGACTGCGGTTACGAGCACGTTTGGTACGACATCGTCGATTGTGCCGATTTCGGCGTGCCGCAGACGCGCCAACGCCTCGTGGTGCTGGCATCGCGAATCGGGCCGATCCGCCTGCGTTGGCCAACCCATTCTCCGCCCGACGTGGTCACAGTACGCGACGCCATCGGCCACCTGCCGGCCATCGGCGCCGGCGAACAGGACGCAGCCGACCCGCTGCACAAGTCGAGTCGCCTTTCACCGACGAATCTGGCCCGAATCCGGGCTTCGAGACCGGGTATGTCCTGGCGGGAATGGGATCCCGATCTCGTCGCCCCTTGTCATCGAAAACCGTCCGGCCGTTGGTATGGGAGCGTCTACGGGCGAATGTCATGGGACGAGCTTGCCCCGACCATCACCACCCAGTGCACGGGCTTCGGCAACGGCCGGTTCGGCCACCCGGAGCAGGACCGCGCCATTTCGCTGCGCGAAGCCGCCTTGCTGCAGACGTTCCCTGCTCGGTACGAATTCTTCGAACCGGACAAACCGTGGCATATCAGAACCGCAGCCCGGCTGATAGGCAATGCGGTACCGGTGGCGCTCGCGCGCGCAATCGCGCGGAGTATCGGGGAAACGCTGGAGGCCGCGCATGCCTAACCGCCCTTATCGGATGACCATCGACCTCAACGTGTTGAACCATTACCGCGCCATCGACCGGCACGCGGCCCAGCGGCTACGCCAATGGCTGTGCCGCAAGCATAAGGTGAGGTCCGGAAAACTGGTGCGCTTCCCGGACCAGAGGCTGTTCAATGACATGGGCCTCACTCGCCTTGCTCCGCGCACGGGCAGCCTTCCGTGGGCGAAGGCATGATCTCGTCCGAGAGCCGTGTGCGGGAAATCCGCACGCCCGGTTCGATGAGCGGGGACTGGAAACGTGACCACGGGAGCCGGACTGAGGCCCGAAGCGAAAGCGACGGAACCACCACCGGACCCTAACGTTGGCGCGCCAGTCCTCGACTCTACTGGAGATAAGTCGGGCGCTGCACCGGGCGGAACTGGTCACCGACGATCGCAAGGCGCTGGGCGAGCACCTGGAATCTGTCACGGGCGAGCGGGTCGCGGCGCTCGATAGCCTTGAACTGGCCCCGGAGGCGGCGAAAGCGCGGGAGCCGGGGCCGGTGCTCGAACCGTCGGGCGGTGCCGATAAGGGCGTGGACCGTGCGTCGGACCCGGACCCGGACATCGCGAGGGAATGGACAGGGCCGGACCTGGAACTATGGCGGGCGCGTCGGAACGGTTTCGGTCGCGGCCGATGGGCGCGCGCAACCGACCGGCAGCGAGAACTGCTGAGCGTCATTGCCGTACTGGAGGACTGTGGCGATGAATTCACGGTCCAGGCCGTAGTCGAGGCATCTAGGGACGTATTAGAGAAACCGTTCAGCAGCAGGCATGTCAGTCAGATGCTGGTGGCCTTGTCCTGCCAGGGCCTGGTCGACAAGACCCGCGGAAAAGCCCGCCGTTGTACGAATCGAGCGAATCGCTGCTGGACCCTGGTTAAGGCACGGGCGTTTTCCGGGCAGCTCGGAGTGCCCACTTCTTGTCCTCGTCGCTGTCGAACATGGCTTCCTCCAGACCCGACGAGCCAGCGAATTGGCACTTCCGAATATTGTACGCTTCACGAAAGTCTGCATTACGAAATTTCACATCTTCAAAAGACACTCCGGCGAGGTCTGTACGATCAAACGGAGGGCAGTAGCTTGGAATGAAGACAGGGGGTTCACCCTCCTGAGTGCTATTCCAGTGCCCAACCTCTGCTGGCGGCTCGTCCGACCACTCGATCTTCGCCCCTCTGAACGTGGCACCTTCCAGTTTTGCCCCACCGAACCAGCAGTCACAAATGAACGAGGGGCGATGCGGCAATCCCAACCAATCAGACGGGTTGAAGGCTGAGAAAACGACATCGCGGCAATCCACCAGTGAAAACTCTACGTTCTCCAATACTGAATTCCCGCTGCTGCCCCCCACCGTGCCGTCGTAAAATCTGGACCCCGCGATGCTGTCTATGTCGTGGTTCCTGAAAGAGAAATCGCTTATTTCGATGCCGGCAAAGTGGATCGATGTCCTCCCCAGCCTGTTCAGCCTTCGCACTGAACCCGCGATTCGGTAGCGCGCTTCCTTCGAGTCCCACTTTTTGAAGTCGTCGATCAGATCTTCCTGGGCGCCGATCTCCCGTTTCCGTTCCCTTCGGGCAGCCACCAGGGCGATGAGAACCCCGAAGACCGCCACGTCCATCGTCGCTCCGGTGGCTTCGACGAATACTCCTTGCCACAGCCCGTCCCAATCGTCGTACCAAATGCGCAAGAGCGTCAACGTCACAATCGCGATCACTACGAGGCACGATGCGAAGATAACCGGATGGTCCAGCCATTCCGATACTCCCCGCCTAACGGCACGCGTGCTCCTGCGGGCTGTGCGCCGCAAATTTCCGAGGTTTATTCTCACTTCAATCTCCGTCGCACCACGCCCAGGCACGGTGATTGCCGCTACGTGCCCGAGGCCAATCAGTTGCCCGGAATCCGCACAGCGTAGTTCAGCAATTCGCGCGAGATGGATCCAGAGATTTTACAGTCAATACGTCATTCGGGCGGATGCTTCGCACTCAATTCAAGCGCGGGTGGTTGTTCACTCACCGCAACTGGCTCGATACCTCCCAGTGTCAGAGCTTCAGCTTCGGGCTTGGAGCGTGAGTGATTCTCCGCGAGCAATCGTTTGAGCAATTCGCGACGCGAAGCAGGCCCGATGGTGAAACGAACGCGGTCGTTCTCTGGAAGAGTCTCGATCTCGTGGAAGTTGTGGTCAAGGCCTATGTCGTGCCAGCCGTAAGCGTCGCGAACTGCGTAGTCCACTGCCGAGTGCAGGCGGCGGAGTTCGAGCAACGCTTCAAATCCTTCGCTCGCTGTATCGGCGTCCTTCTTCGACACTTTCGCAACCAGTTCGGGCGAGAGTTCCCGTGTATGGAACAAGTTATAGACCTTGGTCAACCCAAGCCACAACGACTTCATCAAGGCCTTTCGATGCTCGTGATACTGTTTGCCCAACCCCGCGAGGCCAGCGTCTGTCGTTTGCCAGAGCCCCGAAGGAAAGGCAAACGTCTCGAAACAGTTGGATGGCGAATATCGCAGATCCTGTTTCAATGACCCGCTGAACTTGCGAGCCCAGATTTCGTGGAGCGTGGATTGCACTACTGCGAACAGATCCCAGCGGTCCGTGGTGAAGATATATAGCGCGTCGCTAAAAACATAATCCGTGGGCATGGCAGAGAAAGCCAAATACTTGGTGGTGCGAGCGGCTGCAAAGCAGCGGGAGATATCCTGCAGTGCGCGCGTGAGTTTGGGCCGACGTGCCTCGAAGAGCCACCAGAGTTCACGAACACGCTTTTGATTGCAAGTTGCTCTGTAGGGCTTGACGTTCTGCTCTATAATCGAGAACGGCTGACGATACGCTTGAGCCCGTTCGATGGGCCAAGATCGGAAGTTGATGATGCTACGCCCTGGCGTCTGATCCGGAGCACTATTGAGTTCCTTGCCGTTGATGATTGGGATGATAACCTCAGCGTTTCGCGGGTCGGATGCTAACATCAACTTGCCCTCATCATGACTTAGCAGAAACCCGCTTCCACGAAATATGCACCCCTGAAACACTTGGTCGCTAGTCTCGATTAGAGCGGTCGGTTCTCCTAAATTTTCTCCTTCCTCAAAGAACGCGTTAATCATCGCCGCCGGTTGGTGGTCCAGCATTCTCGGGCCGTCCCAGGATCCCCGGTGGAACGCCAACAGCGAGACGACCAGATTGGCGGTTCCCGGCCATCTGATCGCTCGAACAGCCATGTTGATCTGACTTCCCGCCGCAATCATTTGCTCAAGACCGTCCTTGCGCACATCGCCGTCCACGATGGAATTGGTGGTGATGATGGCTGCGAAACCACCTTTGCGTAGCAGACCGTTAATCCGACGCAGAAAATAAACCACCAAATCGCTCAGCCCGGCGGGCGCGTAATTCCATTTCACAAACTCGCAGAAAGCATGGCCGTAGGTACCGCTTAATGCCTGGCCGCCACGATAGGGCGGATTGCCCACGATACAGTCGAATCCGCCCCGTTCGACGATCTCAGGGAATTCGAGAAACCAGTGGAAGAAGCTCTTCGCCTCGCCCTGCGCACGTGCCGCCTTTGCACCGCTCCCGCGAGGTGGCCGCTGCCCGTACCAGTAACTCCGGAACTCGCCATCGGTGACGAGCCTTTCCTTGTTGTTGGCTACCTTTGGAACATAAAACTGCGCCACGGGGATATCGGCGACGGTCCGAAGAAGGTCCGCAGCCGCGCTGCGGGCGAACGCTGTGAAGCGCTGTTTCTTGATTTTGATCTGGGCGGGTGTTTTCTCCGGCAAATCGGAAACCGACTGCCACTCCGCACGTATCGTCTGGAGATGATCATCCAGCCCCGGGGTGAAGTCGAGAATCTGCTGTTCCGCAGCCTTCAGTTCATCCCGATTTTTCTTGCGATAGACTGCTGCGAAATCCTTGTCGTCATCCGGCTGCCGTTTGAATGCCTCCATGGGAACGCCCTTGCCGAGTTCATTGGCGTCAACGAACCCCACGATGGCATTGCCGCACTTGATGTGGTGGTCCAGGAAGCTGAGCGGCTCACCTGGAATATGTGCCTCAAGCCAGAGAGCGACTTTGCAGAGTTCCACGGCCAGCGGATTGATGTCCACGCCGTAGATGCAGTGGCGAATGGCGTCTCGAAGCGCGGACCGGTAGGCCGGCGGGGACGGTTGCTCCTCGCCCGTGCGGGTCTCCGCAAGTTTGGTGGCGATGCGCCGCGCCGCAACCAGCAACGCATGGCCCGAACCGCAGGCGATATCGGCGACGCGCAGTTCGAGAAGAGCGGATTCCGGATCTTTTTCCTTCACGCAATCGGCAATGAGGTGATCCAGCGAGTGGCGGATCAGCGGCTGTACGAGATCGTCTGGAGTGTAGTGCGAGCCGGTGGCGGCGCGCTGCTCGCCGTAGCGAAATCGGAATTGCAGCGTGGAGCCGTCGTTCGAGAAAACGGGCTCGTACTCGAGCAGCCCCTCGTAGACCGACCCGAATTCCTCTACATTGAGTGCAGCGTAATTCACTCGTATTCGCTGACCGCTGTCCGGATGTCGATAGAGACCCAGAGCGCGCAAACATCCGAGGAGCACGTTATTGCTGAGTGTGCAACCGGCCAGCGCCCCGGTGCCCTCGACCGAGAAGAGATCGCCCGCGAGCGGACCAATGCCCAGCTTGGCTCCCGGTCCGTCCGCCTCGAAGAGTCGGAAGCATGTCCATAGCGCAAGCCACAGATCGTGGCGGCGCGGATCGGCGAGGAACCGATTCTCCGAGAGACGGCGCAGGCGCGCGAGACTGTAGAATCGGGCATATATGTCGCGGTGCGGCTTCGAAACGTCGGCTGGAAAGACGAGATCACGCTCCTCGATAACCATGAGAAAGAGTAGTCGGTAGATCAGCCGCAAGAGCTGCTGGAAGTAAGGGGTGGCCGACAAGCTGCCGCTCTCGATTTGCTCGCGCAGGTGTTCGTTGGCCGGATGCGCCAGAAATCCGTTTCCGAAATCCAGAACCGCTTGCTCAACCGCCTTACTCAGCCCGTCGCGGATGCGGGCGCCGGAGTCGAGTGAATCCTGATGGTATCGCTCGATGAGACTCTCCGCCGCTGAGTCGTCGGTCACGGGCAGTCGGGTGGCATGGAGCAGACGATAGAGAGCGGCAAAGTCAGCGAACAATCCGTCCGTAAAGATGCGTTCAAGATCGAATTCGAGGTAGGTCTGCTTTACGAGCCGTGAGCTGTCCCGGAGCAGACGCAGCACACGGCCATCGGTGACCAGGCCATAGAGTTGATCGTGGAGGTTCAGATACTCCTGAACCAAGGCGTGCGCCGACATTCGACGGCTGGCGTTGGCAGGCTTTCGGTCGAGGCCGGCTGGATCGCGGATTCCAATGATATGCACCGCGGTGTCCGCCCGATTGGTGGCGCGGTGGCTGATCGCGTATATCCGACCACCCAGTTCCGCGCCACGCGAACGGTATTCGACGTCATAGCGAAGAAGGCTGAGCAACGGTGTCACCCAGAGGTTTCGTGTCTCGGATGTCGCGTTGCTACCTTCCTTCGCCACATCGAGCTTGCGCCGAAAGATGCGCCAGTAGTCCTGCGCGTCCGCCCAGGCCCGCGCGATCTCGTCTTTGACCCGCGCACCGGCGTCGAGGCCAAAAGCCTGAGGCCGCTGGCCTGGAAGCTCCTCAAGCTGGTCGAGAATATCGGGCGAAAGAATAGCCCCTTCTATGCGGATGCTCGGGTACCTCACATCGGGGTCTCGGGCAAGAGGACATAGACGCCCATCAGATCCATGGGCAGCACCGGGTAGACGACCTGATAGCGCCGTTTGTCCATCAACGCGCTGAATCGTTCGTGGGCGGCCACCAGGCGCTTCGACTGCTCTTCAGCCAACCCATCCAATTCGGCGCCGAGTTGGTCGTAAAGTGTAAGCTCGTTTTCCAGGAAGCTCTTGCGCGCCTCCGGACTGAGGTTCGCGCTCGGACGAGCCTCGGCCAGAAGCGCTCGCGCCTGTTCGTGGCCGAGGTGCTCTCGGTGCTCGAGCGTACCCCGCCATCCCCACAGTATCATTTCCTCCGCCACGATCCGGCGCCCACCACGGGCCTGTTCGATCACGTTGCGGCAGCGAAAGAGCAGCAGCGTGGTCTTGATTTCGACTTGCCTTGTACGAATAACGGCGGCACGGGCCGCCCGTCTGCCTTCGCGAGCGATGGTGTTGGCCATTACCACTTGGCACAGTTGCTCGACAAAGCGGTGGTTGCGGCCCAGATAGTGGTAGCCCTGCGGCGTCGGGGAGTCGAAGCTCACCCTTACAACTTCGTCCTCGGGCAACAAGCCAAGCAGTTGTGACGGCAAGTTGGCAGTGACGACTCCAAAGCCCCCATTTTCTTCCAGGATCTGGACCCCGAAAAGGTTGTACAACGCTCCGATTACGAACTCCCGGACCGCTCCCGGGTCGCCGATTGCTTCGTCCACCGCGCGCAGGTCCTTCTCGATCTCGGCGGCCTTGATCGCGTTTTGAGCAAAGATGTTGCGGGACATTCGCTCGCGTTCCGCCGCCTCGTTGATCTGGCGCGTGACGTTTGCCTGCACATCGGCGGCATCCGGAAAATCGTGAACATCGAAAAGCGTTTGCTGCCTGGGAGTTCCTCGTGCTCGAGTCCGACGTGCGGGGTTCAGCAGCAGCGATAGGGTGATGGTGTCGATAATACTTTGCGAGTTCTCCGGAAACGGTACGCTGATGCCAGTGTCGCGCTTGATCTCGCGGACCTTGCGCAATAGAACGTCGAGGACGATGCCGTCGATCGAGTTGTCCTCGCCGTAGAGCAGGCAGGTCCTCACCTCGGGGGCGCGCTGACCGAACCGGTCAACCCGTCCTTCGCGCTGCTCAATGCGGTTCGGATTCCACGGTAAGTCGTAGTGCAGAACGGCCGTGAACCATTCCTGCAGATTGATGCCTTCGCTGAGGCAGTCTGTAGCGATCAACAGGCGCGGTTGGTCCTGGGCCATCTCTTCGATTCGCTGCCTGCGCAATTCATCGGGATCCTCGCTGGTAACGACCTGAAGATCGAACCGCGGAATCCGTTTTCGAAGCAGCGGCCCAAGATGCTCACCTACGTAGTGGGCCGTGTCGATGTATCGGCAGAAGACAACCGGGTGGAAGCCTTGAGAGACCCATTCCTCGATAACGATCAAAGCTGCCAGGAGCTTGCGATCGCTTTCCGTTCCCGCCAGTGCTTCGAGCCGCTGAGAGTACGTGCGAAGTTGTCGGCGTTGGTAAGCGGTCCAGTCGTTGTGTGACATGACCTGAGTCGGGGCGACATCGTCCTCAATGCCGAATTCCATATCGCCGACCGGGTTGGGGATGTCCTCAGCACTCTCGGGCTCGATATCGACAAGCTTGTCGAGCCGGGTGGCGAGCATCTTCACGCCGGCGCCGGGGCTCGACATCACACCACGGAGCAGTCCCAGCGCCGTCCAGTAGTGGGCGCGCTTCATCTGTTGACCGGAGGCGGTCGGAAACACCAGTTTGCGCGCAAACTCCAGCACATCGTTAAAGAGCGTCTCGTATTCGGGCGAGAGGTCGTAGCTCCACTCGATGGTGTCGCGTTGGGGGAAGGGCGTATCCTCGCCCATCCACTTCTCCACGTCGGCACGCTTGCGCTGAACGAAGTGCCTCGCCAACGCGCGCCGCTCGGAGCGACTGGAACTCGGCAAATCGAGGGTCTCGAAACTCGGGCGAAGCAAGCCGAGCAGGGAGTGAAACTCCACCGGCTTTCCGCTATGGGGTGTCGCAGTAAGCAGGATCAAGTGCCGATCATCCCGGTCGGCGAGATCGCGAATGAGATGGTGCCGTTGCTGTTGCACCTTCGACGCGCCAGCGGGGCGGGCGCAAGTGTGCGCCTCGTCGACGATTACCAACTTCGGGCACTGCTCGATAAACACGGCTCGGCGGCTGTCAGACTTGATGTAGTCGACGCTAATGACCTGAAAGGGGTAGTAGTCGTAGACGCTGGTGTCTCCCTGGATCATCCGGTCCAGTCTCGCTTGCGTGCTGGAGCGGACGATCACTGCGTCGATGCCAACCTTGGCTTGCAGTTCCTGCTGCCATTGGTCACACAGGTGAGGGAGGCAGATGACGGCAAAGCGATTCACCCGGCCGCGCTCCATCATTTCGCGCAAAACGAGAAGAGCTTCCACGGTCTTGCCGACGCCTACATCGTCCGCGATCAACAGGCGAACGATCTTCTGCCGTAAGGCCATGACCAGCGGCACGATTTGATAGGCCCGTGGGCGGAACGACAGCTTGGCCAAAGCCCGGAAAGGTCCCGCGCCATTGCGAAAGGCAAGCCGCGTGGAGTCGTACAGTAGCCGCGCGGTCGTGATGTCGCCGAGATCTTCGGGCGCAGGAGGCGCAAATCGTGCATCTTCAGGCAGGTCGGACGGGATTTCCAGCGGCAGGTAGATGCCCGTGGTCTCCTCGTCCGAACCCCCCAGCGGCTTCACGACGAGAATATCCGGCGAGTCCGATGGCAATACCATCCAGTCCCGCCCGCGAAGCGAGACGAGTTTTCCGGGTTGCAGCGACGGATTCATCGCGCCCGAGAGAAAACGTCCGGTCGCTCCGAGATTCTTGCCGCCAGATTCTCACGGTAGTGCCAGGACCAGACCTCGTCCCCACGAGCGATAATCAGTTGGCGCTGCTGCTCGTCCCGGTCGCGCACTTCCGGCGAGTCGTGAGGGTTGCCGTCGCAAAATACCCAAAACCGGGGTTCATAGTAAAAGTCCGGCTGGCAGAAGACGCCGGGCACACGCTTTTGCGCCGCATCGGGTAACCGCAGTCCGTTCCGGTACAAGTAATCGATGAACGCCTTTTCAGTTGAAGAGTTAGGGTCCAAGTGACTAAGCATGTGGCGGTACTGTGATTCATAGTCCCTGAATTGGCTGCTCGTCCGAACCGCCACATCCGCCCGCTTCAACTGGTCGAGCGCGCCTCGAATGAGGAAGCGGTCAAGCCGCTGGTGATCGCGCTGGTTGTAGTAGCTCATCAGGTCGTCGTAGGAGGCCGGCGCCTTGTAGTCACCGTCATCGTACCGGCAGATTGTTTGAGCGGTTTCGGCAATTCTCCGGAACATCTCCACATCCTCGACGAGCTGGGACAACACGCCCAGACTCCCCTCGGACGCTTCGTACAACAATATGTTGGGGATTTTCGGATCACCCATCGTGGAAACGCCGATTTCAGCCGGTTCAACCTTGAATACGGATTCGATGGCGCGTTTGAAGGCATGCTGCAATGTGACAACGCCATCCGGCTCCAATCCGAGGGCCTGAATGGGTTCGATGTACAGCGCGTCGGCGACGTTCGAGGTCCACAGCTTGACGATCCGAGTCTCCTCTCGTGCGTCGGGGTCCGGCTCCGGCATTGAACTGTGCCAGCTTCCAGAACTCATACCGATGGGGAAGCCTTCGGTCCGTCGCGCGCGCCATCCTCTGTTGACACTGACAAGGCGCGCCGCCGGCACAAACCGAAGGTTCAGCAGATGACTGTCGCCCGAGCGCACTACCGCCGAGCGAATACTTCCGAAGTCGCCGCCATCTACGTGAAAGAATGAGTCGATCCGGTAACCGCGTGACACTCGCTCTTCCTCTTCGCAAGTAATCCGGGCGATTTCTTCGCCCCGCGACTCCGAAATCTCAAGCAGGTCGTGCAGATGTTCCGTATTGGCGTTGTCGCTCAGGTTGAGATCGGAGAAGGGACAAATCTCAAGACCGCGCTGCTCGCCCATCAGGAAGTAACCCGCGCGCTTGCTGATTTTCGCCTCGGTCAGCGACGACTCCGCATCCTGTACAAACTGCTGCGAGACGCGGTACTTCCGGCCGTTGTGGTAAAGAATGTTGCGCGGGCCAAACTCGCGCAAGGCAATCGCGCGCGGGCGCGAAATGAACTCGCCGGCCGTGCTGCCGGAGGGCACGAAGATGCGCACCGGTAACCGGGTGAAGTTGTAGCCTGGAAGAAATCCCTCCGACGCCAGATAACGGAAGGGATAAAACTCGCTGATCTCAGAGAAGCCTCCCTGGTCGTTGCGCAGCAGGTTTAGCTGCCGAGTAGCCTGATCCTGGAGTCGTTTGAAACGTTTGTATTCCGGGCTGCCCGCTTTGAGAAGCCCCGATTCGATCGGTTGCGTGGCACGGGTCAGGAGCGTTTGTGCGGACTTGTACATCATTCGCCAACGTTCCATGGCCTCGTCGAGATGCGTAGCTAACTTTTGGAGATTCAGTTCCGTCCAGTCGTCGTGGTACCAGGATACGGAAACGCTCCTGAGCGACTCGGCGAAGTCGACGACGACGCGTTCGAAGGTCACCTTGATAGCCTCCAGCGTAGCTGGCGAGAGCGTGGTCCCTTTAACGACATCCTTTGCGAGACCCATCTCTGGATCGTGGCCATCGACGAGACGCATTAGCGACGGCCGCCTTCCGTGTGTCTCTCCGAGGCCGGGCAATCCGATTCGGCCAATTGTGAGGGCATGTAGATGTGTTAACAGCAATTCGCGGTTACGCAGGTCGAGCCGTGGCGCCTGCACGGTGCCGGCTACCAGTTCGGGCTGGTTCTTGAAGTAGTGCCGGTCGTGGGCTGAAAAACCCGAGCAGTAGGTAAAGATGAGTGCGCCCTGTCCACTCCTGCCGGCCCGTCCAGAGCGCTGAACGTAATTGGCCGCGTTAGGTGGGGCGTTTCGCATGTGAACGACGCTCAATCCCCCGATGTCGACACCGAGTTCCATCGTCGGAGAGCAGAATAGGGCGCTAATCGACTCTTGGCGGATGCGGCTTTCGTCCAATACCTCTTTGTTATCGTCCACGTACCAGTCCGCGCGAAAACGGTCCTCCCGTTCCTGCCGGGCTTGTACGCCTAGCTGCCCGGTGTGATCCGCCGCGACCAACCGCTTGCCGTGGGAGAAATTCCGGCGGTAGAGTTCGCCGAAGAATTTGTTGGGGGTGGTAACGCGCTCCTTGTAGGATCGGCGTTTGATTGGATCGGGCCGGACGGTCTGGCCGTCTCCGACCTTCCACAGGATCTTGTCGATGCGAAGCCGGAAGACCGGAATTTGCTCGCCGCTCGCGCTCTTCGCCGATTCCTCCACCAGGTAGTCGGCCTCCTTGAGCTTGCGCATCAGACCGACGATGAGGACGCGGTAACCGTCTCCCCGCAAGGTGTCGGGATCTACATTGGCCTCCGTCGCCACGTGCTTGATGTACTTTCCGAGAGCGCTTGCCGGCCCCATGCTCTTGTTGGAGAGGCGCGCGCTCCGGTGCAGACGATCCAGACGGATGACGGACGGTGCGGGCAGGTCTTCGTCCGCGTCCAGAGTCCAGGGCGCTTTGAGTTCCTCGCGAAACCGTTTCTCGAATTCCTTGAGCCGACCGGGCAACAAGTAATTCTCGCTGTGAATCGCATATTCCAAGCGGAAGAAATTGAGGATGTCGGCAAGAAACTCCCTGCGCTCCGTCGGCGGGAGTACGTTTGCAATCTCCAAATCAGTCCAGAATTCATCTACGGCCGCAATCTCATCGAGATACAAAAAGTCGATTTCCAGCAGCGCGCAATCTTCGAGGTTGGGTAGAACGATGCGCCAGCTTCGACGCAGATCGGCCAGCCCGCGAAAGAACAGGTAGTCCTGAAAAGCCTCCTCGTACTTTCGCTTGATGGGCGCGAGTTGGGGTTCGGAGTCGCGGTTGGCATAGTCGCTAAATGGCAGCGACAGCGCCCTGAAGATAGCTGCACCGAACGTGGCGTAGTCGAGAACGGCACCCGGCGCGTCTTTGACGGCGCGACGAATTCCAGCTCGCAGACGCACTACCTGAACGAAATCGTTGAAGTGTCCTGCCTGCAAGGCCGCGTCCTGGCGATTGTCCGTGAAGCTCAACAGCTTCTGATCCTGCACCGGCTGCCCGCCGTCCCGTAGGCGGTTGAGGATCGAGAAAGCCGTAATGGTCGTGGACGTACTGCGTCCTTCATTGCCCAGCCGAGTGAGCTTCGTACCGTCGCGTGTCTTGAGGTCGTAGAACACGCCTCCCGTTGGATCGAAGAGCAGCGGGGCGCTCATGAACCAACCCCAATAGCGCATTTCTTCCGTTTCAGAGTATTGCCCGAACTCGTCGAAATGGAGTTTCCGCGGAAACTTTTCCCTCTTGCTGCGGTGCGGCACACGTTGACCGTTCCTGCGCGTCTGCACCCATGCGTCCGGCAGATTGTCGAGATCCAGCACCGGATCCCAGACATCGTCACCAACGATCAGGTAGCCGTCCGTCGAATTGTCATCATCCAAGCCGGACGCTCGAAATTCGCGCGGCGTCAGACGGCCACCGGATAACGAAACGCAAATGAACGGGTGCCCTGTCGCCCGGCTGAATACGTTGGGAAAGATCGGAATTCGTTCATCGTCATGCTTGTATATTCCCGGCTCAAGCGTGATGAACCGTTCGTCGCCCTGGTTGAGGGTCGTGTAGACCGAACCTGTCTGGGCGATAAATTGATGCAACTTGTATGGCAGCAGCGTGTAAGGGGAACCTTGCAGCCGGACCTGCTCGTTTACAGCGCTCACCCATTGAAGCGTTGCTTCGAGCGCGCTCTGGCAGTCCTGCGGCGATGCACCGGAATCCTCGGTCAACTGCCCAATGACATCGTCCAATCGCATGGGCTGCCGGCGGACAAGACGGCCATTTGGTCGTCCAGCAGACGAATTCATGTGCTCTTGCACGGCGACGCGGTTTTCCAGCCAGGCCGCTATTGGGTGCGTGCGGAGTTCCGATTCACTCGCCTGCGTATCGATGCCTGCTGCGATTGCGCGGCGGAGAGAGTCCCTGGTCGGTGACGTCCCGGACTCGTCAAGCGATCTGGCAAGGGTCTCTTCCACAATCTGATCAGGACTGAACGTCATTCCAAATACGATGCTGGCTACGTGCGCAACCTGCTGGCGCTGAGAGTCGGGGCTACCTACCGACACCATAGTGGCGGACGTGCCAATACAGCACACGCTGTTAGTGCACTCCGACTTGATGCGCCGGATTAGCATGGCAACATCTGCGCCCTGTCGCCCTCGGTACGTATGAAGTTCATCGAAAACGAGATACCGGAGGTTCTCGAAAATGGCGTTCCGGATAGGACGTTCCCGGAGCCGCGTCAGCAGAAGTTCGAGCATCATATAGTTGGTGAGCAGGACCTGTGGCGGCTCTTCGCGCATTTCCTGCCGTCGCTTCTCCTTCTCCTGACCGGTGTACTGGCCGAAAGTGATGGGGAAGTCGCTCCCGGTTGCTCGTTCGTAGTTGTTCTTGTAGGTGTTGAATTCGTTGGTCTGCGAGTTGATTAGAGCATTCATCGGATAAACGATGACGGCAGTAACAGCACTTGCGTGCTGATTCGCCAGCAGATGATTGAAGATCGTGGCGATATACGTAAGGGACTTGCCCGATCCGGTGCCCGATGTGACGACGAAGTCAGTCCCGGCAACACCCATTTTGATCGCATCGCGCTGATGCCGGTACAGGGAAACTCCCTGAAAGATGTGGCGGCATTGGTCGTGAAGCAATCTGGATGTGGCAATCTCGTCGATTTCGCCGACTTGCTCATACGCGGGATTGAACTGTAGAAGCGGTGCCGGCCACAGGCGGCCCGAATCAAGCGACTGGTCGACTGCCTGACGAATCTCGGGGTCCGAGATATTTATAAAGCTCTTGATGTACTGCGTGTAGTCGTCAAGAACTTGGCGGTGTGTGTCAAAGACATTCATGGTGCCACTCGTATCGAGCGCATGGTATCAGCGATGCAGGGTACGTTGGGAGTCAGTCACATACGAGGCAGCGTCCAGAATGGATGGAATATCCGCCAAGACAGGCGTACATTCGGAGGATGTCGTGGGTTTCGGCTGGCTGAAACTAGGATATTGAAGTCAATTCGGGGGCGCTAGTGGAAGCACGATGCTCGATGTCAAGCCTGTCGCACCGGTGGAGCGGCTTTGGCCGGGCTGTATATGAGTTGTGGCCGCGCGTTTTGATGGATCGATTCGTCGACTTACTTCGACACCCGGTTCGGATGCGGCGCTCGAGTCCTCGGGAGGTGGTCGATCAGTCAGTCGGCCCAGTACGTCCGGTAGTTGCCTCGGATGTCGCAAGACAGTTGACGCGAATAGCCCATTATCCGGCAGCCCCTGGAGACGTTGCTCATCTCGTTGGCCATTTCGGGCATGGTCGGCTTGCGTCGTGGTACTTTGTCCTTGGTGATCATGTCGTTCTCCGGAACGGTTGGATGGTTGGCAAGAACAATCCTAAGCCCTCCCGGGAGCGGCTTGGCGACCGTCAGCGCGGCATGTGTTCGTCGTCGCGCGCAAACGGTCGAACTGTCAGGTGATTACCGTCTCAATACATCTATTGTGCATGTTCACCGGATCTGGGTGGCGGTTCCGCGACGATTCTTGAAATCTCGTGCCGGATTTCTTCCAATTCCTCCTCGCGTCCCTGGGCAATCATTGTCCTCGCGGTGACCTCGGCGGTGAACAAGGTTGAGCGCAAGAGCCGGATTTCCGGTTCGCTTCGGGGCCATTCGCGGCGATCGAGCGCCTCCATCGCCAGTTGAACCAGCACGTGATTGGGCGACTGCCTGGTGTTTCCGACCGCGGATTCGATGCGTTTCCATTGCTCATCGGTTACGCGAACGGTCTTTGACATTGTCCTGGCCATGCGGTTTTCCATTTTTTCCTGAACGAAGATTCGGTCAATTGTGCCGGAACATGCACGGAATCGTTGAACGTTTCGAGTCCGAGTCGCCTTGTTTGGTGAGCGAAGGGCGCTGGATCCATGCCGTCAATCTGCGTCCCGATAGAGTCCCATGTAGGTCTGCGGGTAATGGCATTCGGTCGGTGAGGGCGAACGCTCTGGGGAGGTGGAAACACCAAAATCGAGATTTTCGTCACTGATTCAATGACCTGGCCGTGCATGCAATCTGACTGAACGGGTGCGGTCAAATTGACTGAACTTTTCCCGGCACGTCACCAGCATGATCTTGTGGTACCGGGTCGCAGCAAAAAGCAGGTTGTACGGGACGTCGGGCGTTGTGGGATGTAGGTTTTGACGCCCCGGGCAGCCCGCTGCGTGGGGTGTGAGAGCCGAGCCAGCGTAGGCTGTGAGATGGACGTGACCGGGGTACCGAACGACAGGGGATGAGGTTCCGGGACCGGAACCGAAGGGGAGCCGCCGCGGCGATTGAGGGTTCAGGGGAAGGGGTTTTCCCAAGACCGGGAGTGGGCGTTTTCCCAAGAGCCCGCGGCAGCTTTTACCAAGACCTGGGGTCGGCGTTATCCCAAGAGGCCGGGGGCACTTTTCCCAAGACCGGGGAAAGCGATGCGAGGCACTTCGGGGAAACGGCAGCGGCGAAGTATCGCACCGGGAGTGAGACGGCGTTCGCGAATGCGAACGCCGGCGACGACAGCGCCACGGCGAAGCCGGCGCGGGGACTACCAATACGGGTGAGTGCGCGCACGCGCTTCGACGATCTCGCGGATGCGGGAGCGGTCGTGGATGCGCACGCTGCCACGTGGATCTTCGGTGAGCCAGGCGATGTAGTGGTGCCGTGCCGGGAAGAGGATATCGCGCTCGCG
>MKWU01003953.1_pt1 | contig 18381 bp, 15 predicted proteins | sample 809101 | NCBI WGS metagenome assembly MKWU01 (sample SAMN05860141, study PRJNA318959) | sponge metagenome | host: Aplysina aerophoba | place: Slovenia: Piran, Adriatic Sea, Gulf of Piran | collected 2013-05-07
TCGTCGGCGGTGAAGGGCCCGTGCTCCAGATATTGTTCACCGGCGAGAAGGAAATCGTCGACTACGGATCCATGTTTCGCGCCGACAAGCAGAAGGCCTATGTCTTCGGCGTCGAGATGATCAAGCGCGGGCTCTTCGTCAGTCCCTACGAGAAGATCTATCTGTCCCTGGTCCACACGGACGGCCACGTCGACCGTCTCCTGGAGACGGCGGAAGAAGTGTTGCGGGACGTGATCGCGAAAATGGATTGAACGGGTGCGGAGACGGCCGTCCGATCACCTGGTATGGCGGTCCGGACAAACGATTAAAGAGGGAGCAAACCCATGAAAAACGTCCTCCTCCTGGGCGCATCGGGCAACATCGCGCCGTACATCATCCCAGGCCTGGAGCAACACTACAATCTGTGCCTGGCCGATATCCGTCCCCATCCGGGTGGCAAGCCCACGAAGCACGTGGACATGGGCGATTACGGGCAGGTGCTGGAAGCCGCCCGCGGCATGGACGCCATCATGAACTGGACCGTGGTCCGGCAGGACCCGGTGGCCAGTTTCGCCGTGTCCGTCCGGGGCGCATGGCACGTGATGAAGGCGGCGGCCGAACTCGGTATTACGAAGATCCTGCACACAGGGCCTGAGATCATCATCCCCGGCTACCTCCACGACCACGAAATCGGGGACGTGCCCCAGGCGCCGGGCACGGGCTACTATATGCTGACCAAGCATCTGGCCATGGAGATCTGCAGAATCTACGCCCGCAAGCACCGGATACACACCGTGTGCTACCAGTTCAACGGTCTGGGCCCCATGCCCGAAGAGCCGGTGAAGAACGCCGACCACCCGCCCTTCACCATCGTCTACGACGACCTGGCGGAGGCCTGCCGGCTGGCCCTGGAAATCGAGGAAGTGCCGGACTATTTCCAGGCTTTCAACATGGGCAGCTACCTGCAGCAGGGCAAATACACCATCGACAAGGCCCGGCGCATCCTCGGCTTCGAACCCCGGACCAACCCCCAGCGGTTCTACAGGCGGCCGGTGGCGGACGCATGAAGATCACGCGGTTCGAGGTCATTCCCCTGAAGCAGCGCGGACTGCTGCTCAAGGCGCATACCGATTCGGAACTCGTGGGTTACGGATCGCCCATGAACTACGAACACGGCCGCACGGCCGCCCGTGCCATTCATGACATGGAAGACTGCCTCGCTCGCCGCGATCCCCGGCAGATCGAGGATCACTGGCGGACGCTGTTCCGGTCGAACTACAGTCGCCAGATGCCCATCATGCTGTCCGCGCTGAGCGGAATTGAACACGCTTGTCTCGATATTCTTGGAAAATCGCTCGACGAGCCGGTGTGGCGCCTGCGTAACATGCGCCGCGACCCGGACGACCATTCCTATTCCGATATCTGAACGGGGAAGGGCGCATCATGTCTGAACAAAACACGCGTTCGACATCTCCACTCGCCCGGGAAGCCGGACATCTGGCGGGCGTCCTGTGCCTGGGGATTTTCGCGTTTTTGTGCGTTGCCGTAGCAACCGGCTGCGCTTCGGAGCCGGATCCTTCGGCGTCGACCGCGGATCCCGAAGTTCGCAGCGGGGAAGTTTTCGCCACGGCAGCGGGCCATGCTTCCGGCGCGACCGCCGCCGACACGACCTGGACGCCGCCACGGCCCCGGTCCGTCCATGAGCGGCGCGATGAGCGGGACCGCATGGTCGGAGAGATCCTGGACAAGTCCCCCATGGTGACGGACGCAGCCGTGCTCCGGGCCATGACGGACGCGCCTCGCCACGTCTTCGTCCACGAACAGACGCGGCGCCTCGCCTACGACGATACGCCCCTGCCCATCGGGCTTGGTCAGACGATCTCCCAACCCTATATCGTGGCCTACATGACCGAACTGCTCGAACTGGACTCCGACTCGCGGGTCCTCGAGATCGGCACCGGATCGGGCTACCAGGCCGCCGTGCTTGCCCACCTGACCCCCCACGTGTACACCATGGAGATCATCGAACCCCTGTTGGAACGGGCCCGCGGCCTGCTCTCAGAGGAGGGGTATGACTCGGTTCGGTCCCGCCATGGCGACGGCTATTACGGCTGGCCGGAGGCGGGCCCCTTCGACGCCATCATCGTCACCTGCGCCGCCGGCCATCTGCCGCCCCTCCTGTGGTCCCAGCTCAGGCCCGACGGCCGCATCGTCATTCCCATCGGCGAGATGACGGGGGTGCAGCGGCTGGTCGTCGTACAGAAGACCGCGGACGGAGAGCGGACCTCCCGCACCGTCTTGCCCGTACGTTTCGTGCCCATGACAGGCCGGGTCGAACAGTGACCTCGCCCGCCGGAATCGCGAATGCGCCCGAGCGTCTGCCGGCGAGATACCTCGTGCGGGCCGCCGGCCTGGTCGCCTGCGGCGTCATCGCCTTCGAAATCGGGCTGATTCGGGTGCTGCAGTACGCGAGTTGGTACCATTTCGCCTTCCTCGTCATTACCATAGCCCTCCTCGGCTTCGGCATGAGCGGCGCCATCCTGTCGCTCTGGCGCGGCTACCTCATCCGGCGCCTGCAGACCGCCCTTCCAGTCCTCGCCCTGCTTACGGCGGTCTCCATTCCCCTCATGCTCCAGGCGGCCCAGCTCCTGCCCGTGTCCGGCCGCTTCCTGCCCGGTCTGGTTGCCGGGCAACTGGCCTGGTGGGTGGTATACTGGGCCCTGCTGACCGTCCCCTTTGCCCTGGGCGCCAGCGCTATCGGACTGGCGCTCATGTCCGCCGGAGAACGGCTGCCCGCGGTATACGCGTCGAACCTCATCGGCAGCGCGTCCGGCGCGGTCGGCGTGACCGTCGTCATGTATTTCGTTGAGCCCGCCTGGCTGGGTTACGCGACCGGGGTCGTGGTACTGGCCGCGGCATGGCGCACCGAACGCCGGACGCAGAGCGTCGGACTGGTTGCTTCGGGTGTGCTTACCGGTGCGCTTGCGGTGCTGCTCAACCCGCCCTCCATCCGTGTCGACGACGATAAATACCTCGCCTACGTCAACCGGCTCGAGGCGGACGGGCAGGCCGTGCATCTAGCCCGCGCCTTCGGCCCGTCCGGGGTCGTGGAGGTGTTCGGCAGCGATACCTTTCACGATATGGCCTTCATGACCGACGAGCGGATGCCGCCTTCCATGGCGTCGATCGTCGTCGACGGACACCGCGCCGGTTCCCTGTTGCGGATCGACGGTACGGACCAGGCGGAGGCCCTGTACGGCACGCTCATGGCCCTGCCCTATGGCCTGGCGCCCACAAGACCCAGGGTACTGCTGCTGGACGAGGTCGGCGGCGGCAATATCTGGCTGGCCCGTCGCAACGGTGCGGCCGCCGTGGACGTCGTGCAATCGAACCGGGTACTGACAGCACTTTTCTCCGGTCCCCTGGCGGACGAAGGAGGGGCCGTATTCAACCTCCCGGGTGTCGCGCTTCATTCGGTGGAACCGCGGGCTTTCCTCGAAGGAACGGAGGAAGCCTTCGATCTCATTCAACTGTCGGGGATGGAATCCTGGTCGGCGGCCGCGGGCGGCCTGGAAGGGCTGAACCAGGACCATCTCATGACGGTGGAGGGCATGGAGGCCGCCCTGCGGCGGCTGTCCCCGGACGGCATACTCCACGTCTCCCGCGGCATTCAACTGCCGCCCCGGGACAACGCGAAGATCGCGGCGACGGTTATCGCGGCGCTGAGGCAGTCGGGAATCGCCCGCCCGGCCCGATCGGGCGCGCACATGGCCGTGGTCCGGGATTTCCTGGGCGTCATAACCATGGTGCGGCCGCGGCCCTGGCGAGCAGACGAGATCCGCCGCCTGCGGGATCTGTGCGCGGCGAAAAACCTGACCCCGGTGTACTTCGAAGGGATTTCGGCCGAAGAACTGAACCGCCCCGACGAACTGCCCGGTCCGCCGGGCGAAGAAGGCGACTACCTGTACCACGTGGTGCGTTCGTTGTTGTCGCTGGACCCAGGCGCTTCGACGGACTTCCTGGACGAATGGCCCTTCCACGTCCGACCAGCCACCGATGACCGCCCCTTTTTCGGAAATTTCGGAAAGATCGGCGCACTGCCCGATTTCAGGCGGGTTTACGGGGCTGGCTGGCTGCTGCGTTCCGAACTGGCCTTTCTCTTCGTCCTGTCCGCCGCGGTCATCGTGTCCCTCGCGGGCATCGTCCTGATTCTGCTGCCCTTCGCTTTTCGTTCGGATATCCGGCGCGCGCCGGACCGGTCGACCGCCGCGCTGTACTTCCTGGCCATCGGGCTGGCCTACCTGGTGCTGGAGATTGCCTTTCTCTCCGGCATCCAGCGTCTGCTGGGCGATCCGGTGATCGGCGGCGCGGCCACGGTGGGGGGCTTTCTATTCTGTTCGGGCCTGGGCAGCCTGGCGGCCAACCGCATTGCCGCGCTGCCCGGGGTTTCCCTGGCGCGACTGGCGATGGTGCCCGCGGTCATGGCCATCCCGGTGTTCACGGGCCTGATCCTCCTCAACCTGTACGGCGGCGCCTGGCCCCTGGGAATCCGCCTCGCCGCGGCAGTGGCCCTCATCGCGCCCCTGGCCTTCGCTATGGGCCTGCCCTTCCCCCTGGGACTGCAAAGGTTCCAGGCGCGGTCCGCCGCCCTGGTACCGTGGGCCTGGGGCGTCAACGGATGCGCTTCCGTTCTCGCCTCTCCGCTCGCCATGATCATCGCCATGCAGTGGGGATTCATCCTGACGGCGGCGGCCGCGGCGGCCTGCTATGTTGTTGCGGCGTGTGCGGCGGCAAGGGAAGGGTCGTCACCTTCTTCGGCATAGCACGCGGACCACGCGGCACAGAGCGCGGCGGCTCCCTGCGGGAGCCCTCTAGAACCGGGTCGACGACGAGATCAGCGCACGCGGCCGATCACGGCGGTCTGATCGTCGAATTGTTCCGCGCCCAGGGAGAAGTCGCGTACGGAGGCGAGGATCAGTTCCAGGATATTCTCGCTGGGCCTGTTGCGGTTTTGCGAAAGGACCTGGCGGAGTCGCGCCTCTCCGAAATCTTCATCCTTCGTGTTGAGCGCATCCGTAATGCCGTCGGTATAGACCGCGAAGAGATCCCCCCGATCGACACGGACGGCAGATTCTTCGAATTCCGCTTCCGGAAACAGCCCGATCGGGTAACCGCCGCTTTCGAGCAACGCGATATCGTCGCTGTCACTGCGAAGGAGCAGGGGCGGATTATGTCCGGCGCAGCAGTAATTCAACCGGGATGTTTCCATGTGGAAAGTGCAGATGAAAAGCGTGGCGAATCGTTCCGGCGCCGTGCTGTGGCACAAATAGACGTTGAGACGGGACATCAGCCTGGACAGCCTTTCCGGGCGTCCTTCCAGCGCGGGGTCCAGTGCCTGCGACCGCAGCGACGCCTGCAGGCCAGCCATCGTGAGCGCCGCCGAGATGCCCTTTCCCGAGATATCGCCGACTACGATATCCAGCGTTCGATTTCGGTGTTGGATGAAATCATAGTAGTCGCCGCTGACTGTACGGGCGGGTATCCAGGCTCCAGCCAGTTCGAGAGGACCCTGTCGCGGCGGTTCGTTGAGTATGAAACGGGCCTGCACGTCCCGGGCCATGGAAAGTTCCGTTTCGATACGCTCTTTTTCTCTCTCTTCATCCATCAGCATCTCAATGCTCTGCGCCATGGTATTGAAAGAGTGGCTGAGTTCGCCAAGTTGATCCCGCGTTCTTTCTTCCACGCGAAAGTCCGTCCTGCCGGAGCGAATGGCCTCCGTACCCTCGTACAGTCCGTGTACGGCCGTGGTAATCCGCCGTGAAACGAGCAGCCCGATCATAAAGGATACCAGTTCGAAGCAAACGAGTATCGTGCATAGGGTAATAAAAACGTACAGCAGAGGAAAACCGGAGAGCAGCATGTCGGCACTGACGGTGGCTTCGAATATGTGTATCGGATCCAGATCCAGGCCCAGTATCGCCAGGTTGCTCGCGCCGTGATTCCAGGACCTGGCTGCAAAGGAAAAAGCCCAGGGCACGTGAATTGCACCCAAAAGCGGCAATTGGCGCCACTCCACTTCCGAAGCAGGAGGTTCATAGAAGGAGAACTCCTCGTTACGGGGTTCCGCCCGGTACGAGACCTGCGCGCCAAGTTCCTCCCATATTTTCGTCCGGTAGGCCTCCCCCAACGGCATGGAGGCGAGGACGTACAGGTCCCTTCCGCGGAATTCGATCGCGTCGCCGGCGCGAAAGGACAGCGTGGAACGGACGCCGGACAGGCTGTCGAATACCACATCGGCGAAATGGCCTTCCCGGAATAACCAGTCCGGCAGCGGTTCCAGCGTATCGAAAGGCGGAGTCGCATTCACTGGTCTGCCATCTTCGAATACGCTGATCGACAGGCCGGAAAGGTCCGGATTGTCGCGAACGATTTCGTCCACGATCCCGGCGAACGGCAGGTTGTCGTCCGTGGCCGTCCCCACAAGGGCCAGTTGTATTTCGAGTGAAAGATGATCGAGCCGGTTGGTCGTCTCTTCGATATGACGGGAGACCAGATTGGTTCCCAGGGTTCCGATCCAGAGCCATCCGACGAGCAGACTGACCGAAGAAGCGATGCAAAGGGGCGCGAGGCCTGCGAAAATAAACGAAACGAGCAGGCGGTTCCGGACTTTCCACAGCAGACGATTCCGCAGCCACGAGAGCGTCTTCCAGGCGTAGTAGAAGATGCTCGCGGCCAGCAGGACGGCCGCCGGCACGACGAGCCAGCCGACTACCCCCTGCCAGGTGCCCAGGAGCAGGAAGGACACCGCCGCCATGATCAGGACGGCATAGATACAGCGTTTGATCCAGGTATCCGGGGTCAGCCATTTCAACGTCCGGCGGATGATGCGACTGGATCTCGCGCTACTGAATTTAGCAACGTTCATGAGCAGGAATTCCGAAGAGATGGGCGGACGGGTGCCCGCCCTGGCTACTGTCCAGTGACGCCGTCCCTTTCGTGGCGAATACGACGGCTATGCGCTAGTGCCGGTCGACCCGGGGTTCGATGGGCAGTTCGCGGAACTCCTGGATCAATCCCGCCAGTTCCCCCGAAGCCGCGCGGTAGAGCGCTTCGCCCTTCTCCACCGTGGCGACGGTGGCGTCGCCGATGACGCCCGATTCGGAGATCCTGGACCACTCGTCCATCATGCGCAAAGGCGATGCGCCCTTGCCCCTGACCCAGCCGCGCCAGTAGTACCTGGACACGGGGACCTTCACTTCCCGCACGGCCTTGTCCATCTGGATCGCGTCGTCGTTGAGGTAGCGGTAGACCGAGGTCTCGATCTCGTCCGCGTGGGACTGCAGATCGGAGTCGCCGATCTCCCACAGCTTGGACTGCGCCACGCTCCACCAGTTGAGCGTACCACAGTGGGCGTCCGTCTCGATGACCGTACGCCGGGAGGCCGTCTCCAGGATTGTGGCGTTGGACCCGTGGCCGTTGACGATGAGGATCTTCCGGAATCCGTGATGGGCCACGCTCTTCGTGATATCCACCACGAAGTCCTGCAGGTGGTCGTCCCGTACGGTGATCGTACCGGGGAAGTCCATGTGGTGGTCCTCGAACCCGTAAGGCAGGGCCGGCAGGATCAGCACCTCGTCGGGGATGAGCTTCGCCGCGCCTTCGCACACGCTGCTCGCCAGGAAGGTGTCCACGTCCAGGGGCATGTGGTAGCCGTGGTCCTCCGTGGAACCGACGGGCAGGATGACGGCCGGTTGCTCCTTCACCTTCTCCTTCAGTTCGACCCAGGTGTAGTGGTCGTAGCGGTAGGGCAGGCGTGGACCCTTCATAGATGCTCCTTACGCTTGTCTACGGTTCGATCCAGTCGGTCAGAGTCAGCCCCGGCCATTCATAACCTGTTCGTTCCACACAAATAACGCGTCATGCGCGGCATAGCCAGACCGCGTTACGCGCTCATGCACGGTATGACCAGACCGCGTCACGCACTCATGCGTGGGATGACCAGACCGCGTCACGCACTCATGCGTGGGATGACTTCATTTACGAAGAGGTCCATGCTGTGCAGCCAGGCATCCTTGTCGTCCCAGTCGTATCCCATGAGGATCAGCGTGCCGAAGTCCCCCGTCTCCTCCCGCATCGCGTCCAGCCGGCGGACCACCTCGTCCACGTCCCCGTGGATGATCTGTTCCGTCATCAGGTAGTCCAGGTTGCATTCCGAATCGGGCAAGTCCGGGTCCCGCTTGAGCATCTTCCGACCCAGTCCCTGATCGAAGAGGCCGCCCAGGTATTCGAAGCCCCGGCCCAGGGAATTGGTGCGCACTTTCGCTGCCGCTTCCTCCTTGCTGTCGGCGAGGAAGATGCTGCGGCAGATGCGCCAGTCTTCGCGGTCGGGCGTGCGCCCGGCGCCCAAAGCCGCCTGTTCGTAAACCCGCCAGTTGTCGGCTACGACGTTGCCCGGGGAAATGTTGGCGCTGATGGGAAACCAGCCCTTTTCGCCCGCGGTCTTCATGGTGGAGGAGTTCATGCTCATCCCGGGGGCGCCAATGGGCGGATGGGGCTGCTGCAGGGGCTTGTGGATATAGCCGATCAGCGTGTCGCGGTCCACGTTCTCTTCCAGGTCGATCTCCCAGAAACGGCCCTTCAAGTGATAGGGCGGGTCCTGGCTCCAGATCTGCAGGATCATCTCCGCCGACTCGGCGGCCATGGCGCTGTTGAGCTTCGGATCGATCTTGTAAAGTTCCAGGTCCGTCGTCACGCTGCCGGGGCCGAAGCACAGGTTGAGCCGTCCGTGAGAAAGCTGGTCCATGAAGGCCAGCCGGCTGGCCACGTGGGCCGGGTGGTGATAGGGCAGGCAGGTGGGCGCCGTACCGAGCCGGATGGTGTGGGTCATGGCCAGGGCCTTGCCTATGAAGGCCTCGGGCAGCACGATGTTCTCGTACTTCATGGTATGGTGCTCGCCGATCCAGAACTCGGTGAAACCCAGCTCTTCGCAGCGCACGATCAGTTCCAGGTCCTCGTCGTGGCACTGCGCGGCCGGCTTGACCGGGTCGTGGAAGGGCATGATGAACATCCCGTATTTCATATCGGATTCTCCGATGTTGGTCCTGATTCGTGCCGGCGTTGTCTGAAACAGGCCGGCCAGGGGCGACAACATGATGCCAGTCCCCAGCCTACCCGTTCAGTCCCGTATACGCGTCATTTCCGCTCACTGCTGCATGCGCGGCATGACTTCGTTGGCGAAAAGCTCCGTGCTACGCAGCCACGCGGCCTTGTCTTCCGCGTCGTTCCAGTCGAAAGCCATGAGGATGAGCGTTCCGAAATCCCCGGTCTCGTCCCGCAGTTCGTCGAGTCGGCGGACCACCTCGTCCACGTCGCCGTGGATGATCTGTTCGCCCAGGTAGTAGTCTCTGTCGCACGCTTCGTCGGCCATGTCCGGATCGCGCTTGAACATCTTCTTGCGTCCGGGCTCATTCCCCTTGTCCAGGACCCCTCCCAGAAACCGGAAGAACCCGCCGAGGTAGCTCGACCACGCCCGCTTCCTGGCCACGTCCCGGTCATCGGCCACGAAGATGCTTCGGCAGACGCGCCAGTCGGCCCGTTCTGGCGTACGGCCCGCTTCGAGCGCCGCCTTCTCGTACACCTTCCAGTTGTCTGCTACGACGTTGCCCGCGATCAGGTTGCTGCTGATGGGCGCCCACCCCTTCTGTCCGGCGGACTTCATGGTCGACGAGTTCATGCTCATGGCGGGCGCGCAGATGGGCGGATGGGGCCGTTGCAGGGGTTTCTGTATGATGCCGAGATGGGACTCGCGGTCGACCCACTTCTCGAGCCCGATCTGCCAGAACAGTCCGTCGTACCGGTATGGCGGGTCCTGGGTCCACAAATGAAGGACGATTTCCGCGGCCTCTTCCATCATGGCGCTGTTCGCCGCCGGGTCTATACCGAAGAGCTCAAGGTCCGGAAAGACGCTGCCCGTGCCGAAGCACAGGTTGAGGCGTCCGTGGGACAGGTGGTCCAGGAAGGCCAGGCGCGTGGCTACGTGGGCGGGATAGTGGTAAGGCAGGCACGTGGGCGCGGTGCCCAGCCGGATCGTATCGGTCATGGCCAGAGCCTTGCCGATGAAGGCCTCGGGCAGGGCGATATTCTCCCACTGGTGGGTGTGGTGCTCGCCGATCCAGAACTCGGAAAACCCCATCTCCTCGGCCAGCACCACCAGCTCGAGGTCCTCGTCGTAGCACTGGGCGGGTGGCTTCGCCGGATCGTGAAATGGCATGATGAACATACCGTGCTTCATATTGGATTCCGAAATTCTGCTGGATTCCTGATGAATCCATCCCAATGTGTCTATCCTGATGAATCAACCCCGACGTATCTACAATGTATATACGCAGGCCATGCACGTACCTGCGAAAACCATCCGCCGTACTCAGGCGTGGCCAAGCGACTTGTTCAACCTCGGCATGACTTCCCTGGCAAAGAGCTCGATGCAGTCGATCCAGGCCGCCCTGTCGTCCCAGTCGTGGGCGGTGAAGATGAGCGTGCCGAATTCGCCGGTTTCTTCCATCATACGGTGCAGCTGCCGCACGCACTCGTCGGGATCGCCCGCGATAACCTGTTCGTCCATCATGTAGTCCAGGTTGACTTCGGAATCGGCCATATCGGGATCCCGTTTCCACAGCCCCCTTCCAGGTCCGAGGTCGGTCAGCTTCATGATATATTCCAGGCATTTGCCGAGTGAATTGTTCCGGGCCTTTTCGCGGGCTTCTTTCGTCGTCTCCGCCACGAAAATGTTACGGGAGATCTTCCATTTGCGCCGGTCCGGCTCCCTGTCCTCCGACCGGGCCCCTTCGGCATAGGTCTCCCAATGGTTCACCAGGACGTTGGCAGCGACCATGTGATGGCTGAAGGGAGAATAGCCCTTCCGGCCCGCGATGCGGGTCCCGGCCGAATCGCGCATGATCACGGGAACGGAAAGGGGAGGGTGGGGTTTTTGCAGGGGTTTCAGGTAGACCCCCATGCCCAGGTCCTCGCGGACTTCCCGGCCCACGTGCATTTGCCAGAAGCGGCCGTTTATATCGTAGGGCGGATCGGTGGTCCACAGGGTCATGATCATCTGGATCGCTTCGCCGACCATGGCCCCGGAGTCCTCGGGACGGACCCCGTACATCTCCATATCGGTCGGGATGGCGCCGGGTCCGAAGCAGATGTTCAACCTGCCGTGGGAGAGATGATCGAGGAAGGCCAGGCGTCCGGCCACGTGGGCGGGATGGTGGTAGGGCAGGCACACGGGCGCGGCGCCGAGCCGCATGCGGTCGGTCAGGCCCAGGGCCTTGCCGAGGAAGATCTCGGGCATGACGATGTTCTCGTAACTCGAGGAGTGGTGCTCGCCCACCCAGAATTCGCTGAAGCCGAGTTCCTCCGAACGCACCAGCATTTCCATGTCCTCGTCATAGCACTGTCCCGGCGGCTTCGTCGGATCGTGCACGGGCATGAGGAACACGCCATAGTCGATCATGCATTACTCCTTTTTAAATACTGACGGCTGCGCCCAGATTCCACGGCTGTGCCCAGATTCTACGGCTGTGCCAGGTTACCACGGCTGCGCCCAGATTCCACGGCTGTGCCCAGTCCCCCTTTAACAACAGGGCCTTGCGTTCACAACAGCCCTTTGCGGCGCTTGTTCTCGATCGTTTTCTCTACGAATCCTGGTCCGCACACCGCGTCGAATCCACTCCCAGGAAACCGGGTAGCCCATTCATAAACGGTCCTGACACGGGCTTCGTCATCGCCAAAGGCGCAAGGTTCGGTCCGCACCGCGTCCAGCGCTTCGATCACGGCGTCCGCGATCCGGCCGTACAGCCGGTCCCTCCACGCGTCCTGCAGCCCGCCTGGCCCGCCCGGCCCGTCCGCCTTCATGGCGTCCTGCAGCCCGCCCGGCCCGCCCGTCTGCCGCGCGTCCTGGTACCACGCCATGGCGTTGAACTGTACCTTTTTGGACCGGGGATAGAAGGAGCACATGAGGTTCCAGTCGTCGCCTTCCCGCTCCTGGTCGCCCGAAGCCCGGAAGTCCGACCGGAGGAGGACAGACGGGATGTCGAGCATCTTTGCCATCATGAACTCCACCACCGTGCCCGAGTCCAGGTCTGTCCCATCGAAGTTGAACAGGGCCAGATCACAGGCCATCACCTGCTTTAGATCCTGGTTGCGGATGTCGACCATCCGTTCCGAGGCCTGTTCGAGGTCCTGGGGCACCACGCAGGCGTACCTGCCGGCGGACCGGCGGTCTATGGCTTCCGCGAGGATGGCGTTGCCGGCCAGGTGCTTGTGGTCGAAGAGGTCGCCGGCGAAATACACGGTAAAAGTCGTCATGGGCTATGGCTGTCCGCTTACCGTCCTGAATACCGTTTGCCGATTTCAGCCGCCTCGGGAGTCGCGTTTGCGACCATGACGCCCTCGTCGATCATGTCGGTGACGTTGTCGGGCGTGACGCCGTTCAGGTAGGCGACGCCGTTGGACTTGCAGGCCTTGAGCACCGCCGCCCGCGCGGCGATCATCTCGGGCGGGTACGGCGGGTCGTGGCCGTCCGGGTATCCGAAGGACATGCCCATGTCGCCCGGACCCCATTCGGCGAAGGCGATGCCGGGTACCGTGAGGCTGTCGTCGACGTTTGCCAGGGCTCGCCGGTTCTCGATCTTGAGGCCGAGCATCAGTTCCCCTTCAGGGTTCAGGGGCCAAACGTCGGCCCGCTGGACGTATTCCTGCACGGTGAGTCCCCAGGCGCGCGCCGCGAAGCCCTGGCCCCCCGAGCCGCGCTGGCCCACCTCGAGCCCTTCACCCACGCCCTGCATCTGGAAGGGGTAACGCGCCGCCTCCACGAAGGCCCGCACGGCGCCCTGAGTCTCCGCGTGGCACAGCAGGATTCCGTGAACGCCCTGGGCCAGGACCTGCTTGACCATCCACGCGTTCGCCCGCATCACCGCTTCACTGGTACCGTTCGTCGGCAGCGTGACGATCACGCAGGGCGTCAGGTGCCCGGAGGGCGTGGGACCGGCGTCCATCAGCCCGGTCATGAAGGCTCTGAGACCAGGCAGGTCGAAGAGGCCGTGCTCCATTTCGACGCACAGGTAGTCCTCCCATCTCCCCGAGGCTTCGACGCCCTTTTCGTAACTTAGTTCGCCGGCGCCGCCGTAGTATATGGGCTGGCCCCGACTGAGCAGTTCCACTGCGCGGTTGACTCTGGGCATTTCTCACTCCTGTCTGCAGTCCGCCGGCGTCATTGGCGACGAGGACCGGACTCTCTTAGCGGCCTGCGGCGCCACTGATGAGGTCCGGACTCTCTTAGCGGCCTGTGGCGCAATGGGCAGGGACCGGTCTTCCTTAGCGGCCGGAGCGGGTCACGGCGGGTCGAAGGGCAATCTTTCGACCAGGCCCGTGTCCCCGGCCAGCCCCGCCAGGTTTGCCGCGGCCATCCTCGTCAGGGGGACGCCTTCGCGTCTTGAAACAATCTCGCTGTCGTATTCCATTTCGCCCGGGACATAGGTGCGCTCCACGCCGGCAGCCTTCGGCGCTTCCCGCATGCGGCGGATCAATTCGTCAATGCGTTCGTAGTAACCGTCCAGCGGCATCATGGCGCCCACGTCGATGGCCATGAACGTGTGTCCCTCGTCGCAGGTGTCGTCCGAGACCTTTGCCCAGGAAAGGATGTCCGTCGTGACCCTCGCGCCCGCCAGCACACCGGCCAGGGATTCCACCAGCAGCGCCAGACCGTATCCCTTGTGCGCGCTGAAGGGCGTCAGGGCGCCGGTGACGGTGAAAATGCCGGGGTCCGTCGTGGGAAGTCCTTCCGCGTCGGTGAGCCATCCTTCCGGAAGCGGTTCGCCACGGTCCTGGTACGAGGCGACCTTGCCCCCCGCTACCGTACTCATGGCGATGTCGAGGACGATGGGCGGCTGGGAACGGGCCGGGACGGCATAGGAGAGCGGGTTGTTTCCGATCGCCGCGCCCCGGCCGCCGGGGATGTTCATGACCACGTCGGTATTGCTCATGGCGACCCCGATCATGGGCCGGTCCACCTTTTCCACGGCCATGACCGTATAGGCCGACGCCGCGCCGAAATGGTTGCTCCGGCGTACCGTGGCCATGCCGATCCCACAGTGCGCGGCCTTGTCCATGGCCACCGTCATGCCGTAGTGAGACGCAACCATGCCCACGGCCCGGCGGGCGTCGATCCGCGCCCAGGCCGGACCTTCGACCGTAGTCTCGGGCACGGCGCCCACGTCGATGCCGCCGTCCCGCATCAACTGCACGTAACGTCTCAGCGCGACCGTACCGTGCGTGTAGATCCCGCGCATGTCGGTGCGTACGAGCACGTCCGCGGTCAGGCGGGCGTCGCGGTCCGGCATTCCTGCTTCGACCATCGCCGCCGTGCAGAAATCAACCAGCGGTTCTGCCGGCGTCCTCAGTATGTAGCGTTGATCTTCTGATGCGTTCCGGCGGGAATCGGTATCCAGTCTGATGCCTTTCTAGATGGCGTGCCTAACCGCCGCCACGGATTCCGGCGGCGCTGCGTTCGAAGCCGCTGATCAGGTAACTGTAGTCGCAGTCGACCTGTATCCAGTCGACGCCCCGGCTGCTCCAGCGCCGGCCGAAGGCGTATTGCGATCCCATGCCCATTCCGATAGACAGGCCCGCTTCGTGTCCCACGTCTATGATGCGCTCCATGGCGGCCACTACCTCGTCGTCGTCGAGCCGTCCGAGGGTGCCGATGGAACCGCTCAGGTCCACGGGCCCGATGACGAGGCTGTCCAGGCCGGGTATGGCTGCGATTTCCTCCAGTTCCCGGTAGGCTTCGGCGTGCTCGATCTGGACCGATACGAAGAGTTCCCGGTTCATGTCGTCCGCGTAGGTGTCGAAATCCGAAAGCGCCCTGCCATAGTTGGAAGGGCGATGGGGGCCGAAACCCCGGTCCCCCGCAGGCGGGTAACGGCAGGCGTCCACCACGTGCCGGACCTCGGCGGCGGAGCGGACCTGCGGGACGACGATGCCGGGAGCGCCGGCGTCGAGGATGGGTTTCACGTGCCCGATGGCGCTAGACGGCACGCGGACCAGCGCGGCTTTTCCGCCTGCCCGGGCGGCCATGAGGTGTGCGGTGACCGTCTCCGGGTTCATCGCCACGTGCTCGGTGTCTATCCAGATGAAATCGGCCGAATCGCAAAGGGACTCGGTTACGGCCGGATCGGTAAAGGTCACGGCTGGGCCGAGACAGAGCTCTCCGGCGGCGAGGCGCGCGCGGAATGCCCTTATTTCATTAGAGAACAATGGTTGCTCCACGAGTATGGGCTGGTTACTTGTCGACGGGGCGCGTCCGGTTGGCCGTTCCAGACGGACGTTACCTGTTGGCCGTTCCGGACGGACGTTACCTGTTGGCCGTTCCGGACGGACGGTTCCGAATTCCTAGACAGCGCCTTCCTGCCACGGTCCCCAGATGGCGTAGGTCAGCCCGGGCCGCTGCATGTTGACGAAGAGGGTCTCCCCGTCGGGACTGAAGGTCGCCCCGGCGAATTCGCCCCGGTAGGCGATGCCGGCCACGTCCCGGGCCACGTCGAACACGCGCCCGTCCTTCGTCAGGCCCCGGATGTGCTGTACGCCGTCCCGGTTGTCCTCGCACACGATCAGGCCGCCGCGGGGACTCACGCAGACGTTGTCCGGCGCGGCCATGAGCGAAGCGTCGGGCGATTCGAACAACAGGGTCAACGCGCCTTTGTCTTCCCCGTCGGGACGGAATTCCCACACCTGTCCGAGGCGCTCGTCGCCTCCTCGCGTCGACGTGAAGAAGATGCGTCCGTTGCCGTACCAGCACCCCTCAAGTCGGTCGAAGGCGGCGCCGCCCTTGTCCGCCCCCTCCTTGTATACCAGGTTCCGGTCCAGGCCGGCCCCCGCCGGATCGGGATCTTCAATCTCCACCCAGGTCACGGGCAGGGCCGTGCCCATGGTCTGTCCATTGCGCGTGTCGTATCCCGGTTGATCCTCGACCGCGAGCATGCGCAGGCGGCCGCCCCGGGCGAGCTCGCCAGGATGATCGGGAAGGTACTGGAAGAATCCGCCCGGATTCTGGTCTTCGGTTTCATACACGGCCCCGGTGGCGGGATCGACGGCGATGGCCTCGTGGACGAAACGTCCCATCCCGGTAAGGGGGTCGGCCGCCACGCTCTCCTCGGCATCGGCGGGCACCTCGAAGCAATATCCGTGGTTCCTGTCGTATCCGCCCAGGTACTGCAGCCAGCGCGCGCTGAAGAACCGGTCCGTGCCCATGGTGGTCTCTTCACAGGTGATCCAGGAATTCCACGGCGTGGGGCCGCCGGCGCAGTTGTGCAGCGTCCCGCCCACGCTCACGAAATCGCGGACCAGTTCGCGGCTCCGGGGATCGACGATGAGCGTCGTCACCCCGCCAGGAGCAGTGGGATCGTAGGCTGCCGACTGGTTGCCGATGGCCTCGACCGGACTGCCCGTGTTGATTTCGTGATTGCGAAGGAGCCGGACCGTGCCGTCCTCCGCGGAGAAGGCCGCCATACCGTCGTGGGCGGCTGGCGTGGGATGGCCGTCCGACATGAGGCCGCCCTTCTTGCCGAATACGGTATAGGCGAATTTCGGCGGCAGTTCGAGCATGGTCTCGCCGGTGTTGTGGGACGTCACGGGAGAAAGCGGTCCATATCCGCCCTCCCCCCGGGAAGCCTGAAGGCCGGCGGATCCGTCGGACATGGCCCGCGCGCGGCGGGCGATCAGGCCCTGGAGCGCCGATGCGCCGAAAGTCATGGCGCCAAGGGCCACGGCGGAATGTCGAATGAATGCGCGTCGGTTCAGTCGGGGCACGTGAGCGATTCTCCTTTATCGTTGACTCCGTCTGGTGTTGACTCCGCGATGGCGGCATTGCGGAGGACGTGTCGGGTAGAATTCGGAATCCAATATTCAATTTACGGTGGCGGAGCGTTAAAATCAAGATGCCACTGCAGGTTATTCCGATCGAATATTCAGCCGAACCTGATGAAGACCAGCCCGGCGACGATCATCCCGACGGAGCACAGTTTCAGCGGAGTGACACGCTCCTTCAGGAAGACGAAGCCCAACAGGGCGCCCAGGACCACGGCGAATTCCCGCAGGGCGACGATGTAGCCGACCTGACCCACGGTCATGGCAAAGAGGATCATCAGGTAGGCGGCAGTCGAGCCGACGGCGATCAACGTCACGGGCCGCCAGGTCTCCGCCAGCTTCCGCCAAAGCCGACCCCGGTCGCGGACGGCGACGACCGGGGTGGCGAACGCCGCGCTCAGAAAGAACATGCCGAAGATGTAAACTACGGGATGCACGATACTCACGCCCACCTTGTCCACCAGCGAGTAACTCACGATGGTCGCGCCTACCCCGAGGGCCGATACGAACCCGTGCCGCGTGCCCTTCGCGCTGCCCAGGACCGAGACGCCCATGGAAAGAATACCCACGCAGATCAGCCCGATGCCCGCTACACCGATCGGCGTAAGCGATTCACCGAGCAGCAGCCATCCCAGGAATCCCGTGAGGCCGATCCCCGATCCCCGCGCGATGGGGTAGACCAGGGAGATTTCTCCGTACTCGTAGGCCCGGCCCAGGAGCAGGAAGTAAAACGTGTGGATGATCCCCGTGGCCAGGACGAAAATCCAGCCGTCCGCCAGCATGGCCATGAATTCCGGGATGCCCTGCGATATGGCGACGCCGGCAACCAAGGGCAGGAGCAAAAGACAACTGACCCAGAGAGACCACCAGAACACGGTTAGGTTTCCGGCGTTGCGGCGGGCTACGAAATTCCAGGAGGCATGCAGGATGGCGGAGAGGAGGACGAAGAAGAAGAGGTCAGTGGACATGGATGGATGGGGAGATTTATCCGGATGGTGGGAGGAACGCGAAAGCGATTTACCAGGGAAAAAGAACCGGACGGACCGATCCTATATGGATGGAAATCAGGGGTGTGTCAACGATCAAATATGCTTGGTCCACATCTATAGACAGGATACTTTCGGATATCAGCCTATCCTTCTATCCATCACACTTCCATCGCATCGCCATGTATTGGTGCGACCCGAAAGCGCGGTCTTCTGCTAAAGTACGGTTCGGATGGGTTCGTGCCGGTGCTTATATGATCCATCACTTTTTCATATCCGCCTTCCGCTCCCACGGCCTCCGCCCTGCTTGCCCCGACGCTCGCGGAGGCCTATCCGGAAGTGGAATCGGCTGTTCGGATCTACTATAGGAATCTCTGATCAAGTCCCTGGCATTGTTTTCATGAATAAGGTAATATGAACTCGGTATCGGTCGTACGTTGTGCAGCGCCCTTTCACCTTCAGGATCAAGCGGGGTACGCGTCCATGAAACAAT
>MKWU01003954.1_pt1 | contig 18380 bp, 15 predicted proteins | sample 809101 | NCBI WGS metagenome assembly MKWU01 (sample SAMN05860141, study PRJNA318959) | sponge metagenome | host: Aplysina aerophoba | place: Slovenia: Piran, Adriatic Sea, Gulf of Piran | collected 2013-05-07
GCCGCACCGATTTCCCGCCATACGGAGCATGCCCATGACCCTTCCCGAGAAGATCTCCGCGGACTACACGCTGCGCCCGAGCGAGCTCTCCACGGTGCTCGCCCTGCTCGTCGAGGCCCGCCAGCCCTGCATTGTTTGGGGCCCGCCCGGGGCGGCGAAGTCGATGATCGCCCAGCAGGTCGCCGCTGCCGCAAGCCGCCGGTACGTCGACGTCCGGGCGCTCCTCCTCGACCCCGTGGACTTGCGCGGCATCCCCTGGCGCGACGGCGCCGACCGCACGCGATGGGCCCCACCGGCGTTCCTGCCGCGGTCGGACGACACCGGCCGCTGGCTCATCAACCTCGAGGAGCTGCCGTCCGCGGTCCCGATGGTGCAGGCGGCTCTGTACCAGTTGGTCCTCGACCGCAAGGTCGGCGAGTACGAGCTCCCGGAGGGCGCCTCGCTCATCGCCTGCGGCAACCGCGAGACCGACCGTGGCGTCGTGCATCGCATGCCGACCCCGTTGGCCTCACGCTTCGTCCACCTCGACATCCGGGTCGACGCCGAGGACTGGCTCGCCTGGGGCGCGGCCAATGGCATCGCCGCAGAGGTTCTTTTCTTCGTCACGTACGAGCCGGACCTCCTGCACCAGTTCGACCCCACATCGAAGGAGCGCGCCTTCCCCTGTCCGCGAACTTGGGAGTTCGCGAGCAACATCGTCAAGCACCGCAACGGGCTCGACCCGGAGGCCGAGCGGGCGCTGTTCCGGGGCACGGTCGGCGAGGCCGCCGCGGTCGAGTTCGCGGCCTTCCTCAAGGTCTGGCGCGAGCTGCCGCACCCGAGGGCCATCGTCAACGACCCGGAGAACGCGGACATCCCGAAGAACGCGAGCGCGCTGATGGCGCTCTGCGGCGCGCTCTACAAGCTCGCCTCCGACGTCAATTTCGACGCCATCGTGACCTACGCCCAGCGCCTGCGGCGCGAGGTCGGCGAATCCCTGGTCGGTGCATGCGTGCGCCGCGAGCCCGCCCTCCAGCGCTCGCCCGGCTTCATCCGCTGGGCGGCCGCCAAGACCCAGTGAAGGAGAACGCCATGCACTGGTGGGTCACCCACTACGCGGCGGGCGATGTCCCGTCACGCAATTACGCCGTGCGTGCGCCAACCCTCGAGGCGGCGAAGCGGTAGCTCGCCGCCGCCATCAACGTCCCGGTGTGGACGCTCCGGTAATCGACAGGAGGAAGTCATGGACCTCAATCGCGACGCCATGCTGGTCGGCCTTCGCATCACCGCCTGGTCCGGCCGGCTCTACGACCGCGAGGCGAGCGACCACGTCGCCGCCCACCACGACGCCTCGGCAAGCGCCGGGCGCTACAACAAGCGCCTGCTCCCGAAGGCCGCCTTCGCCGCCCTGACCTCCATCATGAGCGAGGCCAGGACCAAGCACTACGAGAACAGCCTGCCCTGGGACGACAAGGGCGCGCGGCTGCTGACCGTCACCAACTACGCGCACTACACGGAGCTGATGAACGCGCTCCGCGAGCGTGTGGTCCGTCAGCGCGCCCGCTTCATCGAGGACTACGACGACTATGTCGACCAGGCCCGGCTCGACCTCGGCAAGCTCTTCCGCATCGAGGACTATCCGTCCAAGGAGGCGCTCCAGGGCAAGTTCGCCATCCGCTACCGCATCACGCCCGTGCCGGACGCCGACCACTTCATCGCCAAGCTCGCCACCGACGACACCGACCGGGTGAAGCGCGACATCGAGCGCCACATCGAGGAGCAGCTCCACGATGCGGTGAGCGACCTCTACCGGCGGCTCGGCGAGGCGGTCGAGCGCGTCTCCGACCGGTTGCAGGAGGACGGGAACGGCAAGCCGCTCGTGTTCCGCAACTCGATGATCGAGAACATCCGCGACTTGGTCGACGTCGTGCCCCGGCTCAACATCTTCGGCGACGACGCGCTCGCGCGGCTCTGCGAGCAGGTGAAGGACCGGATCGCGAGCGTCGAGCCGGACGAACTCCGCCCGTCGAAGACCTTCGACCCGGCGGCCCGCGCCCGGGTCAAGCGCGACGCCGATGACCTCGCGGAGAAGTTCGCGGGCTACTTCACGCCGCCGCCCGCGCCCGTGCGGGAGGCCGCGTGATGTCCGCCCGGGTCCTCGCCGAATCGGCGCTTCGCGTCAGCGACTGCGTGACGGAGCTTCTGCGCAAGCAGCCATTCTTCGGGAGCCTCGTGCTGAGGCTCCCGCTTCGGCCCGATTTCAGCCGCGAGACGCTCGCGACCGACGGGCACGAGATCCGCTACTCGCCCCGCTGGGTGGCGGAGACCGATTCGCACCTCATCGAGACCGCGATGGCGCGGGTGGTCATGGCGTGCGCCTTGAAGCACCACACGCGCCGGGGCGAGCGGGACCCGGAGCGCTGGCAGATGGCCTCGCAGCTCGTCACGCATGCGCTCATTCGCGACGCGGGCTTCACGCTGCCGCGGGACGCCGAGGCGTGGGATGGGCTCACCGTCGAGCAGGCCTACGACCGCCTCCAGGCCCAGGACAGCGATGCCGGCGACGACGCCGATCCATCCTCCGGTGCGGCCGGCGCCGGCGCCGCTGCGGCGGAGCAACCTTTCCCCGACGGCGATGACACCGACACCGGCGACTCGTCCGACCCTGCCGATGACGAGGACCGTCAGGACGAGCCCGGCGATGAAGTCGGCGACGATCGGGCCGGCGACGGCGAGGGCCGGTCCGGAGACGGCCAGGACAAGGATGGCGCGTCCGATGCGCCGCCGAGCCACGATCCGTCCGGCACAGGTGAAGTCATGGACGCAACTGCGCGCGCCGGCGACGGTGGCGAGTCCGGCGAGGCGCCCGTGGACGTCACCGCGGAGGAGCAGGCGTGGGACGAGGCCATGCACCAGGCGCTCAATATCGCGAGGGCCGAGGGCAAGGTGCCCGGCCGGGTCGAGGAGACCATCCAGAGCGCTCATGCCAGCACCCTCGACTGGCGGACGCTGCTCCGCCGCTACATGACCGACGCGGCAAGCCACGACTATAGCTGGAGCGTTCCCAACCGGCGCTTCATCGACGGTGGCCTCTATCTCCCCTCGATCCGCTCAGAGGGCATCGAGACGATCGCCGTCATCGTCGACACCTCGGGCTCGCTGCCCGCCCCGACGCTCGCCGAGTTCTGGGCGGAGCTGCGCGAGGTCGCGGCCGAGATCCGGCCCGATACCGTCGTCGTGCTCCAGGTCGACGCGGCGGTGCAGGACGCGGCCGAGTACGCCCCCGACGACCTTCCCGACGAGATCGCGATTAAGGGCCGGGGCGGCACCGACTTCCGCCCGGGTTTCGCCTGGCTCGACGAGCAGGGGGTTCGGCCCGGGGTCTGCCTCTACTTCACCGACATGGAGTGCTCCAGCTACCCCGAGGCCGAGCCCCCGTATCCGGTCGTGTTCGTCAACTGGTCGCACCCTCCCTCGGCCTGGAACCGCGAGCCCTGGGGCGAGCGCGTCGACATCGCGGCCGAAGGAGGTGCGCCATGAGCCGCGCGATCCACGGCGCCCCCGCCCACGCGCTGAGGCAGGCGCTCGAAGCCCTGGCCGGCCTCTCGTTCTGGATAGCGTGGACGGCCGACCCCGACCTCGCGCCCGAGCCCTTCGTGAGCGCGCGCTGCATGCGGGACGCCGCCACCGCGCTGCGCAAGGCCGCGTGCCTTCTCGACCAGGCCGCGGACCGGGCCGACCCGCCGCCCGATACCGGCGAACTGCCGGTCGCTACCCCGTGCGCCCCGGCGGACCTCCCCGGAGCTCTCGCCAGCCGGTCCGCCGGGTCCGAGTCCCCGGCCGCGCGCCCCGGCGAGGCGGAGACGAGCCCCGTCCGAGCGGGCGCGGGCGGGCCGGAGAGGCTGCGTGCCGCGCCGGTTCCTTCATCGACGGAGACATCCATGAACCACATCGCACCTCAGCCCGAGGCCGCCATCCGGGAGATCCCGCTGAGCTGTCTCGCGCTCGCGCCGGAGAACGTGCGCAAGACCCCGCCGGACGCGTTCGCCGACCACCAGCTCCGCGCGTCCATCGCCGCCCACGGCCTGCTGGAGAACCTCGTCGCCCGCGCCGACGAGCCCAACGAGAGCGGCGCCGAGCGCTTCGCCGTCGTCGCCGGCGGCCGGCGCCTGGCCGCGCTCAAGGCGCTGGCCGAGGACGGCACGCTCGACGCCGATCACCCGGTGCCCTGCAAGATCGCCGCGAACGGAGACGCGGGCGAGCTCTCGCTCGCCGAGAACATGATCCGCATCGCGATGCACCCCGCCGACCAGGTGGTCGCGTTCTCGACGCTCGCCGCATCCGGCGTCACCGCCGCCGCCATCGCCGCGCGTTTCGGCGTCACCGAGCGCATCGTGGAGCAGCGGCTCCGCCTCGGCAACGCGGCGCCCGAGCTGCTCGACGCCTACCGCGTCGAGGCCATCGACCTCGAGACGCTGAAGGCGTTCGCCGTCACCACCGACCACGAGCGCCAGCGGGCGGTATGGGAGCAGGTGTCGAGCCAGGGCTACCGGCCTTCCGCATGGCAGGTGAAGCGCATGCTGACCGAAGAGCGGGTTCCGGCCGGGTCCGCCATGGCACGCTTCGTCGGCGTCGACGCCTACGAGGCCGCGGGCGGCCCGGTGCTGCGCGACCTCTTCGCCGACGAGCACGAGAACGGCGTCTGGCTGGAGGACCCGGCGCTGCTGAACGACCTCGCCATGAAGAAGCTCCAGAGCGCCGCCGACGAGCTCGCCACGCGCTGGAAGTGGGCCGAATCACTGCCCGAGGTCGACTGGAGCGCCACCGCGCGCTTCGGGCGCATTCATCCCGAGCCCGGCGAGCCCACGGATGCCGAGAAGGCCGAGATCGAGACGCTCCGCAACCGCCACGACGAGATCGCCACCATGGAGGAGCATGAGTGGACCGACGAGCTGGTCGCGGAGGCCGAGGGCATCGACGAGCGCCTCGACGCGATCGAGGCCGAGGTCGAGTCCCGTGCCCGGTTCCGTCCCGAGGACTTCGCGATGGCCGGCTGCATCGCCACCATCGGGCGCGACGGCTCGCTCCAGGTCATCCAGGGGCTGGTCAGGCCGGACGACATACCGAAGGACACCGGCGCCGCCGCGAACGGCGAGGATTCCGACGCTGGCGGCGATGGTTCGGCCGAGACCGGCCGCGTGAACGGCCCCGCGATCTCGACGCCGCTCGCATCGCCGGTGGACCCGCGCGCGAAGGCCCGCGAGGAGGCCGGCGTCGGCATCGGGCTTGCCGACGACCTGCGCGCCGTCCGCACCGCGCTCATCAAGGCGCACCTGGCCCAGGACTTCGAGGCCGCCTTCGACCTCGTCGTGTTCCAGATGGTCCGAGCCGTCTTCGCGCGCGGCTACACCATGTCGTGGCACGCGCTCGACATCGCCTTCAACGAGACCGCCGACCGGCCGACCGCCCGGATGAACGACGAGGACTTCGCCGCCTGGAGCCCCGGCGAGGCGATGCTTGCCGACTGGTCGCACCTGCCGTTCGAGTGGATGGAGGGCGACCACGACGCGGCATGCTTCGCGGCACTCCGGGCGCTGCCGCGCGCGGACAAGGAGAAGCTGTTCGCCGCCGCGGTCGCGAGGACGGTCAAGGGTCAGCTCGCCTTCGAGCACGACGCACGGCCGGAGCTCGAAGCCACCGTCGCTAGGCTCGACATCGACTTCGCGAAGCACATCCGACCGACCGCCGCGATGCTGTGGTCGCGCATCAAGAAGAGCCGCATCCTCGACATCGCCCGCGAGACCTTCGGCGCGGCGTGGACCTCGGCGCGGTCGAAGTACAAGAAGGCAAAGCTCGCCGAGACGATGGAGACCGCGTTCGCGGCCGGCCACACCCCCGTCGGCTTGGGCGCCACGGCGCATGCCGCCGCGCTCGCCTGGGCGCCGCCCGGGTTCGCGGCATTCGATGTCGGCGGCAGCGCCGGGAACGACACCGGCGGCGTTGCGGCGGCGGCGGAAGCACCGGCCAACCCCGCGGACGCATCGGAGGATGCAACGGCGGAGCCCGACTCCCCGGAGAAGCCGCGCACCACGTCGGTGGTGGAAAGCATCGACTCGCCGGCGGTTGCCGAACGCCTCGCCGCCGCGCGGGCAGCCCGCGTCATGGAGGAGGCAGGTGAGTCCGGCACCGCTCCGCAGTCGGACGCAGCCGACAACCCGCAGGCCCCTGCCCACGGCAACGGCCACGCGGCTCCCGTCCAGACGGAGGGCGAGGCCGGCCCGGAGCCGGTGAACGGACGGGACGGGGACGAGGAACCGCAGGGAGATTCGGCGATCGGGGACGCGATGGACGCCCGTACGTCCGTGCAGCCGTCCGGCCGCGTCAACGGCCACGCAGTCGGCGACGACGCGCTGGACATCCCCGAGTTCCTGCGCCGCGTCCACTGACCGTCCGCTCCACCGCAAAGCGCCCCGTCCGGAACCCCACCGGGCAGGGCGCTTCCCTTTCCGCCTGCTTCACGGAGAGTGCCGATGAACGACACCCCGACTGCGACCATCCGCGCGCGCATCCACGAGAGCGCCGTCAAGCGCGTGACACGGACGTTCGCCGCGACCCTCGCCGACGCCTTCACCGAGATTCTGCAGAACTGCCGCAGGGCCGGCGCCACGCGCGTCCACGTCTGCGTCGCGGAGACCGACGGCCGTTTCGCCGTCACCGTGACCGACGACGGCGCCGGCATCGCCGACCCGTCCGTCCTGCTTTCGTTCGGCGAGAACGGCTGGAGCAAGGCGCTCGTACGCCGCGAGGACGCCGCGGGCATGGGTATGCTGAGCCTCGCGCGCCGCGGCTGTACCGTTTCCTCCCGGCCGCGTATGCCAAACGGCGAGACCGTGTCCGGCTGGCGCGTCGCGTTGCAGCCCGAGCACTTCCTGGGCGAGGCCGACGCCGAGGTACACACCCACGATGCCGCGCCTTGGCCGAGCGGCACCGCCGTCGCGTTCGACACCAGCGAGTCCGCCGATGCGATTCGCCATGCCGTCGGCGCCGCAGCGTGGCACTACCCGCTGCCGGTCGTCCTCGAGCACGCCCCCGGGACACCTCCCGGCGGCGAGACGCTCGAACGCCGCGCCTTCCTCGACGGCGCGCTCCATGCCGAGCGCTGGCGGGGGCTGGTGTTCGGCGTCTTCAAGGACCGCTGGAACGGCTTCGGCCTGCATGACCCGGACGTGAACTTCCACGGCCTCACGGTCTCCGTCCGCCTGCCGACGGTCGAGGCCGTGCACGGCCCGCAATGGACGGTCGCCGCCGACATCGAGGACTGTCCCGAGCTCGAGCTCGAGCTCCCCGCACGCAAGGAAGCCGTTGAGACCCCGTTCCTCGCCGAGATGCGCGAGGCCGCAAGGCGCGCCATCTACCGCGCCATGGCCGCCGATCCGGATCCGCGCCCGTCCTTCGAGGACCGGCGACGCGCGCACGAGGCCGGTATCGACATCGCCGCCCCGCCGGCCGAGCTCCGCCCCTGGCGGGCGAGCCTTGCCGACGTCGACGACTGGCGCGAGCCGCCGCGGCGCGTGCCCGTCGGCGACGGCGCCCTGCTGATGGACTGCGACCCCGAGCCGCCCGAGGCCCAGACGCTGCGCCGCGCCGCCGAGCGGGCCGGTATCGAAGACCGCCTGTTCGAGACCGACCGCCGTCTCGAAGGCTATGGCTGGTACGACCGTCTCGACCGGGTGCGCACCATCCACACCGCGGTCACGGCGAACGGCCGGACCCATGCGCTGGACGCGTATCCCGTGCCGGAACGGAAAGGTGCGGCGCAGGCGCCGATGCCCCAGCGCCCGGACGCGATCGCCATCAGCCTTGCTGTCCGGCCCGCTTCGGGCCCGGGGCGCATCGTCGACCTCGACGCCGATGTCGCCTTCGCGGGCGAAGCGTGGTCCTGGGTCGGCGATGCCCTGCCGCTGGTCGCCACCGGCAGCGGCCTCGAACCCCATGCGCTCGCCGAGCTCATGCGGGCGGGGTTCTTCAGTCCGAGCGACGACGCCGAGGCCGACAGTTGGGAGACCCAGCGCGACCGGTTCGACGAGGAAGCCCTTCACATCGCGACGCGGCTGCTCTGCTCGGACGACGAGGCAAGGCGGGTGTCCATCGCCGATGCGGTCTCGCGCGAGCTGTTCTGGCTCCTGCCCCGGGACCGCGCCGTCGACATCGCGGTGCGCAATCGCAGGGTCACCGTCTCCCTCGGCGAGCCGATCGCGGAGGCCGCATCATGAAGCGGCCATGGACGATCTCGCTCGCCTATGCCCGCTACTGGGGCGCCACCGTCACCGTGGAGGCGGAGTCGCTCGAGGAGGCGATTCCGGCCGCCATCCGTGCCGCGGACGAGTCCGAGCGGTGGAAGAACACCGACCACGCTTCCGACCCGTACTGCATCGCCGCCCGCGAGGGCGCCGATGCCGAACCCTGGGAAGGACCGGCATCGGCGCTCCCGATCCCGGACCGGTTCACCGAACGCGGCGTGCCGCCGGTGGTGACGCTGACCGGCCCCGCCCCGCCGGGGAGCATCGACGTCTCCGGCGGCACCGTGCGGCTTCGCTTCGTGGACCGGACGGGCACGGTGACCACCGAGGCCTCCGATCCCCCGCCGCCTCCGGGGAACACACCGCTCGTCACCGTCTCGCGCGATGCCCGCGGAAAGCCCCACGTTGAGGTACGGCACGGCAGGGCGCGCGTGCGGATCGTCGACGGCTGAGCCGCCTGCCGGCCTGCCGCCGGCGCCCCATCCACCGCCAGCTCCCGGCCGCCTGGAGCCCGGCCGGCGTCCGTCCGGACGAGGGAGGGCCGGGGCGCGGGAGCGTCCCCGGTTCTCCGGACACCGTTCCCCACGCCACGGGAGACCCCGCCCATGAAGAATCCCGCTCTCTCCGCCGCCGCGCCCGCGCCCCCATGCTCCGGCGACGAGGCGCACAAGCGCGCCATCGCCCGGGCCGTGTGGACCGAGATCCACTGGCTGATGCCGCGCGACCGCACGGTCAGGGTCACAGTCGACGGCGACGACATCGCGGTCGAGCTCGGCCCACCACCTCGTTCCACGGCCCACTGACCCGGCGCGACCGCTCCGACGAGGACGCTCCGCATCCGGCCACGCGGCGGCTCCTCGCGCAGCCGCGCCCTCACCCGTTTCACCCGCCCCCCGGACGGAGCGATCGCCTCCGCCTCTTCCCCGCAGAGGAACCCGACCATGTCCCAACCCTCCATCTGCACCGCATTCGGTCCCGTGATCGACGCCTACACCCGCGCCCAGGCGATCGACGACGGCATTCTCGTCGATGTCTCCGACACCGCGCGCGAAGCCGGTTTCAGGATTCCCGTCGCGCTCACGCGCACGGTCTGGAACCGTCTCGTTGCCCTGCCCGAAAGCTACCAGGGATTCCAGGACGAGCGCGGGCGCCTGTGGGACGTCCTCTGGATGGCGCGCCACTACGCGCTCCGCGCATCCAACCGCGACCGCGTGACGATGTGCGTGCTGGTGCGCGACATTCGCAAGGACCTGCGCGACAGCAACCGGCCGCCCCGCAAGCACTTCCCCATCGTGGCGACCGGCGCCGGCGACGAAGGCGAGCCGGTCATTACCGTGATGTTCCCGGAGGACGACTGAGCGCGCCGCCGCGCCTCTCCACCCGCCGTATCCATTCGAGCGAGAAACGCCCATGCAGACCCCCAGCCCCGAGCAGACGCTCGAGATCGCCCGCCGCGTCCACGAGACCTTCGACCGCCCGAAGCGCTGGCACCAGGGGGGATGGGGGCGCGACGACGACGGCGACGTCATCGAGTTCGACGGCGGCTTCCATGTCGTCGACAACGACGAGGTCCGCCACCGTCCCGCCTTCCGCCTGGCCACCCCCGAGAGCCCGCGCTGCTTCTGCCTCGGCGCGGCCATCCGGATCCACGCCGGCTCGGTGCTCTGCCACGACCCGTCCCAGACCGGGGAGGCTACCGAAGCGATCTGCGCGGTCTACACCAGGCTCGCCGGCATCGACACCAGCGCCCGGGAACAAGATGCAGCGGACTTCGAGCCTCACCTCAACAGCCTCATCGAATGGAACGACTCCGACGAACGTTCCTTCGAGGACATCCGCGAGCTCACCGCCGCCGCGCTGCGTCACCTCGACGCGCTGCGCTGGTAATCCCGGCCTGCGAAGGCCGCGCCCCGGGCGGAGTCCGGCCAGCCTGCGCCTGACGGGCCGGCGGTGATGCGCGGGAGATCCCGCCACGCGCCCGACGCCCATGCCCTCTCAACCGGGAGACCGCCATGCTGCACAGGATCACCGGCCGCGCCACCAAGTGCGGCCCCTCCGCGATTTCCGCGATCGCCGGCGTGCCGACCCACGAGGCCGCCGCCGTCATCCGCCGCCTGTTCGACCGGCCCTCGGTCAACGGCGTCTACACGGACGAGCTCGCGGCCGCACTCGAAGAGTTCGGCTGGACGCCCGACTACGCGCTCCGCCATCCCAAGTACCGCGACCGCCGCCATGCGCGCCGCGAAGAGGTCTGGGAGCGCCTCTTCGCCGAGGTCCCGTTCGAGGTGCGCGCCATCACGCTCGGGACGTTCCTCGACCCCGCGCCCGCGGGAATGTGGGCGATTTCGGCGAGCAATCACTTCATCGCCTACGCGGACGGCTTCGTCGCCGATTCCGGCGCCATGTTCTCGCGCAAGCCGGCCTTCTGGTTCCGCGCCATTCCCGACCATGACCGCGTCGCCCGGCGCCGCATCCGCGAAGCCGTCCGCTTCGTGCCCTCTCCGTGACATCGCAACTCTCTTTCCGCCGCCTCTCCGGGGCCACGTAGCACACCTGCCGAATGTACGCCTGACGGCGTAGCGGCGGACCCGGACGGCCCCCGACCGGCCGGCGCCGCGCACTTCCCACGGCGTCTCCCCCACCGTGCGGCCCGCCGGCGAGAGTCCGGTGAGCCGGGCCGGGGCAGGCCCGGTCAGTGGCGCGGGAGACCCCATCCGCGCCGCACGCCCGGCGGCTTCCACGCACGTCCATCCGGAGAACGCCATGCTCGACGCCTCCCAGGCGGCGGACGTATCCGCGCGCCCGCATCCCGCCCATACCGTGACGCCCATCGCGTCTCCCGCTCGCCCGCGGCCGTCCGCGGCCGAGGCCCTGTTCGCCGCCGCCGGCGCCCTCCTGCCGGCGCTGGAGGCCGGCCGGCCGCTCGACGCCACTACGCTTCGCGATGCCATGACCCGCGCTTATCGTGCGAGCGACGCCGAGGGCGCGTGGGTCTGGAAGGACGCCTACGAGGCCGCGGAGGCGGCGGTGGTGCTGTTCGTGCGCCGCTACGGCCGCGCGATGCGCCGCCAGGCCGGGGCGGGCGGGGACGGCCCCCTGCACATGCTCGCGATGCTCCAAGCCATCGCCGCGCTCGAGCCCTCCCACACCAAGCGCTCCGAAGAGCAGATCCGCCTCCAGCAGTTCTCCACCCCTCTGCCGCTCGCCTATGCCGCGCTCCGGACGGCCGCCGTCCGGCCGGGCGACGTGGTGCTGGAGCCGTCCGCCGGCACCGGCATGCTGGCCGCGATGGCGGAGTGCGCGCTCGGCAACAAGGCAGACGGCGCGCTGCATCTGAACGAGATCGCCGCAACCCGCGCCGGGCTCCTCGGCCGGCTCTTCCCCGGCGCTCGCGTGACCCGCCACAACGCCGAGGCCATCGCCGACCGCCTGCCCGACGTCCGGCCGACGGTAGTGCTCATGAACCCGCCGTTCTCGGCAACGCCGGGTGTCGCGCGCATCCGCCACGACGCCGATCTGCGCCATCTGCGCTCGGCCTTCGCCATGCTGCCGCCGGGCGGGCGGCTCGCCGCCATCACCTCCGCCCACTGCGTGCCCGGCGATTCCGAATGGAACGCCGCGTTCGACGCGTTCCGGGGCGGCGCCCGCGTCGTGTTCACCATGGCCATCGACGGACGCGCCTATGCCCGGCGCGGCACCGGCTTCGACACCCGCCTCACCGTCCTCGACCGGAGCGATGCGTCCGGTATCGCCATCGATGGCCAGGCCAGGGCTGCGGATGCCGCCGCACTGCTCAATGCCGTCATCGCCGGCGTGCCGGCCCGGCTGCCCATCGGGGCCAAGCCCGTCCGCGCCGCCACCGGCTCCGGCCGCGACCTGTTCGGAAACGCCATCCCGAAGCCTGCCGCTGCACGCGGCGCGGCGAAGTCCGCACCGTCGTCGCCGGCCCATGACTGGGGACCGGTCGCCGAGCTCGCAATCGAGACCGGCGACGCTGCAACCCGCGACGACGCATCCGCCGCCGCTTCGACCGCCGGCCCCTACGAGCCATGGCGTCCGGGCGTCGTGCGGGTGCCCAGCGCAATCGAGCATCCGACCCCGCTGGTGCAGTCCGCCGCCATGGCCGCCGTCCCGCATCCGCCGCCGGTCTGGCGCCCGATGCTGCCCGAGCGCATCGTGACCGAAGGACAGCTGTCGGACGCCCAGCTCGAGAGCGTCGTGTTGGCCGGCGAGGCCCATTCCCGCCACCTGGCTGCGCACTACCGCATCGGCTCCGGCTGGGAGACCGCCGCACGCTGCCCGGAGGACGGTGACGAGGACATCGACACCGCCCTGCTGACCGACGAAGGGGAGACGCTCTCGGCCCCGGTCCGGTTCCGGCGCGGCTGGATGCTGGGCGACGGCACCGGGGCGGGGAAGGGCCGGCAGGTCGCCGCCATCGTGCTCGACCACTGGCTGCGCGGGCGCAAGCGCGCGCTCTGGCTCTCGCAGTCCGACAAGCTCGTCGAAGACGCGCGCCGCGACTGGATCGCGCTCGGGGGCGCCGAGGCCGACGTCATCCCGCTCGGGAAGTTCCGCCAGGGAGCCAAGATTCCGCTCGCCGAAGGCATCCTCTTTGCCACCTACGCGACGCTGCGCTCGCCGGCCCGCCAAGGGAAGCCCTCACGCCTCGACCAGATCGTGGAATGGCTCGCGGGGTCGCTCGACGAGGACAGCCGCCATGCTTATCAAGGCGTCATCGTGTTCGACGAGGCGCATGCCATGGCGAACGCGGCGGGCTCGAAGGGCAACCGCGGCGAGGTCAAGCCCTCGCAGCAGGGCCGCGCGGGCTTGCGCCTCCAGAACGCGCTCCCCGATGCGCGCATCGCCTACGTGTCGGCCACCGGCGCCACCACCGTCCCCGGCCTCGCCTATGCCGGGCGGCTGGGCTTGTGGGCGGCCGGCGAGACGCCGTTCGAGACCCGGCCCGAGTTCGTCTCCGCGATGGAGGCCGGTGGCGTCGCGGCACTGGAAGTGGTCGCGAGGGACCTGAAGGCGCTCGGGCTCTACCAGGCCCGGGCGCTCTCCTATGACGGCGTCGAGGTCGACATCCTCGAGCACCCGCTCACCGACGCGCAGCGGCGCATCTACGACTCTTACGCCGGCGCCTTCAAGGTCATCCACCACAACATCGAGGAAGCGCTGAAAGCCACCGGCATCGTCGACGGCGAATCGACGCTGAACAAGAACGCGAAGTCCGCCGCGCTGTCGGCCTTCGAGGGGGCGAAGCAGCGCTTCTTCGGACATCTCCTGACCAGCATGAAGTGCCCCTCGCTCATCCGCGCGATCGAAGAAGACCTCGACTCCGGGCGCTCCGCCGTGGTGCAGCTCGTCTCCACCGGCGAGGCGCTGATGGAGCGGCGCATCGCCGAGATCCCCGCGTCGGAATGGGAAGACATCAACGTCGACCTCACGCCCCGCGAGACCGTCATCGAGTTCCTCGCGCACGCCTTCCCCGTGCAGCTCCAGGAGCCCTTCACCGACGACGACGGCAACGTCATGAGCCGGCCGGTGTTCGACGAAGACGGCCACCCCGTGCTCTGCCAGGAAGCGATCGCGCGGCGCAACGCCCTCATCGAGAAGCTGGCGGCGCTGCCGCCCGTGCCGTCCGCGCTCGACCAGATCGTGCAGCACTTCGGGCACGATGCCGTGGCGGAGGTCACGGGCCGCTCGCGCCGCGTGTTGAAGATCACGGACGCACGCGGGGAACGCCTCGCTCTGCGCACCCGGCCGGCGTCGGCGAACCTCGCCGAGACCGCCGCGTTCATGGACGGCACCAAGCGGATACTGGTCTTCAGCATGGCGGGCGGCACCGGCCGCAGCTACCACGCCGACCTCTCCTGCGCCAACACTGAGCGGCGCATCCACTACCTGCTGGAGCCCGGCTGGCGCGCCGACCAGGCCATCCAGGGGCTCGGGCGCACCCACAGGACGCACCAGGCGTCGGCGCCGCTCTTCCGCCCCGTCGCCACCGACGTGAAGGGCGAGCGCCGATTCATCGCCACGATCGCGCGCAGGCTCGACAGCTTGGGCGCCATCACCCGCGGCCAGCGCGACTCGCAGACCGCGATGGGCGCCGACGACCAGGCGCTCTTCCGCGAGAGCGACAACCTGGAGAGCCTCTACGCGAAGGCCGCGCTCCGGCAGTTCTACGGCTCGCTCTGGCTCGGGCGCATCGGCGGCTGGACGGTCGAACGCTTCGAGAAGGCGACGGGGCTCAAGCTCGTCCACGAGGGCGGGCTCAAGGAGGAGCTGCCGCCGATGCCGCGGTTCCTGAACCGCCTGCTGGCTCTCCCCATCGCCGAGCAGAACGAGCTCTTCGCCGAGCTTGAGGAACGCATCGCGGCGAACATCGAACAGGCCGTCGAGGCCGGCACCTACCATGCCGGCGTCGAGACCGTGCGCGCCGACTCGCTCGTCGTCGCCGGCCGGGAAACGCTCTACGAGCACCCCGGCACCGGGGCCTCGACCGAGCTGGTGGAGATCTTGCGCCGCGACCGGCTGGAGCCGACCGGGGCCGATACCGCGCTTGCGATGGGCGAGCGTGAGCCCGGTCCGGACGGCAGGCCGCGCCTGGTGGTCAACACCCGCTCGAAGCGCGCCGCCGTGCTTCTGCCCGCGCCGTCACGCATGTTCGACGATGGCGGGGTGCAGGAGCGCGTGCGGCTGGTTCGGCCCGCGACCCGCGAGACCATGGCCCGGGCGGAGCTCGAAGCGTCCAACTGGCGCCGGGCGGACGAAGGCCACTGGCGCATGCTGTGGGAGCACGAGATCGGCGAGCTGCCGACCCATCGGGAGTCGCGCTTCTGGCTCGCCGCCGGCCTGCTGCTGCCTGTCTGGGACCGGTTGCCGACCGAGAACATGCGGGTGCGCCGACTCGCCGCCGATTCGGGCGAGGCGCTCATCGGGCGCGTGCTCGACGCCGAGCAGGTGCACGCGGCGCGCACCGCCTTCGGCCTCGACGGCGCCTTCGCCATGACCGGCTCGGAAGCATTCGAGGCGGTCATGGGACGCGGCACCGCGCTTGCGCTCGCCAACGGCTGGCGGCTTGCGCGCCGTCGCATCATGGGCGCCGACCGGGTTGAGATCGAGGGGCCGGCCGACACCGATACCGCCACGCTGAAGCGTATCGGCTGCACGGTGGAGATCGTCTCCTGGCGCGCACGGGCCTTCGCCCCCGGCGCGGCGGTACTGGAGCGCATCCTCGAACGCTGGCCGCTCGCGGCCTGAGCCGCATCCGTGATACGTATGGCCGGCCCTCCGTCCGCCCGCGGGGGCCGGCCGTTCGACCCTCGATTCCGCCCGCCGCCGGCCGGGGTACGTACCGCCGGCCCGGCGTCCGCGGACACCACTGCCCCGAACGGAGCACCGCCATGACCACCCACACCCTGCCGGACGACCCGAACTACGCCTTCTGCCCGAGCTACGAGCTCGGTGACGAGCCGCAACAAATCCGTATCGTCTTCGAGGGCATGGACGGCTACGTACCCACCGCCCTCGTCGCGCTGACGGTGGACGATGCGGAGCGGCTCTGCGACAAGCTGAACCGCAGGCTCGGGCACTCGCGCGAGGACTGGACCGCGCTCGCCGCACAGTCAATGCGGGACGAGATCCCGGAACCCGGCGATACCACCGAGCACTGACCTGCGGCCAGGCCGCCTTGTCCGGCTATGGTGAAACCCCTATAGTGCGAAGCGGACACCACCATGCTGAAGCCAGTCGAATGGGTCGGTTCGAGCAGGGCGGACTTGAAACGCTTCCCGGACCCCGTGCAGGACCGCATGGGCTTCGCGATCTACCAAGCCCAACTCGGGCTCCGGCACCGCGACGCCAAGGCGCTCAGGGGATTCGGTTCGGGCGTCCTCGAAGTCGTCTCGCGCCACGACGGCGACACCTTCCGGGCCGTCTACACAGTCCGGTTCGAGGTCGCCGTCTACGTCCTGCACGCCTTTCAGAAGAAGGCCCGCCGGGGGGTCGCGACGCCGAAACAAGAGCTCGACCTCGTCCGCCGGCGCCTCGCCACTGCCGAACGGCACTACCGTGACACTCATCATGGAGACTGACGCCATGGAACCCACCGAGACCACCGTGGAACGCGGCAGCGGCAACGTCTTCGCCGATCTCGGACTTCCCGACGCCGACGCCCACCTCGTGAAGGCCGAGCTCGTGAGCCGCATCGACGACATCGTCCGCAGGCGCGGCATCACGCAGACGGAGGCCGCGCGGCTGCTCGGCCTGTCGCAGCCCGACGTATCGCGGCTCTTGCGGGGCGACTTCCGCGAGTATTCGCTCGAACGCCTGTTCCGGCTGCTGACCACCCTCGGGCGCGACGTCGACATCGTCATCAGGCAGCCTCGCTCGGCTGCTGGGGGCAAGCTCCGCATCGCCGCAACCGAGGTTGGCTGACACCCCAGCTCCCGCAAACGCGAAGCCTGACAGAACGCGCTTCGATGAACGACCCGCGGGTTGCTGACCTTGAGCACAAGGTCGACGAGGTGTACAGCACTCTCAACTATCCCATATGGACCACACCAAGGGCAGACGCCGCGTTGTTTGCGGAACCAAACCAACAGCTGCTCGGCACTGCAGCGTTGCAGTTGACGGCCAGCAAGCCTCCACAGAACAGGATGTCAGAGCAGTTAATGTCCCGTAATGAGCACGTTCAACACCCCAGAGATCTAGTCCAACTCTATTCATCAGCAAGAACGTTCCTGCGTCGATAAGACCATGTTTAGAACACGAAATCTATTGGACGCCATAGACGCATCTGGGCACGCAAAGATGCAACAGGAACTTTGGCGTGCCCGCCTCATGGACCCGGATCAAACATTCTTTGACCAGTTTTCGCAACCGCCACAGGTCCTCTACAAATACATCCCCGCACGTCGATTGGACGATGCTCTCCCCGACACGAAGCTGTGCTCTTTCCGCGCCACGCCGCCCAACGAACTGAACGACATCAATGAGATCAATTTCAGAACCTCGTTTGTCGATGACGACAGTAACCGGGAGAGCATAAATCGCGAGTATGCTTCAACACTCACCGAACTATTCCCAACATCGCCAGTTTCTGTCGATGATGTCGAAAGATATCGCCAGAAACACCCTCTTAGCTACGGGGCCGAGCTGACCTCCGACCAGTTATCGAAACGATACGGTGTCACATCATTTTCAGCCAGAAGAAATGATGTGAAAATGTGGTCGCACTACGCTGATGATTGCAGAGGCGTGGTCATTGGCTACAACGTCGATCATTGGGTCAAGCACCTGCTTGGAACCTCCATCATAAGACAGGTCAGATATTTGGATGAACTTCCTATGGTTGCGGGACCACGCGTTGTCAATCAAGAAAACGCATATGCGTTCATGTCGACCAAGGGAACCGCTTGGGAGTATGAACAAGAGTGGCGCTTGATTACCGAGTTGTCCGATACACAGCAATCTAGAAACAATGTTTCTGTCATTACCGTGCCTCACGAATCCGTGTCCTCCATCCTTGTCACCGATCGCACTCCGCAGTACATCGTGGATATCATTGTCCAGCGGCTGAACAATCCGTCGAACCGCTACCCAATCTGGTGGATTGACAGGATGCAAAGAGGGCGCGATGCCACCACATTGGCATTCGTCGGACAGATGAAAACGCGGGCGCAACGCAGCATTCGGACGGTTTGACGGATTTCGTCGGCTTATCCAATCGGCATACACCACGCGACCACCATATGATGGTCAGTCGCGCAAGGGGGGAGTTTCTGCATTACGGCCCCGATCTCGGCGCCGGTCTAACACTCGAAGTAACGTTGCTCCCCGAGTGGCCGACACGCCGTAACGGCCAGATACCCGCCGCTTCGCATCCCCTCGTCCGCTAAAGCCGTCTCCCCCGCCAGACGCCCGCCGCCACGAAGCACGTGCCGCCGGCCCGCCATCTGCGGGCATTGCTGCCTGATCCGTAAGCGGTGTCTGAGCCCCACGTCGAGGTCAGGGTTGACGGCCGGGATTTGTGGGAGGCCGGGTTGAACGCCGTGATCAGGTGGTGTCGGCCTCGGGCTCGAAGTTCCATGG
>MKWU01003956.1_pt1 | contig 18377 bp, 14 predicted proteins | sample 809101 | NCBI WGS metagenome assembly MKWU01 (sample SAMN05860141, study PRJNA318959) | sponge metagenome | host: Aplysina aerophoba | place: Slovenia: Piran, Adriatic Sea, Gulf of Piran | collected 2013-05-07
CGATCCTGAGGGCCTGGCAGGCGGACCCGGCGCGGATCAAGCAACTGTGCGGCTGGCGCTGGATCCGGGACACCCTGACGGCCCTGCCCGCCGATACCCAAGCATCCTAATCATGCTGGATTGGTATAAGACGCAAATTTTTTGATTTGGTTACGTCAAGCAAGCACCGTTGCTGTCCGCGGGATGACCGGAACAGCGTGGTCAGGCTGCCGACGAAGGAGTTGCCTTCCAGGGTTGGGGTACCACCGCCGAATCAGGGCACTTCCGTGCAGGTTCCGGACACCTCCCACACGGCCATGACATGCATACGCCGACCTCAAGGGGTCTCGTGGGGGATGACGGGGCAGCCTGAATCGGCGCGGTGTATCAGCCTTGGCGACCAGTCACGACAGGGCCCGTCGGACAGCCAGGCAAGCCACAAGTCCGGAACGCCAACCATCCCCTCTCAACGAAGGCTCGGCGTCGGGCCATCCGTGTATTGCCTATGCACGGTGCACGGCTGACAGAGGAAGATGCGCCATGGTCAGTGTCCCCCAAACAACGATGTCATGACACGACCGGAGGAGGACCGGTCGGAGGGCAACCTGCGGGCACACCTTTCCCACGGGTCTGAAAGCCAACGCGAGAGCCCTCAACTGCCCGGGACTGATGGCGATCTCCATAGCCTGAGGCAGGGGCACGAAACAACCTGAACCGTCGGAGTTGTCGATGCAGGACTCGGAACAAAATCAACGAAACTGAAACAGTACCGATCCGGCCATGCGCACCCGTCCGATGGATCGCTTTTGGTAGACTTAGCCGACCGCGGTTCGAGTTTCGACCCAACCGCCCTTCCTAGTGCGCAACTCATCTCTCCCCGCCTGCCGGCGGGACACCCGATGACGGGAGTCGTCTTGGCGGTGAGCACGCGCAGTTTTTGCCAAGGTTCCTGGAGGTCAGGACACATGACTGTGACACGCAGGTTGTCGAGGTCCACGCTGTGGCTCGCCTTGACGGCCATTCTGATGCTTGCGCTCGCCGCCTGCGGCGCACCGGCCGAAACGGCGGACGATGCCATGGCCGCCGATGACGCCATGGATGCCGACATGGCTAGCCCAAACCAGGCTCCTGAGTTCCAGGAAATGGTGAACAACGGCTCGCTGCCGCCCCTCTCCGAGCGGCTGCCTTCCGATCCGCTTGTAGTCGAAGTGGTTGATTCCATCGGCCAGTACGGTGGCGTCTGGCGCGCCGGCCTGCGCGGTGGCAGCGACAACGCCTGGATCTACCGCACGGTCGCCTACGACCAGATGCTCAGCTGGAACCGGGACTGGTCCGGCGTGCGACCCAATGTCGCCTCCGGCTTCGACGTGTCCGACGACGCCACCACGTACACGTTCCATCTGCGCCCCGGCATGAAATGGTCCGACGGCGAGCCCTACACGGCTCACGACATCGCCTGGTGGTTCGACAACGTGATCCTCAACGAGGAACTCACACCCGTGGTGCCTGGCTGGCTGAAGTCCGGCGACGAACCGGCCGCGCTCACGGCCGTCGACGACTACACGCTCGAGTGGAAGTATCCGGAGCCCAACGGCGTGCTGCCCCTGCGGCTAGCCGCCCCGCCCGGCCCCTCGGCCGTGAGCTATCCCGCCCACTACGTGCAGCAGTTCCACGCGGACTTCAATGAGGACGCGGGCGCCGATGCCACGGACAATGGCTTCGAGGACTGGACCTTGTGGTTCCAGAACCGGATTCCCGGCGGCTGCTGCGGCTACTACAACGACGCCGACCTGCCCGTGATCTGGGCCTGGGACATTTCCACCGCGGCCGGGGAGAACACGACCTTCGTCCGCGCCGACCGCAACCCCTACTACTGGAAGGTCGACACGGAAGGCAACCAGCTCCCGTACTTGGACGCCGTCGTCTTCAACTTCAGCAGCGATCCCGAGACCCTGGTGCTACAGGCCCTGGCCGGCGAGATCGACTACCAGGAGCGGCACATTAACGCGCTCTCCAACAAGGCTGCCTTCTTCGACGCCCAGGAATCCGCCGGCATTACGCTGACCAACGGCCTGGCCTCCGGCAGCAACGTGATGGAAATCTCCTTCAACCAGACCCATCCGGATCCGGTCAAGGACGAGATCTTCGCCAACAGGGATTTCCGCATCGGCCTCTCCTACGCCATCGACCGACAGGAGCTGATCGACCTGGTGCTGGTCGGACAGGGCACCCCCTGGCAGACCGCCCCCATGCCCTCCAGCCCCTACTACAACGAGCGGCTGGCCACGCAGTACACCGAATACAACGTGGACAAGGCGAACGAGCACCTGGACGCGACCGGCTGGACGGACCGGGATTCCGACGGCATCCGCCTCGGCCCCGACGGCAATCCGATCTCCTTCACGATCGACGTCATCACCGTGGCGCCACAGCACATCGACATGCTGGCCCTGGTCGCCAACTACTGGGCCGAGGTCGGCATCAAGATGACCCCCAACGTGCTGGACCGCTCGCTGGGCCAGCAGCGCCTGGAGGTCCTCGACTTCGACGCCCAGACCTGGGGCGGTCCCGGCGGCATCGGCTATTCGACGCTGCTGGACCCGCGCAACTGGGCCGCGATGCACGGCCATTCGCGCTGGGGCTATGCCTGGTACCGCTGGTATGTGAACCCGGACGACGAGATCGCGGAAGTGCCGCCGGAATCGATCCAGCAGCAGCTGGCCATCTACGACACGATCCAGGCGACTCCGGACCCGGACGAGCAGATCCGCCTGATGGAGGAGATCCTCAACATCGCCGCGGACAACTTCTACAGCATGGGCATCGCCACCCCGGCGCCGCCCTATGGTGTGGCCAACAAGAACATGCGCAACATCATGGACAACATGCCCTTCGCGTGGCAGTACCCCACACCGGGGCCGGCCGACACCCACCAGTGGTGGTTGGACGAATAGGCCAAGCCCTTTCGACCTGACACCCTCCGGGGTGCGCGGCGGGAGCTCCCCGCCGCGCACCCCCTGATTGCCAACGTTGCGACCGAAACGTTCGGTCCCCTACACGCGGCATGCTCCAGTACATCCTCCAACGGGTGCTCCTGATGATCCCGACGCTGTTCGGGATCTCGCTCCTGTCCTTCGGCATCATCCAGCTGCCCCCGGGCGACTACCTCACGTTCTACGTGGCCGAATTGAGCGCTCAGGGCGAGGAAGTCTCGGAAGCCATGCTGGCCCAACTGGAACGGCAGTACGGCCTGGGGCGCCCTTGGTACGTCCAGTACTTCCTCTGGGTCCGCAACATCATCACCAAGGGGGACTTCGGTCGCTCCTTCACCTGGAACAAACCTGTCAACGATTTGATCTGGGACCGCGTCGGGTACACGATGATGATTACCCTGTTAACGGTGGTCTTCGTCTGGATTGTGGCCCTGTTGATTGGCAAGTACGCGGCGACCCACCAGTACTCTCCAGGGGACTACATCGCCACCTTTGTCGGTTTCATCGGGCTGGCGGTGCCCAATTTCCTGCTGGCCCTGCTGCTTTTGTACTACTCCCTGAAATTCTTCGGCCTCAGTCCGGCCGGGCTTTTCTCGCCGGAGTACCAGGACGCGCCGTGGTCGGTGGGCAAGTGGATTGACTTCCTCTCCCACCTCTGGATACCGATCGTAATCCTGGGCACGGCCGGCACGGCCGGCAGCATCCGCATCATGCGGGCCAACCTGCTCGACGAACTGCACAAGCCGTATGTGATTACGGCCCGTGCCAAGGGCGTGCCGGAACGGACCCTGATCTGGCGCTATCCGGTGCGCGTGGCGCTCAACCCCTTCATCAGCACCGTGGGCTGGACGCTGCCCGAACTCGTGTCCGGCTCCGTCATTGTCTCGGTGGTGCTGAACCTGCCCACCACCGGCCCCCTGCTGCTGGGCGCGCTGTTGCAGCAGGACATGTTCCTGGCCGGCAGCTTCATCCTCCTCGTCAGTGTTCTGACCGTGATCGGCACCCTGATCTCGGACATCCTGTTGGCGTGGCTGGATCCGCGCATCCGCCTTAGTTGAGCCGCTGGCCGTGACCGCAACGCCCCACGCGGCAACCCCCTCCGCCCTGCCGCCCATCGAAACCCCCGAAGCCCAGGACGACGTGCGCCTGTTGGTTGCCGGACAGTGGCAACTGATGTGGTGGCGCTTCCGCAAGCACAAGGTGGCCATGGCGGCCACGGCCATCAGCCTGTTGATCTACCTGGTGGCCGTCTTTGCCGAGTTTCTGGCTCCCTTGCCGCGCGACTACTACGCGGCGGACTATACCTTTGCACCGCCCCAAGGCATCAAATGGTTCCTGGAGAACGAGTTCGGCAATCGGGAGTTCCGCCCACATATGCTGGGCTATACGGTCGAGATCGAAGCGGTGGCCCTGCGCCGCGTCTTCACGCCGGATCCCGAGCAGGTCATCGAATTGGGCTTCTTCGTCGACGGGCTCGAGGAATACCGACTGCTGGGAATCTTCCCCACCCGCAAGCACCTCTTCGGTCCCAAGGATCCCACCCAGCCCTTCTATTTGATAGGTGCGGACAAACTTGGCCAGGACCTCTACAGTCGCCTCATCTATGGAACCCGCATCTCGATGACCATCGGCCTGGTCGGGGTGACACTCAGCTTGGTCTTGGGCATTCTGCTGGGCGGTGTCTCCGGTCTGCTGGGCGGCACGGTGGACAACATCATTCAGCGCGTAATCGAGTTCATCCGCTCGGTACCCTCCATTCCGCTCTGGATGGGACTGAGCGCGGCCCTGCCGGACGACTGGGACGCGCTCAAACGCTATTTCGCAATCACCGTCATCCTGAGCATCGTGGGTTGGACCGGCCTGGCACGGGTGGTGCGGGGCCGCTTCCTCTCCCTGCGCGAGGAGGATTTCGTCATGTCCGCGCGGCTGGACGGGGTCTCGGAATTGGGCATCATCCTGCGTTACATGCTGCCGTCCTTCCTGAGCCACATCATTGCCAGCGTGACCCTGAGCATTCCCGGCATGATCATTGCGGAAACGTCGCTCAGCTTCCTGGGCCTGGGCCTGCGGCCCCCCGTGGTCAGTTGGGGGGTGCTGCTCAGGGATGCCCAGAACGTGCGGGCCATCGCCACGGCACCGTGGCTTCTCATTGCCGCCATACCCGTGGTTGTCTCCGTGCTGGCACTGAACTACGTCGGCGACGGCCTGCGCGATGCGGTCGATCCCTACTCCCGCTGAGATCGGTGCGCATACCATGAGCGACAACCACCGCACAGACTCCGACATCCTGCTTGACATTCGGGGATTGAAGACCTACTTCCACCTCGATGAAGGCACCGTGCGCGCCGTCGACGGGGTCGACTTTACGGTGCCCCGCGGCACGACCATCGGCATCGTGGGCGAATCCGGCTGCGGCAAGAGCGTTACCGCCTTCTCCATCCTGCAACTGGTCGAAAGGCCGGGCCGCATCGAGGAGGGCAGCATCGTCCTCAACACCGGCGGCCAAAACAGAGTGGACATTGCGGCCCTGGAACACGACAGCGAGGAACTCCGGCAGATCAGGGGCAAGGACATCGCCATGATCTTCCAGGAGCCGATGACCTCGCTCAGCATGATGTACACGGTCGGTTTCCAGATGGCAGAGGCCATCCGCCTGCACATGGACGTCTCCAAGGAGGAGGCGCGCGACCGGGCCATCGAAATGCTGCAGGCGGTAGGCATCCCGCGTCCCGAACAGCGCTTCGACGCCTATCCCTTCGAACTGTCCGGCGGCATGCGCCAACGGGTCATGATTGCCATGGCCCTGAGTTGCGACCCGATGCTGCTCATCGCCGACGAGCCGACCACGGCCCTGGACGTGACCACCCAGGCCCAGATCCTGGAGCTGATGCAACGGCTGCAGGAGGAGTTCGGCATGGCCATCATGCTGATCACCCACGACCTCGGCGTCGTGGCCGAGATGTGCTCTGAAGTGGTCGTCATGTACCTCGGCGAGGTGGTGGAGCAGGCGGACGTGGACACTATCTTCCACAATCCGCAACACCCCTACACCCAGGCTCTTCTGGAGTCGATTCCGCGATTGGGCCATAGCCACGAGGGCCGTCTGAACCCCATCCTGGGTTCCGTACCCGACCCCTACCACAGACCCAGCGGCTGTCCCTTCCATCCCCGCTGCACGCAAGTCATCACGGGCCGTTGCGAAACCGTCCATCCCGAAATTTCGCAGCTCGATCCGCGCCACACCGTTCGCTGCCTGCTCCACGAGGAACCCCATGGCTGACACGGCCGCCGCCTCCGGCAAGGCGCCGCTGCTCAAGGTCGAGGACCTGCGCAAGCACTTCCCGATCCGCCAAGGCTTCTTCGGCAGGGTCGTGGCTCAGGTGCGCGCCGTGGACGGTGTGACCTTCGATGTCTACCCGGGGGAGACGATGGCGGTCGTCGGGGAGTCCGGCTGCGGCAAGACCACGGCGGGGCGGTGTCTGGTGCGGGCCTTCGAACCCACCGGCGGTTCCATCGTCTACCGAAACCGCAACGGTCAGGAAGTGGCGCTGGATTCCCTGGACAACAAGGAACTCAAGCCCGTGCGCCGCGAACTGCGCATGATCTTCCAGGATCCCTTTTCCTCCCTCAATCCCCGCATGACGGTGATGGACATCATCGGGGACCCGCTGAAGGTGCACCGCATTGCCTCCGGCAGCGAACTGGAGGACCGGGTGGCCGACATGCTGTTGCGCGTCGGACTGCGTCCGGAGTACATGCGGCGCTATCCCCACGCCTTCAGTGGCGGCCAGCGCCAGCGCATCGGCATTGCCAAGGCCCTGATTTTGTCGCCCCAACTGGTTGTGGCGGACGAGGCGGTCTCCGCCCTGGACGTGTCCGTCCAGGCGCAGATCCTGAACCTGCTCCAGGATCTACAGGCCGAGTTCAATCTGACCTACGTCTTCATCGCGCACGACCTGAGCGTGGTGGAGTACATCGCGAACCGGGTTTCGGTCATGTACGTCGGCAAGCTGGTTGAAAAGGCCGCCACCGACGAGCTGTACCACAACCCGAAGCATCCCTACACCGAGGCGCTGCTGTCGGCCGTGCCCCGGCCCGACCCGCGCGAACGTTCCCAGCGCATCGTGCTGGAAGGCGACGTGCCGGACCCTGCCCATCCGCCTTCGGGCTGCTACTTCCACCCGCGTTGCCGCTACGCCCAGGACGTGTGCGCCACCGAAACCCCGGAACTGCGCCCCATCGGCGAGGGCCACGAAGTGGCCTGTCACCTAGCGGAGGACCTGGACCTGCGCGGAATTACCGATTTGGTGCCGCGCGACTAACCGTTCGCACCCCGGGTGCGGTGTCGGTTTGACACCGCATCAGTGACAACGTTGCCGTCAGGCCCCAACTGTGGTTGGGAGTTCCGTCCGAGGATCGGACATCCCGCCAAGACACAAGAGTCCATGTCGGATGGGACCGAAGTCAGCCGGGTCGTCCACGCCCTGCCGCTTGCTTACTCGGAGATCCCGTCAACGACTCCGGCAGGCCCTCATGCATTGGGCCACCTTGCCAAATCCGAAGCCGGACGCGCCCGGGACCTTCAGCCCAAACCCGATATCAAGCTCGCCGTTGACCCCGACCGCAGCATTGGTGAAGACTGTAGTTTGGATCCGGATGCAGGGAGAAGCCTGTGCTCACCCTTGAACCTGCCCATACGCTATTTCCCAGCCCCCGGTACTGACATTCACAAAGTTGAGCCAGCCTCGCCAGAGTTTGGCTTTCGTCGTGAACTCTCCAGTGTGCTGGGCACACCCGGCGATTCCGGCATCCCGCGCAAGAGCCTCTATTTCCTCAGGGGTCCAGCCTTTGTTCCTGAGATGCGTCCACATGTCCCTGGAGTGGGAAACCGAGTGAAACATCCCCTCGGAACTCAGCGTCGCCAGTTTCGCGACATAGTCCTGCTGGCCAGATGCGCTCGTGATCTGCCGCGAAACCATGTTGCATTCCGCATCGAACACCACATCGGCCTCAATCACTGCGGAATACAGTACGGGATCCAACAGGTCCGTGCTGGAGCCCAGCCAGACCAAGGGGGCTGGCAACACCAACAGAAGGACAAGCAACGCGGCCAGTCCCGGGTGATTCCGAATACGTTGCCAGATCATGAGCACCACTTCATCTACAAGTGACTACCGGCAGCCCCGTGTCCTGCAGGCGGCAGGGCTTCATCTAAAAGTCTGCCACAGCACCTGAGACTGCACCGGGAACAGTTCTCCTCTCCCATCTTTGGAAAAAGTGCTTCGTCACGGGCGCGGTGGCTCAAAGAACACAGACCACTTTTGGGCACCGCTGCCCCACACACTCTGTACCGGGGACGGGCTTCGGCGTGCCGCGCTCTCCAGTTGAACCCTGAAGTGTCGCTGTCCGTCTGACTGCACCAGGTGACAGGTTGAAGCTCTGCCCATATGATGTCAATCCCTGCTTCCAACCGTTCGAAACTGTTCACTGCCATCTCCGAAGGAGAGCCGAGGAGAGATTTGACCTACGAATTCATTACGAGGATCAGATTTCCGCCCCGGCAAGAGATTGCACGTGCCGGTCAGTCTGGAATCAGCCAAGACCTCCCGCCCGCACCCGGCAGGCCGCTTGGCTCAGGGATCCTCTCAAACCTCGGTATGGCCTCGTACTGGTCCATAGGGCGATTTCGTCCGAGGCCGGAGCTCTCGAAACCTTTAGCCCAAGCCCGATGCCAGGCCTGTTGGCTTCCCCGGCCGCATTATTGGCGAAGCCTGTGGTTTGGTCCGGATGCAGGAGCAAGCCTCCACTCACCCATGGCGATCTCCCAGCTCTCGGAACTGAAGGTCATGAGGTTGAGCCAGACGCTCCCGAGTTTGGCCCTCGTCGTGAACTTTCCAGCGTGCCGGGCACACCCGGCGAGTCCAGCCCTCGGCACGAGAGCCTCTATTTCCGCCAGCGTCCAGCCTTTATTCCTGAGATGCGTCCACATGGCCCTGTCATGGGAAATCAAGTGAAATATCCCCTCGGAAGCCAACGCCTCCAGTTTCGCCACATGACCCTGCCGACCAGATTCACTCGAGATCTGCCACGAAACCAAATTGCATTCCGCGTCGATCTCCACATCGGCCTCAATCACCGCGGAATAAAGAACGGGGTCCAACAGGCTGGTGCTGGAGCCCATCCAGATCAGGGGGGCTGGCAACACCAGCAGGAAAACCAGCACCGTCACGAGTCCCCGATGTACCAGGAATCGACGTACAGCAGCCATCACACATCCTCCTTGCTCACAGTTCCTGCAAGCAGCCCCACAGGCAAGCAGGAACTCTATCGAGCAGTCCATCACCGTCCCGGGAGCCACACTGGGCATCACGCGCCAGACCTTTTTGGGGGAACTGTTTGCCATCAGGAGTGGCCTATCAAAGAACAATGGGGTTGCCAAATGAAGTTGCCGGCGGCACATTTGGATACGGCTGCTTAACACCGTCCGTACTGGAGAAGGACATGGGCACGGGCTTGGTCGTACGCCGAGGGTCGCGACACCGGACGGTACATCTGGCAGCAGTTCAGACCGCCAGCAGGCGCGCTCCCAGCCGCTTGAAGGTGTCCACCGCCAGTTCGAAGGAGAGCCTAGGCGAAGTTTGACCGGGGAACATGCGTGCCTGATACGCCTGGAAGGCACGGGCATAGAAGGGATCGGTGCGCAGGCAGTGACAGGTACGGTGCAGCCGTTCCGCCAATTCATCGTTCGATAGTGGCAGTTGGGAACGCATGTCGGCCACTGTCGCCGGTGCAGGGTAGACATGCTGGCAAAGATCAAGGTCCACCAGATGCCGCATGAAGTCCGCCGGCCGCAAATGGAGTTCCACACCCTCCCATTCCGGCACACGCTCGATCAGTGCAGCCACCTTTCCCGCCAGGATCACCCAAGGCAAAATGCAGGGCAAGGTACCCAATTGCACTGCCAGGGTATGGGGTAGTACTGCTGGATTGTTGAAGCAGGACATGTCAACCACAGGTACCTCGGTGTTCAGAAAGGCAATCTCCACCTTGATTCCTGTGACTACATCCGACTGCACCGGCAAGGAAGTGTCATAGTTGCAAATCACGCGCTGCACCGGTGCCGCGTCCCGGAAGCGGGAGTAGCGCATCCGCAATCTGCCGTTCGGCAGGTGGGGCAGCAGATTTGCAGTCAGATGCTCGACGACATGGGCATGGACGGCGCGCTTGACCTCCACTGAGGTCCCGGTCGTGGCATCGAAAGGCAGGAAACGGAAGTCAAGATCTTCCGAAAAGCGGGAGTACATCCGCCAAGCCTTCGTCAGGGCCGTACCCCCTTCAAAGGCCAGGCAGCCATCTGGCGGATCCAAGTCCGCCAAGACATTGATTACCCTGTTTACATAGAGATCCTTTTCCAACCGCACCGGATCTTCACCAATGCGGGCCGCCTCATCCTGAAACTCGGCAGGGTCCAGGATTTCATAGGCGGTGCAGGGCGGTTTGTAGGCGTCCAGGATTCGATCCTCATATTCCGTGCGAATGGTGGCCCTGCCCCAGCGAAGTCTCAAGGGTTCGGGAGAATCGACACCGATTTCGGCAAAGGCCGGCACACCCCACACCCCTTCGCGCTGGTCCGTCTCCCAGGAAAGGCGATAGTCCCGCTCCGCCTTGCTTTCCGTCAGCCCGACACCCTCGCGCCGCAGCAGAGACCGTCCCAGTTCCTTCAGGCCTGCCGGCGGTGCGTAGTGCAGTCTTCCCTGAGAGTCGGTCCAAGGAGTCAATGGAAACCAGATGTCTGGAGCCGGAGCTCCCACTTGGTGGGCGAGTTGAAGTTGCCGCAGGGCGCAGTTCACATCCTGTTCCGTCCCCAAGTGCGACAGCTCGCAGCGACGGAAAATCCTTTCGGAAGCAGGATAACCCGCCATGAAAGCCAGGATGCGTTCGGTCAACAACGCTTCTTTTCCCGGAACCTCCGAACTGGACGGGCCCACAAGGCTCTGTCTGTCATGCCCCCCATTTCCGGGCGTGGACACAATACTCTTGGACATTATCCGGTCCCGAGTCCGTTGCTCTCCCTCGAACGCTATCGCGTGCAAGCGTAACAGGTGCCGAACGCACGACAAAGGAGCGCGAACAGTAGCGACTCACTACACCACCACTCACTCAATTGGACCATCAACGTCAAGCCGGCCCAGGAGCCGACAAAGACGTCCAGTGGCTTTCGCACCCCAATCCGTAACACATGACGCAGCCACATGCAGGGATCGATGGGAACGTGCGCAAGCAAGGCTGGCACAACCTCAACCCCCTGCTCCAAACCATGGACGAACCAATCTGCAATCTGAGCAACGCCAACCGCCGTTCAGCCCTGACTTGCCACTGTTGCCTGCAAACTTACTTGGCCCTTCTCCTGAACGGTTGCGCTCAGACCTTCCTTGTCCCACTGAACAAGGCCAACTCCAGCCACTGCCAATGGCAGTTGACATCGTCAAATCCAATCTCTCGCAGCCAGTGGAGCTGAGTTTCCAAGCCGACCAGTTTGTTGGATGGATCCTCGTCCGCCTCCGTGATGCCGAACGCCTCCAGAAACTGCCCATGGAGCTCGTTTGAAGTTGGTGCAACGTGCTCCAGGTTGCAGAAAACACCACCGGGCGACAAGGCGGCATAAATCTCGGAATAGAGGGACTGCTTCCGCTGGTCCGTGCAGTGATGTATGGCAAAGCTCGAAACAATCGCGTCAAACCGGCCCATGTCGGGTAGCGGCTTTTCCAAGTCGTGCTCCAGGACCTGAACCGTCGTGTCCCCGTGAAATCGCTCACGGGCCTTGGCCAGCATGGTAGGCGAAAAATCGATGGCAACCCCGGCCGCATCGCCTCGATCAATCCGGAGCAAACCCAGGAGGCGACCGTCGCCGGTACCCAGGTCGAGTATCCGGTCAACGTCTTTGGGAATGATTTCCAGCAGGATGGCTTCGGCTTCCCCGCGATGGGGAACCTGATCGGCGCGGGTCAAGTACGCCAGGGCATGTTCAACCGTCGTCCATTCGTTCCGAAGGGGTGTTGCATCCATTTCCGGTCGTTATGCTCCCAGCCAGACGTCCGTTTGCCGCCTGCACCATAACCGGATTGCCCATCCAAGGCGACTTTCCGGTTGTGACACCAACCCCGAGCCTGCTGGCAACACCACACGTACCCGGTTTCAAGCCGGGCCGACCTACCCCTTGATGCCGGTGGAGATCACCCCTTCCATGAAGTAGCGTTGCAGGAAGAGGAACACGATCAGGCTGGGAACCCCCAGGATCGTCATCGCGGCCATGCCGGGCGCGTAGCTCTCGATCTGGGTCCGGTTCATCGTCACCGGGGCGAAGGCCGCCATGCCGATGGGCAGCGTCTTCATCTCCTCCGAAAAGGTGATCAGCAGCGGCCAGAGGAAAGCGTTCCAGTTGGTGGTGAACAGCAACACCGCCGCCGCGATGACCGTCGCCCGCGCCAGGGGCAGCGCGATTACGAGGAAGATGCGGAACCGGCTGGCACCGTCCATGGCGGCCGCCTCCTCCAGTTCCCTGGGCAGGGAGAGGAAGAACTGCCTGAAGAGATAGACGCTGAAGACCTCCGCGATGGGCGGCAGAATCAGGGCAGCGTAGCTGTCCGTGGCCCGGAGCTTGAGGAAGGCGATGAACCGCGGCACGATGGTCATCTCCGTCGGGATCATCAGCGACAGGAGCAACATCATGAAGAAGACGTTCCGACCGGGGAAGTTCATGCGCGCCAGTGCATAGCCGGCGGCGGCGCCAAGCATGATGCTGGCCATCGTGATGGCAGTGGTAACCACCATGCTGTTCCAAAGCCAGCGGACGATGGGCTTCTCGAAGACGACCCGGTAGTTGTCCAGGGTCCAGGTGCGCGGGATCCACTCAATCGTCTGGGTCATCACCTCGCCGGGCAGCTTGAAAGAGGTGGAGACCATCCACACGAAGGGCAGAATCCACATGTAGGCCAGCCACAGCCCGATAATCCAGAGCAGAACGCGCCCCACGGTCAGGCGGCCCTGCACCCCCATCACGAGTTTGAGCCTGGCGACCATGGCTACGCCCGTTCCCTGATGATGCGCAGCTGAATGAGCGTGACCACCAGAATGGTCAGGAACAGCATGAGGGACAGGGCCGACGAATAGCCCAGTTCCGTGTTCATAAAGCCGCGTTCATAGATGTAGAAGATGATCGAGAAGGACGCACCGGCCGGTCCCCCCTGTGTCATCACGAAGATCTGACTGAAGATGCGGAAGGCACTGATGATCTCAAGCGTGATCACCAGGCTGATGGCGGGGCGCAGCAGCGGCATCACCACGTGCCAGAACTGCTGCAGGGCGCTGGCGCCGTCGATGGACGCCGCGTCCTTCAGCTCGGAGGGGATGTCCTGCAAGGCGGCCAGCAGGATCACCATGTGAAACCCGAGGTCCCACCAGATGGTGGTTATCCCCACAGCCCACAGGACCCAGTCGGGATTGGTGAGCCAGGGAATGTAGGGGATCCCGGCCCTGTGCAGGTACTGGTTGACGACGCCGAACCGCGTATCGAGCATCCACACCCAGACCAGGCCCACCACCGTCACGGAGACCACCCGCGGCGCATAGAACGCGAGCCGGGATGCCGTGAAGCCGCGCAGACGCTGGTTGACGTAGAGGGCGAAGAGCAGGGCCAGAATGGTCGTGCCCGGAACCACAATGGCGGCCAGCTGGAACGTGTTGCCCCAGACCTTGGGCACAAAGTCGTCGTTGAAGGCGCGCACATAGTTGGCGAACCCGACCCACAGCGGATCGCCGATGATGCGCCATTCGGTGAAGGAGACGTAACCGCCAAAGATGATGGCGGCGATTGTGAATATCACGAAGGGCACAAAGAAGGGGAGCACGTAGAAGTAGGCGGACCATTCGATCCGCTCCCCCTTCCAGGTCATCCTGCCCAGGCGGGTACGCAGCGACGTATCGGCCGGCAGTTGTCGGGTAGTCATCAACTCACTCGTTACATGGCACCGGTACCAAGGATGCCTGTGCACTCCGAACAGTATCCGGGCTGGACATCACACGCAACAGCAGGGATCGGACACCGGGACGCCGGCGGTTCGGGCCTCTTTTCCGGACGGACGCAAGGAAGTTCCTTGCGTCCGTCCGGATTGAAGCATCCGATGCCCAACGGGCGGAACCGAACTCCGGTCCGGGCCACTCCCGGGAGCACACAGCAACCGCTGTTTCAGCTACTCGGCCGCCAGCAGTTCCTCCCAGGCGGCGCACAGTTCGTCGACGCCTTCGTCCACGGACTTGTCGCCCTGCCAGACCGGATCGATGATGCGATGCACCAGATTGGGGCTGGTGTAGTACTTGAAATCGGGGGCGGCCTTCAGCTTGGGCGGGATGAACGTGGCGAATTCCATGCCCTCCACGAAGGGGCGCCGGTACTCCCAGCGGTGTTCCTTGTAGTCGTCCCGGTCCAGGATGGACTGGCGACAGGCCGCACCGCGGCCCTGCGTGGTCCACAGGAACGACTCGTCCGACAACCACGTGAGCGCCTCGGCCGACCGCGCGTACCGGGACTCGTCCTCCTGAATGTACATCTCCTGGGACCCCACGCTGAGGCGCGTGGCCAGTTCACCACCGATGTTGGGGGTGAGTTCAACGGCAAAGTTAAGGCCCTGCTCGATGTATCCGTTCAAGGTCCAGGGTCCCGTGATGAACATGGAGCCCTCACCCGTGCCGAATGCCTTGTAACGGTCGGATACGTCGCGGGTCGCGACCTTGTGGACATCAAAGAGATCCAGCGTCCACTGGGCCGCTTCCTTGGCCGCGTCGGGGTTGACGCAGACTTCGGTCAGCTCGTCGTTGGTGATGCGGAATCCCATCTGATGCGCCACCAATCCCCAGATGAACGCGACATGCAAACCCGAGCCCGTCATCAGGAAGCCGGAACGGACGACCGTGTCGCCTTCCTGCACGCTCATCGCCTTGGCCCACTCCAGCAACTCGTCGTTGGTGGTTGGGGGGCTGTCAGGATCCAAACCGGCCTCCGCGACGTGATCGAGGTTGATCTCGAGCTGCCAGGTCATGGCATCCAGCGGCATGTGGTAGAGCTGGTTGTTGAACTGGGGATAGCGGCCCTTGCGGACGGACAGGTCGGTAAAGTCGCTCCAATCCAAGCCCGCCTCGGCCAAGTGATCCTCCACCGGGATCATGACGCCGTCGGCGATGAAGTCCGCGCGCTCGCCGGCATCGGCCCAGCCAAAGTCGGGAGCCTGGCCCGTAGCGGCGGAGGCCAGCACCTTGGTCTTGTACTCGTTGGACGAGACTTCCAGCATCTCAATCTGGATGCCCAGGCCGGTATGCGCCTCATTGAAATTTTCAACGTGCGCGCCCCAGACCTCTGCATCCGAAGCACTCAGCCAACTCCAGTGGTTGACGATGTAGTCCTCGACCGCGGGTTCGCCGGCGGCCGGGGCCGCGCCCGGAGCCGCGCATGCGGCCAGCACGGCGGCGCCCGAAGCAACGCCAGCCATTGTCAGAAAACTGCGCCTGTTCAATTTGACATTCATTCCAAAATCCTCTTGATGGATTCGTCAAGGGCCGGAAAGGCAACCCCGCACACATCCTTGAGGCCCCGCGGCGGGGCAGTGCGGATCCAAACAGGACTTGGACCGGGTGCCTTTGCCGAATGCATCGCCGCCCAACCAAACCCCGCCTGTCGGGAGAGGTGCCCACGCACCTCGATCCCGACCTGCTCAACCACGGCGGCTGCTCAACCTTTCCGGGCGCACCGGGGAAGACGGCCGCGCCGGAGGGCGGGGGGTGCGGGAGGTGTCAACGTTGCAGGACCATTGTACCCGCTGCCGAAAATCGGCTGACGAAGGGCAGCCCGCGGATGGGGACTGCCCGGCTCATGTCAGCCGAAACCGTGTGGTGCGCATGTATTGAATCGGCTCGGGGTCCGTGCTGTATTCGTGGTACGCCGCCACCAGCGTCCCGTCCGGGCACTGGGCCACGGAGGGATAGCCGGTGTGCCAGTAGACGGGATCTTCCGGAGGGCCGCCCACGCACCCGCAGATCGTGAACTCGGCGGCCGGATCCCAGTCGAGACCGTTCTCCGACACACATCCGCGCACACCCATGGGCTCGGCGCGGTAGCCGTACACCGCCAGCACCCGGCCGTCCTGAAGCTGCAGCAGATCGGGCGGATAGCCCCAGAGTGCGGTGCGACGGGGCGAACTCCAGGTAATGCCGTCGTCGTCGGAATACGCGATCCACATGTTGTCGAAGCGTTCGGGCCGCACTGTCACCCGCATCATGCAAATTAGGCGTCCCGAGGACAGGCGCACCATCGAGGGTTCCTGGAAGGCGCGGATGTGGGCGGGGTCGTAGCCGATGGTGCTCCAGTATTCCCAGTTGTCCCCGTCGTCGTCGGAGCGAAGGAGGAAGCAGCGCATCGTCTCCCCGGCGGCATGCGTCCGCGAACCGATGAAACCGTCCTTGTGGATGCCGCCCATGAGCGGCATCAGCAAGCCGCCGTCCGGCAGTTCCACCACATGGCCCGCGCCCGAGCCGCCGCACATGTAGGCACTGTTGCCCGAGTCTGCGATCGGGAAGGTGTTGACGGGAATCGGCCCCTCCCAGGTCCATCCGGCATCAGCGGAGCGAAACAGGGCATAGCCGGTCTGGCGCTTGAGCCGTTCCCCACCGGCGCCCAGGCCCTGCAGATCGATGCGGCGCAGCGCGGTGGGTGCGATGAAGCTGCACACGCGGGTGTGCATCAACAGCGTACCGTCCGCGCGCTGGTTCAGGGCGCAGTCCCAGTTGCCGCCGTGGTCCGTGAAGGGCCAGACCACCTGCATACCGGCCTGGTTCCACGACCGTCCGCCGTCGGTGGACCGAATCAGGCAGGACTGACCGCTGTCGGAGTGGACGCGGCCCCGTTCCTGATTGAACGCCATCAGCATATCGCCGTCGGCCAGCTGGATGATGCTGCCCTGGTTGCAGGCCTGGTCGACGTCCTTGTACACCACCACTGATTCCACTTCACGGACTTCCATGATGCACTCCTGTTGCAAACATCGTCGGAACGGGTGCCCGGTTCGGGTTTCCGCCGTGTCGCGAACGGACCCTTCCACGGGCACCTACATTATCGATTGAGCCGCGAAGAGCACGATCAACGACCGGGACGGCCCTGTTTCAATTTCGTTGACGGAAAGCCGTCCACTGTCAACGGGACGGCTTTCCGGGTCCTGTCGCGTCCGGTGCCGACCGTTGTGACGATGTTCAGCACATGGGTCCTGTCGCTGCCGACAGCCACCCGACCAAAATCAACGCAAGTGAAAATGCGCCCTTCCGCACTGTGCAATTGCATGCTGTTTTAAGTCGAAGCTGGGTGAGTGAGGGTACTAAACGACTATGAATGCAACAATCGGACATCGCATACGGTGACGAAACGAGCCGGTCTGTTGACAGCCTCCCGCACAAGATGCAGGGCACAACGTCATCAATGCAGGCGATCCGGCCCTGTGGCAATAACGGATTAGAACTCCCGAAACCGGATGCGGCGAGTGATCAGGACCGATGGGAACCGGATGCAGGCCCTCGTCGTGAGCTTGGCCGGCGGTGGACGAGATGACACCATGCAGGGGCCTCCTTACCCAGGCACGGACCTTGTGCCACGACAACAGCCGCAGGCCTGAATCCGAGCCATCGCGTGCCGCGGAGACAGGACTTTCGGCAGGCAGGCCCGACGCTACGTCCACAGGTCCGGGCGCGCTTGGCCGCGATGCCTCCGTGGGCGTGTGCTCCCGGCTTCAAGGACGATTTCCGGCTTCTCGAAGGCCCGTCCTGTGCCCAGGTACCACGCCCCCAATCCGGAGTGCGATTGCCCTGTGCCCTTCCGCATCGGACATTGGGGCGGTAACGGCGATGCGGTATACTGCCGCCTTAAGACCTGCGCCGGGAGCCTTGCGACAATATAATCCAGGTCGCTTTGCCCAAAATTTCCTCTCAAAGATCATGCGTTTATATATTTCAGCTGCGGCGTCCGTTCTTGTAACGGGTTTTCTCTTGAGTTTGGTTCTGGTTGTCGGAACTCCCTCGCCTGTTTCGGCACTTGAGTCCCAAGGCTGCAACGAATGGGCCGGCTACCATGAGCACTCCTTCGGGTGCCACGCCCATCCCGACGACCCCCACGCGCCGGCCGCCGAACCCGCTATGGCCGACCAAGCCATGGCCGACGAAGCCATGGCCATGGCCCCGCCTGTTCCCGTGTATGGTCTCGAGGGCTGCAACGAATGGGCCAGCTACCATTGGCACTCCTTCGGGTGCCACGCCCATCCCGACGACCCCCACCCGCCGGCCGCCGAACCCGCCATGGCCGACGAAGCTATG
>MKWU01003959.1_pt1 | contig 18375 bp, 14 predicted proteins | sample 809101 | NCBI WGS metagenome assembly MKWU01 (sample SAMN05860141, study PRJNA318959) | sponge metagenome | host: Aplysina aerophoba | place: Slovenia: Piran, Adriatic Sea, Gulf of Piran | collected 2013-05-07
CGGCGAGCCCGAGCCGGGCGGGCCCCGCGCCCCCGCGGGCGGCGGCGGTGGGGGGGCCCGGCGCCCCGGCGCCGCTACCCGCTGGGCGGTCAACCACCAGACCGCACAGGGTGGCGAGCGCGGACACGAGGGCAGCGGCGAGGAACACGGTGCGGAAGCCAGCGGCCACGGTGAGGAAGCCGCCCACCAGCGGCCCGAGGGTCACGCCGCTGTGATGTACGCCGTGAAAGCCGCTCATGACCCGGCCGCGCTGGTTCTGGGCGGTCAGGTCGATGCCGGTGACCTCCCGCCCCATGGCCCATATCGCGTCGGCGGCGCCGATGACGAACAGCGCGATCAGCAGTCCGGAGAAGGCGGGGCTCAGGAACGCCGCGATGGCGGCGACGCCGGTGACGGCGGCGCCTCCCACCATCATCACCCGCGGCCCGACGCGGTCGAGCATGATGCCGCTCACCGGGGTGCCGCAGAAGCGGCCGGTGGCCCATGCCGTGACCGTCTGGGCGGCGGCACCCATGGAGATATCGAAGGATACGGCCAGGACCGGGATGGTGGGCAGCACCATGCCCCAGGCGAGTCCCGAGAACAGGGAACTGCCGTACAAGAGAAAAAAGTTGCGCAGCACGCGCGGCCCGAGCCAGGCGGTGGAGGCCACGGTCACAGTGCCCTTCCATGGGCCGGAAGGCGGATAGAGGCGCCGCGGCTCACTTCCAGGCCCCTCCCCCCAGGGTGATGGCCACCGTTCCGATCACTACCGCGACACTGCCGCCTACCGTCCTCAGCGTCACCATCTCGATGCTGCGCAGGAAGACCACGGTGAAGACCAACACCCACATGGGCTGGGTCGCGACCATGGGGGTCACGATGACCACCGGCCCCACGCTGAGGGCGGTGTTGAACAGGAGAAAGCCCACGTTCTCCAGGACCGCGGCCGTCAGAAACGGTTTCATGGCGCGCCGGTCCCACACGGGCCGGCCGAAGCCGCGCGGCAATGCCAGGAAGCCCGTGAAGGTCACCAGGGACACCACCCCGACGATGGCCGCGAACAGGATGGGGTAGCCCGCCGTCTTGAGCGAGAAGCGGGCGATATTGTGGACCACGGCCGCGGTAATGGCCCCGGACAGGGAGTAGGCGCCGTGCCACCAGCGCGCGGCGGAGAGTCTCTCCTCCTCCCGCCAGGAGATCAGCACGATGCCCGCCACCACCAGGATGATTCCGGTGAGCAGCGGCGCGGTGGCGGTTTCGCCCAGGAACGTCAGTGCCAGCAGCGCGCTGAAGAGGGGATGAGTGGAACGGAGCGCCGTGCCCCGGGCCGCGCCGATCTTCGAGATGCCCGTGTAGGTGAGCCAGCGCAGCACCGGCATCAGGAACCCCACCGTGACCGCCGCCCACAGAAAGCCCCTGCCCACGTCGGGGATGCCGGTGAAGGCCCCCACCAGGCTCCACAGGATCACGGTCTGCGAGATCAGCGAGAGCAGGGTGACGGTGCTGGCGTTGGAGTACTGCAGTCCCCGGCGGGCCGAGATGATGCTGATGCCGTAGGTCCATGCCGTCAGCAGACCGATGGCCTGGGGCAGCAGTTGCGTCATGGGCGCATAGTCGCGCTAGTGTCGTGTCCCGCGAATTCCTGCGATGAGTTGCGCGGGATCTTTTGTTGTCGGCAAGGCGCGATGACTTGTAGGGGCGACCTGCGGTCGCCCCCCAGTGGCGGGCACCACGCGAGGAAGAGCAACGCAGCCGACGGCAAAAGAGACCAGCGAATTATCGCAGGAATGCGCGGGATACGACACTAGTTCCGGATGTCCTGCTGAAACCACTCCAGCGGCAGTTCGTGGCCGAGGCCGTTTTCCTTGGCGTAGCGGTAGACCAGGTATCCCACGGCGGCGAACTGGATGCCGGCGGAGAAGTTGTGGTGCAGGGTGGTCTGGCCGTCGTTCTCGCGGCCGGACTTCTCGCCGGTCAGCACCTCGGAGAGGGTGGTGTGGTTCCGGTTGGTGTAGCGGCGCATGTAGTTGTCGTCGATGGGACGCCGGTCGCGTTCCTCCTGGGTGCCCAGGGCGTAGTTCAGGACCGCCTGGTTGGAGGTGCCGATGACCACGTCGGCCTTCTCGTAGGTGTCGCCTTCCAACTCCTCCGGGCGCACGTCCACCACGTGCATGCCGGTCTGGAGCCAGTCCGCCTGGAACAGGGGAACGCGCGAGTCCGTGCAGGTGGCGCCGACGTCGACGCCGCTCATGGCCTCCCGGGCCGAGTTGACCGCGGTGACCTTGATCTTCAGCACCTCGGCCATCTTCTCCGCGTAGGCTTCCCGGTTGGCCTGGGTCGGGCTGAAGATCTTGATGTGCTCGATGGGCCGGACCGCGCACGTGGCCATGGCGTAGGTGCGGGCCATGGCGCCGGACCCCAGGACCCCCATGACCCTGGAATCGGTCCGGGAGAGGTGCTTCACGCCGACGCCGGCCGTGGCGCCCACGCGGTAGCTCTGGAGGTAGCCGTCGTTCATGATGCACAGAAGCTCGCCGGTGCGGGTGTCCACCAGCAGGATGATGCCGCAGTACTTGCCGGGCTCGACGTTGAACCAGTGCTCGGTAACCGCGCCGTTGTATTCCTGCCAGGTCATGATGTCCAGCTTGAAGCGGAACGCCAGCACGGGCGGGTCCTTGATGGCGCCCAGGAGCGAGCCCCAGCGGAAGTAGTCGCCCACGGTGGCGGTGGGAGACCACAGGTCGGTGCGGGGCTGGTAGGCGGCGTCGCCCTCGGCGAGCTGCCTGAGGGCGCTCTCCATGGCGTCGATGGCGTCCTTCATGGTGAGCGCCTGCTCGGCAATGCGGTTGTCGATCATGAGTGGCATAGGTGATCTCCGGTGGTTTGGGATTTCTTCAACTGCTAGCAGCTTTCCGGCTCCAGTGTCCACCCGCGGCCGGCGGGGAAGACCGACAGCGAACGGTTGCGGAAGGGGGGAGCCTCCGGTAACCTGTGGCCGACCATTTCTGACCGTCATGGCGATTTCACCAAGGAGGATAGACAGAATGTATAGAGGCGTTGGTTATTTGTTTGGCCCGTTAGCGGTCATCATCGCGCTGGTGTTGGCGTGCCCGGCGTTCAACGCCGCCGCGGCCGACCTCAAGGGCAAGACCGTGACCTGGACGATACCGTTCGGAGAGGGCGGCGGTTCCGGCCGTTGGGCCCGTTTCGTCGAGCCGTTCCTGCGCAAGCATTCGGGCGCCGATGTCCGCTTGAAGTTCGTTCCCGGCGGCGGTTCCACCAAGGGCGCCAACCTGTACGCCAAACGCGCCAAACCCAACGGCCTGGATCTGTTGGGCACTTCGGGCTCCACCCAGTTCCCGTTCCTGCTCGACGATAAGCGCGTGAAGTACGACTACGGCAAGTGGCGCCCGCTGCTGGCCTATGCCACGGGCGGCGTGGCGTACATCAGCCCGAAGCTCGGAGTCAAGACGGCCGCCGAATTGGTGGCCAAGAAGCCCTCCCTCAAGTACGGCGCACAGGGCGCCACCTCGCTGGACCTGGTTCCGCTGCTGGCGTTCGAGATGCTGGGCCTCGATGTCAAGGCCGTGTTCGGCATGAAGAGCCGTGGCGCCGGCCGCAAGGCGTTCATGACCGGCGAGACCACCATCGACTACCAGACCTCCGCGGCCTACCTGTCCAAGGTGACCCCGCTGGTGAAGGAGGGCAGCGCCGTTCCGATCATGTCCTGGGGCGCCCTCGACGACAAGGGTAACCTGATCCGCGACCCCAACTTCCCGGACCTGCCGCACTTCGCGGAGGTCTACGAGCAGGTGAAGGGCAAGAAGCCGTCCGGCGCCTGGTTCGACGCGTGGAAGGCATTTTTCACCGCTGGATTTCCCGCTCAGAAATTCGTGGTGGTCCCCAGGGACACGCCCGAGGACGTGGTCAAGGCCTACCAGGATGCTTTCGGAAAGATGCTCGCGGATCCCGACTACATCGCCAACAAGGACAAGAAGATCGGCACCTACGCCCAGGTTACGGGGGCGGCCGCCGAGCTGAAGTTCAAGGCGGCCACCGATGTCCCGGCCGAGGCCAAGGCCTGGGTGCGGAACTGGCTTACGACAAAATACAAGGTCGTGTTCTGATGATTCGTTCCGCGTGACTGCGTCCCGCATGACGTGATCGCACCCGGACGGGTCCCGGACCCTGACGGCGAGGGCGGCCGGTCTTTCACGGCCGCCCTCTTTCGTTTCCGGCCCCGGGGGCCGGCGGCATGCCTGGGGCTGACCGATTCCTCGAGTGAGCTGAAGAGTAGGGGGCGGCAAAATGCTCGACGCGCTCATCGAAGCCTTCGCGACCCTGCTGCAGGCCCAGCACATGGCCTTCCTGGTGGTGGGGGTGCTGTTGGGCCTGGTGGTGGGCATTTTTCCGGGGCTCGGCGGCATCGTCGGCCTGTCGCTGCTGATCCCGTTCCTCCACGGCATGGATCCGGTGTCGGCCCTGGCCATGCTGGTGGGCCTAGTGGCCGTCATCCCCACCTCGGACACCTTCACCTCCGTGCTCATGGGCATCCCGGGCTCCAGCGCGTCCCAGGCCACGGTGCTGGACGGTTTTCCGCTGGCCCGGAAGGGTGAGGCGGCCCGCGCCTTGGGGGCGGCGTTCTCGGCCTCGCTCTTCGGCGGCCTGTTCGGCGCCGTCATCCTCACGTTCTTCGTCCTTATCGCCCGGCCGGTGATCCTGTTCTTCACCACCGCCGAGCTGTTCATGCTGGCGGTGCTGGGCATCTCGATGGTGGGGGTGCTCTCGGGCAACTCCATCTGGAAGGGCGTGGCCTCCTGCGGCCTGGGGCTGGTCATCGGCGCCATCGGCGGCGCCCCGGCCACCGGCGAGGAGCGCCTGGTGTTCGGGGTCGACTACCTGGCCGACGGCATTCCGCTGGTGGTGGTGGGCCTCGGCATCTTCGCGCTGCCCGAGGTGGTGGACCTCCTGCGCGGCGCCGGCGCCATCTCCCGCACGCACACGCTGGGCAAGGGCTGGCTGGACGGCCTGCGGGACATGATCCGCTACCGCTGGCTGTGCCTGCGCTGCGCCGGCATCGGCACGCTCATCGGCGCTATTCCAGGGCTCGGCGGCTCGGTGGTGGACTGGATCGCCTACGGCCACGTGGTCCAGACCGCCAAGGACAAGTCGCAGTTCGGCAGCGGCGACATCCGCGGCGTGCTGGCGCCGGAGTCCGCCAACAATGCCAAGGAGGGGGGTGGGCTGATACCGACGCTGCTGTTCGGCATACCGGGAAGCGGCAGCATGGCGGTCTTCATCGGCGGCCTGGTGCTGATCGGGCTGGAGCCGAGCCCGCGGATGCTGACGGCCGAGCTGCCCACCACCTACACCATCGTCTGGAGCCTGGCCCTGGCCAACGTAGTCGGCGCGGGCCTGTGCCTGTTGCTGTCTCCGGCCATCGCCCGCCTCACCACCATCCGCTACCACCTGCTGGCGCCGTTCATGCTCATGGTCATCTCGTTCGCCGCGTTCCAGGCGAGCCGCGACATCATGGACTTCGTCGCGCTGGTGGCCATCGGCCTCCTGGGGGTGGGCATGAAGCGTTTCGGCTGGTCGCGGCCGGCCATGCTCATCGGCTTCGTGCTCGCCGACCAGGTGGAGACCTACCTCTACCAGGCGATCCAGTTCCACGAATGGGGCTTCGCCACGCGTCCCGGGGTGCTGGCGATCGCGGCCATCACCGCCGCCTCCGTCTGGGTGGGCGCGCGCAACCGGCCCCAGGGCGAGCCCGAGGCCGATGCGCCGCAACGGCATGCCGGGGACCTGACGCCGCAACTGCTGTTCGCCGGCTTCGTCGTGGTGTTTTTCGTCGTGGCGGTGGTCGACTCCCTGCGCCACACCCTGCTGGGAGCGGTCTTCCCGGTCAGCGTCGGAGCGGTCATGCTGGCGGCCGGCCTGCTGGTGTTCTGGGGCATCCGGCGGAGCGCCGGCGCGCCCACTTCGTACAACGAAGACACGGAACGGCCGGGCATCCCGGGACATGAGACTCCCGCGAAGGGTATCTGGCATTACCTGAACTGGCTGCTGGCGCTGCTCGGGCTGACCGCCCTCACCGGGTTCTTCATCTCCCTGAACGCGTTCTTCGTGGCGTTCCTGCGGCGGGAAGCGAATGTCGGCTGGGGCCACGCCGTGCTGCTGACGGTCATGGCGGATCTCGTGCTGCTGTTCCTGTCGTGGCTGATGACCCTGGATCTTCCGGAAGGTCTGTTGCAGCATGCCGTTGCCGATCTTCCCTGGCCCCTGGGGCCGATCTAGTGTTGTGTCTCACAAATAGGTTTACAAATCTGCTGGTCTTTTTCGCCGTCGGCTGCGTTGCTCTTCCAACGGCAGTTTCTATTGGGGAAACTCGTCGATGATAGGGACTGTTCGTCGCTTGGCCGGTCTGGTTGAAGCGCGTTGCGGCTTGGCGGCCGCGAGGGTGGTGGGACCGGCAGGGTTGTGTACGGGACAAGGTAATTCATGGCCGCATTCCTCAAGAAGCTTCTCATCCTGGTGCCGGTAGGCCTGGGCCTGCTGGTGGTGATGTACGCGGTAACGTCGCGGGAGGGTCCACGGCGGGTCGCCCCCGAGGAACGGACGACTTCCGTGCGGGTGGTGCCGGCGGCGGCGGTGGATGTCGCGCCCCGGGCCCTGGGCTACGGTAACGTCAAGCCGGGGAGGGTCTGGGAGGCCGTGGCGGAGGTGAGCGGCACCGTGGTCTTCCGGCACCCCGAGCTCCGGCGGGGCGCCATCCTCGCCGCCGGGACGGAGCTGCTGCGCATCGACCCGGCCGACTACCGTTTGGCGGCAAAACAGATCGAAGCCAACATCCGCGCGGTGGAAGCCCAGATCGCGGTGCTGGAAGCACGCGCCGTCAATACGGAACGCTCGCTGGCCATCGAGGAACGGAGCCTGTCCCTCAACCGCAAGCAGTTTGAACGGACCCGGGAGCTGCTACGCCGCGGCGCCGTGTCGCAGTCCGACGCGGACCGGGAAGAGCGCTCGGTCCTGGCGGGCGAGCAGGCGGTTCAGAACCTGCGGAACGCCGCCAAGCTGATCCCGGCCGAGCGCGCGGTGCAGGAAGCGGCGCGAGACCAGCTCAAGGCCCAGTTGGAAACGGCCCGGCGGAACCTGAGCCGCACCACCATCGTCGCGCCGTTCACCTGCCGTATCGCCGCGGTGAGTGTCGAGCTGGCGCAGTTCGCCACCAAGGGCCAGGTCCTGGTGGAAGCCGACAGCCTGGACGTGGCCGAGATCATCGCCCAGGTTCCCATTGGCAGGGCGCTCACGCTGTTGCCGCCGGATTTCGAGCTGCCCCGGGAACCGGGTTCCGTGGTGCCGCGGCTGCGCGAGATGGTGGACATACAGGCGGCGGTGCGGCTGCGCACCGGCGATGTCGACATCGAGTGGCCGGCGCGCTTCTCGCGGATGAGCGATACCGTGGACCCGCGCACGCGCACGGCGGGGGTCATCGTCGCCGTGGGCCAGCCGTACCGGCGGGTTGCGTCGGGCCTGAGGCCGCCTCTGGTCAAGAACATGTACGTCGAGGTCGAGCTTCGGGGACCGCCCCGGCTCGACGCGGTGGTGATTCCCCGGGCCGGGCTCCGGGACGGCCATGTCTACGTGGCCGGTCCGGACCAGCGGCTTCATTTTCGCGAGGTCCAGGTCGACTTCGTGCAGACCAACGTCGTGGTGCTGCGGTCGGGACTGGAGCCGGGAGAGCCGGTGGTGATCTCCGACCTCCCGTTCGCGGTCGAGGGCATGCGTCTGGCAACGGTCGTGGACCAGGCGGCGGCGGACAGCCTGGCGGCCGAGGCGCCCGTCCGGTGACCGTCTCATGATCGGTTTCTTTGCCGGCCACCCGACGGCCGCGAATCTGCTGATGCTGGCGTTTCTGATGGTGGGGTTCGCCTTTGCCGGCACCGTCAAGCGCGAGACGTTTCCCGATATTCCCGCGGATTCGGTCGAAGTCCGGGTGCCGTTTCGGGGGGCGGCCGCGCTGGACGTGGAGGAGGCCGTCTGCCTGCGGATCGAGGGTGTCGCGGACGCCATCGACGGCCGGGAGGAGACGCGGTGCGAGGCCAGGGAGGGGTTGGCGGTCGCTACGCTGGTGATGCGGGAGGGAGGCGATATCGACCGCTTCCTCAACGACGTCAAGACCGAGGTCGAGGGCATCCAGGACTTTCCGGAAGCGGCCGAAGCCCCGGTGGTGCGCCAACTGGGGCGCAGGGACTTCGTCGCCTCCATCGCGGTGGCGGGACCGTTGCGGCCCGAGGGCCTGAAAGCCTATGCGGAGCGCATGAAGGACGATCTGCTGGCGATACCCGGAGTCGCCCAGGTCCGTGTCCAGGGTTTTTCCCAACGCCAGATCCGTATCGAGGTTGCCGCGCCTACCATGCGCCAGTTCGGTCTCAGCGTTGGCGACCTGGCCGATGCGGTGGCGGCCCAGAGCGTGGCGCTGCCGGCCGGCGCGGTGGAGACCCGTGACACGACGGTGCTGATCCGGTTCGACGATGAACGGCGCACGCCCCGGGAGTTGGAGGGGCTTGTGGTGGTGGCCTCCGAAAGCGGCGCCGTCATCCGGCTCGGCGACATCGCCACCATCACCGACCGCTTCGAGCTGGATGAGGACAAGAGCTTCTTCAACGACAAGCGGGCTGCCTATCTGGCGGTGGAGAAGGGCCGGGACGACGACACCCTCGATGTCATCGACGCGATCAGGGCCTATGTCGACACGGAGCGGGGCCGGGCGCCGCCGGGGATGGTGTTCGAGATCACGCGCGACGTGGCCTCCATCGTGCGGGACCGGCTGACCATGCTGGTGCGCAACGGCATCCAGGGCCTCGGGCTGGTGTTCCTGGTCATGTGGCTGTTCTTCGGCTTGCGCTACTCGTTCTGGGTGGCGGCCGGCTTGCCGGTGGCTTTTATGGGGACCATCGCCGGCATGGCCGCCATCGGCTACTCCTTCGACATGATCACCATGGTGGCGCTCCTGATCGCCGTCGGGCTGATCATGGACGACGCCATCGTCATCGCCGAGAACATCGCGCGCCGCCGCCGGTCCGGGCGCTCGGCCATCGAGGCGGCGGTGGAAGGAACGAAGGAGGTGGCCCCGGGCGTTCTCGCGTCCTTCCTCACCACCATCGCCGTGTTCGGCGCCCTGGCTTTCCTCCGGGGGGAGATCGGGGCGGTGATGAAGGTCTTGCCGGTGATTCTGATACTGACGTTGTCGTTCAGCCTGGTGGAGGCGTTCCTGATCCTTCCGCATCACCGGAAGGGAGCGCTCGACGCGGCCGGCGGCCAGGAGCGGCGGGGCCTCCGGGGCCGGTTCGAAAACGGCCTGGAGCGTTTCACGGAAACGTGGGTCGGGCGTCTGGTGGACGCGGCCGTGTCCTGGCGCTACCTCACGGTGGGCCTGATCGTGGGCCTGCTGCTGGGCGCGGTGGCGGCGATGGCCGGCGGCACACTCAAGTTCAGGGCCTTCCCGGATATCGAGGGCAACGTGCTCGAGGCGCGTTTGCTGCTGCCGCAGGGAACGCCGCTGGCCCGCACCGAGGCCGTGGTGGATCGGGTGGTGGCGGCCATCCGGGCCGTGAACCGGGAACTCGCGGATCCGGGGGGCCAAGACGTCGTGCGGAACGTCGGGATCCAGTTCAACCGCAACCAGGATGCCCACGAGTCCGGGGAGCACCTCGCCACCGTCATCGTCGACCTGGTGGACTCCGAGTCCCGCGAGGTATCGCTGGACGGCGTCAGGGAGCGGTGGCGGGCGCAACTGGGGGAACTGCCCGACGTCATCTCGCTTACCTTCAGCGAGCCCCAGCTCGGACCGGGCGGCAAGCCCATCGACATCCGTCTGTTGGGGGAAGACCTGGATGCGTTGAAGGCGGCCTCCAACGGCCTGCTGGAGTGGCTCCGCGGGTATCGCGGGGTGCTCGATCTGTCGGACGATTTGCGTCTCGGCAAGCCGGAGGTCCGCGTGCGGCTGCGGGAAGGGGCCCTGGTCCTGGGGCTCAACGCGTCGCAGGTGGCGCGGCAACTCCGGGCGGCGTTTCAAGGCCGTGTCGCCGGGGAGTTTCAGGCCGGCGCGGAGGACTACGAGATCGACATCCGCCTGTCGGGCCAGGACCGGAACAGCCTCGCGGACCTGGCCTGGTTCGCCGTCACCCTGACCGCCGGCGAGCAGGTGCCGCTGTACACCGTGGCAACGCTGGACTCGGGCCGGGGCTACAGCCGTATCCACCGTATCGACGGGCGCCGGGCCGTGACCATTCAGGGCGACCTGGATCCGGACGTGGCCAACGCCGGCGAGATCATCGCGGATACCCGGGCCCGGCTGCTGCCCGATCTGTTGGGCCGGCATCCCGGCATGAGCGTCGAGCTCGAAGGCCAGACCCAGGAGCTGGCGGCGAGCGGGAGTTCCCTGGGGCGCAATTTTCTCATCGGGCTGGCGGCCATCTTCCTGCTGCTGAGTTTTCAGTTCCGCAGCTACGTCGAGCCCCTGGTAGTCATGGCCGCCATTCCCGTGGGCCTCGTGGGCGTGGTCGTCGGACACCTTGTCCTGGGCCTGGATCTGTCCATGCCCAGCATGGTGGGGTTCGTCTCCCTGGCGGGGGTCGTGGTCAACAATGCCATCGTGCTGGTGACCTTCATCAAGATCCACCGCCGGGGCGGCGAGCCGGCGGCCGCGGCCGCGTGCCGGGCCGCCCGGCAGCGCTTCCGTGCGATCCTGCTGACCTCCCTGACGACGGTGGCGGGGGTGCTGCCGCTGCTCACCGAGACCAGCCTCCAGGCCCAGGTGCTGGTGCCCCTCGTCACCAGCCTCGCCTTCGGCCTGGCCGCGGCGACCTTCCAGGTGTTGTTCCTGGTGCCGTCCCTGTACGCGATTCTGGACGACTTCGGGCTGACGGAGAACATGGCTACGGAGGTAGAGGCGGAGCGGTGACGCTGCCGTCCTGGAGTTGAAGTCCTGGCACGAAGCGCTATCCTGACTACCGTGGAGTGACGATGCTTAGAGACCGTATGATCGGAACATGGCGGCTGCGCGAATTTCGTTTCGTCGACGCCGACGGCAACCCCGGATCGGGTGAGGGCGCTCCCGCGGTCGGCCGGATGGAATACACCGCCGACGGCCACATGGCCACCGCCACCCGCCGTCCCGACGGCCACTACTTCAGCTACTTCGGCGAGTTCGAGCTTCAGGGCGACGTGGTGCTCCACCACATCGAATTTTCCGCCGACCCCCGGCTGGACGGCACCACCACCCGGCGGGAGGTCTCCTTCGAAGGGGAAAGGCTGGTGCTGACGGCGGCGCCTCCGGTGATGGGCGGACCGGGCAGCCGGGCGTCACTCGTTTGGGAAAGGATAACCTGACATGGCCAACCAGACCGCGATCACGTGTACCATGATGCGCGGCGGCACCTCCCGGGGACCGTACTTCCTGGCCGGTGAGCTGCCGGCCGACGACGCGACCCGCGACCGGGTGCTGCTGGCGGCCATGGGGTCCCCCGATGACCGCCAGATCGACGGCATCGGCGGCGCCACCACCCTCACCAGCAAGGTCGCCATCGTCTCGCCGTCGGACCACCCCTGGGCTGACGTGGACTATCTCTTCGCCCAGGTCTCGGTGGACCAGGCGTTCGTGGACTACAGCCCCACGTGCGGCAACATGCTGGCGGGGGTCGGCCCGTTCGCCATCGATCGCGGGCTGGTGTCGCCGGACGATCCCAGGACCGTGGTGAATATACGCAACGTCAACACCGACTCCCTCATCGAGGCGGTGATCGAAACCCCGGAAGGCTCCGTCGAGTACGACGGCGATACGGTCATCGACGGGGTGCCGGGCAGGGCGGCGCCGATCCTGCTCAACTTCATGGAGGTCATCGGTTCCAAGACCGGCGCGTTGTTCCCCACCGGACAGCGCAGGGAAGTCATCGAGGGCCTGGAAGTGAGCTGCGTGGACGTGGCCATGCCGATGGTGCTGACCACGGCGGAGAGCATGGGCGTCCGGGGTGACGAGAGCAAGGCCGAGCTGGACGCCAACCGGGCGCTGCTGGACCGGCTGGAAGCGGTGCGGCTGGTCGCCGGCGAGAGGATGGGGCTGGGCGACGTCCGCGGCAAGGTCATTCCCAAGTTCGGCATCCTCTCCCGCCCGCGACGCGGCGGCGCGCTGACCTCCCGCTACTTCGTGCCCACGGACTGTCATGCCGCCCACGCGGTGTCCGGCGCCATCTGCGTCGGAAGCTGCGCCCTGGTGCCGGGCACGGTGGCGGACGGCATCGCCGAGATCAAGGGCGGGTCCTCCGAGCTGGTGGAGATCGAACACCCCAGCGGTTCCATCACGGTGGCGTTCGAGTTGAGCGGGGTCGGAGATGAGTTCGCGCTGGACAAGGCGGGCGTGGTCCGCACCGCCCGGAAGTTGTTCCAGGGCCAGATCTATGTGCCGGGCAAGGTGTGGAGTCCGCGGATGTGAGCGGCGGTCCGTGCGCCACGGCCATTGTTGAAGTTCGCGCAGGATGTACTACAATATAACTACTTGGTTGATGAGAAAAGTCGTTTATTGACGTTGCCGCATGGACCGCGAGCCTTTCGAGGGGGCGGCGCTGCGTAGCGGCGTCGAGAAAGGCCTTGGGGTGCGAATATGTACGTGACGTATCTCGAATGTTCGCGGTGTGGGGCGCGTCATGAGCGGGGGAGGCTCCACAATCTTTGCCGGGAATGCCAGGCGCCGCTGCTGGTCCGATACGATCTGGAGCGGGCGGCCCGGACTCTGACTCGCGACGCCCTGCCGGGGCGGGTGGCGAGCTTGTGGCGCTACCGCGAGGTGCTTCCGGTGGTCGACGGTGCCTCGATCGTCACGCTGGGGGAGGGATGGACGCCCCTGGTCCACGCCCGCCGGCTGGGCGAGCGCCTGGGCATGTCCCGGCTCCACCTCAAGGACGAGTCCTCCAATCCCACCGGCTCGTTCAAGGCCCGCGGCATGACCGCCGCGGTCTCCATGGCCGGGGAGCTGGGGGCGGAGCGCCTGGCGGTCCCCTCGGCCGGGAATGCCTCCGGGGCGCTGGCCGCCTATGCGGCGAAAGCCGGCCTGGAAGCTCACATCTACATGCCCCGGGACGTCTCCCGGGTCAGCATCGTCGAATGCATGCAGTACGGCGCCCACGTGGTGCTGGTGGACGGCTTCATCAACGATTGCGGCCGGTTGATCGGGGAGAAAAGGGAACGCGAGGGGTGGTTCGATGTATCCACCCTGAAAGAGCCCTACCGGGTCGAAGGCAAGAAGACCATGGCTTACGAGCTGGCCGAGCAGATGGACTGGACCTTGCCCGACGTGCTGTTGTACCCCACCGGCGGCGGCACCGGTCTGATCGGCATGTGGAAGGCCTTCGACGAGATGGAAGCGATGGGATGGATCGACTCGCGGCGGCCGCGCATGATCTCGGTCCAAGCCGAAGGCTGCGCGCCCATCGTCAACGCGTTCGACGCCGGAGCCGACACCGCGCAGGCGGTGGCCCAACCGGCGACGGTGGCCGCGGGTCTGCGCGTGCCCGTGGCCATCGGCGACTTCATGATCCTGCGCATCCTGCGCCAGAGCGGCGGCTGTGCCGTCAGCGTGTCCGATGACGAGATCCTGAGCAGTGTGCGGGAAATCGGTTCCGCCGAGGGCATCTTCGCCGCGCCGGAGGCGGGCGCGTGCGTCCCGGCGTTGCGCGGGTTGCTGGAGCGCGGCGAGGTGGGCCGGGAGGAGCGGGTGGTTCTGATGATCACCGGCTCCGGCCTCAAGTATCCGCATCTCTGGAGCGATCTTCCTTGAAGACCTTCGTCGGCACCAGCGGCTACGCCTACAAACCCTGGAAGGGCCGGTTCTATCCGGCCGCACTGCCGGACAAGGAGATGCTGCCGTTCTACGCGCGCCGGTTCGACACCGTGGAGATCAACCACACCTTCTACCGCATGCCCGCGGATCCGGTCCTGGCGCGCTGGCGCGAGCAGGTACCGGAGGGGTTCTCCTTTTCCATCAAGGCCTCCCGCGCCATCACCCACCATGCCCGGCTCAAGCAGGCGGGGGATGCCGTGGCGTTTCTCTTCCAGCGGCTGGAGTCCCTGGGCGAGACGCTCGGACCGGTGCTGTTCCAGTTGCCGCCCAACCTGCGGCTGGACCTGCCGCGGCTGCGGGAATTCCTCGGCGCCCTGCCGAGGGAGCGGCGGGTAGCCGTGGAATTTCGTCATCGATCGTGGTTTGACGAGGAGGTGTTCGACACCCTCCGGGAGCACGACGCGGCCCTGTGCATCGCCGACGGCGAGCTGGACGGCGAGGTCCCGTTCGTGTCAACGGCCAGTTGGGGCTATTTGCGGCTGCGGGCGGTGGACTATACCGACGAGGCAATCGGGGCGTGGGCCGGGAGGGTGAGGGAGCAGAAGTGGACCCACGGCTACGTGTTCTTCAAGCACGAGGACGAGGCCACCGGTCCGAGGCTGGCGGCGCGGTTCATCGAGCTCGTGAAGGGGGCGGGGACCGCCGGTTCGCCAGAGGCATGAATCGAAGGGAAGGGGAATCCATTGTCAACCATCGAGAAGTGGCCCAACGGGGCCCGGGTCGCGGTGCTCGTGACCCCCATGTTCGAGACCTGGTCGCCGGGAAACGCACCGTCCTACTCGCCCATGTCGTCGCCGCTGAAACCGGGGGTGGTGGACCGGCTGGGGGTGTCGTGGTCGGAATATGGCGGCCGCACGGGGGTTTGGCGGTTCATGAAGATCTTCCGGGAGTTCGAGGTGCCGGCGACGGTATGCGTCAGCGGCCGCTCGGCGGAGCTGTTCCCGGACGCGGTAACGGCGCTACACGAAAACGGCCACGAGCTTGCCGGCCATTCCTACAGTCAGGATACCTTCCTCACCGATCTTTCCGCGGACGAGGAGAGGGAGGTGATCGGGCGCTGCTTCGATCTCATTGAAGGCGTGGCGGGAGTGAGGCCCGTGGGCTGGCTCAGCCCCAGGGCGACGCCCACCGAGCACACCGCGGGGTTTCTGGCTGAAGCCGGCTGCGTGTGGCACGGGGACTACAACGACACCGACGTCCCGTACCGGATGTCCACTGGCTTCGGCAATATCGTGGCCATCCCCCACAGCGATTTCGCCGACAACCGGGTGCTGCGGGGCAGCCCGCGCGACTTCCTCAACGTGTACAAGGATACCTTCGACTTCCTCTACCGGTCGGACACGCCCGAGATGATCAACCTGACGGTCCACGCCCACTTCGGCGGCCGGCCGATGATGTCGGCCATGTTGACGGAGATCCTCCGGTACATGAAGGGGTTCTCGAAGGTATGGTTCGCGCGCCACGACGAAGTGGCGCGGTGGGTGCTGGAGCAGGGGTAGGGGACACTACCCCAGCGGTACGTCGACGCCGTTGAGGGTGAGCTCGGGGACCACCTCCACCGGGTTCCGCAAGGTGTTGGTGGTGTAGCAGGACCGTTCCAGGGCTTCGGTGAACTCGACGATGCGCTCCCGGCTGTCCGGGCTTTGCAGATCCAGCCGGTAGACTAGGCGGGTGCACGCCGACGGCACGTCCGACAACCCGAACTTGCCCTTCTGGTCGAACTCTCCCCGTACCGTCATCTCCGCGCGCTCGATCCGGATATCCATGAATGACGCCAACTGCGTCACCTGGCTGAGCATTCAGAAGCCGATGGAGGCGACGAAGTACTGGAGCGGGGCGGCGCCCTTGCCGCTGCCCCCGCGTGACGGCGGCTCGTCGCAGAAGATGGTATATCCCTCGGAGGTCGTGGCCTCCTTCAGGTGGTCGTTGACCAGTTTGATTTGCGCTTCGTGTACCGTCACCGCCTTGGAGGGGTCCTCCCGGTAGGCCTTTTGGCGGCGCTCGAAGAGGGCCTTGTGGTGGCTGTAGTCGATGGAGCAGCAGCCCGGGTCGTCGGTTTCGTCGGTGATGGCCATATTCCCTCCGTTTGGATACATCAAAGCCTTATTCATTCGGCCAAGAGTCTTTCTATCACAGAGGGCTGAAAGATGGCGAAAGAACAGACCTTGCGGCAGTCGTGACCTTGGACGGGAGATGGCGGCGGCGCTTAAAATCGGACTTGCTTTCAATTAACTTGTGGCTTTGGCGCGGGGGTGGTTCGGGCCGCGCGGCGCACGACTCTCATGCAAACGGGTGACCCATGTCGCAGGACCTGAGAAGTTATCTGGATCTCGTGGAATCGAAGGACGAGCTGGTCAGGATATCGGCTCCGGTGGACCCGCTCCACGAGGTGACCGCCCTGGTGGCCAAGCTGGCACGGGAACGGCGCCGGCGGCCGGTTCTCCTGCTGGAGAACGTCAAGGGCAGCGCGTTGCCGGTGGTGACCAACCTCCATGCCAGCCGGCGGCGCATGGCCCTGGCCATGAACGCCGAGCCCCGGGAAGTGCAGCGGGCGTTCCTGAAAGCCATGGAGCGCCCGGTGGCGCCGGTGGTGGTGGACACCGGGCCGGTCAAGGAGGTGGTGCGAACCGGCGCGGACGTCGATCTGCTGGCGCTGCCGCAGATCGTCCACCACGGCGCGGACGCCGGGCCCTACATCACGGCCGCCATCTCGTTCGCGAAGGATCCGGAGGACGGCACCTGGAACTGTGCCTACAACCGCCTGATGATCATGGGCAAGGACCGGACCTCCATCCACATCACCGCGTCGAAGCACTTGTGGGAGTTCTACCAGAAGGCGGAAGCCCGGGGCGAGGCGCTTCCGGTGGCGTTTGCGGTGGGGGTTCATCCCGCCATCGGCCTGGGGGCCCTGGCCCTCGGCTCCATCGACGAGGACGAGCGCGCCATCATGGGGGGCATCCTGGGGGAGCCGCTGGAGCTGGTGCGGTGCGAGACCTCGGACCTGCTGGTGCCGGCCCAGGCGGAGGTGATCCTGGAGGGCGAGATCCTGCCCGGCGAAAGGACCCCGGAGGGGCCCTTCAGCGAGTTCACCGGCTACAGCCTGGGCCAGCGTCAGCGCGAGGTGGTACGCTACAACGCCGTGACCATGCGGGATGACGCGCTGTTCCACGACATCGCCGTGGCCCAGGTGGACCACCTGCTGCTGTCCACCATCCCCATGGAGGCCAACCTCTACCGGGCGGTGCGCGCCATCGTCCCGTCGGTGACCGCCGTCCGGGTGCCCGCGCCCTATAGCTGCTACGTGGCCATCGAGCAACGCGTTTCGGGGCAGGCCAAGAACGCGATCCTGGCGGTGCTGGGCGCCGACATGTACATCAAGCGCGTGGTGGTGGTGGACCACGACGTCAACATCTTCGACGACCGGGAGGTGGCCTGGGCCCTGGGCACCCGGTGTCAGGCGGACCGCGACATCACGGTGATCTCCAACACCCGGGGGTCGGACCTGGACCCGTCGACGGATTCCGACGGCTACACCGCCAAGTGGGGCGTGGACGCCACCGCCAAGCCTTCCCTGGAAAAGTACACCCCGCGCAACCGCATCCCCCGGGACGTCATGGATCGCATCGACCTGGATGCGCTGGGGCTGTAGTTGACCTCTTCGGCGCGGAATTTCGTCTGCCTCCTGGAAGAGACCGCGGCGCGCTTCCCGGAAAAACCCGCGTTGCTGTGTCCCGATGCGACCCTGACCTACCGCGCGCTGCAACAACGCGCGGCCGGTTTTGCGCGGGAGCTGGCGGAGGGCAACGTCGGGCCGGGCGATCGGGTCGCGATGGTGCTGCCCAACCACTGGACTTTCGTGGTGGCGATGCTGGGTATCTGGAAGCTCGGCGCCACCGCCGTACCGCTGAGCCCGCTGCTGAAGGCGGAGGAGCGAGAAGCCATCCTCGCGGACCTGGACCCGGCCGTGGTGGTCGAACGCGTGGCGCCGCGGGAGGGCGTCTGGGACACGGCGACGGAGGCTGGCGCGCCGGCCCACTTCGGCTACAGCTCCGGCAGCACCGGCCGGCCCAAGGGTGCCGTGTTCAGCCACTCGGCGCTGACCTTTGCCAACCGCTCATGGGCGGACATGATGGCGGTGACGTCCGAGGACGTGGTGCTGTCGGTGCTGCCGCTGCCCCATTCCTTCGGGCTCAACGGTTCGCTCTTGGCCCCGCTGCTCAGGGGCGCCCAGGTGGTGCTCCCCGGAGGGTTCGTACCCGACCAGGTCCTGGCCACCATGGAGGAGCGCCGCGTGACCCTCTTCCTGGGCGTGGCCACCATGTTCCGGCGGTTGTTGAGCGTGCCGGAGTTTGCCCGCGCGGATCTGTCCTCGCTGCGCCTGTCCGTGTCCGGCGCCGCGCCATGTCCGTGGGATCTGGCGTCGGAATGGCGCGGGCGCGCCGGCCATCGCATCCTCCGGGGTTACGGCATGACCGAGTTGTTCCGGCCCATCTCGT
>MKWU01003960.1_pt1 | contig 18370 bp, 16 predicted proteins | sample 809101 | NCBI WGS metagenome assembly MKWU01 (sample SAMN05860141, study PRJNA318959) | sponge metagenome | host: Aplysina aerophoba | place: Slovenia: Piran, Adriatic Sea, Gulf of Piran | collected 2013-05-07
CCAAACGCCGTCCTGCCGTGCCGCCTCTGCCGTGCAACCCACTGCCTCGCCGCCTCGTTGCCAAGCAGCTCGACGGCTTCGCGCAGCGCATACTTCAGATCCTCGGAGACGCCGTGCGCATGGCGGTGCGATTCAGCGTCGATGTGGTCGATGAACGACACCTCGCCGTCCGGCGCCAGCAGGTCGCAGTGCAGCAGAACCGACATCGCCTCCAGCGTCGTCGGCTCGCAGCGCGAGAGGATCTCGGCAAGGTCGAAGCGCAGAAGCCGGCTCTCGCCCCACTTGTTGCGGTCGATCAGCACAAGCTGCGACATCGCCAGCAGCAGCACGAAGCGAGGCGGCCTGGCGAGACCGAAGATGCCGGAAGTGACCGCCTTGCGGTAGTCGCCAACACGCCGCTCGGGAAGACGCGACAGATCCGCAGGCGCCAAGGCCGCCGACACTTCGAGCGTCAGCGGGTCGGCCGCAAAGTCGTCGCCGCAAGGCGACAGGGCCTCCACAACCCACAGAACCTCGGAACCGTCGCTGCGCCGGCAGCGGCTGACCAGCGGCAGCCACGTCTCGTCGCTGTCGATCGCCTGCTCGACGTGCCGCTCGTAGCCAAGCGCGTCCAGCAGGCCGGCGGCGAATGTGCGGTACATCCGCACACGCTCGGCGGCGTCGGCGCATTCGCGGTAGTCCGACAGAAGACGCGGATGGTCGGCGGCAAGCAGGCGCAGGCGCTGGCTCGGAAGCAGGTCGCCCTCCTCGGCCGCCGCCGACCAGTCGCGAATGCATGTCCTCACCTCGTTGGCGAAGCCGGCGCCGAGATAGTGGTCGGAATAGAATTCGTTGCCGTTGACTATGCCCGTGAAGTCAATCGCCATGTGCCAAGTACTCGGTAGGGTTTGAGAATGTCATGCCGCTGCAGTTCCTCCAATGAGCGCTCCCTGCGTTCACGAAACGCCTGCCGATTGCAAAGCCACAACGTGGACAGCCGGAATTCGGTCCGGTTATCGCGGGTTGACGGGAGAACGCATCTGCCATTCGCATTCAGGCACGCCATATCGAGGTTCACGCTGGTTCCAGCCGGCTGGAATCCGTTCAATACGCTTGGTTACTCAAGGGCATGCATTGCACGCAAGCACAAAACCGGAAACTGGTCCTCAATGTCAAGCGTCACCACCTAGCGGCCTGTGGCCACGGCCCTCGAATCTTACCCCGATTCTGGATATGCAGGACGACTCTTTGTTGGGAGGGACTCAATTTCCCCAATGAACGTGAGTCGATGGGGAAAAAAACAAGAAACAGGATCCCTCCCATGAATGAAATGTCCATCACAGCGCTGTTCGTTTGTCGCGACGACTTCGCCATCCTCTTCGAACAATGGCAGCGCCATCACCTGATCCCCAGCGAGCGAAAGCGCTTCCGCCAGAGTCGCGTCATCGAGACGCTGTTCGGCCGACTCAAGGAGTGCGTGCAACCGGAAAGCGTGGACTTTCTTGCACAGTATTGGGGTAGAACAAGAGCGAGGCGCCAATGTCAATTGCTGCACCAGCGTCAGCAAGAGTCCCAAGGAGTCCTTTCAGGAAAAGCTTCACAGCACAGTTTTAAGTACACAATGCCAAGCGATGACAGCAACGCTAGCTACGAAGATCACTTCCAAGACTAGACCAAGAGCCCCAACTGAACCCCACGCAAGAATTTTCCTTTTGCTGAGAAACCATTTCCACAATCTCATTTTCATGCCTTTCCGTCTACACAATCAGGATGATGGTCAAACAGATCACCAATGCCTTCAAAGCGCACTTTCTCCTTCTCCTGGTTGCTCTTTTGGGTCTTCCAAGCGGTCACTTAGAGCTGTGCCGCCAAGCTGTGGCGGCTCCTGAAGGATGGCAGCGACTTCTCGACGATCGAGACGGGCTTTCGGGACTGTTTGATGGAGGCAGGCCGCAAGATGCTGGGCCTGGCCGCTGGCTACATGGGCGAGCGCATGCAGCTGGTCGACGGCTGCATGACGGATGCGGCGGTCACTCTGTCAGTCTATGCGCTGTCGCAATTGACGCCGCGCGATGCGGTGCGTCTGTTCAAGCGCATGGGCGCCATGACGCCCTAGGCGAGCAGAGTGTTGCATGTCATGGTAGAATCCAACAGCGTTTCCTTCAAGTCAATCCGTGCGGATTGAGACGGCTTTTCCCGAGTTGTTTCGGTTGCAGTGTCGCTTGACGGGGTGATGGCGAACATGCGCCCGTGACAAACGGATGTCTCGGAGGCTGGCTGGCGAGAGGCCTGTTGCAGCACGCTGGCCTTCTACGATTCCTACGCCAAGCGGCTGCTGACGCGGGAGGTCAAGCGGGTGCGCCCCGATGAGTGGAACCGGCGGCAGAGGGGTGTTGTATGCCGCATTGTCGCTTCTGTTCTTTCGAATTTACCTCAACCGCACCGTGATCACTGTTCTTTTTCATGCTCTGCCGCGTTTGCCGGCATCTTAGGCAAGTCGAGCACGGAGCATTGGTTTGCCCCCTTGTGCAATGTGCGAGCGCAAAGCCGATTCCCTTCCTGCTCCGCCAGAGATCCGCCGACCTCGATGCGCCAGGTTTCGAAGGCCTGCCTTCGATTGAAACGTGATGTTTGGTGCTGGGCGCGCCGCGGCCTCTGCCAGCGCTTCATCCAATTGCGTGGAATCGAGCGCGGGATTCGCGTAGATTGCGCTCCGGCATTTGAACTGCAATGGTGATGCTTGATCGGGATGTGTCGCAACAACGACCGAAGGGTCCAGGGGACATCTTGCGGCTGACGACATCAAGAAGACTGGATTCCCGCGCAGCGCCGCCAGCTCGGAGGCGACGGAAGAATGGAATGGCTAGGTTTGACTTTACGACTCTTGGCGAAGGCGTGATTCGCCTCAGCGTGCCGCCAGGCACGCGCATTGAGGAGGCTGTCCGCTTTGACGTAACTGCCGGTGGCGCGGAGGCCAATGTCGCCGCCGCCCTGGTACAGCTTGGCTGGAAATGCGGGTGGGCCAGCGCGCTTCCGAGCACTCCAACCGGGCTGCGAGTGCTGAATGAATTCCGTCGCCGAGGCATTGACTGTTCCAGTGTTCTCATGCGCAGCAAGGGACGCGTGGGCTGCTGCTTCATTGAATTCGCCCATCCTCCCCGTTCCACTCGGGTTGTGTTTGATCGGAGGGAGTCCTGTTTCGCCCAGATGACCAGCGACGAGATGGACTGGGAATACCTTCTGGATACGGGCCACTTGCACGTGAGCGGCTTGACGGTGCCGCTTTCCCCCTTCTCCGAGAACATTGTCGCGTCAGCGTTGGAGAAGGCACGCGAACGAAGCCTTTCGACAAGCCTCGACATAAACTATCGGCATCTCCTCTGGCCGGAATCGGAAGCCCGGACCAGACTGCTTCCATTGACGGAGGGAACGGACATCCTGTTTTGCAGTCTTCGGGATGCCAGGAAGGTGTTTGAATGTGTCGGAGAGCCAGAGCTGGTCGCAAGACGCCTTGCGGAACAGGCCGGCGTCGCGAATTGCGTCATCACATTGGGTGACCGAGGCGCGTTGGCATGGGATGGCGCTACGCTGTGGCATGAGAAGGCATGGCAGGTTCCGGTGATTGATCGGATTGGCGCCGGGGATGCGCTGGCCGCCGGGGTCATCTTTGGCTGGAAACAGGGTTCGTTGAAGCAGGGGCTTCGATATGGAAACCTCATGGCAGCGCTGGCTCTCACTCAATGTGGCGATGTGGTGTCCACATCGCTCGAGGAGCTTGATCGCTTGCTGGCAGGTCCGGTAGAGGACATAGTGCGGTGAGGTCCGTTCGACACAATGCTTTCCAATTTCAGGAATCCGTTCCGGAGCAAGCTTTGCCCGTTTGCGGCATGCTTTGGTCAGGCATTCGTTTGAAGGATGCGTCTACATTTGATATCGCACTGACCGCGGTCAGGATGCTAGGGTTACGATTCCACTGATGCACAAGAGTATATTTCGCCTACTTTCAGTAGCTGTTGTTGTGGTTTCGCTCGTTGCGTGTTCGACCATAAGGCAACAGCACGGATACGCTCCCTCCGAAGAGGAGGTCGCTTTGCTTGAACCCGGAATTTCAAATGCGCAACAGGTCGCCAACACTTTCGGAGTTCCGACGCTGGTCGAGGATGTTTTTGGAACGACCTGGATCTACGTTGAAAGCAGCACTGCACGACGCGGCTGGAACGCCCCCGAGACTCAGCGCCGACGAGTGGTGGCCATCTCGTTTGACGAGGTCGGCGTCATTACGAACGTTGAGGTTCTGACTTTGGAGGACGGTCGGGAGATTGCGCGTACGCGCCGCGTCACGGAGTCGTTCTCCGACACGCTTTCCGTGTTTGAGCAGCTGTTCTCGAATTTCGGACGCATTGGCGCCGCGGATCTGTTGAACTAGGAATCACTGTCGCGCTGCCCGAAGAATGGCGGCAATCAGCGTGTGACGACTGGTTTCTGGCTGGACCTTGGTGGCTTGCCGCCGCCCTGTCCGTGCATCCTCCGTGCGTCGGATGTCCTCAAGTTCTCAGCCTGAATCCGGGCGCCGAATTGATTGGCGTTGCGCGCCGTCGACACAAGGCAGGATCGGTCTAACATTGCAATGCGAGGTGGCGTGGCGAGCAGCGCCGGAGCCATCCGGAAGTCCTTCAGCGTCAAAGGGACCCGTCGCCTCTGTAGGCCTCAAACGGATCAACTGCGTTGCCGGCATGCCGTCGGAGAGCCGGGCGGCATGGCGACTGGGGCTGTCTGACCTTGCCGTCGCGATGTGTCAGGAAAAACCCATTGCTCTGTGGGCCGGGGCTTGAGGGCGACAGGGCGGGCGGACTGGCGAGCGCAGAAACTCTTGCGGACATTCGTTCGCCATCTGATTTGATGTCGCCGAAGCTGCCGGAATCGGCGCTCCCGACATCCGCCAGCATTCATCCAAGTTGCTGATCATGCATTGCCCTCGGGATGGCAGCATCCCTGTGGGCGGACCTTCGTCGCTTTGTTTGCCTTGAAGTTGGCGCCGCGTCTGCGCGAACCTGCTAGTTCGATGCCTCGAAGGTGAGTGCGGCGCCGTTGATGCAGTAGCGCAACCCGGTGGGAGGAGGCCCGTCATTGAAGACATGGCCCAGATGGGCATCGCAGTCGTTGCACACAACCTCCGTGCGTCGGCGAAAGAGCGAGTTGTCCTCCCGTTCGCCAACGATGCCTTCTTCAGCAGGTTCAAAGAAGGACGGCCACCCAGTGCCGGAATCGTACTTGGCGCGGGATGAAAACAGTGCAGCATTGCAGCATATGCAGCGAAACACGCCGCTTGCCTTGGGAAAATTGTCGTTGGTGAACGGTCTTTCAGTGGCCGCCCGCCGAGTGACTCTGTAGGAAAGGTTGGAAAGCTGCCGTCGCCAGTCGGCATCCGACTTGACTACCTTGGTGCGAATGGCTTCCTTGCTGGACATTTCAATACCTCCGCTGGAACTGCGTTGCCGTGGCAACCCCCGTTGACTCATGCACGGGCAGGGCGCTCAATGTGGTTTCACCCACCGGTGTGGCTCATGTGGCGCGTAACGTTTCCCGCCACAACCTGCCTGGAATAGTCGAAGTCGTGGCCCTTGGGCTTGCGAGCAATTGCATCATGTATCGCCGCGATCAACGGCGTGTCGCTGCTGGGGTGGTCTCGCAGCGGCTTGCGAAGATCGGCACTGTCCTCCTGGCCAAGGCACATGTACAGTTCGCCCTTGCAGGTCAGTCGCACGCGGTTGCAGCTTTCGCAGAAATTGTGACTCAGCGGCGTGATGAATCCAATCTTCTGACCTGTTTCCTCGACCCGCACGTAGCGCGCCGGCCCTCCGGTGCGTTCGGCGAGATCCGTCAGACTGTACACCGTCGAAAGCTGGGCTCTCAGGTCCCTCATCGACCAATATTGGCCGATTCGATCCTCGTCGGCTATGTCACCCATGGGCATGACCTCGATGAAAGTAATGTCCATGTCCATTTGCCGGCACCAGCTGACCAGGTTGAAAAGCTCGTCTTCGTTGAATCCCTTGAGGGCAACAGTGTTGATCTTGACGCGCAATCCCGCCTCCAGCGCCGCGTCTATGCCGTCGAGCACCTGCGGAAGCCGTCCCCAACGTGTAACTCTGGAAAACTTGGACTGGTTCAGCGTGTCCAGCGAAACGTTGATCCGGCGCATGCCAAGCTGGTGGAGCTGCGTCGCGAAACGGCGGAGCTGCGACCCGTTGGTTGTGACCGTCAGTTCGTCCAACAGGCCGGAGTCCAGGTGGCGCGAAAAACGCCGCATGAAGTCCAGTATGCCGCGGCGCACCAACGGTTCGCCGCCGGTGATGCGGATCTTGCGCACACCCAAATGCACAAAGGCCGAGCACAGCCGATCGAGCTCTTCCAGCGTCAGCAGCTCTCGCTTGGGCAGGAAGGTCATGTGCTCAGACATGCAGTAAACACACCGGAAGTCGCACCGGTCGGTTACTGACACTCGCAGATAGTTTATCGAACGCTTGAACGGATCGACGAGAACAGGTGGGTACAAGATTACAGCCTTTGTGCGGGAGAGAGTTCTCCCTGCAATTGCAAATGGGCCGACGAGGAGGAGGTTCCAGCATTCACAACTGAATGAAACAGGAATTGACCGGCCAACCTGCCAGTAGTATACATCGGATCAGCGCAATTGCCAATCCAGCCGCAACTGCTTGGCTGGACACCACCAGGAAACAGCACATATGTTGAGTTTGCCCGAAGAGATACTGCTTCTGCTCCTTGAGGACGAAGGGGGCAGGTTCGTGCATGTCCCGGAGCTGTCCATGAGATGTGTGCTGTCCGGCGCGGTGCTGATGGAATTGGCTCTTGCCGACCGCATCGACACTGACCCAGAAAGGCTGTTTGTCGTTGACGCAAAGCCCATCGGTGACGAGCTGCTTGATCCTGCACTCCGCAAGATCACGGCATCAACCGAGTCACGCGACGCGGGATACTGGGTTTCCCAGTGCGCCAGAATGTCCGAGGACACGAAGCGGATCGCCCTCAAGCGCCTCGTCGACCACGGAATTCTGGATCAGGTTGAGGACAAGTTCCTCTGGGTCTTCCGGTCTCGTCGGTATCCGCTGATTGACGGTTCGGCCGAACGTGAGGTCAAACTCAGAATCATGGACATACTGTTGAGCGACCAGATTCCAGGACCGAGGGATGTTGTCATTGTCGGCTTGGTGGACGCCTGCGGTTTGTTCAAGCACCTTCTGTCGGAGAGGGAGCACAAGCGCAGCCGAGACCGGATCCGCCAGGTTCGAAGGATGGACTTGATTGGGCGAGTGGTCAACGATGCGGTTCGGGAGATCGAGGCATCCCTGGCAATGGCGCTTCATCCACCGTTTTGAGCGCAGTTCCCGCCGCCTTGGCAGTTGGCGAACCGTTTGGCGCCGGCTCGAAGGGAACCCGAGCGGCGAAACAGATTCAGTCCGGCGCTTCATTTCAATCCGCCAATTCCCAGTCGAGGGTTGCAATCTCCCGCTAGCAGGATGAGTGGCCGGGAATTGAGGTTAGTCCGAACAGAATTGGGCATGACACAAGTCAAGCTGGCGGAACGCCTCGGCGTGAGGCTGCCAAACGTGCGCCGCTGGGAGGAAAGCCAAATGCCCATCTTCGATGTGGCGGAGAGGCAGATTCGAGAAGGGGCCGTGAAGACGCTTGAACCGGAGGTCGAAAAAAGGTGTCCTGGACAGGCCAATCTAACTCAAGGTGGCGGCAAGGACATCAGAGTGCCGAATCTAAAGGGCGTGAACGGGGTCAGCACCAGTTGCAGGCAGTGGTCCAGCGGCCTGCTTCCAGCGAGTGATGCCTTCGCTTCCAAGCTGTGATCGATTGCCGCGGTTCAATCGGCGATGAAGGTCGCCAGCCGGCATGCACCTCCTCCGGCAGTGCACCCGCAAGGCGCGCTCCCGCACTGCTGCTCCGCGCCAAGCCAGCTCCCATGTGAAGGCGTCAATCCCGGCAGGAAGTCCCAACTCACTCAACGGTAACGGACTTGGCCAGGTTCCTCGGCATGTCGACATCCGTTCCCTTGAGCACGGCGGCATGATAGGCAAGCAGCTGAAGCGCAACCGTGTAGACAATGGGCGCCAGGATTGGATCCACCGAGGGAAGGGCGATTTTCTTCCACACGAGATGTTCGGCCGCCCGAATTCCCTCCCGGTCCGAAATCAACACGATTGGACCGTGCCTCGCCCTGATTTCCTCCATGTTGGACAATGTCTTGGCAAACAGGTTGCCCGAAGGCGCCAGAACCACCGTCGGGAAGCGCTTGTCGATCAAGGCAATTGGGCCGTGCTTCAGTTCTCCGGACGGCAATCCCTCCGAGTGAATGTAACTGATTTCCTTCAGCTTGAGCGCTCCTTCAAGCGCAGTGGGAAACATCAGGCCGCGTCCGATGAAGAGTGCGTTCGAATGTTCGGCCAGACCCTCCGCAGCAGTCCTTATGCTGCCGTCAAGATCCAGCACCGCGTTCACCAGTCCCGGAATTCGAGCCATTTCGCCTTCAAGCTGTACCCGCCTGGCTTCCTGCAAGTGACCGGATTGAACCCCCGCTCTGATCGCCAGGCCGGCAAGGATCGCCAATTGGCAGGTGAAGGCCTTTGTCGAGGCAACGCTGATTTCGGGACCGGCATGAATTGCGACCGGCAGCGAACACTCGCGTGCCATTGTGCTTGCCATGTTGTTCAGGAGCGCCGTCGTCCGAAGGCCAGCCTCCTTGACGCATCTGAGCGCAGCCAGCGTATCGGCGGTTTCCCCCGACTGGCTGATGAACAGGTACTGATCGGTCTTGCGAAACAGCTTGCATCGATAACGAAACTCCGAGGCGACTTCCGCCCGCGCATGAATTCCGGCCAGCTCCTCGAACCAGTAGCTTGCGATTGCGCCTGCGTAGCTTGCCGTTCCGCAGCCGAGAACGGCAATGTAGTCCGCATTGCCAAGGTCGGGCAGCACGGGATGGGAGTCCACGCCGGCTGCATTCCGGCAGACCGAGCCAATGGCCTTGGCCAGAACGCGCGGCTGTTCATGGATCTCCTTTAGAAGGTGATGCTTGAAGCTTCCCTTGCCAACATCGATCGGGCTGAATCCAAGGTTCGATGAGTTGCGGTTGACCTGCTGCCCCGAAGGGTTCCAAATGGTGGCGCCCTTGCGGGTCACCACTGCGGTGTCGCCTTCCTCGAGATAGGTGATGCGCGAAGCCTGACCGGCCATGCCAATCGCATCGGACGACAGCAGCATGACGTCGGCGCCGTGCCCGATGGCCAGCGGCGAGCCGCGTCTTGCGCCTATGATCAAGTCATCCTGTCCGTGGAACAGGAAACAAACGGCATACTGTCCGTTCAAGCGCGCAAGCGTGCGTTCCGTTGCCTCCAGAGGTGCATGCCCTTCATCCAGGTGTCCTTGGCACAGGGCCGCAATTGCCTCGGTGTCGGTTTCGCTGCGAAACCTGTATCCGTGGGCGATCAGTTCGGACCGCAGCTGGAGTTGGTTTTCCACTATCCCGTTGTGGACAACCGCAACGTTCCTCGTAACGTGTGGGTGGGCGTTGCGTTCACTTGCCTCGCCATGGGTTGCCCACCTCGTATGGCCGATGCCGGCCAACCCAAGAATGGGTTGTCTAACGATGAGATTGGAAAGGTTCGACAGCTTTCCGGTTGCCCGGCGGAACTGGATTTCGCCGTCGCGAATGGTGGCTATGCCGGCGCTGTCATAGCCGCGGTATTCCAGCCGTCTAAGCGCCTCGAGCAGGATGGGCGCCGCCTCGTTTTCTCCCAGGTAACCGACAATTCCGCACATTTGCCGGTGTCCTAACGATTCCCGGCGGTGCGAAGGCGTTTCAGCCGGTCCGCATAGTCCGGCTTGTTGGCCTGTCGGCTTCTGGCGATGGATAGCGAGTTGTCGGGCACGTCGTCGGTAATGACCGAACCGGCCGCAGTGATGGCGCCGTCGCCTATTGTGAGAGGCGCCACGAGCATTGTTCCTGAACCGATAAAGACTTCGTTGCCAACGCGCGTTCTGTGCTTTCGCTCGCCGTCGTAGTTGCAAAACACGGTGCCGGCGCCGACATTGGTCCGGTCGCCGATGGTTGCGTCGCCGACATATGACAAATGCTGAATCTTCGTGCCTTGACCGATCGTCGAAGCCTTGATCTCGACAAAGTTGCCAATCCGTGACGACGGGCCAATGATCGTGCCCGGTCTGATGCGCGCATAGGGCCCGACCACCGCGTTCTCGCCGACGCTGCAGCCTTCGAGATGCGAAAACGCACGGATGTGCGCGCCGTTGGCGACATTGACGTCAGCTCCGAAAACGACGTTCGGCCCGATGGTTGCGCCGTCGGCAACTCTTGTGTCGAAGCTGAAGACAACGCTCTCCGGCGCCTTGAGCATGGCGCCTGCCGCCAGAGCCCGCCTGCGGGCGCCTCGTTGAAACACTGATTCGGCATGTGCCAGCTCGCTGGCGGAATTGACCCCGATAGCCTCGTCCTCATGGCACTTGACGATCACGCATCGGATTCCGCGGGCTCTGGCAATGCCCACGATGTCGGTCAGATAGTACTCGGCTGCTGCATTGCTTGGCTTGATCCGCGGCAGCAGGAGGCGCAGCAAGTCGACACTGGCACAAAGTATGCCGCTGTTGCACAGCTTTATGCTGCGTTCGGAGCTGGTGGCGTCCTTGTGTTCCACGATTCGTTCAAGCCCGCCATCTGCGCCGACCACCAGTCTTCCGTATCGAACCGGATTCTCGGTTTCGAAGCCGAGCACGGCAACTCCTGAAGCATCCCTGGCGGCGTCAATCAGCGATTTCACGGTTCCTGTGGTCAGGAACGGCGTGTCGCCGTACATGACCAGCGCCTGTCCTTCGAAGTCCGTCAGTTCCTTGAGCGCAACGCTTACCGCATGCGCCGTTCCAAGGCGCTTTCTTTGTTCCGCAAAGCGGAAGTCCAAACCAAATTCGGCGAAGGACTGCTGCACAAGCTCGGACTTGTAGCCCAGAACTGCGATTCTATGGGAAGCCTTCAATTCGGAAACGGTGTCAATGGCATGGACGTACAGAGGCACGCCTCCGAGTGGGCACAGCACCTTTGGAATGTTTGCCCGCATGCGGTTGCCTTCGCCCGCAGCGAGCAGGATTGTCGCAATCTTCAAATTGTAACCCTCGCCTGAACTCCCCTACGGCGTTCGTAATTGCCAATTACTGAATCTGGCGCAATGCGATACAGAAAAGGCTTCTGGTCGCAGGTCACGCTGAAGTTCCGAACATTCAAGTGTCCAACGTGGCCCGTGGCGGGAAGCCGGAAGGGAAGGTTGTTCGGGAACCACGCAAGTTCAGGCATCGCTGTCCTCGCCTGCACCAAGTTGGAATGTGCCGCGCTGCATGGCCGCCAAGGACCGACAGCTTGATGTTGCCTTCCTCCGCGAACGGGGCAGCGCATTCGCTGCCGCTCGGCCGGCCGCCACTCTCTCAGCCAAGGGCGGCGCCGTGGAAGTCCTCGCGATACGGTTTGGCGCTTGGCGGCAGGCTGCGCTTAAGGAAGAAGTCCTCGTATCGAAGCTGCCGCTTCAGTACAGGCCACAACTCGCGATAGGCATGGTAGATTGAGGGATTTGCCGCTGGCAAATCGTGCCTTATCCGTTCGTGAAGGCTTGGCAGCTGCCAGAAGGGCACCATGGGATACATGTGGTGTTCAACATGGTAGTTCATGTTCCAGTAAAGGAAGCGGCTTACCGGGTTCATGTAGACGGTCCTGGTGTTGAGCCGATGATCAAGAACGTTTTCGGCAAGACCGGCATGTTGCAGCACGCCGCACATCACATGGTGCCAGGCTCCGAAAAGGCGCGGCAGGCCGATGAGCATGAGCGGCAGAACCGACGAAAGGGCGAATGCCGACCCAATTGTCACGGCGTAGATGCCTGTCCAGATCCTGGCCACACGGACTACCTTGGGTTGCTCCGCCTCCGGAATGAAGGTCCTCTCCTCCTCGCTCAGGCGACCGGACGCGTTCAACAGCATGCGGCTCCAGCCTTTCCATGCGTCGACGATGCCGAAGAAATTCAGGAAAATCCTGAACAGTCGGGGCGGACGCATGGCCACGATTTCCGGATCGCGGCCGACAATGATCGTGTCCGTGTGATGCCGGAAATGACTCCAACGCCAGGTGACGGAATTGCGAATCATGCAGAAGCTTGCAATCTCGTAGATGACGTCGTTGAACAGCGGAGTGCGAAATGCCGTGCCATGACCGCATTCGTGCCACCGGGAGTCCATGGCTGAACCGTAAATGACTCCGTAGGCCAGCCAGACAGGCATCGACCAAAGTGACGGCCACATGGCGATGCCGATGCCGGCGAAGGCAAACATGGCTCCGAACAGGACGATGGAATCTCGGACTGCCGGCCCGTCCGTACGCTTCAGCAGCTTCTTCATTTCGCTGCGAGTGATGTCGCTGTGATACCACTTGGCGGATGCCAGACCGACTTCGACCGCGCGTTCGGCATCCGGTCCCACAAGGCTGTAGTCGCGCTTGGCCATCCTTTGGTTCCTCAATGGTTCGTTCCGGGCATCCGATTCGCGGTCGAATGCAGCGGCTGAAGCAGGTGCGAGCAGGGCGGGCCCGCGCTTGCAGAATTCCTGTCCTTGCGCCGCGCCGGCGAGGGACAACCTGCCGGTCGGAGGGACCCTACTCGACAAAAGTTGCAGGCGCTGGCCACAGTTTCGCTGGACGCGGCGATTTGTAGCGGCAGGCGCAATGTTGGTCAAGCTTGGCGGCGAGGGAAAGCTCCCCACGCAGCTGGCTTCGGGGCATGCCTTGCAACTGGCCGATGCATCAATGTCGGTTCCCGGCCGCAGTCCCTGTCCGACCTTCAACGCGTTCCGTCGGATGGCTCGCTCACCGTGCGGTGGTCCGCCTTTGCAATCGGTTGCAAGGATTGCTATACGCATGGGTTGGCAATTTGGCCGATTGAATCCGTTAATTTTCAGTATTGGAGTACGATATGAGAAAAACCATACTCGCAGCGGTTATGGCTGCCATGATGACGACCATTGGCGCAACTGGCGCAGTCTCGCAAGTCATCGGAGTCACGATGTCGCAATTTGACGACAACTTTCTGACAGTCCTCAGAAACGGCATGATTGAGCAGGCCGAGGCTCGAGGCATCGAGATTCAGGTCGAGGATGCATTGAACGACGTTGCCAAGCAACTGGACCAAATCAACAACTTCATCGCTTCAGGTGTCGACGCAATCATAAACAATCCAGTCGACACGTCGGCTACAATTGCGATGACCAACGCCGCCGAGAGCGCCGGGGTGCCCATGGTCTTCGTAAACCGCGAGCCGATCAACGTTGACAGTCTGCCCGACAATCAGGCGTTTGTGGCGTCGAACGAGATTGAATCCGGAACGCTCGAGACCTTCGAGATCTGCAAGATTCTGCGCGGCATGGGCAAGGCCGGAGGCGCCCGGGCATATCTGCTCATGGGAGAGCTGTCGAATCAGGCGGCTGTCCAGCGGACCAAGGATGTGGACGACGTCATCGGCATGGACATGTGCAGCTTCATTGAAATCATCGACCGGCAGACAGCCAACTGGTCCCGTGACGAAGCGCAGGACCTGATGACGAACTGGCTGTCGGCAGGCGAACCGTTTGACGCGGTCATTTCCAACAACGACGAAATGGCGATTGGCGCCATCCAGGCCATGAAGGCTGCCGGCCTCGACATGGCGGACATCGTGGTCGGCGGTGTCGATGCAACCCAGGATGCCCTTGCCGCCATGACTGCAGGTGATCTCGACGTAACGGTGTTTCAGGATGCGGCTGGCCAAGGCTCCGGTGCGCTTGACGCCGCGGTGGCGCTCGCAGCCGGAGAGGAGGTTGACCAGAAGGTTTACATTCCGTTCCAGTTGGTGACACCCGACAACATGGACATGTTCATGGCGAGGAACTGATTGGTCCGATCGCTGTAAGTTGACGGTGGCGGCGACAGCCGCCACCGCCTTGATCCGTTTTTGAGACATCGAATTGAGAGGGGAACTATGGCAAAGGACAAAGTTCGGTCACAAAAGGGGGCCCATGGCATTGGGGGGCTGAAATACGACCCATCCAAGCGCACCAGGCCGCAAGAGCTGAATGTCTTCATGGCATTGATATTGATCGTCGTGATCTTTGAAGCTCTTGGCTGGATGGTGATTGGAGACAGCTTCCTGTTCAACACGCGTGAAAACGTCGACGGCATATTCAATGTGCGCCGTCTGCGAATCATAATTCTTCAAGTTTCAATCATCGGCATCATTGCAATTGGTGTCACACAGGTGATCATTTTGGGAGGAATCGACTTGAGCTCCGGCTCAATCGTCGGCGCCACGGCCATGATTGCCATGAGTTTTGCCCAAGTGGCCGAAGTCAATGGACAACCCAACCCGAAAGGCATGTTCCTCGAGCAGGGATGGGTGGATCTTCCGGTGCTCGTTCCGGTTGCCATTGGATTGGGCTGCGGAGTGCTGGCGGGCTTCATCAACGGCTTCTTCGTCGCCGTCACCAAGATACCGCCATTCATTGCCACGCTGGGCATGATGGTTGCGGCTCGCGGTGTGGCCAAATGGTGGTCGAAGGGGCAGCCGATTTCGTTTCCGACGGATTCCTACGCGACCATCGGTTCAGGGATGACTCCGGTGGTCCTTTTCGCGTTGCTGGCCATACTGTTCTATCTGATCATGAAGTACACAGTGTACGGCAAGCACACCTACGCCATCGGTTCCAATGAGGATGCGGCTCGAATGTCGGGAATCAAGGTCGATAGGCACAAGATCATCGTCTACACGATCGCCGGCTCGCTCGCTTCGCTGGCTGCCATAGTTCTGAGTTCAAAGAACCTCACGGCCCAGGCCGGCATGGGAATCATGTACGAACTGGACGCAATCGCAATGGCGGTGATCGGCGGAATTTCCCTTTCCGGCGGGCGCGGATCGATTGTGGGCACCGTTATCGGAGCCCTCATATTCGGCGTCATCATTTCTGGGTTCACTTTCCTGCGGTTGGATGCCTACTACCAGGAAATCTTCAAGGGAGGCATCATCGTGGGCGCCGTGGTTCTTGACCAGTGGCGTCAGCAGCGCGCCGCCAGGACCTAAATCGGGAGAGCGATATGTTAGGAGAAGTAATTCTGCGAACCGAAGGGCTGACAAAGCACTACGGCGGTGTCCACGCTCTTGAGGATGCCGACTTTGAGATACGCAAGGGAGAGCATGTCGCCATAATGGGCGACAACGGAGCGGGAAAGTCGACATTCGTGCGGCAAATCACCGCCGTGGAGCAAAAGACCCGCGGAACAATCTGGTTCGATGGACGCGAAGTGAACTTCGCCGGCCCTCTCGACGCACGCGAAGCCGGGATCGAAACGGTCTTTCAGACCCTGGCCCTTGCCGACGACCTCGACGTGCCGGACAATCTGTTTCTTGGACGTGAGAAGGTGTTGTTCAAGCTTGGCAAGTTTTCAATCCTGGACTACCGTGGAATGCGCGAGGCCACAGAAGAGGGTTTGCGCAAGACGGCTGTCAAGATTCCAAATCTCAACAACTCGATTCGCAACATGTCGGGCGGACAGCGGCAATGCGTGGCCATCGCCCGAACGGCGACCTTCCGTTCCAAGCTGACCATCATGGACGAGCCGACGGCGGCGCTTGGCGTGCAGGAAACCGAGCAGGTCGAGAACATCATCCGGACCCTGAAAGAGGCTGGAGAGCCGCTTATCCTGATCAGCCACAACATGCGGCAGGTGTTCGATTTGGTCGATCGGATCATTGTGTTTCGCCGCGGCAGAATGGTCGCCGACCTCAACAAGGAGGAGACCGACGGGCAGGATGTCGTGGCCTACATCACCGGCGCCAAGACGCAGCCGCAATTCGCGGACAAGGCCGCCTGAGCGGAGGCTGCGGAATCGCTCCGTGAGCGCCAAGGACTGAAAACGGACAGGCGCCTGCCAGTTGAATGCCGGAAAGGCGGCAGGCTTCCTGTCGACAGCTGGCGCCGCCCGGCGCCAGCTTTCTCTCAACCGCAGCGAGAAGGCCAACTGGCTGGAGAGAACGCGCGGTGGCTCCGGCTGAAGTCTTCGTCAACCCATTCCGCTTTGCCGTTCGGAGCTTCAAGAGTATACAGATGACGCGGGTGCGCAGTCCCGCTGCTGGCAAGGTCGCCGTGACCCGCAGGCAAACATCCGCAGCACACAGCGAGGAGTGAACGCTTGTTCGACCTGTCGCATCCCTTTTTCAAGCCCTTGTGGACGCGTGTTGTCATCGCTGCGGGCTTGGACATTTGGGCAATTTTCGAATTTGCAACGCTGGAACTCTTTTGGGGAATCCTGTTCGGAGCGCTGGGCATCTGGTGCACGTGGCAGTTTTTCTTCACCGATCGCTTTGCCGATTCCGAGAACGGCGACGGCGAGTCGTAGTTCCTTTCGCCGATGTCGCCGCGGGACTGGCGTTCAGGCCGTGCGGCGGCGAAGTTCCGCCAGACCCAGGTCGAACTGTTCCGCCTGGTCCTTGGTAAGGCCTTCAAGCGGAGGCAACAGGCGAAGCCAGTTCGGGTTTCCCGAACGCAGCGCCTCGTGCCGCTTCATTGCAGGCACCAACGGAAACTGCATGGCAAACTCACGCGCGGCGTTTGCCAGTTCAATCCTTCTCGGCAGATCGGGACTTTCGCGCTCCAGGGTTCGGCGTGCCAGCTTGCCAAAGCTGTTGGTTGAACCTGAAATCACGCCGGCGCAGCCGGCCTTCAGACCGTCTTCCAGAAACGCCTCGGACGAAGGGAATATGTCGAAGTTCCGTGCAATGCCGCCCGTGGCCCGAACGAAGGCAAGGCTCTGCCGGAAATCTCCCGAAGAATCCTTGAGGCCGGCCATGGTTTCGCCGTATGCCGCGATCAGGCGCACGACGAGCTGCGTTGACAGCGGCGTCGCCGACATCTGGGGGAAATGATAGAGGTAGAGGCGGAGTCGGCTGTCGTTGACCTCGGCAATGACGCGTGAGTAGAACTCGAACAGGCCGTCATCCCCGACATTCTTGTAGTAGTAGGGCGGCAGAACGAGCACGTTCACATAGCCGGCCTGAAGGGCCGCCCGCGACAGTTCGGCAGTGTCCTTGATGGACGGGCAGCCAGTGCCGATGATGGCCCGGTCCGGCTCGATGCCTGCGTCGGCAAAGGCTTCGGGTACACCCAGCTTGCAGCGCAGGGAGATTGACGGGCCTTCGCCGGTTGTGCCGAGGGGAGCGACCCCGTCGCAGCCACCTTCGCTCAGAAGGTAGCGGCAATAGGCGGCCAGCGCCGGCCTGTCGAGCTTGAGTTGACTGGTGAGTGGGGAAATCGCGGCAGCGTAGATGCCGTGACGCGCTTTTGTCATCGCCGTCCATCCAATTGTTGCAGTTGCGGGAGACCAATGTGGTCAAACAGCGTCGGCTGCCGAGTGGCCGTGTCCGGTCGCGCCGCAAATGGGGCTTGTAAGCCTTTTTTCGGAACTGCGCCAGATCGAGACAATCGTCAAGCGTTCACCACGGGTTTCGTGGCACATGGGCCTTTTTGTGCCGGCTGCCGTTGCGCGGCTTGGCGAGGATGTGCGATGACCATGTCCGCCGGCGCGAGGAATGCGCTTGGCTCAGGCGTCAATGCCGGCGAAAGGGTCGCAGAACGGCGGCAGCTCGACCGAACTTCGGCGCCGCAGGGTCGCTGGCTGGAACCTCCAACCACAGGATTTCAGGAAATGTCACAATCTTGTTGACAGCGACCACCTCGACATGGTATTTGCATTCGTATGCAAACGCACTTCTTGTCAAGGACGAGGCCGATATGTCGGAAATACAGCTGCAAAGCGTAACCAAGCGTTGGGGCAGTTTTGTCGGGGTGGCCGATTTCGATCTGACCATTGCCGACCAGGAGTTTCTTGTGCTTCTCGGGCCCTCTGGCTGCGGCAAGACAACGACAATGCGCATGATTGCCGGTCTCGAAGATGTGACCGACGGCACGATTTCGATCGATGGACGCGTCGTCAACGACCTGGACCCCAAGGATCGGGACGTGGCCATGGTCTTTCAGTCCTACGGTCTGTATCCCAACATGAACGTCTACGAGAACATCAGGTTCCCCCTGAAAGTGCGCAAGGTCGACAAGTCGACGCATGACGAACGGGTCATGAGAGCCGCAAGGATGGTTGAGCTCGAGGAGTTCATGCATCGCAAGCCAGCCGAGCTGTCCGGCGGACAGCGCCAGCGCGTGGCGCTGGCCCGGGCCATCGTCAGAGAACCGAACGTGTTCCTGATGGACGAGCCGCTTTCAAACCTTGACGCCAAGC
>MKWU01003961.1_pt1 | contig 18353 bp, 10 predicted proteins | sample 809101 | NCBI WGS metagenome assembly MKWU01 (sample SAMN05860141, study PRJNA318959) | sponge metagenome | host: Aplysina aerophoba | place: Slovenia: Piran, Adriatic Sea, Gulf of Piran | collected 2013-05-07
GCGGGCGCACCCGACCTGCTGCCGGGCGCCGTCGGCAGCCCGGAGGATCGCGCAGGCCGGGGCGGCGCCCTCGGTTACGTCGACTACACGCATCCGGTCTTCGAGGTGTTCGCGGCTCCGCGGAGCGGCGACGTGACCACCGCCCGTTTCTTCCGCTACCGGCCGATCGAGCCGCACGCGGAGGCGGTCACGCTGGCCCGCTTCGACGACGGCCGGCCGGCCCTCGTCGAGCGGCGGGTCGGCAGCGGCAACGTGCTTCTGTGGGGCTCGAGCCTCGACAGCTTCTGGAACGACCTGGCCAAGAAGCCGGTCTACCTTCCGTTCGTGCACCGCCTCACGGAGTACCTGGCCGACTACAGCCCGCCGTCGCCGTGGTTCCCGGCCGGACAGGTGCTGAACCTGTCGCAGCAGGAAGTCGCGCTCGGCACGGGGGGGCTGGCCGAGGCGGAGTACGTCGTGATGTCGCCCTCCGGGCGGCGCATGCCGGTGAGCGCCGGGGCCCGCGCCGGCTTCATCGATCTGGCCGAGCAGGGGCTCTACGAGGTCCACGACGCCCGTGCGGCCGATCCCCGACCGCTCACGCTGGCCGTCAACGTCGACCTCGCCGAAACCGACCTCACCGCCGTCGATCCCGAGGAGCTGGCGGCTACCGTGACCGGGCGCGTCGGGCAGGGACGCGAGGCGTCGGCCCCCGTGCGCGAGATCAGCGCCGGCGACCTCGAGCGCCGCCAGTCGGTCTGGTGGTACCTGCTGGTGGCCGCGTTCCTGCTGCTCGTCGGCGAGACCGTGGTGTCGAACCGCCTCTCCCGCACCGTCCTCACCGCCGACTAGGAGTCTGCGCGGCGGTTGACCGCAAGTAACGCGAATGTAATGATGGCCGTTGTTTCACGTTTCCCAACGGGTGCTCGTTCGTGCTCTCGTCTGGACTCGTCTCGTGCGATACCGAGAGCGCGGGCACGCCCCGAAGCGTTGGCACGCGTAGTGTCGTGAGCCTGAGGCCCAAATGCGCAATCAACCGCTGCTGACCGGTGATCGGAACGAGGTACTGCGCGCCGTTCGTCATGTCAGAAACCGCTGGCGCCTGCGCGTCGCGCTGCGGGGCGTCGCCGTGCTGCTGGCGGCGGCCCTCGGCACGTTGCTGGCCTCGTCCTTCGGCCTGGAGCTCCTGCGATTCGACCCGGGCGCGATCGTGGGCTTCCGGATCGCCACCTACCTCGTGCTGCTCGCGGCCGGCTGGTGGCTCTTCATCCGGCCCGTGTCTCGCCGGGTGTCCGACCAGCGCGTCGCGCTCTACATCGAGGAGCACGAGCCGTCGCTGAAGGCCACCGTGCTGAGCGCCGTCGACGAGAGTCGCCGCGGCGAGCGCGAGGCGGCCGCCGACCACTCGCCGGAGCTCGTGCGGAGGCTGATCGAGTCGGCGGCGGCGCGGATTCGCGACATCGACATGGGGCGCGGGGTCGAGCAGGGATCCTTGCGGCGATCTTCGGGTCTCTTGCTCGCATCCGGTCTTGCGGCGGTGCTGTTGTTCGTCTTCGGGCCGGCGTACCTGCGGCACGGCATCACGGCCCTGCTCACGCCGACCGGCAGCGTCGAGGCGGCCAGTCCCTATCAGATCGACGTCGCGCCGGGGGACGCCACGGTGGCCCGAGGGGCGGATCAGTCCATCACGGCGCAGCTCGTCGGCTTCGACGCGGAGGAGGTCGATCTCCTGATGCGGTCGGAGGAGGACGGGGCCTTCGAGCGCCTGGCGCTGATTCCGCTCGAGAACGAGGACGGCGAGGCCCTGCCGGGGGCGTTCGAGGTGCTGCTCTTCGATCTGCAGGAAGAGACGGAGTATCTCGTCGAGGCGGCCGGCGTAGAGTCGTCCACCTTCACCCTCGACGTGGTCGATCTGCCGTACGTCGACCGGCTGGAGCTCGAGTACGTGTTCCCCGAGTACACGGGGCTGGAGCCGCGGCTGGTCGAGAGCGGCGGCGACATCGCGGTGCTCCGAGGCACGGAGGTCCGGTTGCGCGCCGTGCCGACGATGGGCACCGCCGGCGGCCAGCTCGTGCTCGACGAAGAGAATCGGACGGATCTGGCGCTCGGCGACGACGGCTCGCTCGCGAGCAGCTTCGTCGTGGAGGAAGAAGGCTTCTACCGCATCGATCTGCGGGCTCCCGACGGCCAGCTCGTTACCGCATCGCCGCAGTACACCATCGACGTGCTGACCGATCAGCCGCCGGCCGTCATGTTCATCCGGCCGGGGCGCGACACCACGGCCAGCGCCATCGAGGAACTCTTCGTCGAGGCGCGCGCGGACGACGACTTCGGCCTGCGCTCGCTCGACCTCGTCTACTCCGTCAACGGCGGCCCGGAAGAAGAGGTCTCGCTGTACAACGGTGGCGACGACACGCTGCGCGAGGTGTCGGCCGGCCACACCTTCTTCCTCGAGGAGCTCGAGCTCGAGCCGGGCGACTTCCTCTCCTACTACGCCCGCGCGGTCGATCGGAACCTCGCGCAGCAGGACGCGGACATCAAGAGCGATCTCTACTTCATCCAGGTACGCCGCTTCAGCCGCGACTACCGCGCCGGCCCGTCGGGGGGCGGCGGCGGTGGAGGAGGAGGCGCCGGCGGAGGGGACGCCCGCGCCCTCTCGGAGGCGCAGCGGCAGGTGATCTCGGCCACGTTCAACGTCATCCGCGACCGGGGCTCGTTCTCCGATGAAGAGTTCCAGGAGAACGTGGTGTTCCTCACCCTGGCCCAGGGCCGGCTCCGCGAGCAGGTCGAGACGCTGCTGCGGCGCATGAACAGCCGCGTGATGCCGGCGGATCGCGCGTTCCGCAGCATCGCCGAGATGCTTCCGCTGGCCGCGGAGGCCATGCGCGACGCGGAAGAAGCCCTGCAGGAACAGGACGTCGACGCGGCGCTGCCGCACGAGCAGCGTTCGCTCCAGCACCTGCAGCGCGCGGAGGAAGCCTACGAGGAAGTGCTGCTCACGATGGGCGGCGGCGGAGGCGGGGGCGGCGGGAGCCGCGCCAGCCAGGCGGCGGAGGACCTCGCCGACCTCTTCGAGCTCGAGCTCGACAAGCTCCGCAACCAGTACGAGACGCTCCAGCGTGGCGAGCAGCAGCAGGCCGACAACAGCATCGACGAGCTGATGGAGCGGCTGCGGGAGCTGGCGCGGCGCCAGGAGCGCGAGGCCGAGCGGCAGCGTCGGCGCGCGCGAGGCCAGCAGTCGACGCAGGGCGGCGGCGGAGGCCAGCGCGCCCTGGCCGAGGAGGCCGAGGAGGCCGCCCGGCGCCTCGAGCGCCTGGCACGCGAGATGAACTCTCCGCAGATGATGGACGCGTCGCGGCGCCTGCAGGAAGCGGCCGACGCGATGCGGCGCGCCGCGGCCAACGACGAGAACCTCGGGTTCGCCGAGGCCGGCGCGGCCCTCGACCGGCTGCGCGAGGTGCAGGAGCGCCTGCAGGGAGAGCAGAGCGGCCGCCTGCAGCGCGACATCCAGGATCAGTTGCGGCGGGCGAACCGCCTTGCCGACGAGCAGCGGGAGGTGCGCTCCGACGTCGCCGGACTGCCGGGGACGGAGAACGAGGAGCGGATGACGCAGCTCCGCCGGCTTCTGGAGCGGAAGAACGAGATGGAGTCCGAGGTGGCCGACCTCGAGCGCCAGATCGATTCGACCTCGGCGGAGTTCCGCCGGGACGAGCGGGATGCGGCGCGGCGCCTGCAGGAGGCCGCGGGCACCATCCGCGACAACAAGCTCAAGGAGAAGATCCGCTACTCCCGCGGCCTGATGCGCAGCCGTCCGGGCGACACCGCCAACGCGTTCGAAACCGAGATCGGCAGCGACATCGGCGAGCTCGCCGAGAAGCTGGCCGAGGCCGCGTCGGCCGTCGGCAAGTCCGAGGGCGACCGGATGGCGCAGGCGCTGGACCAGACGCGCGACCTGATGCGCAGCCTGGAGTCGCTGGACCACCGCATGTGGCAGGAAGGCCAGGAGGCGGAGGACGGCGAGGCAGGCTCTGAGGCCGGTCAGGAAGGCCAGCCCGGTCAGGAAGGCCAGCCAGGCCAGGAAGGCCAGCAGGGCGGTGAGCAGGCGGGCAATCAGGCCGGCCCCGCGGACGGCGACGCCGCCACCCTCGGCAGCCGTTGGGGCGGTCCGTTCGGCGGCCGCTACGGGTACGACCGCCGGCCCGGCGCGACGGCCTGGGATCCGCAGGACATCCGCCAGTGGCAGCGCGAGTACCGCGAGCGGGCAGGCGAGGTCGAGGAGTTGCGGCGTCTCCTGGAGCAGGAGGACTTCGCCGCCGCCGACCTGAGCGAGATCATCGAGCGCATGCGGGAGCTCGATGACCTCCGCACGTATCAGGATGCGGAGGAGATCGCCCGGCTGCAGACGTTCGTCCTCGAGGAGCTGAAGCGCTTCGAGTACCGCCTGCGCCGCGAGATCACCGAGGAATCCGAGGAGCTCTTCCTCGCCGGCAACGAGGAGATGCCGCCGCAGTTCCGCGAGCTGGTCGAGGAGTACTTCCGCGTCCTGTCCGAGGGCCAGTAGCGACAGGCTCCGCGCCTGCACGCCGTCCCCCGCTACCGGTGCGGGAAGCGTGTCTCCACACGCGGATGTAGACGTCTGGAGTGGCCCCGGGGCGGAGGTCCAGCGGCCGCTGGCGACGGTCGTCATCGGCGGACTGCTCACCTCGACCTTGCTGACGCTGTTCGTTCTCCCGGCCCTCTACCGCCTGAGCGCGTACGTGGACACGGTGCGCGACCTCGACCTGCCGGTGCTCGCGCGCTGGTACCGCTGGCGCCGGCCGCACTGATGTCCGGCGCCGCCGCCCGGCCGCGCCGGTCGGGGCGGAAGGTGACCGGCCCGCGGCGCCGCGGTATGATGCGGCATCGGCAGCGGGGGACGCGACATGCGCGGCAGGCTGACGGCGGCGTTGGTGCTCGTCGTGATCGCCGGGGGGACGGCGACGGTGGCGCAGCGCGGCTGGCGGGGCGGCTGGTCCCGCATGCCGCCCAAGTTCCCGGTCGCCGCGCCCGAGCATCGGGCCTTCACGTTCTCGCGCATCCTCTACGACAGCGATCGGCGCGAGCCGGGCGGTCAGGGCTGGTACACCGACTACCCCACGGCAGACCAGAATCTGATGATCCGGCTCTCCGAGCTGACGACCACCAGCGTCGGGTTCGACGAGCACGACGAGCCGGATCACGTCGTCGTGCGGCTCACCGACGAGGCCCTCTTCAACTATCCGTTCATCTTCATGTCGGACGTCGGGACGCTCTGGCTGGACGACGTCGAGGCGCAGCGGCTCGGCCAGTATCTCCTCAAGGGCGGGTTCCTCTGGGTCGACGACTTCTGGGGCCCGTGGGCGTGGGAGCAGTGGATCGGCGAGATCGCCAAGGCGCTCCCCGCGGCCGAGTACCCCATCTTCGACATCACGCCCGACCACCCGCTTCGCCACGGGATGTTCGAGGTCCCCGAGATTCCCCAGATCCCGTCCATTCAGCACTGGCGCCGCAGCGGCGGGGCCACGACGTCGGAGCGAGGCTCCCGGAGCCATGAAGTGCACTTTCGCGGCATCGCCGACAAGGCCGGCCGCCTCATGGTGCTGATGAGCCACAACACCGACATCGCGGACGGCTGGGAGCGGGAGGGCGAGGACTACGAGTTTTTCTACCGCTTCTCCATCAACGCCTACGCCGTCGGCATCAACACCGTCGTGCACGCGATGACGCACTGACGCGCGACCCGAGCCGACCGGCACCCCATATGGCTGACACGGGACACTGGACGCGGTCGACGCTTGCGCTGCTGGAGACGACGCCGGACGCCGTGGTGGTCGTCGACGCGGCGGGCACCATCGTCTACGCCAACCGCCTGATCGAGGAGCTCTTCGGCTACCAGCCCCATACGCTGGTGGGCCGGCCGGTCGAGGTCCTGGTCCCCGAGGCGGCGCGCGGCCGGCACCACGGCCACCGCGCCGACTACGCCAGGGCGCCCGGGATGCGCGCGATGGGCTCGGGGTCCGACCTGCTCGGGCTCCACAACACCGGGCGCCAGTTCCCGGTCGACATCTCCCTGAGTCCGATCGAGTCCGACGAAGGCCACCTGGTCATCGCCGCGGTGCGCGACATGACCGAGCGCCGCCACATCGAGGGAGCCTTGCGGGCGGCGAACGAGAAGCTCGGCCGCGAGCTCGCCGCGGCGGCGAAGATTCAGGAATCGCTGCTCCCGGCCCGGCCGGCCGGAATCCCCGGCGTCGACGTGGAGTGGCTCTACGAGCCGTGCGAGAAGCTCGGCGGCGACAGCTTCAGCGCCTTCCAGGTCACCAAGGGTCTGGTCGGCTTCTACATGCTCGACGTGACCGGCCACGGCATGGTGGCGGCGCTCCAGTCGGTGGCGTTGACCCGGGTCCTGGCCTCGACGTGGACCGCGCAGGCGCTTACCTCGCCGGCGCAGCTCACCAAGTGGCTGAACACGGAGTTTCCCGTCGATCCGGAGGTCTGGCAGTACTTCACCTTCCTCTGCGGCATGCTCGACCTGTCGACCGGCCGCCTGCGCTACGCCAGCGCGGGTCATCCCGGTCCGATTCACGTGCCCGTCGAGGGCCCGCCGGTCGCGCTCGAGGCGGCCGGGGTGCCGATCGGCTGGTTCGCCGACGTGGAGTACGACGAGTTCACGGCGGACGTCGCGCCCGGGGACCGCCTCTACCTCTACTCGGACGGTCTGACCGAGGCGATGAACGAGACCGACGAGGACTTCGGCGTGCCCGGCCTGGTGGGGTCGCTCGCGAGTACGCAGGGACGGCCTCTCGACGAGACGGTGCGGGAGATCCGCCGCGCGGTCGGCGGATGGCGCGGCCGGGAGGAGCTCGACGACGACCTGACGTTGCTGGCGCTCCAAGTCGTCGTCCCATGACGCCTCCGGTGGGGACGGCGGGCCCACCGTGCCCGGCGCTCGCCCCGGCACCGTGTTGACGGAGCCGGGGGCGACTGTCAGACTGTCGCGATGCGTGGGCGCCCGCGTACGCTGGACAGACGGGCCTTTCTCTCTCTCGCGGGGGCTGCCTTCGGTGCGGCGCCGTTCCACGCGCTCGCCTGCCGCGCCGCCCGGCGCGACGTTCCGCCGAGCCTCGTCGACGGCAGGTCGTCCCCCTCGCGGGTCGGGTACGGACCGCTTGCACCGGTCCGGGACGAGACCACGAGGCTCCCGTTGCTCGAGCTTCCGGCCGGATTTCGCTACCGGTCGTTCGGCTGGATCGGCGATCCGCTCGCGCGCGGTCTGGCGACACCCGGCCTGCACGACGGGATGGCCGCCTTCCCGGCCCGCGGCCGCCGCGTCCGCCTCGTGCGCAACCACGAGCTCCGTGCCGGCCCGGCGTTCGCCAGCCGCCCGCTCTACGACCCGAACGGCTGCGGCGGCACGACCACCATCGAGTTCGACACGCGGACCGGTTCCGTGGTCGACGGCTGGGTGAGCCTCGCCGGCACCGCGGTCAACTGCGCGGGCGGTCCGACCCCCTGGGGATCGTGGCTGAGCTGCGAGGAGACGGTGCTCGGTCCGGGAGGCGGGAACGACTTCGAGAAGCCGCACGGCTACATCTTCGAAGTGCCGGCGGACGGCACCTCCGAGGCCGAGCCGCTGCGTGCCATGGGCCGGTTCGTGCACGAGGCGATCGCAGTCGATCCGGACACCGGCATCGTCTACGAGACGGAGGATCAGCAGACCGCCGGCCTCTACCGCTTCCTGCCCGAAGAGCCCGGCAACCTCGTGGCCGGCGGCCGACTCGAAATGCTGGCCGTCGCCGGTGCGCCCGAGGCGGATCTGCGCGCGGGGCAGGCGACCGGCGACTGGCGGCGGGTGGAGTGGGTGCCGATCCACGACCCGGATCCGGCCGGCGCGGGTCCGAACACCGTCTTCGCCCAGGGCCGGGAGGCCGGCGGCGCCACCTTCCGCCGGCTGGAAGGCATCTGGTACGGCGGCGGCCGGATCTACGTCGTCTCGACCGAGGGCGGCGACGTCCGGATGGGGCAGGTCTGGGAGTACGAGCCGGCCCGCGAGCGGTTGCGCCTGCTGTTCGAGTCGCCCGGGAGCGATGTGCTCGACATGCCGGACAACCTCTGCGTCAGCCCCCGCGGGGGCATCGTGCTCTGCGAGGACGGCCGGGACGGCAACTTCGTGCGCGGCCTGCGGATCGACGGCCGCATCTTCCCCTTCGCCCGCAACAACATCGTCCTCGACGGCAGGCCGAACGGCATCTCCGGCGACTTCCGCTCCAGCGAGTTCGCGGGCGCCACGTTCAGTCCCGACGGCCGCTGGCTGTTCGTCAACGTGCAGATCCCCGGCGTCACGATCGCGATAACCGGCCCCTGGGCCGACGGGGCCCTCTGACCTTCCGACGCACAGGATGCGGACTCTCTTCTCGCGCCTGCTGAGCTCCGTGGCGTCCGTCCGGAGCGAGGAAACGACACCGGCGTTGCTGATGTTCGCCTACTCGTTCCTCGCGATGACGTCGTACAACATCGTCAAGCCGATCACGCGCTCGCAGTTCATCGCCGATCTCGGGGCCGAGAACCTGCCCTACGTGCTGTTCGCCGCCGGTGTGTCCATCGGCGTCATCATGCACTTCTACACGAGCGCTGTCCGCCGCGTCCCGCGGCAGCACGTGGTGCCGGTGACGCAGGCTGCCATCGCGGTGATGCTCGTCGTCTTCTGGGCGCTGCTGCGCACCGGCGCGGTCTGGGTGACGATCGCCTTCTACCTCTTCGGCCTGATCCTGGGCATCCTGCTGATCAGCCAGTTCTGGACGCTGGCGAACGACATCTTCGACGCGCGGCAGGCGAAGCGGATCTTCGGCTTCATCGGCGGCGGCGCCAGCCTGGGCGGCGCCCTCGGCGCCGGCATCACGGCGACGGTCGTCGAGGCGGTCGGTTCCGCGCAGCTCCTGTTGGTGAGCGCGGCCGTCCTCGCGGCGTGCACGGGCATCGTGCTGTACGTGCTCCGCGGCCACGAGGTGGACGACGCCGCGTTCGAGGCCTACGAGCGCGGCATCGGGGGGCAGGAGGCGATCCGGCTCGTAACCGAGTCGCGGTCGTTGCGAATCCTGGCCCTTGCGGTCGGCTGCGCCGCCGCCGGCGCGGCGGTCGTCGATCAGCAACTGAACATGGCGGCCGAAGCGCTGAGCGGCGCCAGCGGCGACAGCATCGCCGCCTTCCTGGCCCAGGTCACGGTCTACCTGTCGGTCGCCGGTTTCGTGGTGCAGGTGGCCCTCATCAGCCGCATCCACCGGACGCTCGGCATCGGCGTCGCCCTGCTCCTACTCCCGCTCGGCTTCAGCGCCAGCGCCGCGGTCATTCTCGGCACCGGCGCCCTGTGGGCGGTCGCCGGGGCGCGGGTCCTCGGCACGACCCTGCGCTACACGCTGGACAAGACGACGCGCGAGGTGCTGTTCCTGCCGCTGTCGGCCGCGCTGCGGCACCGCGTGAAGCCATTCATCGACGTCACGATGGACCGCTTCGCCAAGGCGGTGACGGCGGTGGTGCTGGTCGTCCTGATTCAGCCGTGGGGTCTGGGTCTGGACTGGCGCCGGCTGAGCTACGCGACGCTCGCCATCACCGGGCTCTGGGTGGCGGTGGCGCTTCGGGCGCGGCAGGAGTACCTGCGCTCGTTCCGGGAGAGCATCGACACGCAGGCCATCACGCCCGACGCGGTCATGACGCCGGCCGGCGAGGCGGCCACCGTCGAGACGCTCGTCGAGGAGCTGTCCAATCCCGACGCGACGTCCGTGCTCTACGCCATCGACATGCTCGAGGCGATGGACAAGCCGCATCTCATCACGCCGCTGCTGCTGCGCCACGAGTCGGGGGCGGTCCGCGTGCGGGCCCTGCGCGCGCTCGCGTCGGGCCGCTCGCGCGTCGGCGAGCGCTGGAAGGGCACGGTCGAGCGGATGACGCGCGAGGACGACGTCGATGTGCGCGCCGCTGCGCTGGTCACCCTGGCCGCCCTGGACCACCGGGACGCCGCGGCCGTGATGCCCGACCACCTGGACGTGCCGGAGCCCCGGGTGGTCGTGGCGGCGGCGGCCGCCCTGGCGCGTTCGGCCGACGAAGCGGACGTCGAGCGGGCCGAGTCGACGCTCCGGCGGCTCATCGACGACACGCGGGGCACCGCGGTCGAGGGGCGGAAGGAAGCGGCGCGGGCGCTGTCCCGCATCGACAACCCGCGCTTCCGCGTCCTGCTGGTGCCCCTGCTGCACGACCACCATGTCGAGGTCGCGCTGGAGGCGATCCGCAGCGCCCGCGACCTCGGCGCCTCGGACGGGCTGTTCCTGCCGGCGCTCTTCTCCCGGCTCGGGCACCGCGTCCTGCGGCACGCGGCGCGCGAGACGCTCGTCGCCTGCGGCGAGGAGATCGTCCCCGCGTTGCGCTACGCGCTGGAAAACCCGCACGAGCAGTTCTGGGTGCGCCGCAACATCCCGGGCATCCTGGCCCTCGTGCCGACCCAGGCATCCGTGGACGCCCTCGTCGGCAGCCTCGGCACGGGCGACGGTTTCCTGCGCTACAAGATCATCGCCGCGCTCGAGCGCCTGCGGCGGGACCATGCCGATCTCTTGGTTCCGCGGGCCGGGGTCGAGGAACTGCTGATGCGGCAGTCCGCGGTCTACTGCAACGTGCTGACGCTGCGCCACAACCTGCTCTCGCAGACGGCGGAGCCGCACGACAGCGTGCTCGAGCGCGCCCTCGAAGAGCGCCTCGACCGAATCCTCGACCGGATCTACCGGCTGCTCGGGGTGCTCCACGAGGTCGACGACGTCACCGCGGCCCGGCATGCGATCGAGCGGGGCAGCGCCAAGCGCCGCGCCCGCGCCATCGAGTACCTCGACAACCTGGTGCGGGCGAACGTGCGGAAGCGCTTCCTGCCGCTGATCGACGAGTCGCCGCCGGAGACGAAGGTCGACCACGCGAACCACGTCCTCGGCACGCGGCCGCGCAACCTCGAGGACACGATGGCGCAGTTGATCCACGACGACAATCCGGTGGTCGCCGCGAGCGCCGTCCACTACGCGGCGGGCCGCGAGCCGCTGCTGCCGCAGCTCATCGACGACATCGAATGGGTGAGCCGGCACCGGGCGGCCACCCACCCGCGGGTCAGCGCGGCGGCGGACTGGGTGCTCGCCACGCGCGACCCCGGACGGGCACGCGCCGGCGCGGACCGGGACGGGCTGCCGGTGGTGGAGCTGGCGGACCGCCTGGGGCGCATCCCGATCTTCGAGTTCGTGTCGGTGGACGAGCTGTTCCGCGTCATCGAGTCGGGCCAGGAGGTGCGCTACGCGGAGGGACAGGCCGTCGGAGTGGAGGGCGCGACCGAGGCGGTCGAGTTGCTCATCGACGGCACGGTCCGCCAGGTCGTCGGACTCGACGAGCAGCGCGACCTTCCCGCCCCCGGCGTCCTCGGCCTGGAGGAGGTGCTTCAGGGAGCCCCCACCTTGCACCCGTCGCTGGCGCGCGAGCCCTGCGTCTGCTTCCGGATCGGGGCGGACGAATTCATGGCGATGGTGGCGGACGACATCCGCCTCGCCCAGGGTCTGTTCCGGTTGCTGCTCGGCTCCGCCGACGGGCGCCGCAACGGAGGTCCCGCGCATCTTCCGGCCGTCGGGTTGCCGAACTCCGATCTGCAGCCGTTCGACAAGGCGATGCTCGTCCGGCAGCACCCGCTGCTGTCGCGCGCCGCGGTGGGAGACCTGCTGGCCCTGGTCGGCGCGGCGCGGGAGCTGTCGCTCTGGGAGGGGGAGACGCTGTTCCGCGACGACGACGCGGCGTCGCTCTGCCTGGTCCTCGAAGGCATCGTGCAGCTCGAGGCCGACGGCGACGGGCCGCTCGTGGTCGGGCCGGGCGGCATGCTGCTGGTCGCCGAGACGCTCGCGGGCGCGCTCGCCGGCTGCAACGGCACCGCGGTACGCGCGTGCCGCGTCCTCCGGGCGGAGCGGGACGACGTGTTCACGGTGCTGTCCGAACGCACGACGCTGCTGCAGGATCTGTTCAGCGGCATCTTCGCGGCGGAAGTCTCGGCCGCCGCCGCGAAGGCGGCCGGAGCGCCGGGCGAGCCCGCGCGCGGGGGTGGAGCATGAGATCAGGGAGGCTGTTAATGCGGAAGCCGCGTTTCCCGCTCGCCGTCGTCCTCGCCGTCCTCTGCCTGGCCGCACCGCTCGCCCAGGAAGCGGCGGCGCCTCCGCTCTCGCCGGAGGCGATGGAGGAGTTCCTGCTCAACGCCGAGCTCTCGGACTTCGACCGCGTCGACGTCGGCGTGACCGGGTCGCGGCGCGCAAGCGCCTCCGACGGGCGGCTCACGCACGACGTTCACATACAGACCGTCGACATCCAGCGCGACACGTTCGCCGCCGCCGGGGCGCGGGTGGAGCTCAACTTCCGCGACAGCTACCGGTTCAACATCGCGGCCTACCGGCTGGCCGTGCTCCTGGGCATGGACAACGTCCCGATGTCGGTCCTCAGGCGGGTCGGCGGCGAGCCGGCCGCCGTCACCTGGTGGGTCGACGACGTCGCCATGAGCGAGCGGGACCGGATCGAGCAGCGGGCGTTCCCGCCCGACCCGCAGGTTGCCTACTCGCAGTTCTACGCGATGTACGCCTTCGACGAGCTGATCCAGAACCGGGACCGCAACCCGGGCAACTCCCTGTGGACGACGGACTGGAAGTTGTGGCTCATCGACCACACGCGGGCGTTCCGCCCCGACGTCGAGATCTCGAAGCCGGAGCGCCTGACCCGTATCGGACGCAGCCTGCTCGAGGGACTGCGCGCCCTCACCCCGGAGTCGCTGGAGGCGGCGATGGACGACATCCTTTCGCGACAGGAGCGGGAACGGGTGCTGGCGCGCCGCGATCTGCTGGTGGAGCACTTCGACGCCCGGATCTCGCGCATCGGCGATGCCGTCCTCGTCGACTAGCGTCAACCAACACTCCCGACCAGGCCCGTTGACCGACAAGCCCCATCTGGAGACGCTCGAGGTGGAGCCGGCGGGTCCGGCCGATGCGTCCGTGATCTGGATGCACGGGCTCGGCGCGGACGCGAACGACTTCTACGGCATCCCGCCCCAGCTCGGGCTGCCGGCCGAGCTCCGCGTCCGCTACGTCTTCCCCAACGCCCCGCGCATCCCGGTGACCATCAACGGCGGCCTGATCATGCGGGCCTGGTACGACGTCTACGGCTTCGACGCACGCGATCAGGACGAGCGGCGCATCCGGCAGTCGGCCGGGTGGCTCGACGATCTCGTGGCGCGCGAGGTCGAGCGCGGCGTTGCGGCGCGGCGCGTCGTCCTCGCCGGCTTCTCGCAGGGCGGCGCGATGGCGCTCTTCGCCGGCCTGCGGCATCCCGAGGCGTTGGCAGGCCTCATGTGCCTGTCCGCCTACCTGCCGCTGCCCGACACGCTCGCCGCGGAGGCGTCGGCCGCCAATCGGAGCGTGCCCGTCTTCCAGGCTCACGGCACGGCGGATCCGATGGTGCCGGCGGACCTCGGCCGCGGCAGCCGCGACCGCCTCGTCGAGGCGGGTTGTACGGTCGAGTACCACGAGTACCCGATGGCCCACCAGGTCTGCGCCGACGAGGTGCGCGACATCGGCTCCTGGCTCACCGGCGTGCTGACCCGCGACTGACCAGCAATCTCCAGGGCACCGCAGGCGCCCGCCTGACTCCCCGACGCGGCGGATTGCGATACGCTGAGGACTCACGTCAGGGAGGTCCTCATGGCCGGATTGCGAGCCGTCGCAGGGATCGCCGGCGCGGTGCTGTTCGCCGCCGCGGCCGGCGCACAGCAGGGAGTCACCGTGCCGCCGCCACCGCCGACCGAAGTCCGGGAAGTCGTCGACACCCTGCACGGCGTCGACGTGCCCGATCCGTACCGCTGGCTCGAGGACCAGGAAGCGCCGGAGACGCGGGCCTGGATCGACGCGCAGAACGCCTACACGGACACGGTGCTCGGGGCCCTGCCCGGCCGCGACCGGCTGCGGGACGTGGCCGCGGCGGTCCTCGAGCGCGACGCCGTCGGCCTGCCGAACGAGCGCGGCGGACGCTACTTCTACAGCCGTCGCGGCGCCGACCAGGATCTCGCGATCCTCTATGTCCGCGAGGGGCTCGACGGCGCGGAACGGGTGCTGATCGACCCGCATCCGATGAGCCCGGACCACACGACCAGCGTCGAGCTGCGCGACATCTCGGACGACGGCGGGCAGGTGGCCTACGCGGTCCGCGAGGGAGGCGTCGACGAGGTCTCCGTCCGCGTCCGCGACGTCGACACCGGCGACGACCTAGCCGACGTGCTGCCGGCGGCGCGCTACGGCACGGTGACGCTCGCTCCGGACGGCGGCGGCCTCTACTACGAGCGCTACGGCGACGTGACGCCGCGCGTCATGTACCACGCGTTCGGGAGGCCGATGGCCGACGATGCCCAGCTCTTCGGCGCCGGCTACGAGCGCCACCAGATCCCGGTCACGGTCGTCTCCGACGACGGGCGCTGGATGGTCGTGCACGTCATCGAGGGCTCGTCCGGTCCGACCGAGATCCACGTCAAGGACCTCGCGCACGACACGCCGTTCGTCACCGCCATCGCCGACGGCGTCTCCGAGTCGTGGGCCACGTTCGCAGGGGGCGAGCTCGTCATCGTGACCAACCTCGACGCCCCGAACAAGCGGGTCGTGCTGGCCGATCCCGCCGCCCCGGCGGCCGACCGCTGGCGCGAGGTGATCCCGGAGCGGGACGATGTGGTCATCGAGACGGCGACGGCGCTCGGCGGCCGCCTCGCGGTGTCGTACCTGGAGGACGTCCAGCCACGGGTGGCCATCCACGAGCTCGACGGGACGCACGTGCGCGACATCGCGTTCGACACCATCGGCTCGGTCGGGGGCGGCGCGGGGCGCTGGACCAGCGACGAGGCGTTCTTCACCTTCGAGACGTTCCACGTCCCGCGCGCCATCTACCGCTACGACCTGGCGACGGGCGAGCAGACGGTCTGGGCCGAGCCCGACCTGCCGGTGGACGCGCCGGCCTACCGGGTGACGCAGCGCTGGTTCGCGTCGAAGGACGGCACCCGCGTGCCGATGTTCGTCGTGCACCGGCCGGGCGTGGCGCTCGACGGCAGGAACCCGACGCTGCTGACCGGCTACGGCGGCTTCAACAACGCCATGACGCCGGCGTTCTCCGCTCTCGCCACCACCTGGCTGCGGTCCGGAGGCGTCTTCGCGCTGGCGAACATGCGCGGTGGCAGCGAGTTCGGCGAGGAGTGGCACCAGTCCGGGATGCTTGCGCACAAGCAGAACGTCTTCGACGACTTCATCGCCGCGGCCGAGCACCTGGTCGAGGCCGGCTACACGAGCCCCGAGCACCTCGCCATCCGCGGCGGTAGCAACGGGGGTCTCCTCGTCGGGGCGGTCTCGAACCAGCGGCCCGACCTGTTCGGGGCGGTGGTCTGCACCTATCCGCTGCTCGACATGGTGCGCTACCACCAGTTTCTCGTCGCCAGCTTCTGGGTGCCGGAGTACGGCTCCAGCGAGGACCCGGAGCAGTTCGCGTACATCCACGCCTACTCGCCCTACCACAACGTGATCGAGGGCGGCGACTACCCGGCGACCCTGTATCTGTCGGGCGACGGCGACACGCGCGTGGCGCCGCTCCACGCCCGCAAGATGGCGGCGCTGATGCAGGCGAGGAACGGCTCGGACAATCCCATCCTGCTCCGCTACCACACGCAGGCGGGCCATTCGGGCGGGCAGCCGGTCAGCCAGCAGATCGACGAGATGGTCGACACGGTGAGCTTCCTGCTCTGGCAGGTGGGCCGGGAGGACGATTGAGGCGCTTCCTCGGGCCGCGGCAGCGGGCGGTGTTCCTTGTCGTCGCGGCGCTGGCGTGCACAACGGCAGCGCCCGCGGCGCCACCGCAGGCGGGGTCTCCCCGGCACCCGCAGGTCGCCGGACCTGCGCCGAAGCCGGCGGCGCCGCGGACCGCGGTCCGCGAGGTCGTGGACACGCTTCACGGCGTCGAGGTCCGCGACCCCTACCGCTGGCTGGAGGACCAGGACGCGCCGGCGACCCGCGCCTGGATCGACGCCCAGAACGCATACACCGACGCCGCGCTCCACGTCCTGCCCGGCCGGGACCGGTTACGAGAGCTGGCCGCGGCGGTTCTCGAGCGCGGCTCGACGGGCGTGCCGGTCGAGCGCGGGGGGCGCTACTTCTACCACCGGCGCCGCGCGGGCGAGGAGCTGTCGGTCATCCGGGTGCGCGACGGCCTCGAAGGCGACGACCGCGTGCTGGTCGATCCGCACCCCTTGAGCCCCGACCACACGACGAGCGTCGCGCTGCGCGACGTCTCCGAGAACGGCGCGCTGGTGGCGTACGCGGTGCGCGCCGGAGGCGTCGACGAGGTGTCGATCCGCGTCCGGGACGTCGAGACGGGCGCCGACCTGCCGGACGTCCTGCCGCCGGCACGCTACCACCGCCTGCACTTCGCGGCCGGGGGGCGCGGGCTCTACTACGACCGTTACGGAGACGTCTCCCCGCGGGTGATGTACCACGCGTTCGGGACGCCGGTCGGGGACGACGAGGTGGTGTTCGAGGGGCCATACGGTCGCGGCCATATTCCCGACACCGTGGTGTCCGACGACGGCGCCTGGATGGCGGTGCAGATCTTCGAGGGCTCGTACGGGCCGATCGCCGTCCACGTCAAGGATCTGCGCCGCGACGGGCCTTTCGTGACCGCCATCGACGACCCGGCGTCGGAATCGGCGGTGGCGTTCGCCGGCCACTGGCTGGTCTTCGTCACCAGCCGCGGCGCTCCCAATCGGCGCGTGATGCTGGCCGACCCCGCCCGCCCGACGGTCGATTCCTGGCGCGAGCTGATCCCGGAGCGGGACGACGCCGTGATTCGTACGGCGCGTGGCCGCGGCGGCCGGGTCGTGGTGTCGTACCTGCAGGACGCACAACCGCGGGCCGCGGTGTACGACCTGGAAGGGACCCACGTTCGCGACATCGCGTTCGACGCGGCGGGCTCGGTAGCCGTCGGCGGCGGACGCTGGAGCAGCCCCGAGGCGTTCGTCACCTTCGCGACCTTCCACGTGCCGCGCACGGTGTATCGCTACGACGTCGAGAGCGGCGACTTCGCCGTCTGGGCTCGCCCCGACCTGCCGGTCGCGCCCGGCGACTACGAGGTCGCACGCCGCTGGTACCGGTCGAAGGACGGCACGCGCGTGCCGATGTGGATCGCGCACCGGCCCGACGTGGTGCTCGACGGCAGCAACCCGACGCTGCTGACCGGCTACGGTGGCTTCGGCTACCTCCGCACGGCGCGCTTCTCGTCGCTGGCGACGGCGTGGCTGGCGGCGGGCGGCGTCTACGCCCTGGCCAATCTGCGCGGCGGCGGCGAGTTCGGGCAGGCGTGGCACGAGGCCGGGCGGCTCGCGAACAAGCAGAACGTCTTCGACGACTTCATTGCCGCGGCCGAGCACCTCATCGAGGCAGGCTTCACCAGCCCCGAGCACCTGGCCATTCGCGGCGCCAGCAACGGCGGGCTGCTGGTCGCGGCCGTATCGAACCAGCGCCCGGACCTGTTCGGCGCGGTCGTCAGCCGCAACCCGCTGCTCGACATGCTGCGGTATCACCGTTTTCTCGCCGGCCCCTTCTGGGTGCCGGAGTACGGCTCGAGCGACGACCCGGAGCAGTTCGCGTTCCTGCGCGCCTACTCGCCGTACCACAACGTGATCGCCGGCGGCGACTACCCGGCGACGCTCTACGTCTCGGGCGACGGCGACACGCGCGTCGCGCCGCTCCACGCGCGCAAGATGACGGCGCTGCTGCAGGCCCGGAGCGGCTCGGGCCGGCCCGTCCTGCTGCGCTACCACGCCGCGGCGGGCCACTCGGGCGGCCAGCCCGTCAGCCAGCGCATCGACGAGCTGGTCGACACGCTCGGCTTCCTCCTCTGGCAGGTGGGGCGGGGCCGTGCGGCGGGGGGTGGCTGACCGGAGGGCGAGCTCGGGTCCGGTGTCGGCGGGCTGTCTTGACGTCGCGCGCGTTCCGCGAGTGAAGTAGTACGAGGCACCGGCCGCGCGGCGGGCGGGATCGACGAACGTGGACGAGGGGTGGTGAGAGTCATGGCAAGAAGCCTGATGGTCAAGGTTGCGGCGGCGACGGGGGTGGGGGGGGGGGGGGGCGGTGGGGGCGGCTGCGGCGGCCGGGTGGGGGGGCGGGGCGGCGCGGGAGGGAGCCGGCGGCTCGGGGGCCGGCGCGCCGCCGGCGGAGATAGCGCCCGGCATCGGCGCCGAGACGCTCCTGGCCGCCACCGAGACGCTCGCCTCGGACGAATTC
>MKWU01003962.1_pt1 | contig 18348 bp, 16 predicted proteins | sample 809101 | NCBI WGS metagenome assembly MKWU01 (sample SAMN05860141, study PRJNA318959) | sponge metagenome | host: Aplysina aerophoba | place: Slovenia: Piran, Adriatic Sea, Gulf of Piran | collected 2013-05-07
ATATAATTACGCGAGCAACTCGGAGGGGCTGTCATGCCGAAACACCAGTCGGCCGGGGCCGGTGGATCGACCCTTCTCGGAATCGAGGAGCGAAGGACGAGAACGGCGGGCGCCAGCTCCGCCCTCGACCGCTGGCTCACGCGGCGGATTCTGGCCGAGTCCGGCCAGCCGCCGTTGACCATCGAGCTCTGGGACGGCACGCGCATCGAGCCGGAGCCGCCCCCTGCGGACATCGTGGCCCGAGTCGAGATCCGGGATCGGCGCACGCTCTACGGTCTTCTCGTCAATACCGACGTCGCGTTCGGCGACGCCCTGAGCGCGGATCGCATCCGGGTCCACGGCGACCTCGTCACGCTTCTCGAGACCATCTACCGGTCCGCGGACGCGGCGATCCCGCGCGACTCGTGGAAGCGCCGCGTCACGGCATGGCTCAACCGGCCCCGCCGCAACTCCCGCAGCGGCTCGAAGTCCAACATCCACCACCACTACGACATCGGCAACGACTTCTACCGGCTCTGGCTCGACCAGGAAATGGTGTACACCTGCGCCTACTACCCGCGCGAGGACGCCACCCTCGAGGAAGCGCAGCAGGCCAAGATGGACCATGTATGCCGGAAGCTCGAGCTCCGGCCCGGGCAGCACGTGGTCGAGGCGGGCTGCGGCTGGGGCGCGCTCGCCATCCACATGGCGCGCGACTACGGCGTCCACGTCCGGGCGTTCAACATCTCCCACGAGCAGATCCGGTATGCCCGGAAACGTGCGGCGGCGCTCGGGCTCGACGGCCAGGTCGAATTCGTCGAGGACGACTACCGCACCGTCGAGGGGAAGTACGACGCGTTCGTCTCGGTCGGCATGCTCGAGCACGTCGGGGTCGACAACTACCGCGCGCTCGGCGAGGTGGCGGCCCGCGTCCTGAAATCCGACGGTCGGGGTCTCATCCACTCCATCGGACGCAACGCCCCGGCACCTAACAACCCCTGGATCGAGCGGCGCATCTTCCCGGGGAGCTACCCGCCGAGCCTCTCGGAGATGAGCGTCATCTTCGAGCCGCAGGAATTCTCCGTCCTCGACATCGAGAATCTTCGCCTGCACTACGCCCGCACCTGCCGCGCGTGGCTCGAACGCTTCGAGACCGCCGCGGACCGGGTGGAGGCGATGTACGACTCCGACTTCGTGCGCGCGTGGCGGCTCTACCTCGCGGGCTCGGTGGCGGCATTCACGACCGGCAGCCTCCAGCTCTTCCAGGTAGTGTTCGCCCCGGGCGAATCGAACGAGGTGCCCATGACCCGCGACCACGTGTATCCGCGGAACTAGCGGCGGAACGGAGCCGCGGCGAGGCGCCGCCACGCCGCGTCGCGAAGGCCCGGCTCGCAGAGGAGGGACCCGAGCTTGGAACGATTCGACGCCCTCATCGTCGGCGGCGGCCCGTCCGGCTCCACCTGCGCCTGGCAGCTCCGGCGGGCCGGACTCGAAGTTGCGGTGATCGACAAGCGCGACTTCCCCCGCGACAAGGTGTGCGCGGGCTGGGTCACCCCGGCCGTCGTCGAGACCCTCCGGCTCGACTTGGAGGAGTACCGATCGACCCGGGTCTTGCAGCCGATCCGGTCGTTCCGGACCGGAAGCATGGCGGGACGCATGGTCGAGACCCGCTACGACGAGGTTGCGAGCTACGGCATCCGCCGCTTCGAGTTCGACCACTACCTCCTCGAACGGAGCGGCGCGAAGCTGTTCACCGGCCACTCCGTCAAGCGGCTCGAGCGCGCGGACGGACTATGGCGGATCGACGCCATCGCGGAGGCTCCGGTCGTGGTGGGGGCGGGCGGGCATTTCTGTCCGGTCGCGCGGCATCTCGGCGCGAAGGTCGGCTCCACCGAGTCGATCGTGGCCGCCCACGAGATCGAGTTCGAGATGACGGACGCCCAGCGCGCCGACTGCGCGGTAGCCGAAGAGACCCCCGAGATCTTCTTCTGCGAGGACCTCCAGGGCTACGGGTGGGTGTTCCGCAAGGAGAACGTCCTCAACGTGGGGCTCGGGCGCGAGGACAACCGCAACATCGCCGAGCAGGTGCGGAAGTTCTGCGAGTGGCTCACCTCACGCGGCCGGATCCCGCGCGACATGCCCTCGAAGTTCAAGGGTCACGCGTACATCCTGCACGGGCGTTCGCGGCGGATCGCGTCGGGCGACGGGATCGTGCTCGCGGGTGACGCGATCGGGCTCGCCTACGACCGCAGCGGCGAGGGCATCCGCCCCGCCGTCGAGTCGGCGGTGATCGCGGCGGAGATCATCGCGAATGCGGGCGGTTCGTTCGACGAGAGCACCTTCTCCGGCTACGAGCGCCGTCTCCGCGAGCGCTTCGGCGAACGCGGGACCGAGTCCGACCCCCCGGCCTGGATTCCGTCCGATCTCCGGCGGTTGGTCGCCACGAAGCTGCTCGGCGCCGGCTGGTTCTCGCGCCGATTCGTGCTCGACGGCTGGTTCCTCCACCGCCGCCAGCCTCCCCTGCCCGCGAACTGAAGCGGCGCGCGTCCCGGCCCCGCGCGCCGGACGGGCGGCCGCACCCGCGCCGTACTGCGTTTGCGCACGCGGGTTCACCCCGTCGGGCCTTGCCCGCGCCCGTGCCCTCCGTGTCTCCGGGCGCCCGGGAGGCGAGGGGGGGCGGGGCCACGAAACGGTCTCCGTCGTCTCCGGAGTCTCAAGACGGAATCTTCACCGGCTCGGGCGAGCCCTCCAGTCGGGAGAAAGAATGGCAGCAGGCGCGGGCTAGAATGAGCCCGTCACGGACGGGCGGCGGACGCGCGAATCCGAGGAAGCGCGGCGGCCGCAGGGCATATGGGAGGACGCGGATTGCCGGGCGACACCTATCAGCCGCTGACCGTCGAATCGCTTCCACGCCGGCTGGGACCCGTTCCGGAGGTCGGGCAGCGAATCGGCGGCGATCCCGCGCACTGGTCGGTCCGCGAGGTCGGGGACGGGAACCTCAACCTCGTCTTCATCGTCTCGGGCTCCGATGGGGCGGTCGTCGTCAAGCAGGCCCTGCCCTACGTCCGGCTCATTGGCGAGAGCTGGCCGCTGCCGCTCTATCGCGCCCTCTTCGAGAACCACGCATTGACCCGGCAGGCGGCGCGCGATCCGGGCTCCGTTCCGGAGGTCTTCCACTTCGACGAGACCCAGGCGCTGAACGTCATGGAGCACCTCGGCCCCCACGTCATCCTGCGCTACAAGCTAATTGCGGGAGACAAGGTGGAAGGGCTCGGAGCATTCCTCGGCAACCACTGCGCCCGCATGGCCTTTCTGGGCTCGGAGCTGCACATGGCGAGCGCCGCCAAGAAGGCCGACGTGGGACTGTTCGCCGGCAACGTCGAGATCCCCGCCATCACCGAAGCGCTGATCTTCACCGACCCCTACTACGCCGCCGAGATGAACCACCACACCGAGGGACTCGATCCGGTCGTCGCCACCTTGCGCGGGGACGTCGCGCTCAAGACGGAGGCGCAGCGGCTATTCGCGAAGTTCGCCTCGAACACCGAGACGATGCTGCACGGCGATCTGCACACCGGCTCCATCATGTCGACGGCGACGGAGAGCCGGGTCATCGATCCGGAATTCGCTCAGTACGGCCCGATGGGCTTCGACATCGGGATGCTGACGGCGAACTTCCTGATGGCGTACTTCAGCCAGCCGGCCCATCGTCCGGCGGACGAGCTCGAGGACTACCAGGGGTGGATCCTGGACGTCATGGCCGACATGCTCGCGGCCTTCGACACGGAGTTCCGCCGGTTGTGGGCGAGCGAGCGGACCGGCATGCTGTATCCGCGCCGCCTCTTCGAGGATCAGGGCCAGTCCTCCGAGCCCGCCTGCGAAGCGGTGCTCGCCGCAATCCGCGAGGACGCGTTCGGCTTCTGCGGCATCGAGATTCACCGCAGGATCCTGTCCCTCGCCCACAACGCCGACTTCGAGTCGATCGAGGATCCGCGCGTGCGGGCCCCGCTCGAGGCGCGGAGCCTCATGCTGGGGCGGGAGGTCATTCTCGAGCGCACCGGGATCGCCGGTTCGAACGATCTTTGCGCGTTGGCCCGCCGCTGCGCCGAGGAGACGACTCCATGAAGGTGAACGGCCGGCACTACCGCTCGCTCTGGTGGGACGACCACGCGCACGCGCTCATGATCATCGACCAGCGGTGGCTGCCCCACGACTTCCGCGTTGCGGAGCTGCGAACCGCCGACAACTGCGCCGTCGCGATCCGCGAGATGTGGGTACGCGGAGCGCCCCTCATCGGTGCCACCGCCGCCTATGCGATGGCCCTTCGGATGAAGGCCGACCCTTCGAACGGCGCGCTGGACGCGGCATGGGACCAGCTTCACGCAACCCGGCCCACCGCGATCAACCTGCGGTGGGCCCTCGACCGGTGCCGCTCCCTGCTCGAGCCCCTCGGCCCGCCCGCACGGGCGGAAGCCGCCCTTGCCCTCGCCCATGAGCTCGCCGACGAGGACGTCGAGATCAACCGTCGTATCGGAGAGCACGGGCTCGCCCTCATCCGCGAAATCACCCCCCGGAAACGCACGGGCGAGCCGGTGCGCCTGCTCACCCACTGCAACGCGGGCTGGGTCGCGACCGTCGACTGGGGCACCGCCACCAGTCCGATGTACCAGGCCCACGACGCGGGCATTGCGCTGCACGTCTGGGTGGACGAGACCCGGCCTCGCAACCAGGGGGCGCTCACCGCGTGGGAGCTCGGAAGTCACGGGATCAGCCACTCCTACGTCGTCGACAACGCGGGCGGCCATCTCATGCAGCACGGGCTCGTGGACATGGTGATCGTCGGCACGGACCGCACCACCCGGCGGGGCGACGTCTGCAACAAGATCGGCACCTATCTCAAGGCGCTCGCGGCCCGCGACAACGGCGTGCCCTTCTACGTTGCCCTCCCGTCACCGACGATCGACTGGCGGGTGGACGACGGCTTCGCCGAGATCCCCATCGAAGAGCGCGCCCCGCAGGAGACGACGCATGTCCTCGGGCGCACCGAGGCGGGAAACATCGAGCACGTGCTGGTCGCGCCGGAGGGGACTCCGGGCGGCAACCCCGCATTCGACGTGACCCCGAGCCACCTCGTGACCGGGCTCATCACCGAACGCGGCGTGTGTGAAGCGAGCGCCGCGGGCCTCGCCGCCCTCTTCCCCGAGCATTCCGCCGGGGACGGACGGAGCGGCGACCGCGGCCCGGACTCCCCGGCGCCCGAAAGCGCCGGATGAACCGAGAATTCCGCTTGCCCGGAACGAACGGGCGAAGCGGTCAGAAGTCTGCCGCGAGCACCGCCATGCACGCACGCGCAACGTCCCGATCGGGATCGTCCGAGCCCGGCATCGTCGCCCAGCCGGTCTCCATGAGCAGATTGCTGCGCTGGTAGCTGCTGGTGTCCTTCAGGCGGGCGAGAGTCTCCACGACCTGCGGGTCCTGGGTGGACTGCTCGACGCAGATCGGGACCAGGGCGGCGACAACGTCCATCCGCGCCTGTTTGGACACCATTTTCGCGGCCGTGCCGCCGGTCACCCATCCGCCCCACGCGAAGCCGACGGTCGAGAGCGCAACGGCACCGATCACGGCGCCGAGGACTCCGGGTTTTAACCAGTTGGGTGTTTTCATTTGAGTTTCTCCATTCGGGACCGAATTTTTTCTCGAAATGCCGCGTTTTCACGAAACCTGCACAATGCGACGAGTCACATGCATAAATCTCGTGAGTGGGAAAATTGGACCAAGGGCTGGTCCCCGAGTCGGCAGTCGGGGGACCATAACACGATCGTCCGAGGCCTGCAGTTTGGAGCGAGGGATAATCCGCATTTCGATCGCTGACTTATAATTTCTTATTTATTGCAATATGTTGTGAACTTCAATCATGGTCTCTGAACTACTGTCTTGAGGAATTGAGAATAGCCCGGATGTTGCGCGAGCGTGGTGATATTCGCGTTTTCGACTTGTCATTACCGGACTTTTCGGCGGAATTCCGAGGCGTCAGGTGAGAGTTGATGCCACGGCGTGCCGATCGCGACGAGCTCCCCGGTTTTCTCCGCTACCCCGTGGCGCTACCCCGTAGTGTCGCGATTTCGCGGAATCGAGCGGCGCGACCAGACCTCCATCGCGATCTCGAACGAGCGGACGCGGGCGCCGTGATCGAAGATCTGCGATGCAACCATCAGCTCGTCGACACCGGTGCGCGCGACGAACTCCTCCATCTGGCGAAGCACGGTTTCCGGCGAGCCGGCCGCGGAGCAGGCGCCCTGCTCGTCGAGCATTCGCCGCTCGAGTGAGGACAGCCCCTTCTCGAACTCGCCGTCGGGCGGGGGCAGGGGCCGCGGCCGGCCCTGGCGAAGCCACAGGGTCGACTTCCGGGCGGAGGTCCGAAGCAGGTGCGCCTCCTCTTCGGTCGGGGCCGCGAACACGTTGAACCCGGCCATCGCGTACGGCGCCGAGAGCTGCTCGGAGGGCCGGAACGAACGGCGGTAGGTGTCGAGCGCGGGCAGCAGGGCGCCGGGGGCGAAGTGGGACGCGAAGGCGTAGGGCAGCCCCAGCATCGCCGCGAGCTGCGCTCCGTAGAGACTCGAGCCGAGGATCCAGATCGGCACGTTCCGGCCGCGTCCCGGAATGGCCTGGACGGGCTCGTCCGCACCCGCGTCGCGGAAGTAGCCCTGCAGCTCGAGGACATCGCGCGGAAAGTCGTCCGGGTCGCCCTGCAGGGTCCGGCGAAGGGCGTACGCGGTCCGCTGGTCGGTGCCGGGGGCGCGCCCGAGGCCGAGGTCGATGCGCCCCGGATGGAGCGCATCGAGGGTGCCGAACTGCTCCGCGATGACGAGCGGGGCGTGGTTCGGCAGCATGATCCCGCCCGCACCGACCCGGATCGAGGAGGTCCCGCCGGCAATGTGGGCGATGACGACGGCGGTCGCCGCGCTCGCGATTCCGGGAATGTTGTGGTGCTCCGCGACCCAGTACCGGCGGTAGCCGAGCGCCTCGGCGCGGCGCGCGAGGTCGAGGGAGTTGCGCATCGACTGCGCGGGACCGCCGCCCTCGGTGATGGGCGAGAGGTCGAGGACGGAGAGGTCGGTCACGGGCCGCGACCCCTGGCGGCGGACGTCGATCCGGGCGTCCCGCGCCGGGGCGGCGACACCGCTTCGCACGCCACGCGGGACGGGGCGGGCGCGTCGCGGCGCGTCACGGATTCATGCCCCCGTACATGCAATTCCGGGGTTTCAGCCCGTGCCGCCCACTGGAACGGCCGGCTCCGGCGGATACCGCGGCGCCAGCCGGCCACCGAGCGGTTCTCAACTTTCCTCGAGCCAGCGAACGAGCGCCTTGCCGGGATCGCCCAGCTCGTCCACGTTCGTGTAGTAGTGGTCCTGCCAGCCCGTCTCCGGGAGCCCCGCGAACAGCATCAGGTTGAGGGGGTAGTCCCCGGAGTCGGTGCAACGGCGAAAGTCGTCCCGGAAGAGGAATATGCCCTTCCCGAGGGCGATCGCGATGCCGAGCTCGACCATGACCCCCTCGTCCGGCGGGGTCCCGTTGACGACCGCGAAGATCCCGTCCGACTCGCGAACGTCGCGCGCATCCGCCCGGGCGACCTGAAAGGCCCAACCGGGCTGGCCCATGTCGATCTGATTGTTGCGCGCAAACGGCTCCCAGACCTCCGCCCCGAGCCCTTCGAGGCGTTGCACCAGCTCCGGCAGCAGGCGCTCCTTCTGCTGGGTCGAGAACCCGTACGGGTTGGCGAGATACAGGGTTTTCCTGCGTTCCATTTCGATTCACTCGTGAGCGAGAGGGCGGCGTCGAAGGACCGCGCAGGCTCTGCCGGCATCGGCGCCAGCGTCGAGACCGGGACCGGGACCGGATTCGAACCCGGGTGCCGGCACGCCCCTCAGCGCGACACCTCCCGGGCCCTCTCCTTCTGGGCCTCGAAGTCGGAGCGGCGCGCCGCGACCTCGGACCGGGGGATGCGGCTCAGGTCGCAGAAGTCGGCCTTCCAGCCCGGGTCTTCGCTCCATGCGAGCGGCGACTGGACGGTGGTGCGCGGCGTGCGCGCCGATTCGAGCAGCCCCAGGGCGAGGTCCAGGGTGAGTCGCTGCGAGTCCTCGTCGAAGGGACGCCCCGCCGCGTTGCCGAGGGGGAAGTCGCTGAACACGAAACGCGGCACGCCGCAGTGCTCGACGATGTCGCGCGCGCAGCCCAGCACCGCGGTGGCGATGCCGTGCTCCTCGAGGTACCGGGCGGCCAGGCTCACGGACTGGTGGCACACCGGTCAGTTGGCGACGAGGATGGCCGCGTCGGCCTCGTCCTCGTGCACGCGACGCAGCAGCGCCGGGCAGTCCTGATCCAGGGTGGTGCGCTGGCTCCGGTTCGTCGGGAGGCCATGGAAACGGGGCGCGACCCGGCCGATGCGCCGGGCGCCCTGCGCCTCGTGCAGGCGCTCGAGCGGGAACCAGGTCCGCGGGTCCTTCGCGGTGGTGTGGGTGCGGTCGTAGCTGACGTGGGAGATGCGCACGTCCGGCGGCGCCTCCGGCCCGGCGGGCGCGGAGTAGACCTCGAAGAACTTGGCCGCGCCGTTGTACGCCGCGCCGGGTCCCTGGTCTCCGAGCTCGGGCCGGTACGGCGCCGCCGTCGTGACGAGCGCGACGCTCGACTCCGCCAACGGCTTCCGGAGCGCGGCGAACGGCACGTCCCGATAGTGCGACCAGCGATAGGGGTTGTCGTATCCAAGGGCGAGGTAGTACGCGCGGGTGCGCTGCATGTAGGCAACGGGCAGACCCGCCCCCTCCGGCGCATCGGGCCCGACGCGGGCGGAAAACGGCTCCGAGACCGAGCGCGGAGCGTCTTCGATCGGCACCGAAGAGTCCCGTCCGTTCATGTGAAGCACCCTCTCCGTGCGGCGGATCCGGAGGCGCGCATCGTACCAGACGCCGGGACAATCCTTGCGCGCGGCGGGGTCCGGCGAGGCATCCCGCCCGGCCGTCGCTCCGACCCGGCGGAGCCGGCGTCCGGGCGTAGCGAAGCCGGCATCCAAGCGGCGTGGGTTACCCTGTAGGACTGAAATCGAAGAGTGGCGGGGAGGAGCGGGAACCGATGGACCTATTCGATCTTTCCGGGCGGGTCGCGGTCGTGACCGGTGGAAACGGCGGCATCGGGCTCGGGATGGCGCGCGGGCTCGCGCGGGCCGGGGCCGCGGTCGCGGTGGTCGGACGCAACCCGGAGAAGTCCCGGGACGCCGTGTCCGACCTCGGAGAACTGGCGTTCGCGATCGAGGCGGACGTGACCCGGGGCCCCGACGTCGAGGCGATGGTCGCGCAAGTGGCGGCACGGACGGGCCGGATCGACATCCTCGTCAACAACGCGGGAACCAACATCCGCAAGCGCCCGGAGGAACTGGACGAGTCCGAGTGGCGCACCGTGCTCGACACCAACCTGACGAGCGCGTTCCTGTGCAGCCGGGCGTGCCACCCGCACATGCAGTCGGCGGGTGGCGGCAAGATCCTCAACAACGGATCGATGATGTCGATCTTCGGCGCTCCCTGGTCCCCCGCCTACGCCGCGAGCAAGGGCGGCATGGTCCAGCTCACCAAGGCGCTCGCCACCGCCTGGGCGGCGGACGGCATCCAGGTGAACTGCTTCCTCCCGGGCTGGATCGACACCGACCTCACGCGGCGGGCGCGCCGGGAGGTGCCGGAGCTGCACGACCGCGTGCTCGCCCGCACTCCGGCCGGTCGCTGGGGCGACATCGACGAGTTCCAGGGCATCGCGGTGTTCCTCGCGAGCCGCGCATCGGACTTCGTGACCGGCGCGGTGATCACGGTCGACGGCGGGTTCTCGGTGTCCGGCTGATGCCGCGCGAGTTCTCGTTCTGTCCGCGGTGCGGGGCGGGACTCGGGCGACTCGCGATTCACGGCCTCGACCGGCTCGTCTGCCCGGACTGCGCCTTCGTCTTCTGGCAGAACCCGGCCGTCGGGGTCGCGGTGATCCTGCTCGACGACGCGGGCCGGGTGCTCCTCGGCCGGCGCTCGCGCGGCGCGCTCCGCGGCGAGTGGTGCATCCCCTGCGGCTACGTGGAGTACGACGAGGACGTGCGCGATGCGGCGCGGCGCGAGTTCCGGGAGGAGACCGGAATCGAGGTCGAGCTGGGGGAAGTCTTCGCGGTGCATTCGAACTTCCACAACCCCGCGATGCACACGGTGGGAATCTGGTTCCGGGGCACGCCGACGGCCGGCGCGCAGGGGCCGCGCGCGGCCGACGACCTCGACCGGGTCGAGTTCTTCGGCCTCGACGCGGTACCGGACGCGATCGCCTTTCCCACCGATCGCATCGTGCTCGCCGATCTCCGCCGCGATGCTCGTCCCGGCCGAGGCGAGACGCCGGACCGGCCCGGCGCGGCACGGCGAGGACGCGGGCGGTAGCGAAGGTGGGGGCAGCGAGGTGGCGGCGAGAAGCGTGCTGACCTTGCTCCTGACGGTGCTCGGGGCATTCGCCGCGCTCTGCGCGCTGCTCTACCTGGTCCAGGAACGCCTCATCTTCCTGCCGCGCCAGCTTCCGGAAACCACCCGGAACGCCCTCCGGGAGCTTCCCGGGGTCGTCGAGATCGAGGCGCGCGCGGCGGACGGGACCCTGCTTCACGGCTGGCTCCGGCACGGGGCGCAGGACGAGGCCGCGCGGGCCGGCCTCGTCATCTACTTCGGCGGCAACGCCGAGGAAGTCTCGGGGCAGATCCTCGACGCGAAAGCGCTCGCCCCGTGGTCGCTCGCGGCCTTCAACTACCGCGGCTACGGACTGAGCGAGGGCCGGCCGGGCGAGGCCGCGCTCGTCGCGGACGCCCTCCTCGCCTACGACCGACTGGCGGCGCGCGGAGACGTCGATTCGGATCGCATCGTCGTCTTCGGCCGGAGCCTCGGCGGCGGGGTCGCGGTGCAGCTTGCCGCGGCCCGGCCGGTGCGCGGCGTCGTCCTCGTGTCGCCCTTCGACAGCCTGACGAGCGTCGGCCGCCGGCACTATCCCTTCGTTCCGGTTTCGCTGCTGCTCAGACACCCGTTCGACTCGCTGGCATACGCCGCGTCCATCGAGGCGCCCCTCCTGGCGATCGCAGGGGACCGCGACCGGATCATCCCCGCCATCCATTCGCGGCGCCTGCTCGACGCCTGGGGTGGCCCGAAACGGTGGGTGCTCGTCCCCGGGGCGGACCACAACGGGATCCACCTCCATTCCGGCTACCGGTCCGCGCTCCACGAGTTCCTCGCATCGCTCGGCTCCCCGCGGTGAGCCGCGTGCGGTGCGGCGATCGCGACCTTCGCTTGTCCACCCGCGACCCGACCCCCGTGCCGTTCGCGAGGATGACTACAGTGTCCGACCCTCGGCGCACCGCGCCTCGAAGGCAGGAGCAGGTCACTTGACGAACGATTCCGTACCGCCGACGGCGGCGGCGGCGGGAAGCGGGCCCGAATGGGAATTCGCCCATTCGCCGGACGGCGAAGCGCAATCATCGTCCGGGGCGGACGGACCGGTTGCGGGCGGTCCGGCACCGGAGCCGGCGCCGGACGGCACCCGGCTCGCCTACGACGGCGCCGCCGACGCCGCGATCAGGATCGCGGTGTCGAACTCGCTGCGGACCCTCGCGACGTTGGGGGTATACCGCTTCTGGGCCAAGACCCGGGTGCGGCGCTACCTGTGGAGTCGGGTCTCGTTCCTCGGCGACCGCGTCGAGTACACCGGCACCGGGCGGGAGCTCCTCCTCGGGTTCATCGCGGCAATCGTCGTGCTCGGGCTCCTCGGCGGCTCGCTCTTCGGGCTCGAGATTGCCTTCGGCATCGAGCACCCGGTGTACTGGACCGCGCAGGGCATCTATTCCGTGGGGATCGTGTTCCTCGTCTTCGTGGCCGAGTACCGGGCGCGGCGCTATCGCCTGAGCCGCACCGAGTGGCGCGGCATCCGCTTCGCCCAGGGCGGGTCGAGCCTTCGCTACGCGCTCCTCGCGGTCGGGTGGACGGTGGTGACCGTGCTCAGCCTGGGAACCACCTACGCGGTGTATCGGACTTCGCTCCAGCGCTACCGGACGACCCACACCTCCTTCGGCGATCGCCGTTTCGAGTTCACGGGACGAGCCGGGGAGCTGCTGAAGACCTGGCTCCTCGCCTGGGTCTTCTTCGTGCCGACCCTCGGCCTCACCTGGATCTGGTATCGAGCGAGGGAGTTTCGCCACTTCGCCGCGAAGAGCCGCTGGGGTTCCCTATCGTTCTCATCCGATCTCGAGACCGGCGCGATGTACCGCATCGTCGTCTTCTTCGCGGTGCTGACCGCGCTCGTCGTCGGAGTGCTGTTCGCCGTCATCGTCGCGCTCGCGGTGTCCACCGTCATGTTGAATCCGGGGCTGGTCGAGTCGACGCAGCGGGCCGGCGCCTGGCTCCCGTTCAATCCCAACGCGGCCGAGCTGGCGGGCTACGTGATCGCGATCTCGGTCTTTCTTCCCGTCATGGCCGTGCTGCGGATGCTGTTCCTGATCCATCCGCTCTTTCGCGACGTCCTGCCGTCGATCGGCGTCATCGGCGAAGAGGACTTCGAAGCGGTCGCCCAGAGCGCGGTGTCGATGCCGCGCCGGGGCGAGGGGCTCGCCGACGCGCTCGACGTGGGCGCGGTCTAGCCGCAAGATCCCGCCGATGGGGTTTGCGGCCAGCTACGGTTCGACCCACCGGACGTGATCCGCGGGACGGGCAGCTACTTCGACGGTGCGAGCGCCGCGCGCCGCGCGGTGGAGGTCGAGCTCGCCCGTTGGGGCGTACTGGTACGCGAAGCGGAGCCGGGCGGCCGCGAGCTTGCGTTCTGGGAATACCGCGACCTGCGCCGCGTCGACGAATGGGCCGGCAACGGCCCCCTTCGCATCCGCGCGCGCAACCGCAATGCCCGTCTCGTCGTCGAGAGCCCGGCCGTCATCGCCGCCCTTTGCGCGCGCGCCACCCGGCTTGCCGCCCGCGAGACCGGCTGGAGCCGGCTCTCCCTGCGCTGGGCCGGCCTCCTCGCGCTCTGCGTCGCCGTCCTTCTCGTCACCCTCCGGCATGGCCTTCCCCGCTTCGCCGACGAGGTGGCGCGCATCGTGCCCCACCGCTGGGAGGCCGAATTCGGAGCGACGCTGGTCGAGCCGGTGCTCCTGACATTCGCGCGGCTCGACGGCGCCGACGAGGTCGCCTACTGCACCGCGCCCGGAGGGGTCGAATCGCTCGCGGAGATCACCCGCCGGCTCGCGCTCCCCGGGTCGCCCTTCCGGTTCACGGTTCGGGTGGTCGACCTCGACATGGTCAACGCCTTCGCCCTTCCCGGGGGACAAATCGTGATTGCGGAGGGTCTGTTGCGCGCCGCCGGGTCTCCGGACGAGATTGCGGGAGTCCTTGCCCACGAGATGGGACACGTCCTGCACCGGCACTCGACGGCCGCGATCATCGAGGGGCTCGGCCTGGCGTTCCTGTTCGGAGCGCTGCTCGGAGACGCCGGCACCGGGTTCGTCGCCGGGGCGGGGGAAGTCCTGGTGGGCTTGAGCTTCCGGCGCGAGGCCGAGGCGGAGGCCGACGAGCGCGCGCTCGACCTCCTCGAGCGCGCCGGGATGAGCAGTCGAGGACTCGCCGACTTCTTCGAGCGCATGGAGCGCAAGACCGGCGACCGCCCGGCCGTCCTCCGCCTTCTGTCCACCCACCCGTCGACGGAACGCCGGCGACGCCTCGCCGAGGAGCGATCGACACCGGACCTGCCGGCTTCGCTCGACGAAGACTCTTGGCGACGCCTCAAGACAATCTGCCGCCGCAAGGCCCCCATCAACCCTTCGTAAGCCCTCCTGGTTCCGCCCGACGCCCGTCGGCTCCGAGGTCGCTTTTCGGGAGCTGGCCCGCACGCACGGGATCGAGGCAGGCGCCGGCCGGCAGCGACCGGCGGACCATCCGCGTTGCGTGGGCGCCCCCCCAGCCGGTCCGGGGCTTTCGATTCCGTACCTCCACAACGGCGAACCACACGACTGCCTTCCCGACTTCATCCTCTGCCTGAAAGGGGACAAGGAGCGGTGCCTGATCGTCGACACCAGGGCTACGACCCCCTCGCTGAAGCGAGTCCACGAGCCGCCCACCGCCAGGTCCGCGGCGTCGACGCAAACACCCACCTCCGGCACCCGGGACCACGATCCCGTCTCGGACGTGGGCACCGTCGGCGGTGCGCCGAATCGAGCGGTGCAGGATGGGGGAGGTCAGTCGGTGCGGTAGGGGTCGGCGGCGTCACGCAGGCCGTCGCCGAAGAAGTTGAAGGCGAGGACGACGATGATGACCGGCACCACCGGGAACATGAGCCACGGATAGAGGGCGACCGCGTTGATGTCCTGCGCCTCGTTCAGGAGCACCCCCCAGCTCGTGATCGGGGGGCGAAGGCCCAGCCCGAGGAACGAGAGCGCGGTCTCGCCGAGGATCATCGAGGGGATGGACAGGGTCGCCGACGCGATGAGGTGGCTCATGAAGTTCGGCAGCAGGTGCCGGGCGATGACCCGGCGCGGGTGGGCGCCCATCAGCACCGCGGCGGTGCAGAAGTCCTCTTCGCGAAGGGCGAGGAGCTTCGAGCGCACCGCCCGGGCGAGCCCCGTCCAGTCGAGGAAGCCGAGGATGACGGTGATCCCGAGAAAGACCCCGATCGGGCTCCAGGTCACCGGCAGGGCGGCGGACAGGGCCATCCACAGCGGCAGCTCGGGGAACGAGCGGATGATCTCGATGAGCCGCTGCACGAGGCCGTCGATCCAGCCGCCGTAGTATCCGGCGAGCCCGCCCAGGGTGAGCCCGATGAGGAAGCTGATGGTGATCCCGATGAGGCCGATGGTGAGGGAGATCCGGGCGCCGTGCACGACCCGCGAGAGCACGTCGCGCCCGAGCCGGTCCGTCCCGAGCAGGAACATCACCCCGCCCTTTGCCGGGCACACGAGGTGGAAGCTGGCCGGGATTACCCCCCACAGCCGGTACGGCTCGCCGCGGCAGAAGAAGCGAAGCGGCATGGGCCGCGACTCGTCCTCGGTGTAGACCCGCGCGAGATGCTCGAGATCGAGGGTCACGTCGTAGTCGTGGACGAAGGGTCCGACGAACGCCCCGTCGCGCACCCAGTGCACCGTCTGGGGCGGCGCGTAGACGTACTCGACGTTTCGCGAGTGCACTCCGTAGGGGGCGATGACCTCGGCGAACACCACCACGAGGTAGAGCATGGCGAGGATCAGTCCCGAGACCACGGCGAGCCGGTGGCGCTTCAGCCGCCACCACATCATCCGCCACTGCGACGCGAGGTAGTAGCGTTCCTGCTCGACGCTCAGCGTCTCGATGGAGTACGGGTCGAAGGGCTCGGCGGAGACGAAGTGCTCGGCGCCCCCCGATCGGCCCGTGCCGCCCGGTGCCGCGGCGCTCATCGCCTGCCGCCCTCGAAGCGGATGCGGGGGTCGAGGAAGGCGAGCGCCACGTCGGAGAGGAACATCCCGGCGACGGTGAGCACGGCGAGGAACATGAGGAACGAGCCCGCGAGGTACATGTCCTGGCTGCGGAGCGCGTCGATCAGCATCGGCCCCGTCGTCGGGAGCGACAGCACCACCGACACGACCGCGGCCCCGGACACCACCTGCGGGAGGAGGTTGCCGATGTCCGCGACGAACGGGTTGAGGGCCATCCGCAAGGGATACTTGAGGAGGAGCCGCAGACGCGGCATGCCCTTGGCGCGCGCGGTCACCACGTACTGCTTGCGGAGCTCGTCGAGGAGGTTCGCGCGCAGCCGCCGGATCATCCCCGCCGTGCCGGAGGTCCCGATCACCACGACCGGGATCCACAGGTGCTCGAGCACGGAAACGAGCTTCCCCCAGCTCATGGGCCGGCCGAGGTACTCGGGGTCCATGAGGCCGCCGATCGACGTTCCGAAGTGCACGTTCGCGAGGTAGAGGAGGACGAGGGCGAGGAGGAAGTTCGGGGTTGCGAGCCCGATGAAGCCGAGGAAGGTGAGGGCGTGGTCCCCGACGCTGTACTGGTGGGTTGCGGAGTAGACCCCGATCGGGAACGAGACGAGCCAGGTGAAGACGATTGTCGCGAACGAGACCAGGAAGGTGAGGAACAGCCGATCCCCGACCACCTCGTTGACCGGCAGCCGGTGCTCGAACGAATAGCCGAAGTCCCCGACGAGCATGCCCCCCACCCACCGCAGGTATTGCTCGACGGGCGGGCGGTCCAGCCCGTACTCGCGGCGCAGGAACTCGATCCGGTCCCGGTTGACCGACTCTCCCTGCGCCTCGAGCTCCGCGATCTGGCTGGTGAGGAAGTCCCCCTCGGGGAGCTGGATGATCACGAACACGAGGGCGCTGATCACCACCAGGGTGGGGATCATCACGAGGAGCCGGTGGGCGAGGTAGCGGATCAAGTCCTCACGACCCCGCCTTCCGTTCGGTCTTCGACCCGTGGCCGCTTCTCGCACCCTCGCCCTCGCCTTCGCCCGCTGCCGCGAACCAGAACGTGTCCATGCGGTGGATACCGAGATGGGCGCCCGGCTCCCAGTTGTAGACCCCGCGCTCGGGAAAGTTGCGCAGCCGCGCGTTCACCACCGCGGGCTGCGGAATCGCGGCCACGATGCCGATCGTGAAGACCCGCTCGGCGTGGATGTCGAGCATCCGGTTCCAGATGGCGGTCCGCCTCCCGGGGGCAAGGGCCTCGATCCACTCCTCGTAGAGCCGCAGGAGCCCGTTCGCGTACGGACCGTCGCACGCTTCCCCGGTGCGGCCCCGGGTCTGGTAGTGCTGGCCCCACTTCGGCCACTGGAGCTGCTGCTGGGAGGTGGGAGCGAGCTCGGCGGGGCTCGAGCTCGGCCCCGGCACCCCGTTCTCGAGCCCGCCCCACACGGACATCAGGGTCTCGCCGGCGAAGATCCGGTTGCGGAAGGTCTCGCGCTGGAGCGGTTTGGTGTAGAGCTTGATCCCGACGGCGAGCCAAGTGTCGTGCACGAGCTCGAGGATGTCGGCCTGCTCCGACGTCTCGCCGGCCGTCTCCACCACGATGACGGCGGGGCGGCCGTCGGGGAGCCGCCGCATCCCCGTCTCGGGATCGCGTCCCATGAGCCCCGCCTCGTCGAGGAGCGCGTTGGCGCGTGCGAGGTCGAAGCCGGCCCACTTCTCGCGCCGCTCCGGGCGATGGAGCGGCGAGCTCTCGTCGACCGTGTTGCCGCCCTCCACCGCGAAGCCACGGTACAGGATGAGGTTGATCTCGCGCCGGTCGATGGCAAGCGAGAGGGCGCGCCGGAACCGGACGTCGCGGAAGAGGGCCCGCCAGACGGGGTCCTTCGCGTTCAGGTTCGGGAAGAGCGCGACGTGCGAGCCCTTGGTGGTCTTCCACAGCCGCACCCGGCGCCCGATCCGCTTCTCGTTCCGCTTGAGGAAGGTGAAGTCGTCGAACCCGAGGCCGCGGACCTGGAGGTCGGTCTCGCCCGACCCCGTCTTGGCGGGAATCAGCTTCGTGTCGGTCACCGTCATCACCACCTCGTCGATGTAGGGAAGCTGTCGGCCGGAGCCGTCGACGCGGTGGAAGAAGGGGTTGCGGCGAAACACGTAGCGCTGGGCGGGACTCGGGGTGACGTTGCGCCATGGCTGGAGAGTCGGCGCATCGATGTCGAGGTTGCGGTACGGGGAATCCTTGCGGTTGTGGATCGAAGCCCAGCCCCGGCGGCCGTGTTCGCGCGCCTCGCGGTCGAGCCGCTCCCGGTCTTCGTAGCTGGCGTGGAACCGGCGCAGCCAGTGCGACGGGGCGTAGATGTAGACGGGGCGCGCGCCCGCGAGCGCGGGCAGGAAGAAGGGGTTCGGGGAGTCCCACGAGTAGCGAACCGTCGTTTCGTCCAGCACCTCGAACCGCGGCGGGCTCTCTCCGGCGAGCAGCTCGCGCGGCGGCCCCGAAGGCGAGAGCTCGCGGTGGTTGGCGATGTCCTCCCACCAGTACCGGAAGTCCTCGGAGGTGAAGGGATGACCGTCCGACCAGCGGTGCCCGGGACGCAGGTGGAGGGTGAACACCCGCTCGTCCTCGACGACCACGCGTTCGAGAATGTCGGGGACGAGCTCGAACGACTCGTCGTAGCCGACGAGGCGCGCATAGCCGTACACCACCATGAGGCGCACGTCCTTGGCGCGGCTCACCAGCATGCGCAGACGCCCGCCGTGCCGGCCGGGCTCGCGCCCCATCTTCGCGAGCCGGGTGACGAGCGGGCGGCGCGGCAGCCGTTTCTCGACCGGGGGAAGCTCGCCGGCCTGCACCGGCGCGGTTAGCACGGGCGGCTCGACGTATGCGGAAGGCGACGGGC
>MKWU01003963.1_pt1 | contig 18343 bp, 16 predicted proteins | sample 809101 | NCBI WGS metagenome assembly MKWU01 (sample SAMN05860141, study PRJNA318959) | sponge metagenome | host: Aplysina aerophoba | place: Slovenia: Piran, Adriatic Sea, Gulf of Piran | collected 2013-05-07
GCTCGCGCGGCGCCCGCCCGGTCGCCCGGCGCGGCGGGCAGGATCCCGGTCGCGGCGCCGCGACGGAACGCCTGCACGGCCAGGTCCGCGCTTTCGTCCTCGATCCGGACTTCGGGCGGAACACGGCCGCCGCCGTTACAGCATCGGCGCCGCGGGACGGCGCGGATTTCCCGCAGACCGCACGCGGCGCACGGCAAACCTGCAAAGGTGAAGGACATGGATATTTCCGCGAACACAATCGAAGCGGCGCTTCGCCAGCTTCCCGAGCTTCCGACGCCGGTCAGCAGCTGGCACGTCGAGACGGGCCCCGACTCCACCGAAGACCCCGCCGTTTGGGTCTGGGCGATGCTGAAGGACGACGACGTCGAATTCGCGAAACGATCCCGGTTGCGGTCGATCATTCGCGATCTCGTACACGATACGGTCGGCTCCTCCATGCTCGTCTATGTTCGCTTTCGCGGCGCGTCAGAGGTGGAGCAGGATCAGTGAGCCTTCATTCGGAACTGCTGAAACAGGCCCGCTTCCTCGCTCGGAAGGAACCGAAGAAACCGACTCAGGCCAGCCTTCGCCGGTCGGTATCAGCGTCCTACTACGCGCTCTTTCACCTACTGGTCGACGAGGCGACCCGGCTCATGCTGTCCGGCCATGGTCGCCGCCCGCTACGCGACAGCCTGGCGCGGGCCTTCCACCATTCCTCCATGAAGCAGACCGCCGTCGAGTTCACCAGGCAACGGCCATCGCCGAAGCTCTCGTCCGGCTTCGACGGTCAGCCGGTCCCCCGACCACTGGTCGACGTTGCGTCGGCCTTCGTCCAGCTGCAGGAAGCCCGCCACGATGCGGACTACAACCGGGCGCTGCGTTTCACGCGGCGAGAGGCGCTCGATCTTGTCGACCTCACGGAACAGGCGTTCCGGGACTGGGACGATGCGCGCGGCAGCCTGCATGCCGACACGTTCCTCACCGGGCTTCTCGCTTACAGACACATGCAGGGATAGAAGCAAAGTCGACCATAACGTTGCCAGTAAACCATTACTGGACGCTCCTTTGTCGCAAGTGGAATTAATGACATTGGATTCCACCGCCCCCGCGTACGACAATCCAACCATCAAGCGGTTCGCGGTGGCAGCCTGCGCGAACCAGCCCTAGCCCGACTTCGGCAACTCGGGGGATATGAGAGTGCTAACTAACCCGTTGATTCTCTGTGACCGCACCCCCAAAGGCCGGCGTTACCGTCGGGCCCGGAAGCCGGCTCTCCGCCACAATCAGAGCCCTCTCCGCTTCCGTCCAGCGCCGGTGACCGCCGCCAGGTCGAGAAACCCAACCCGGCGCCGCGGCGTCTTCAACCGCCTCGTTCCCTTCCGTCGTCAATCCAAATCCGTCATCGCCATCCATCCTCCAAGGCGCCTCGCCGAGGCGGACAGTCAGACTGAAATCAGAGCCAAAGGAAACCATGGGGCAGGGCTGACGCTTGCCATGGGCCGCCCATTTGCACCGGGGGATTGCCAGATCGCAGCGATCGCGCGCGCCCGCGACATGGCGGTGGCGACCCGCAGTGTTCGGGACTTCGAGAGTGTGGGGATCGAAGTCGTCGATCCGTGGGCCATAGCGTGAGAAGCACGACCGAAGCCTTCGCGCGGGTGCGGACAGACGCCCTGACGACGGATGCAGCCTGGAGTGTAATCGATCGCGTCGGCGTCCTCTGCAAGCATGCACTGTATGTCGGCGCGCACGCCGACTATGTGTTCTGCGACCGGCCGGGCCATCTGCCGGCGGCGATCAGGGCCAAACGGGCGAGCATCGACGCCATCGCGGCGCGGGATCAGGGGCACCGCTACGCCGAACAACCGAATGTGCCGTTCGTCGTCCTGTCGCACGGCGAGGATGTGAGCGTCCTCGACCGCCTGACGGGCGTGCACGCGCGCAAGCTCGCGGGCTTCCGGTCGCAGCCGCAGGGGTGTCCTTGATGACAGAGAAGGCCCCTCTGCTTGAGGACACTGTATTTCGCCTTCTGGAAGCCGCGCCGCGCGGTTTGACGGTGGAGCGTATTCGCTCACAACTGGCGACGGCAGGCGCTGTCGCCAGCAAGCATGAAATCGTTCATGCACTGGCCGGGCTCCGTCAACGCCGTATGGTAGAAATGAATGTGGGCCGGCATTGGAGCCCGCGCGAAAATCCCGCCGAACGACGCCCGAAGGGGCAGCCGGTCGCGGACGATCCGGAAGACGATCTTGTTGCCGTTCGATGCCAGGCTAGTTCGGGCGCCGAGGAGGTCGACGCGACGGACGTTCCGGACGGCCGTATCGAAAGCGGCATAGACCTTCTGATGCAACTCCTGCCCTATTATCAGGAGTGTCTGAGAACGGGGGACAGTGGATCGCCTCGCGCCTTTGCGTCTCAGTATGGAGACCATTTCTCCCTGTTGCAGCCCGATAGGCCATGGTGGCCGACAGCAAAGCGCGGTCGCACGCTTCTGGTTCCCCTGTCACGTTTGCAGCCCGGCGTCCGTTCGCGTCTCATCCGACAGTCCGAACGGCATCTGTTGCTGGGCTATCCGCTCCATATAGTTCCGCCAAAGGATTCGGAGAGCGATACTCTGCTTCGTCCGGTTTCGGTTTTTCGCTGTCGGTATGAACAGACCGACGGTCATCTTGTCATCCATATTCCAGTCATGCGCCCGATGATTGTGCAAGACTGGTTGCGGGGTCAGGTAACCTACAACGGCTGGAGTGCGGCGCGCCTGCTCAGCTGGCTTCTGATCGAGGATGAGACTGCGGACCTGCAGCCGGAGGACGACAACCAGCCTCGCGACTTTCTCGATATCCCGACCTTTGCCGAGCGGTTGGCATCAGCGGCCGGGACGACGGAACGACAGCCTCTGGCTCCTGAATCCATCGTTGAGCGGATACCGAGCAAGCAGAGAGCCGGATACTATAACGGGCTTGCGCTCTTTCCCGACATAGTCGGGAGATATACGCGGTCCGCGATCGCCGACTACGACCGGCTTCGCCGGCAGTCGCCGGAACGGATCGGGGAGACTGCGCTCGCGGCCGTGTTCGGCGCGCCCCGGCCCGCGCTGCCGGCACCTGCGGTTTTGCACCCGTTCCCGCTCGGCGAAACCCAATTGCTGGCGGCCCGTTCCGGCCTCTCGAAACCGCTGACGGTGATCACCGGACCGCCGGGGACGGGCAAGTCCCAGGTCATCGCGGCGCTGATGCTCAGCGCGGCGGCCGCCGGACGGTCCGTGCTCCGGGCGGCGCGTCGTCAGGTCGGCGGCCGCCGGAGGTTCGGTCCTCCGGGCGGCCCGCCAGCATCGCGCTATCGACGCCGTGCAGGAGCGTCTGGAGGCCATTACCGAGGACCGGGCCATATTGGTGAGGGCCAATGAGTCGGAAGGCGCCGGGCGGTTCACCTTCACCGACGCCCTGCGGGCGCTGTTGGTGCGGTCGGGCGACGCGAGCGCGGTTCCACATTTCGAGCGTGCGCTCGCCCGGATCGCGGCCGCCGATTCCAGGCGTTGGGAGCAGCTCGAACGTTGGCGCGAACTGAAACGGCTCGGCGCGCGGCAAGCAGCCCTTGTGGCGGAACTCGACCGGTTCGAGCACGATCACCCCGAGCTGGCGCGCGGCGAACCTAAGGCGCAAACGAAATCCGACCGACCCGGCCTGTTTGGGCGGCTGTTGGGCTTTGTGGCCCGCCTGGCGGGCCTGTCGCTGTTCGACGGTGCAATCATCGGCCAAGCCGTCCGCCGGCAGCTTCTGGAGAAGGAACGGACGGGGCTCAGGGTGTCGCTCCACGATGTTGAGGCTAGCCTTCGAACGCTCAAGGCAGGGCTTGACGCCGAAGAAGAGACACCCGTCACGCTTTGCGAGAAAATCAAGGCCTGGAGCGTCAAAATCGTCGAGCCCTTGCTCGACCGTCTGGATGTCGTCGCGCCCGAGGACCGGCGGGCCCTGGCGACCATGGCCGGCGACGCCCAGATCATTGGGCCGGGGAGGATGCTTGAGGACAGCCACCGGCTGATCTTGAAACATATGCCGCTCTGGGCAGTAACCACGCTGGCGGCCGGCAGCCGCATCCCGCTCGAGCCAGGATTGTTCGACTACGTGGTGTTCGACGAGGCCAGCGTGACGGATATCGCATCCGCCCTGCCGCTATTGTTCCGGGCGAAGGCGGCGGTGATCGTCGGCGACCCGATGCAACTTGGAATGATCATCAATCTCGACCCGCAGGAGGAGCGGTCCCTGCTCCAGAAGCATGGTTTGCGACGACCCGGGATCGGAAGGTTCGCCCACGGCCAAACGGACCTCTTTCAACTGGCGGCATCCTCCGTCGAAGGGGTTCCGTTTCTGTTGAACGAGCATTATCGCTGTCATCCGGACATCGCCGCTTACTTCAACGAAGCCTTTTATGGTCGGCGGCTGACCCTGCTCACGGACACAACCGGCTTGCGGCTACCGAAAGGCCTTCGTCCGGGCCTTCACTGGACGCATGTCGAGGGCGAGGTTACGACGGGCCGGGCGATCGGCATGGCCGGTTCGGCCTATTCCGCCACGGAAGCGGAGGCGGTCGTGAGGCAGCTAGGAGAGCTTCTGGCACTGGACTTCAAAGGCACGGTCGGCATCGTCACCTTCTTCGCGCCGCAGGCACGGCACATCAACGAGCTTGCGGCCAAACTGATCGGAGCCGAAGGCCTCACCCGTCTGAACGTCAAGGTGTTCACCGCCAATCGCTTTCAGGGCGATGAACGTGATGTGATGCTGCTGTCGCTCTGCTTGGCGCCGAACATGCCGGCTGGCGCGCGGGCGTTCCTGATGAAGGAGCGTCGCCTGTTGAACGTCGCGGTCAGCCGCGCGCGGACTATCTGCCATATCGTCGGCGACAAGACCTTCGCGGCCTCCTCCGGTATCCCGCACATCGAAACCCTGGTGCGCCGGGTGAATGCGGCCGGGGCGCCCCGTCCGGGCGGGCTCGACGACCGCTTTGACAGCCCCTGGGAGAAGCGTCTGCATGACGCCATGGTGGAGCGGGGGCTCGATCCGATCGTGCAACATCCGGTAGCCGGCCGCTTTCTGGACCTCGCCATTGTCGATGAGGCGCGCCGTCCGCCATTGCGTCTCGACATCGAGGTGGACGGCGTCGCCTACCACACCGACGATGACGGCAACCGGTTGGCGACGGATTTATGGCGGGACCACCAATTGCGGGCGCTCGGCTGGCAAATCCTGCGCTTCTGGGTGCATGAACTGAGGGACGATCTGGAGGGATGCGTTGAACGAATCAATGACGCCATCCGGGAGTGAGACCCGGGCGCCTCGGATTCGCCCGTCCCTGCTGCTTCTGGGCGTGTTGGCGCTGCTCGGGCTTGTGGCGGCTGGCTGGCTCTCTTTTGCTGTCATAGCGAACGTTCAGACTCGCGACGCCCGACAGGCTGAGATCGACAGGCTCGGCGCCGAACTTCAGCAGTTGCAGGCGGCCGTCGATGACAAGCGGAGCGCCGAAACGGCACTGCAGCAGACCGCGGGCGAGTTGCAGCGGACCGTGAATGACCTTACCCGGCAGAAGGAGGCGCTGGAGCGTGACATCGCCGGATTGCAGGCGGAGGTGGCGAAGGCCAAGGCGGCGCGCGAGGAATTGGCCGGACTCGAGACTGGTATCGTCGAGGCTCGACAGAAGCTGCGCGATCTGGAGCGGGAGAGTGCCCAACTCGCCGATCGGATCAAAGGCGAAGACCAACACGCCGACGACCTGGAGGCGAAGAGAAAGCAGCTTGAAGATCGCGTGCAGTCGGTGCGCGATAGATTGACAACCGTCGGCGCTGAACGCGATCGGGCCGAGAGTGAGTTAGCGTCCGTTCGCAGCGAAGCCGCGGGGTTGCAGGCGCGTTTGGCGCAGGAGTGGGAAGGATTGGCGGCGTTGTCGAAGCGGCTCGACAAGACCCGCGAGGAACTGGGCGCGCTTGAGGCCCAGCGGGACAATCTCCGCGCCGAGACCGTCAAGGCGCGTCAAGAGGCGGGTCGCGAAACCACAGCTCTGGACACCGTCCGGAGCCGGCGCGAGGCGCTTGCCGGGGCGGTGGCGCAACTCGACGCCCGCAAGTCGGACCTAGAGGCGGCGATCGCAGCTCTGGAGCGTGATCGGCAGGCCGGCGCCGAGGCAACAGGCGCCTTCACCGCCGTCAGGGCCGAACTCGAAGGCGCACGGGATGAGCTTCGCCGTGTCCGGGCGCGTGTCGGGGCCGCTCTCGGCGAGGAGCAGAGTCTAGCCGCGCGAATTCAGGATCTGAAGGCCTCAGAGACACGCCTTGCGTCGGTTGGCGAGAACCTTGCAACAGCGGAGCAGGCGCTTACCACAACCCGTCAACAACTGCGGGAAGCACGGCGAGCGCTAGCCGATACGCGCGACCGGGCGGATCAGGCCAGGGTTCTGGCGGCGCGCTTGCTGCAATTGGCGGCGGAGCGGAAGCAACTGGAAGATAGCGTGCAGGAGGTGCGTGGCGCTCTCGAAACCGCCAAAGCCGAACACAAACGGGCCGCAGCCAAGTTGGCGGGCGTGCGCAGTGAGCTGGCTGACTTGCAGCCGCGTCTGGCCGAGGAACGGGAAGGATTGGTGGCGTTGTCGAAGCGGCGCGACGAGGTTCGGCGGGAACTGGGCGCGCTCCAGGTCCAACGGGATGGCCTCCGCGCCGAGACCGACCGGGCGCTTGAGGAGTCCGGCCGTGAAACTACAGCCTTAGAAACCGTCCGCGGCCAACGAGAAGAGCTTGCCGGGGTCGTGGCGCAACTCGAGGCCCGCGAGTCCGACCTGGAAGCAGCGATCGCAGCCCTCGAGCGCGACCGGCAGGCTGTTGCCGGGGCGAGAGACGAACTCACCGCCGTCAAGGCCAAGCTCGATGGCGCGGAAGACGAGCTCCGTCGCGTCCGGGCGCGCCTTGAGGCGGCGCTCGGAGAGGAGCGGGCCCTGACTGCGCAGATTCGAGACTTGAATGCCCGGCAGACGCGCCTCGCGCCGGTTCGCAAGGAGCTTGCAAACGCGGAGCAGGAGCTTGCCACCACCCGCCAGGAGTTGCGGGCTGCCGAGCGCGCGCTCGCCGAGACGCGCGACCAGGCGGAGCGCAGCGAACGTCTGGCAGCCCGGATCGGCGTTTTGACTGCGGAGATCCGGCGGCTTGAACAGCGCTTGCGCGATCTGCGACGGCAGAACGAGGCCGCCGGGCCGACGAGCGCGCCGGAAGAGTAACCGAAGACGGAGACGGGAGGATCGCTTGATGGACTGGATACTATATCCCGAGGAATGGTCGCTGCTCGCCGCGGTCTGCAGCCTGATCCTAGTTCTGGTCCTGGCCTTCGTTTTTGGCGTGCGCTGGCGGCTCGCCTGGTTGCAACTCCCAGCCGCCACCAGAGATGCGGAACTGACAATGCTGGTTACGAGGCGGGAGACCCAGCTGTACGACCTGGAGAAGCAGAAGAAGGCACTCGAGGATGAAGTCCGCAACGTGGAATCTCGGGTTCTGGAACGCGACCGTCTGGAAGCGGAGGCGGACCACTGGAAGTCCCAGGTCGAGGCGGCAAAGGCCGAATATGCCGGCCTGGAGGCCATGCGCCGCGAGGTCGAAGATGTGCGCGAGGAATATCGTCAAGCGCTGGAGAAACTCGGCGAAACAGAGACACAAGTCGGACAGGCGAAGGGCGCATTGGAGGATTTGCGCCAACGCGCCGAGGAGGTGATGCGGCGAATCGCGACGACCGAAGGCGAGATCGAAGACCGTAGCAAGGCGCTGGAAGAGCTCCGCCAGAAGGTCGAAGAGACGAAGGCAGTGCTGACAAAGGAACTGGCGGAGCTCACGGAGGCGCGCCGCTCCCTGGAGGAGACCCGTGAGCGCGAGTCCCGCCTGACCCGCGAGATCGAGACGCTCGAAGCGCGCCAGCGCTCGCAGCAGGAGATCCTTCGCCAGCAGGAGGATCAACTGGAAGGAACCAAGAACGAGCTCGAACGGTTGGCGGTGGCCCGACGAGAACTGGAACCGGCGCAGAAGGAGCTGGAGGCGACGGAGAAGAAGCTCGATGACCGAAATCAGAGAGTAGCGCGGCTCCGGTCTGAGGAAGGCCAACTCAACGCCCAGATCGCGCAGCTGAAAGGGGAGCGGCAGGCGTCAGAGCGGGACAGCGACCCGCTCAAGGACCTGCGGACGCCGCCCACTTGTCTTGGCCGGAAAGGCGAGAAACCGGCGCCCGACGAAAGCGAAGCTGCGGCGCTCGAACGGGTCCGCAAACGTCTCAAGGAGAGCGGCTTCGACTTCCATGACCGGCAGATCAAGGCGTTCCATACCAGCCTGAAGACCGCGGTCATCTCGCCGCTCACCGTGCTCGCGGGCATTAGCGGCACCGGCAAGAGCCAGTTGCCGCGCTACTACGCCGAAGCAATGGGAATGCAGTTTCTCAAGATTCCGGTGCAACCGCGCTGGGACGGTCCCCAGGATCTGTTCGGCTTCTACAACTATATCGAGAGCCGTTACCGGGCGACCGACCTAGCCCAGGCTCTGGTCCATCTCGATCCGCACAACTGGGCAAAGGAGGCGGAGCCGTTCAAGGATCGCATGCTGCTGGTTCTCCTGGACGAGATGAACCTGGCGCGGGTCGAGTATTACTTCTCGGAGTTTCTGAGCCGCCTGGAAGGCCGGCCGCTCGACGATGGGGCGACAGACGGGGCCAGCCGTGGTCCGTCGGAGATCGAGATCGATGTCAGCCGGAGCCGACAGAATGGCGAGGAGGGCGAGTCCCGGCGCGTCTATGTCGGCCAGAACGTCCTGTTCGTTGGGACGATGAACGAGGATGAGTCCACGCAGTCCCTATCAGACAAGGTGCTTGACCGCGCCAATTTGCTTCGCTTCCCCAAGCCGGAGAAGCTGGAAACGGAAATTCCGGGTCCCAAACCCGGCAAGCAACGGGGCTATCTGCCGAAACTCCGTTGGCTCGGACAATGGATGCGAGCGGCGAGGGATCTGGATGATCTTCAGCGCGTCCGCGGCTACATCGAGGACCTCAACGACATCATGGGCAGGATAGGGCGACCGTTCGGGCATCGCACCGGACAGGCAATGCTACATTATGCGGCAAACTATCCGGACGCAGGGGGCGCAAATGCGACGGAAACCGCAATCAGCGACCAGATCGAAGTTCGTATCCTGCCGCGATTGCGTGGGGTCTCCATTGAGCGCCACGATCAGCCGCTTCATGATCTCCATGAGTTCGTCAAAGGAACACTGAAAGACGGTGAGCTGGGAGAGGCTCTTCGCCATTCGATGGATGCGGCGCGCCAAAGCAGCGACCTATTCGTCTGGCCAGGCCTGACGCGACGTTGAAGGACCAGGCGACGGACGCACCGCACCTGATCGTCCTGCACCTGCCCTGGGGCCTGTTCGGGCCCAGCCGAAACCGGCAGGAGCTTCGGGCGCCCGGCAAGGTCGAGAGCAGCGGGCAAGTGACGCCGCTCGTGTTCAGCCGTGACGATCGGCCGGTGAGGATCGACGGTAAAGACCGGAATGGCGCACTCTTTGTCGACCTCCGCACCCGTAATCACGAGGCGCAGCGGATCTGGGAAATCCCCGTGCCGCTTGACGACCGGGAGACGCAGACGCTCCGCTTTCCAGGATGGGACGGCGACGTCGTAATCGAGCGGCACCATCGCGTTCGCCGACCGCCGACCGGCGCCACACATTCGCAGGAAGAAGACGATACGGATCTACGGGGCATGCAGCTGCTGCATTTCGTGCAGATGATTGCAGTGCGCATGGAGGACTTCAGCACGGCTCTGGCCGAACAACAGGACCCGTGGGAGCATGTCCAGCTACTATGGCTCAATCCGGGGCGGCCACGAGACCCACGCAGGGACGTCATCGCCGCACACGCCGAAACGCATGGCCGGGACTGGGAGGACATCGCCGGGCATCCGAGACGGTTGCTAAACCGGAGTCGAGAATTGGTTGCCCTCTCACGCGTGCAGGAACTCGACACGCAGTGCATGCGCTGGCTCTCCCGCCAACCCGGCAACAGCTTGGCGGAGCGCGCTGGCGACCGTCAGCAGATACTGGCCCTAGCGCGCCGCGAGAACCGCGATACCCTGGAAAATCGCGTTTTTCGGGACCTGATGGCCCGCAGCGTGGCAGCGGCAAAGGATTATCTGGACCTTGGCCGGCTACGGGGCGACTCGGAGAAACTGCACCTTGTCGGCCGATATCGCCAGAGCTGCCGCAGCCTTGAGACCCGGCTCGCCGAGCAGGGCATATCGCGCCAGATCGAAACCGTGCAGCCCAACTACGTCCTACTGCATGACGTCCGCTACCGCCCTGTCTGGCAAGCGCGGCAGGAATTAATTGAGCGCGAGCGGTTGTTGGACGATCTGTGGCGCTGGCAACACCGGTCCTGGGCCGAGTTCTGCAAGGCGGTGGTGGCGGCGGGCCTGTTATGGGCCGATGACGTGGAATGCTGCTTCGCCTCGCCACTGGCGGTTGCAGACGAAAATCAAAACGGGCAGTGGCTGGTCCATGACGACCCGATGATTGTCATCGCCAACCGGGAGCGGGGCGGGGTCGTCGAATTGCTGTCGGGCAATTCGCACGACTTGCCTTCGATTAATCGGAAACTCGGCGCGTCCTTCTGGCTGCGCCAAGCGGACATGCGTGGCGACGACCCTCGCTATGTTGCCGTATGGGCGGTTCACGGGCTCGATGAACTGGACCTCGACGAACTGGCGGATTCGGCCGAAGAGGCGTTGCGGTGTTTCCCGGAGCGCAACCGCCCCGCCGGCGGACTAGTGCTCGCGTCCAGCTTGGAGCCTGGGCGGGAGGTTTCCCTGGTCCGGCGCTCAGTGGTTTCCGGCATGGCGTTCTCGCCCTTTGACGATCCTCTGGCAGGTGCGCTCGAACGTCTGCCCGAAATCCTGAGCAATTGGATGGACGCATGACCCGCCGACGGTTGATCGGCCTCGACCTAAACGGCGTTGACGACCGTATGGCAACGGCTGGTGTGGGTGTGGACAGGGAGTCCCAATGCGTCGAACTCGGCGTGCGCGGCAGCCTAGTCCGCCTGATGGCGCAGGACAGGTGGATCGCCGGCAGGCAGAACGAAGCCGCCCCGCATGGGCGTGGTCCCGCCTGGGGCGAGGTTGGCGACGCCGGTAATCGGGTCGAGCTGCTGGCGCTTTTCGAGCGCATCCGCACGCAGGAGCCAACGGAGCAGGACGTCGTCGCCATCGCCTCCGCACTGTCCGATCTCACTGCCGACGGCGAGCGAGCGGTGTTTGCAGCACCGGACATTCCTGACTGGGGCGAGGCGTTTCGAGACCGCTTTCTGGGCTTGCTGAAGCGCGCCAGAGTACCAAGGCCACTGCTGCTTTGGCGCCCGGTCGCGGCCCTGCTAGGCCAGCTTAAGAAGCACCCGGAGGGGCTCAGCGTCGACGACACGACCGCGGTCCTCTCGCTCATGGCGGACGGCGTCCATCTCGCGTTGCTGAAACTGGAGCGGGGGGAGGACGGTTCACTGCCGGTTCCGATACGGCATCAATCGGGAATCGCGGCCTGTGCGTCATTCCGGGGTTTCAGGTTGATCGATGACGCGGGGAAGCGCCTCGCCGAGATGTCAGAAATGCCGCTGGACGAGATTCGAAGTTCGGCATGGTCGCCCTGGCGCTTTGCCACGGATGCCGAGCAACCGACCGAGCTGCTGCGCCTAACCCAAAACCATGGCTGGAAAGAGCTACCGAAGCTGCAACACCGCGTGCCTGCGCCCGATGGCAAGGATCTGCCCGGGGAACTGCTGAGCCAACTGGGCGAAGCCAAGGTCATGTTGGTTGAGGGACCCTTCGCCGGCAATGCTGCATGGCGCGGCGCGGTGCTCGCGGCCCTCCGACGGCGAATAGACCTGCCGGCAGAAATCATTGATCTGGAGGCACCCACGGTGGTGCTGGGCTGCTTGGAGGCCGCGCGTCGCGCCCGCGAAGGGCAAGCGATCTATTTCGATTTCCTGCCGCAGCTCGAGATCAACGCGCTCGTCGCGGATAAGCCGGAATTCGTCGATCTCATCGCCGAGGGTGCGCGCTGCCAAGGCGGTCAGGTCTTCGATGCCCACGCGCCCGACAGTTATGCGATCAACCGGGGCGCCAGAATGTTCACATTCTGGCTCTTCAAGCAGGGTTCCGAGCATGCCCGCAAGGCCGAGGCGCAGCTACCAGAGGACGCCGACCGGCAATATCCCCTGACCGTCCGGGTTTCGCAAACGCCCGGCCAGGGCTCCGCCGAGGTCACGATCTCGTCGCCTGAATTCGAGGCGCTGCGGCGGGATCCAATAGTCCTGAACTGGCGGGACATGACAGAAGTCCCCGCCACCCGGGAGCAAATTCTGGAAGAAATCAGCCAGCAGGAGGGAGGACTCCGCTGGCCGGAAACGGCGGTTGTCCCAGGCCATCCAATGCACTGGTCCGACGCAAGTCCAGGTGACAGCCTCCTTGCGCTTCTGGCCTCGTATCGGAGGGAGCCACTAGTCCAGAACGGCGCTGTCCATCAGCCGACCAAGGTACTGCTCAAGGAACTCCGCAAGCGGTTCAGCACTCCCAAGTTGATCAACAGCGATAGAACACTCCAGAGTCCGCGCGCGCTCAATAGCGATGGAACGCTCCCCGAGCCTGCCAATGGCAGGTCGCTGCCGGCCGAAGCGGAACGGGAGCTGGACCTAACTCTAGGTAAACTGGGGAGGGATCTGGCGGCGCTGAAGCGGGCTTTCGGTCCCTCGGCCGGGAAGGAAATTCTGGGCGACGTCGTGGGTTTTGCCAGTTGGTGCTTTTGGCGCTGTCCGCCCGGCATCGCCGACCTGCTGCTCGACGTTTATGGCGACAAGGCGCGTGGCAATATACATCCCATACTTCTGCGCGAAGGCGTGGCCCGGGTCGCTGGCAACCGCGACCGGCTTGAACGATACTTCGCGGCCATCGGGCAGCAGTTCGATAGCGGGCGGGGCATCACCACGGCTGAATTCGCAGGGCTTGCGCGCACGCTCGGAACCGCCCCGGAGGCGGCGGTTATCCTGGATAGGCGGCTGGCGGACCATCTGCTGACGGCGGCCCGCAACGAGCTGGAGGCTGAGAACCGTAAGGCGCATGACAAAGCCTACAAGCGGCGCCTCAAGTCCGCCCTGCTGATGCTGACCGCGCTCCTGCGCCACCGCAAGCAGCGCCGCAACTTCCTCGACCCGGAAAGCCCTCTGGGTAAGCAACTGCTGTCGCTCCTGGAGGAGACCAGGGTGCGCAATAAGCAATTTGCCAAGCAGATTGGGGCTCGTCGCGGACATGGTCGGCAGAAACTGCTCACCGCCGCTAGACGGATGATACGCAATGCCAAGATCGTGGCCAAGCTTCAGAAGTTCATCCGGCTGCAGGGCAGTGACAGGAACCTCATAGAGCAAATCCAGGCGATGCCGGACACTGATTGAATTTTTCTAGGTCAAGTCGGTCGAGGCAAGCCCGCATGTCCGACTATCCTGCGATCTCAGCAATCCTGCTCGAAATCCGGTTGGCGGCCGACTTGATCGGATCGTTGGCCAGATGGGCGGATCGGGCGGTGGTCTGGACCTTGTTGCGGGCAGACAGGGGGTGGGGTGACGGCTATGCAGTTACGGGCCGCCTGCTATAGTCCCCGCCGACAGCAACCGCGGCGACCTGAATTCGTCCTACGCCGACGGGCTGGCGAGGACAGGGAATCGAGAATGTCCGGAGGACGAAAATGGCGTTCATGAATCGTTCCGACGGACTAACCAAATTGCAGTCGGTCGTGCATACCCTGACCGGCTGTGACCGTCGTCGTTCATATTACTTATCGATCGCGACCTGCTATTGCACGCCGCAGGCCGTGAGTGACTTCATCGCAGTCGTTCAGGCCGAAGTGAACCTTGTCGAGATTTACTTGTATGTCGATCGCAGGACCGCGATATCCATCGGTCAGGCAGAACTTGCCGACTTGGAAAACGCCTATCCCGATCTCTTGTCGGTATATGCCGTACGGGCGGGGCGGTTGTTTCATACCAAGGGCTATTGCCTCGCGGCCTATGCAGGCGATGAACTAGTACATGGCCGTCTTGCGATTGGCTCTGCCAACCTGACCAACGCTGGCTTGACAGGAGCACATGGTAATATCGAAACTCTCGCGATTCATTCGGACATTGCGACAATCAATGAATTTCTTGAGTTTTTCGACAGTGAAGAAAACCTGCTTACGCTTGACGATCTGACCGACTTCTCGCCGGATGACACCACGGACTTCCAATACGCTCTGCTAACTTGTGGATTGTTCTCACACAAATGGTCCGCAACCCTCGCTGCATACTTTTCTGTACGGTTCCGATTGAATGAAGAAGGCCGGCGACGGGCCCAAGAGGGAATCGACACACCTGGATTTCAGATGGAGGCGGCAACCATCGCAAAGTCGTATTTCGACTTCAATCTCCAGGGCTGGCAACTGAACGACAGGAACCTGATACGAAATTTCGGGATCGAGTGTTTCCTGGGACACTGGATACCGAAGTCAGTGTTGGAAGGGGATGTAGAAAAGAACGAGCACTTCGACCAATTCAAGTCAGCTTTGTTCGAGGAGCTTGAATCGGGAATGGATTCGAACTGCCGAGAGATTTTGCAGGATTACGATTCATTGATTCAAGAAGGCATTATCGACGAACCGGAAACCGACCCGGCTCAAGGCTTCCGGGATCGGATCGCTTCGCTCAGAAATGATCGCGATCAGCTCTATCGAATCTGGTCTGGGCGGCACTTTTTCGAGTTTCCCTACGATCTCAGCGATGTTGATGCGATACAGGAGACCTTCGAGGACATATTGCGGACCGCACGCCGAAGGAGGCGCAAAAACAGAAGCATGAATGCTGTGCTGGAAGCCGAGATGCGCAAGACGCTTGAGCCTGTACAAGACTTGTTGGTTGCCGACCGGTGAGCCAGGCGGGGATCGACCCGCCGGGGACATGGCGCCCTCGCGAGGACTTGAGCCGCTCGATGGAGTTCGCATAGCGATTTCGGATTCAGCCACCGATTGCCAGAACTGCGGCGACAGCGATAGCCGGCGCGAGTTGGGGCGTATGTGGCGGCGATGGAACAAGTGGGCTGGATGAAGCTATTGGCGGTGGAAGGACCGGAGAGATGCCCAATCGAATTTTCTGCAATGTGGATCTGGCAGCCTGGATCTACGGGACGATCGAGAAACACCGGGACGGCGCCCCGTGGCGGTCCGCCTGGGTCGACACCTATTGGGCGATCGGGGGCCTCTCCAGGACCAGCGGGGAAAAAGGCTGTCCGATGATGGCGGCGAAAACACTGTATGAAATGGGTCGGATCAGGGAGGTCGGTTTGCCGTTCACTGACTGCGGATTACCTGAACTGTGGAACCGCTCAAGGAACGGGACCTATGCAATACTCGCGACGCGATTGCTGCGCGCGAGTCCGAACCTGAGCAAGGCCTCTCTGTGGACCGAGATTCAACACGCAGTGAGACGGGAGCTAGGTGACGAGCCGGCTCGCTCCAATCAGGGCGGCCCCACTCTGGCCTATCAGCTGTGGCACCTTGGACTGATTGTCGAGGAGTCTGCATGAGACTTGCGGATCAACAGACGGTTTGGATCGGAAAGCGAAGCAACCGAAGCCGCCTGAACGAGGACAAGTTGGCCTGCTGCGAGCCGATTCATGCACGAACTCCCGCGCCAACTGGTCCATCCGATGTACTATGACCGCCGTATCGACGAGGTGCTGGCGCGGACCATTGAGCCAGGTGAGGCACTGTCCTGGCTGATGGACCATGTGCGTTCGAGGGAGGGTGCCGACCGCCACGCACATATCCAGTTTCGCCGCAACCGCCGCGACAGGCGTCTGGGAAGTATTCAACTGTACTGGGGACGCACGAGCCCGCTGGAATTCAAGCTGCGCCATGGCAGCCAAGTACGCCTGAACGCTGACTCAACCTACAAGGCCGAGAGCGCGCACTTGTTTTTGAGGACTGTTCCGATCGATCGGCTCGATCAGATTGAAGACGAACTGCGCTCTCACCTCGTGCGAATTGGGAATCTTCTCGACCGCTCGCCAAAGCGGCGCCAATCCTTCGTAAAGCGCGAGGCGGTTTGCCATGCCGGACTGATGCGTCGCTACGGGCACGGTTGGCGTTCGGGAGATCCGCTGGTCATGATCGATTCAGAGGCGCAGATCGGATACGGTGACGGTTCCCGACGTGATGCCGACGACGTCGAAACTCGGGAACAACTCCAACTGCGCCGATCTGAGACGATACCGAGAAAGCTGGATGGGCTCGGCGTGCTTGCGGCGGGCGAGTTGGTGCTGGTGGAAGTGAAGGATGCCCAGGGCAGCCTTGACCGAGCCATCGTTCAAGCGGCTGCGCACATGGACCGTTACTCGCGTCTCTTGGCTCTCGGCAACGCGCGAGACACAATTCAGGCGATGATCGACCAGAAGACTGCGGCAGGCTTGATTCCCCGTTGTTGCCCGCGTCTGGACGACTCGCCTCGGATCGTGCCGTGTATCGCGGCTCCAGTGGATCCATCCGGTTGGCCCGCGAACTGGAGGCGAGCCATCGACAGTTGCAGCCGGGAGATTAAGGCCCTGCTGAGGGATGTATTGTTAATTCGGCTCGACCGAGCCGGGAGCATAGTTGATTTACGGTGACGACGGCCGAGCGGAAGAGGAAGGCGAGTCGGATGGAAGAAGTGATCGCCCATGCTTCCAGTCGAGCGGACAAACCGGCGGTGAGTAACAACGAGGAAGCCGCGCCGAAAGACCCCTCCTTCTCCTATACGGATCGGAGAACGCTAGAGAGCGAGGAAGTGCTGGTCCTCGACAGTTCCACGTTCATCAGGGAAATCGGCCTGATGTCGACGAAGGGTTCCGCGCTGAAACACTATCTCTTTTGCCGTGGAACACAGCTCGTCGTACCGCAAGCGGCCGCGGAAGAGTACGAACGGCAGTTGGTCAACAAGGCGAAAGGGAAGATTGGGCACATCCAGAAGGAGTTGCGCTGGCTGGCACAATTCTGCGATGGAGTCGCCGGATGGTCGGCCCCCGGCGAAGATGTCATCGAGAGTCGCGCGAAGGCGCTCGCCGCGGGAGGTAGCCTTGGGGCGGTATTTCTTGTAGAGACTGATGATAGCCGGGCACGGGCGCGACATAGGAACTCAGCTGAACGACCGCCGAGCCACCTGAAGGCTGCGATGGGCGACTGCAGAATCTGGGAGCAGTGCCTGGAGCTATTGTCGAGCCATAACGTCGTTTTCGTGGCCGCTGACCAAGATTTTCAAAGCCGCCGCGAAGGCAAATCACTGCACCCGCAGCTACGCGCCGAAGCGGAAGAGGTTGGAGCCGGACGAAGTCTGACATTCCACGCCGATATGGAGGCGCTGCTTCGTGAGCTGAAGAGCGAGATTTCTCCCATACCGGATGATGCAATCTTCGAGTTCGTCTACGAAGCGAACCAGGAAACGATAGAGGAGTTACAATGGAACAGCGAATGTCGACCGACGGCGACCGGCACGATAAAGCAGACTCGGCTAGCGACAGAGGCCCACGATGTCATTGAAGTTCGTCTGGATGTGGAAGACAGGTGGGAGAGCCCGGATGAAGCGATGTCGCTGCGCTTCGAGCTATCCGGCTCGTGCCGCTACCATCTCGGGAACAAGCGACTAACCAACCTGAGGACCGATATGTTGCATCTGCTGATGACGAAGCCAGATGGCTCGGTTCGTGCCGTGAAGGGCAGCTTTGCGATCGGAAGGCCAGGACCGATCTACCTTGGAGTGGCACCAATCCAACCAGAGCGCGGAACCCTAGAGTAGAAGGTGAGAAGCATCACCACCGCGGCTCACGAGCACGGGCTTCCACTCGTTGGTGTCGGCCCGCGCGCAGGCGGCCTTCACCGTTCGGGCGCTCTCCCGGCGCGACGGAGACAATTCCTCCCGTCCGGCGGACAGAGGGCGGAATAGCGCGATGTTCCCCTCCGAAAGCGAACGGTCCGTCACCGGACTCGCCGCAGCGCCGCCATCCGATGCGTCGGAAGGCGCTTCCTCGAACGGCACGTGGCAACTCGGTTGGCGATCGTCAGTGCGATGGGCTTGATAACCATAGGCCATTGGCCTATGATTGCGTTATGGAGTTCGAATGGGACGAGGTCAAGAACAGTGCCTGTTTCGAGCGTCGCGGCTTCGACTTCGCCTATGCCGTCCGGGCCTTCCTCGATCCGCACCGGATCGTCGCGCAGGATCGCCGGCGGGACTATGGCGAGGACCGCTACCGGCTG
>MKWU01003964.1_pt1 | contig 18342 bp, 18 predicted proteins | sample 809101 | NCBI WGS metagenome assembly MKWU01 (sample SAMN05860141, study PRJNA318959) | sponge metagenome | host: Aplysina aerophoba | place: Slovenia: Piran, Adriatic Sea, Gulf of Piran | collected 2013-05-07
ATGTGTGTGTTAATGGCTGCGAATGGACCACTTGCACGTAAGCTAAAGTATGTGAGGAATGTTGGTGACGTCACATCCGGCGGCGCATCTGCTACCATTTTATGTACAGAAAAGATAGGAGAAACGGGCGTTCTATTCGTTGAATGCTCGCGTGTGCCTGAATCGTGCAGTTTGCCTCGTGTTTGCGAGCAAGGTGTGAAAGTGTTAACCTTACGCTTGGCAACGGCGTTCGAAACGTGCGAATCGACCGTAGCGCGAGTGAAATCGAAGAAGATTCGCTGTAGCTGTCGGCAATGCCCGGAGACACCTGTATCGTATGCGGCAACAAGCCATCGCACGCCCCCAGTGCTTCCTTTCATCGCTTTCCGAAAGACCCAAGTAAAAGAGCAGGATGGCTTCGAGCGTTTGGAATCGTCGAGGGCCAGCTGAGGGACCACTCCCGTGTATGTTGCAGGCACTTTCGCGATGGCGACTCAACGAAAGAACCTCTGGTGACGTTAGGGAAGCGATTTGCTTCGCCTATAAAAGGAAAGCACCCCAGAGCGAAAAGAGCAAAGGCTAGAGAGGCTGCCAAGCCTATTACCGAGCTCAGTGGGCCTCAGTATCCAGGTGTGAGCTTGAGTAGCTCAGTAACACGTAGGGAAGAAGGTCCTAGTAAGTGTGGCGAGAGCAGCAACACCCCTTCACTGCCAGTACAGCCAGGAGATGCTGCAAGTCCATCACAGAGCACAGCAGTCATGGTGAGCTCTGCTTTGCTAGCTAGAATAGAGTGTCTGGAAGCGGAAAACAGCTTTCTCAAAGCTAGTACCAGCAAGCCACAGCCCTTCAGAATTGCACAAATCCAGCATAATGATCGCCTTATTCGCTTCTACACGGGATTCACTTCTTATGCCATCTTCCTTGCCTTTTTTGAGTTCCTGGGACCAGTTGTCCACAAGCTGAATTACTGGGGTTCAAAAGAACAGCCTCAAAGGTACCGCACCCGTAAATTGGATCCCATGAATCAGTTGTTTCTCCTGTTAATTAAGCTTAGGTGCAATCTAAAGGGTGAAGACCTTGCCTTTCGTTTTGGGGTTTCTGCAAGCTCAGTATCTCGATACATAACAACGTGGATTTGTTTTCTTTATCACCACTTAAAGGAGCTAAATTGGTCACCCTCAGTCGAGCAGGTATTGGGCACATTACCACACTCTTTCCGGGAGAGATTCCCTACAACCTATGCCATCATTGATGGTAGTGAGATATTCTTACAAATGCCATCAGATCTGCACATGCAGTCTTCTACATGGAGCCAGTACAAACAGCACAACACTGCAAAATTTTTAGTTGCATGTACTCCAAATGGTGCCATCAGTTTTATATCCCCGGTATTTGTTGGATCCATCTCTGATGTAGAGCTAACTAGACATTCTGGTTTCCTCACAACACTCGAGGACAAGCCTGGTGTTTCCATCATGGCGGACAGAGGATTTACAATAAAAGACATGTTGAAGCAGCTCAAAATTGAACTTAACCTCCCACCTTTTATGGAGGGTAGAAAGCAACTGCCAGCTGAGGAAGTCCAGGAAGGCCGAAATATTGCATCTCTGCGAATTCATGTAGAAAGGGCAATTGGAAGGCTGAAGAACTTTGGAATTTTAAGTGGAACCATTCCACTTAGCTTGTCTCGGCTCACAAATCAAATTGTCCATGTGTGTGCATTTTTATGTAACTTTCAGCCAGCTCTTGTTCCTTCACCACAAGGCACAGCAGAAAGTGACGTGACAGACTACATTGAGGGACTCACAAGCAGTGACAGTGATGATTACTCCGATTGCACTTGAATGTATTATTACATACACTGCATGCATGTTTATATTACAATGAAATCAAAATTTGTTCTTTTCGGTATTTCATTTGCTCAGATTGCGAATGGGAAGTCCTAGTACATGTACAGGGCTAACGATTTCTGGTCCTAAGCAGTTGTCATAAAACTCAGTTAGCTTAGGTAGAAGTGTCTTCTCCCAGTAGACCTTGTCAAACTGTATTCGTTGAACATTAATGTCCTTGGTGGTATAAATTACGAAATCACACCATGGCCTATTTCCAACAGCCATTTGTCCCTGCACCTGTGCATAGTAGATGTGATTTGTTCGCAGAAATAGGTGAGTGGTTCCATCTGGGTTCACCTGTAATGTACAGCAGAATCCAGGAGTCGAGCAGGCTTCTGCTGGAGTGACATTTCGCTGTGCATATGGGCATTTCACCTCAAGAAAGCCAAATGGTTCCTCTGCATTTGATGCATCAAAGACTGCACCATCTGGGGTCGCACCTAAAAATGGGTGTTCTGTGCTGATGTGGAATCCACAAGGGGCAACTGATAAGTCTGGGTGGCCGTGACTCCATTGGTACCTGGCATACTGATGGATAGCGAGGGATTCTTGCTGAATGCCCCAGTCAGTTGCAGCAGATTCAAACTGCTTTGGCTGCAGAATGCTCAGAACCAAACTGTCTGGGGAAGTATTGGGCTTCCTTCTGAGGACATTCCCAAACATTGAGGCTGTGAGTCTAAACCGTCTTACACTGTGCCATAATGTAGATTTCCTCTGTTGTCTTGTGTCCCTTTCAATCTTTCGGATGGTTTCTTCAGAAACAGCGAGACTAGCCTTAAATGCATCTACCGTAATTCGCAAGGCTGCTGCACTTGGAGGTGTAGGATTTGAAGGTGCAGTAGTGCTGTTGTCCCAATAACAGAAGGCCTTGTCAAACAGCAGTGATATACACAGTTGCTCACCACGGATCTTGTCCAAAAGATCTGGCAGATGTTCAGAAGCACTTCCCCTGAACTCTACAGGACGTGGATCAAAATCTTCCAGTGGTTCAACTGTCCTCTTCTTTTCCCTGCCATATTTATGCTTAATGAATGATGCCTCAGACATTGCCATGGTAGATTCCTTTCGCTTCTTGGGGGCCTTCCATTGACAGGGACGTGATGTTACCGGCACAGTCTCTTCATCACAACTGTGAAGGACATCCTGAGACTCCAGCTCACTTGGCTGTAACTGAAACTGAGGTGCTGTCAGAGACACGAGTGCATGCAACAGTGCAGACACGTGTGTACAACTTGCTGACTTTCTGCACATTGAAAAGAAAAGATAAATGCTTGTCAGTAAACTAAAGTATTGGTCAAAGTATAAATGTCAGGCATATAATATGTAATCTATAGAAATTTTAACATACCCAGCAGCACATTCACAAGTTGCACTGTGAATGGTGGCAAATGGTCCAGTGCGTTCCAGTAGTATCCACACATGATAGCTACCAGGCTTCATTGAGGGCTTCATAGATGATTGAACGTGACAGTATTGTGGATGCTGGACGTTTACTTCCAGACGGTCAATGCGTCCTGATGCCCAGTGAGTGTATCCTCGTGTGAGCGCCCTGAACGTTCCATCACCACTGCCCTGACTGGCATGAGCAGAAAGATATGTGTAGGTAGTGCCAGTCGTAACACGGGGAATTTTCTTTGCTATGGTGTTGGCATTGACCTCAGTCACGATCTCCCAACCAGTGATAGGGGCAGATGGAGAATCCAAGAGAGCCACTATCCGTCCAGATTCTTCAAATCTCTTGCTTTTCTTGTACAGGTATGAACCATCTACGTCAACAATCGGAGCATTGTCCCTGATAGCTTGATGGATGCTACAGTGGAACAGGGCAACACATCTGAACAGTTGTGATAGGTATATTTTCACTCTTAGCTATAGCTCTACAATAATGTTTAGCTCTATGACTCACCGGCTGATCAGTTGCGCCTTTCTCTGACTTGTGGAAACTCTAATCCCCCTGCACAGTAGCCACCATCTCAGCGCAGGCACAGCATAAGACTCGTAGGGCTCGCGTAGTGCTGCTCCAGGGATGTCCTCAGCTGTTAGCACCACTGATACTGGGCTGGAAGAAGCGCTGGGCTCTTTGCCGTTAGTTTCTCTAGACATCGCGTCGCTACGAACATGTACTCGCACAAAATCGTCTATAGTTCGTTCGCACCTCGGCCGATTTGCGTGCTTCGAACGCCGTTGCCAAGCGTATGGTAAGCGCTTTCACGCAGTGCATGCAAACACGAGGGATACCGCACGATTCGAGCACACGCGAGGCTCAAATGAATGGAATGCTGATTTTGCCTATCTTTTCTATACGTAAAATGGCCGCACAGGCGCCGCCGGATGTGACGTAATGGGTGTGAAATTCCTTAGGCCTTATATGCAAGTGGTCCATTGTCATGAATCTTCATCCAAGATCACTTGCTGGTAAGCCAGACTCGTGTCTAACTTGGACAATAATTTCCCTCTGGCGAGCATTTCTCAGACCAAAAGGCGTACGGATGAACTCAAACAACCCAAAGGGTGTGGTTACGGCCGTCTTGGGTATGTCTGCAGGCTCCACGGGGATTTGGTGGTATGCCATCACAAGGTCAATCTGGCTGAAGATTGTAGCACCTCGCAGTGAAGACGTGAAGTCCTGTAAGTGGGGGACAGGGTACTAGTCTGAGACGGTGGTGAGGTTCAGGGCCTGATAGTCCCCACAAGGTCGCCAGTTGCCAGGTGTCTTCTTGGGGACCATGTGCAGGGGAAATGCCCAGCAGCTTGAAGAGGGCTGGATGATGCCAATGTTCAACATTCTGTCGAACTCTTGGCGGGCAATCTTGAGCCATTCAGGGGGTAGTCTCCGTGGGCGGGAGGCAACTGGTGGGCCAGTAGTGGGGATGTTGTGGGTGACAGTGTTTCACCGGTTGATCCGGAGGGGGTGGGCGGAGCAAGGAGGGGAAGCCTGCTAGGAGGGTGGTGAAGGCGTCTGAGGTGGTCGGGCAAGGCACTGATGGACTGGGCGAGGATTCCTGGGTTGAGGTGCCATGGACCTGCAGCTGAGTGACATTGTCAACCAGACAACGGTGGGTGGCATCCACTAGCAGGTTGAAATTTCCCAGGAAGTCAGCTCCGAGGATGGGGTGCTTCACTTCCGCAACGATGAAGGACCATTGGAAGGGTCGGCAGAGGCCCATGTTCAGGCAGAGGGGGCGCACATCATAAGTTGCGATGGGAGACTATTTAGTAGCTTGCAGAGAGTGTCCTGTGGAGGTACAGTTGCTATGGGAGGGAGGAATGACGCTTGGCACTTGGGTCCACAAGAAAGCGCATGTGGCTGGTCCTGTCCGTGATGGAAAACAGGCGACTAGGTGGTAGGCCCAAAATGCTGGTCGCCAACAGCACTAGACCCAAACGTTTCCCGACCAAGAGCAGGGGATGTACACTTTTGGGCCTTGTCCCCAAAGCGGCGATGGTACCAGCAAAGTCACTGGGGAGGGGTGGGGGAGGAGGCATGGGAGGCTGTACGGGATGGGGGGTAGGAGCTGGAGCGACTAGAGTGGTGAGAAGAGAGCTACAGCGACGAGATGAGCTGTCGCAGCTCGCTGATCTCTGCTCGCAGTTCTGCAACGTAGGAGGAGATAGGGGCAAGTGGGGGTGGGGTGACAGCAGGGGCTGGGGAAGTGACTGATGTCCCACTAGGCATTGCGACCTCCATGATCTTGTCAGTCATGTCCGCAAGGCTGCCCAATGAGACATTGTCTCCAGATGAGGCCAGGACCATTCGAACATGGGTGGGGAGTCGTTGAAAAAATACCTCCTGGAGGAATTAAGGAGTTGTCAAGGTTGGGGCCATCCGCGTCTCCCATGAGCTGTTGCATCCTCCTTAAGAGCTGGGTAGGCTTCTGGTCTCCCAGTTTCTGAGTGGTAAGCAGGAGTTGGAGGTGTTTCCTCCAAAGCAGTGGATCGCTTAATTAGTAGGTCTTTCAGCATCGAATAGGCATCTTCCTGCAGTGCATTCAGAATGATATCGCGGACCTCTGTGGCGTACTCGTTGGAGAGGGCAGCGACCACGTAGTCGAACAGTGTCCGTTGGTTCGTGATGTTCCGTGTAGCGAACTGCGCCTTGATCTGTGCGAACCACACGAACAGGTACGCCAGCCAGAAGGGAGGTTGTTTGATAGCGACTGCCACGAACGCGGCTGGAGTAGGTGGCAGGGGCTGCAATGGCTGTTGTCTGTCGGGTGCCTGTAGCTGAGCAATCTCGCGATCGTAGAGAGACTGTGGAGACAATAAGGCGCTGGGAAAAGGCGTCCGGGTCACCAATTATGACGGAGCAAGCCTAAAACACTCTATCCGGCAAATACGTGCAAGAGAGAAGGAATGAATATTGCAAGCACATATAAGGTGCATGCGAACAAAGGGACAAAAGAAGGAATTCTAGGGTTTGTAAGCGCTCGGTGTTCACAAAAGGGTCACGTGACATGAACATGATGTGAGCTAACAAATGAGGAAGTAAAACCATGCAATAATTGTATAACAGAGAATATAATAATGTGAAACCAAGCAATCACATCATGCACAAACACTCATGCAACTACAAGTCACACTACAAACCCCAAGGAGCAGGACCACATCTACGGAGCAACTGCAGGTTGAAGCTATTGCCACAGCAGGTCCAGAGCAGCGTGGACCTTCTGAGCGACAGCAGAAGAAGGCAAGAGTACAAAGGTAGAAGCAGCAATTGATACCATGATGAAGGCTTTTGCCCAGTGCAGCAGGGAGGCTGATGAGAAATGGATGAAGTTTGAAGAAAAGAGGATAATGTTTGAAGCAGAAAATGAGCGAAGAGAGAAGAAGCAGAGAGACCAATAAATTCGAATGTTCCAAATGCTGGGGCAATGCTCATGTCAAGATCCAGCTCCACGATGTACCCACCTGCTGCACGACCACCTCCGTCACATGTACCATATGTCATGTGCTGGGCCCACCACCAGACCCAAATCAAGATGGCAATGAACAGCATTAGAAGTCCTTACTGTACTGTAGTTCAGCACTGTTACGTTAACGTATGCATGTGTGTGCAGACTACATATAGCTACTAGTTAACATGCCTGTCTTATAGCTGTGGCGCTGGTGACGTTGGCCGTTGGGCATGGAGAGTGCGGAAGGCTGTGTTGGTCCGCAGCCATGTCGTGTAGCCACTCCCTGTTGAAGTAATCCCTGTGCACTTCACAGATATTGTGAAGGACACAGCAAGCAGAGTAAACAGGCATATCTTCAGTGATGGTGTCATTCCTTTTCAGCAAACATCTCCAACGCCCTTTCAATTTTCCAAATGCATTTTCCGCCACAATTCTAGCACGGCTCAAAGGTAATTAAAGGTCTTCTGTTGGGCTGTCAGTCCCCCATGATCAACAAAATTTAATGGCTTTATTACCCAGGCAGTAATGGGCATGCAGGATCACCTAGGATCATAAGCGGAACGTCCATCCCACAAATACTTTTTTCCAATCAGGAAGAAGATTCCCTGCCTGTGCCCTTTGAAGTACTGCTAAAACACGAACATCATGTGCCCTTCCTGGATAACCTACGCTGAGGTTCATGAATGGACTGAATGAACTCATGGTCTACTAGTGCCTGTAAAATTACAGTGCGCCAGCCTTTTTGATTATAGTAATCTGCAGGAAACTCTGACGGAGCTACAATTGGGATGTGTCTACCATCAATAGTGTCAGTGCATTGTGGAAAAGTATATTTGCTTTGAAACTGTCTCACCACCTCTTTTAAGGCGCCACCTTCAGCAATTCTAATGTAAATTGGCAGGAGTTTGCTGACAATGGCTTGACACAACTTTGCGATAAGACACACAGATGAACGTGGCATGCCGAAGAGATGTCCAACTCTCCTATAGCTGTCGTTAATTCCCAGCCGCCACAAAGAGATATCCACTTGCATGTCACAAGACAGTGCCTTTCTCATCTGTGTGTCATGCCTTGAAATGGTGTGTCATAGCTTCTGGCAAAGATACAAAAACGTTCCCTTGGACATTCAAAAATTTTCAAGCAAATCTTCTGTGAATGAGCCGCGCACAGTTCTGTCCTACCACATGAAGCTCCTCTCTTTAGTCAAGATACTCACTCCATGAAACTGTCGAAGTAACGTACGTAACAGCAACACTCAGAAACATAGCGAAGTGCAGACATCGCTTAGCTTTCAAGTGACTCCAAGCTGCTCTGTGCTTTGCTGCCAGTTGCTTTGACCAACACTGAAACTCCACACGCCTTTTCACCCTATTTCCATGCAAAGGTTGGCAGAAAACAAGCGCAAACCGACGATTCGTCTCTCCTCAAATGACCCTATACTGTACAATACTACACGTGTAACAAGGAACGAAAATGCAAATAAATCGGCTTACAATTCACAGTGTAAACGGATTTGGCTTAACTGAGCACATTCAATTAAACTATCTTAGTTACCGGTTTAAGCACCCATGTAAACACGGTTATTGAGACTGTATGCAACAATTGACGAGGGATCTCAATTTTTTTTGCAATGTAACGCTACTGGAAACCTCTACTTCAGATAGATGGTGTAGATGACCACTAAATTTGTAACACATTTGGGAGGCAAAGTTATGTAACTAGGAACATCAGTAGTAATATCATTTTACATTGCACACATGCTGGTTGAATAGATGGAGTGATCCGGTTCACATAAGCAGACAGCACAGTAATGCCATCATCAATTGCATCTTTGTCATGGGCACTTCCATCATGGACAAAACTTGTGCAGACCAGCCTGCGTGCATCTGGCTCAAACCACTTCTACAGGTGGTGACAATTGACGGCAGTTTACAAACACTTACCATTTGCATCTTCAAGGCGGTGGCCACTTTTCCCAAAGTCCTCAGCAACAATGTAGGGACTTCGCAACTAGTCAGAGATGTGTCGAAGTCGCTGGGCACATAGAAGCAAATTGGCAATGAGCGGTGAAAGAAGTGGATACCATATTCTGCAAGGGATTGCTGAATTTCCTGAGGATATTCGTTATTCAGATACTGAATATCCTAGAAATTCTACACGGAGGTAAGTGGGGAAGTTGAATTTCCTGTGGTACTGGTGAATATCTAACTCTGCAGCGCGGTAACAGCAATACTCACGACAGACACGCAGTAGTTGTGGCACCGTCCAGTATTGCTGCTTGCTTACATGGAGGCAGGCTGTGCTTCTTGGATTGACATGCTGCTGTGATGACAACGGTGACAAGTTGCTTCAATAAACCAGCAACTGGTACGCCTTGGCATATTATGCTCCAGTTTTGGCCCATAATGCTATGCAGCAGTGCTAATAGAAGAATAGCTTATGCTCCTCCACTTGTATGATTATGCTCATATAGAGTGACTTGCGTGGGCGGATCAAAGGGAACTTGAGTGCTTTATAGAGCATAATCTTACAGAGTGCTTTATGGGCCATACTTTAATTTCCATAAAGCACCCTATAGCACAAAGCACAATTTTTCCATGCATCACTGAATCATGAACATATGACAGCAGTCTGACAATAACCATCAATGCAAATACCATTAAAAACGAAAATGAACACCAACAAGAAATGATTATACAGCTGAAAAACACAAAACAGACAGTTAAGAGTAAATCTTGAAGCAAATAGTCTGGCACTTGCTCTTCTCCATAGTTCCTGTGATGATCCACCAACTGCCGAAGATTCCTTAGTGCCCAGTCATTCGATTCGCCACTTTGGTATTAACTGGGACTACACCCTTGCCTTTGCCACCACTGCAGTAACATATAATGCCCACTGCCTTATGCTCTAGATTCATTATTATGCACACATTGGAATCCAAATATTTTATTAGAAAATGGCATAAGGCGTACAGAAAATGGCACAGGCAAAAAGCAAATCTCCGTTTGTTAAACTGTAACATTAAGGATGATGGTACATAGTCCTGAAATGCACTGTCTTGCTAGGACCAAAGGATGCTTTTGATGTGGAGAAGACATGTTCTGCCACAACAGATGATGGCTGTACCAATACACTGACTGCAGCCGACAAGTGTGGAAGCTTGGAGCTGTGCCTTTGCCACCACTGCAAGACTGTCAAAGTCAGAGCTGACATCAGCAGCTTTTGCTAAGTATATGCTTAATTCTGCTTTCAAATCCATCCAGGATAGTCACATTATCCAGGAAAGGGAAGCTTTTCAGCAAATGAACAGTAACAGAAGTTGGGTTATTTTCTACTCCTTTGGTGGAACAAACATCTGGGCAGCCTTAAAAGCACGGACACTTGCATTTAATTCCTGCTGGATTGCCTGAACAAAGTAATCCAGCCCAGGTTGAACACACGACTTCTCATATGCAATGGTCTGCTGAAGCATAGTGGCAGATCCACCTGGTTTGGTCTGTATAGCTGACAGGTTTCTGGCTACACCGTGAAGATTAGATGAGAAGTAGGCAGCGTGAACACCTTTACTCTAGGCATCAAGAATTTCATAACAGTTAAATACAACTGCCCCATCCACAGTCAACCACTGCGGCCAACTCTATTTGTAAATTGGCCAATATTTGAACATTGGTGAGAAGTTGAATAAGCTTTCTTGCTGTTGCAGGGAAGGATGTGCCTGAAGGAAGAGAAGTACATCACCAAATTGTGGACGGACCTGATTACACACTTCCCACCTGCTCCACCATTGTGTGTCACTACAGGAAGATGTTGCTTTACTTGTCAGTTCCTTCCATGCCAGCCAAGTGGGAGAGCTAGTAGTGAATAGACATATCCACAATCGGATAAATTCCTCCAGTGTTGGGGTCTCAAAACACCCACCTACACGGTCATTTGTGTGGGAGTAACAGCCAATGTCCAGCACATTTGGACACAAAACCTTAATAGTTCTCATCACTATATTGTTCAACGATGCCCTGTCCCGCATGCATGCGAAGAATCAATCAACAGATAGTGCTGTACTCCACCAAGTGAATACTGACCAACTTCCTAGCTATCTCCTCCCCGGTTATGCTCTTGGTAAACGTATCAAATGCTGCTTAATCTTCTATTCTGCAACAAATCGAATAACCTCTGCCAACACTTCACCTGACCAAGTTGTGCTATCAAATATGACTGAAATATGCTTCTCTCCAATCTTGACAATAATGTGCTTTTGCTCATCTGCAAGCACAAACAAAACAGTATGCAATTGTACATACCACAACGATCGCAAGTTTGTACCCATGCTCTTCAAGCACTACCCGAAAATGGTCCAATTTGTTGAGAGGTATGCCAGCCTCTAAAAATGCTGTGGCTACTTTCACATGAAACACCGTCTGTGCCTCAGGTAGTGTCTCCCCAGCAGGTCGTAAAGTAAGTATATGAGGCTACTGGACACTTGCACTTAAGCATGCGTGCTATTACGCAAAGCTACATACAAGGAAACTGGTCAGGAAAGCTAAGATAATGAATATCACTTATTTATACTGTAGATTGCTGGCTGGATTGTTTAAGAGTGTCATAGCCCAAAACACTGCATCTTGAGAGAATTAGTAAGCTACCAATTAGCGGCCACCTTTCGATCTTCTGGCTGTATTTTTGCCAAACAAAGCCCTACAACTCTCATTTGTGCACTGATTGATATTATGGCAAAGCACCATCTCTACAATCTAAGTCAGTAAGGATTGTGCATTCAGTTTTGAAGTGTGAGTTTAAACAGTTGATGCAGCGATTGACCGATTATCGGATATCGATTTTGGAAGTTTCGTTTATATCTCTACTTTGCAAAGACACCTCAAGGTAAGGTTGTAATTACCCTGATGATCAGAAAGGCCTGGCTAAGCATAGCCTACTTGTTGTTGCAACTTTGAACGGTTTGCAAACTCTACACATACACGCAGGTGCAATTCTATTTCTATGCTATTGTACACCTTGCACGTCTATACTCTTCTACTCTGACTGATCCTTATAATCGGAATTCACTAGCCAAGTATGATCAGACATACCAAACGTTTTGAAAGCTATATAGCTGTCATCGTCAGTGGCATAATACAAACGAAGGAGTGTACTCGATTAAGTACGCTAGCTGGAAAGAAAAGTGGTGTGAAAATGAAAACGGAAGTGACAGCTAGAATATGCATGGGAGTTGGTTGCATAATTCAATTTATGGTATACTGAAATGGAAGTGACAGCAAAAATGCACTGGAATAGAAGTGTTACACAGTTGAGTTGATATTGAAGTGTAAACCTAGAGCATGACAGACGATGGAGATTACTTGAAGCTTTTGAAAGGACCTTCACTCGGGTTCTGAATCATTCCATGAAGAACAGACTGACACACAGCTACTTAAATGACGATTTTAGGTGCTATGCTGCCATATTTATCCATGCACAACTGTTAATGATTGTAGACTACTCTGGTTTGCTTCGAAAACTAGTCGTTTGCTAACTGGCTGATAATTGTTACACTTCAGTGCTATGCTTGTAGCATCTTCTATGCCTTTTGCAGGTTCTATAAGTCTCAACCTGGCAGCTGGACGAATCCTGTTCAAAGATGTGTTTTTTGCAGATATTGACAATTCATTCAGGTTCGTGTTTGTACTCCATCAATAAAAGTGCTCTTTGCACCAAAGCACTGTTGTGTTATTTTCTACATATTAAGGGTTTGTGATGGATTCATTTCTTTCCCCTGGTGGAGACGGCAGAAGAGCCATGCATGTTGGTTGCAAGCATTGACAAGACAAATTATTTAACTTGTTCATAATCTTGCTTTTCCCCTTAGCGTTGACAGGTGAAAGCGTTCAGTATAATGCATTTGTGTTGCAGCTGAATGGGTTCCACTACCACTGGTACAATAGGTAAGATTTGTCTAATGTTTGGTGTGTATTGTAGCTTGTGCATTTGTATAGTGGTTTCTTAATTTCCTAGGGACGAAGCCTATAAGTTGATGACAAGGAAGTATCAGAGTGATAGCACCATTGAAGACATGCCATCTCATGCAAAGTTGGTATTGAGTAATTATGAATACTCCTAGAGAGTTGTTAACGTTTGTGTTTATATTCTCTACTTTGTAGGAATTCGTATTCATGGCACAGATATCTCCCTGTTCTTCAATGTAGGCTCACAAAGGTATGAATGCATAGTATCAGTAAGCTTTGTACAATGCATTTGTAACGGAGGTTTATTTTGTGTATTATGTAGGGATCCATGATGTTTGGAAACAGCAATGTGCCTACTTCCTTAGTGGTTTATTTTGATTCAGCCTTAGCCAACTACTCTGTATCATCTGTAAGTGACAAAGCTGAATTGATAGCTGCATGCTACCAAATGAAATATTATTGTGACATCAAAGTGTATGTTTTGTGTGATGCAGGCAACCAACCCCTTTGATGAGTTTCTACATGTGGTGGTCTTCCATGGGTCAAATATGAAGGCTTATTTACAGCCAAGTGTAGGATATAGTGGGCAGTATGAACTGTAAGTCTCTGTGGTGTGCTTTGTGCTTACAGTGGTTTGCATGTCTTTGTTCTGTAGCATATGGTCTAATTGGTCACAATCACACATGCACATTAAAGTCAGATGCTACGTAGTACATCAAAGTAACAGAGTGTTGTATAACATGTTTTTTCTCTTCCTTTTAGCCCCCCTGTGAGTGAGGACAAGGGCTTCCTCTTTGCTCAGTCTGATAGTGCAGTGATCACCTATGCTTATGATGTTCCTGGTTAGTCGCAGCTTCTCTGATTAATTACTGAAGGGCTACTGATGAGACGGGACAGCAAACAATGCTTGATTGTATGAGCATAGAAGACACGTATTTTAAAGCTCATGGGGCTTATACTGAAATCTAACTGTCTGTTCTCTTCAGTCAGTGCTTACTAGTTAGCTCCATGCCAGGAAACCATGTTTCTTGGCAGTGCATAAATGCGCTGACCATACACTCACAAAGCATGAACATAGGTGCACGCATTTGTGCACAGATGTAGTGACACGTTCAGGTACTGGCAAAGGTAGTATACGTAGTAGCTGGCTGACATTGTGCGTATCTTTGTAAGGATGCAGAATAAAAAATAGAGTCTTTACAACAGAATGCACATAGTTCATGGATACAGTGGTGCTTGGCGAATAGTAAACATTATTCGTGTGCATAAATGCCAGCTGATGTGGTTCAGTTTCAGTGTGTGCAGATCTTTTCTTTAGTAGAAATAGCTAGCAAAGATCAGGTAAATGATTCGCAATCGTAAATGATCACCAAGCTCAGCACTGATCCTGCCAATTGTCCAAGGCCAAATGTTAGAAATTAGGGTAAAGACCCTGCAGGATGTCGCACTCTCACTGAGCTTCGAGGTAAATATACCGCTGAGGTAATCTATTGAAGCTATACACCGACCTACCATATTACATATACTATATAGTACGGTGAGTGCACAACAGACGAACCTTACTTTGTCATCTACAGCTGGCAGTACCTACTATCCCATCATGAAGAAAATCACCTCCTTGCATAAGCGCAAATGTCAGCCGTAAACAACTGATGCCTAAGCCTAGAAAAATATCTAAAAGATGTGACTGCCCCTAACATAGGAGGCTCTTAGTCTTTGCAGAAAGCCAGGCGGCGCTCTTTCACCTTCATCCTCTTCTGAAACATCGTTAGTGCCCATGAGATACTGGCTTCTGTGTTCTTCGGTGTGCAGTGCTGCGACATCTGCTCAAAGTCGTTGTCAAGCGCACAGTCTGATTCATCCAATGGATGAATCAAACCACGCTCTTTCAATGGCTTTAAAGTGTGGGTTGGCCTTGATTGTATTTGCTGCGTGTTGGCTATTTTGGTACCTTTCGGACAGAATAGGGTCCAACTTGAATTGGTGGCAACCTTAGCCTATTTCGTTTGATGGCGAGGATAGCAGCTCTGCTACTAATCTTTAAATTGCAACAAGCCACAACACTTGATCTCTTCGGTCAGGCACTTAGGTGTCATAGCAGAGCACAAGAAATTCAAGTTGTTTTCTTGACACTACAAAGTTGGAACAACAATAGCTTTCACTTGACGTTCCTCGGCGAACCATTAAGCAGTACTATATGCTGGCACCGTATTCCTCGACGAAAGTAGTTGTCCATATCTGCGCACGTGGGGGTATACATAGCGGCGAGAGTCAACGACAAACAATCCTACGGGGTGACAACCATAGACTTACCTTCAGCTTTGCAACCCACACTTGCATCAACTTCATGCCCATCTTCCTCGACCATAATGTAATGTTTGAGCACGCTGGGTACCCTGCGAGATATGCTGAGTGCATGTCCTTAAACTACAGGAACATTTAAGGTATTTAAAAAATGGAATAGTAAATTTAACTGTTTTCGGCTGAAGTAGATGGCAAAAAAATTGTTTGCATATAAATACCAGTGCTCCTGTTCAAAATGTATTGCAGATTTGTAGTGAAGATGCATGTAGTAATACTTCAATTACAAAGTGCGCAAAGCACATATGAAACTTCTGTGGTGCTTTGAGAACCTTCCACCTCTTCTGCAATATGACTGATATAGTCAGAAAAATCAATTTGCAACGCCCTATTGGCACCTATTAGCACAGAGGCAGTAGTACAGGGCTTAGTACGATTGATTCACCAGCAGGTGGGAGTGGGTTCATATCCACTAATAGGCCCACCTATCATCTTTTTCCTGTTGACTTGTTGTCCTAATTTTTCCCTCTTTCTTGGTTGTTTGCTTGCCCCGTGCACAATGCATCCACAGACACACAATACACGACACCATGCAGCCACACTCACCTTGTACCTGCTTAATTGGCTCACCACGTGGTCAATCCTGCGATCTTCTGCCAGTGCCACATCCCTGCCCTGCTTTCCTGTTTCGACAGGGCCCTCAGCATCCAATAGCGAGTGCACATTCCAGGAACCTAGCCGCCAAGAAGATCTTTTCTTATCTCGCGTCTTCCTCTTTGTATTAAATGCTAAAGGGGGTTGAACCTGAGAGATTTGCAAGTTCTCCGCGAGCGAACAAGCTGGCGATAAAGCGAGTGGGGACATCGGGTGTCGCCCTGTTCTCATCTTCATACGATTCCCAAACTGTGGTCGGCAGGAGGCCGTTGGGGATAGTTCCCTCTTCCACCCTCCGGCCGTTGGGGAGATGCGTCCCTCTTCCACCCATCGGGGTCCTGCCAGCTCTGAATCAGGCCTTGGGGTTGCCTGACAGACCAGTTTGGTGTGGTTACGGCCTCCACTGGCAATGGCCGAAGACGTGCCTCCCTTTCCAACAGCCGCATTTAGCGCTGCCAAAGGACGTTCGCATCTCCGACAGCACGCAGCCATTTGGCTCGTCTCCTGTCACGTACATACGGAAAACGGCATCTCGCGCTGATGAAACGTCCAAAGACTGTGCTCCAGCAGCTAAGGCACCGTAGGATGCATGCTTTCTAGCAGACTATTCTGTTCAGCCTCCTCACAGCCACCATCTTGCAACCCGCACACACACGCACATGTGCACACATACACAGACACCACACACGCCAATTACCCAGTCGCTAAGATGCCTTACTCTCTGTTCTCTGTGCACAACATATGAACAAACTTGGGAGATGTGCAAATTCTTTGTGGATTACTGTGGGTACTGAAGGCTAAGAAGCTGTTCGCTCAAGTGAGCTCCAGTGAGCTCTGGGTGTGCCATTTGTGCAGATAATTTCTAAGCAAAATCGTGCACGCTAAGCTTTTCCATGCTACAGGCACTTGCCAAACTTTAGCGTATGTGATTGACGGCGATCCAGTCACTTTTTGTGGCAATGGTGTAAGGGCCTCTAAGACGGCAGCCATTGAAGACGACAGCGGGACCAAGACAGCAACTGATGGTGCACTTTCTGGTTATGCACCATGTTGACCCGTGCTCGACTAGCCATCCAAAGGCATTGTGAAACTCTTCTCCTTCGAGAAAATCACTTTTAAAGTCGCCTGCCATATATGTACCTGGCACACAGTGCTTAACGTACACCGTCACAATATAAATGCAAGTACCATTATACTACCATATCTATATTGTTTACTTGGCCCTTGACAGTGAACCCAAAATTACGAAATCTTTGTAATGAAGTAGTCTTATGGACCACCTCACCATGTCTACAAAGTTTTATTGCCATGTGCCAACCTTTTTATTCAAATTGACACTATGCTATCTATCAATACTAATGTATCATACATGATGTGTTATTCTATGAGAATTTATATTGTCACTTTGCCTGCAATTTGCAGGAAACAAAAAGAGTAATTTAATGTCCATTATATTCCCATAATTTACTGGCATGCCAAGTGTTTAGCCACCAAGGTGTCCAGGGCCCATACAATTATATTATATTATATTATATTATTTATTTACTTTACATTAAGGGTATATAATGCAATTTGCACTGTATACAGTGCAAGTTGCAAAATACCATTGTAATGTAATGTAATATAAATAAGTAATGTATTACAATGTAATGTAGTTGGATGTTTGACCACTCTGGCTACCCTGAGGGAAAAACTGAATGCATGTACTTAAAGTACAGGAAAATTTAAGCTTTTTATAATTGGAATAGTTAATTAAACCTTTCTCGGCTGAATTAAAAGGCAAAATGTGTTCTGTGATGTCAAACATTGTCACCAAATCGTCACGCTCAATCGAAATATCTATCAATATCATGATATGCCCCTTAAGAAATCTATACAAAGATCGTGATGTCCTTGTTTGAAGTGTAGAGGTGCATTCCCCACGAGAACAATCACACCCGGCCACGCACACAAGTTAGCCAAAATAAGGTAGACACACACCACAAACGTCATCTTTTAGATGGACACATACTATGGACGTTGTCTTCTAGATGGATTCTCAGCGCAAACAATGGTTTCCCGTGACTACGAAGACGAAACAGCCACTGAAGAAGATATCTGTAGTGACCTTACGAACGTGCTGCCACTGGAAACACTGCACATGCACCACTAAGGTATGGGCAACTATATAGAGCGTAACGCTCCATAGGGCCTTGTTTTTAGACCCTATCTGGTCAGCTCTTCACAGATTGTAGATAATGGAGAAGGTACCAAAGGACTCCTTAGCTGTCGAGGATCGATATTCAACAAGTATACAGGCATCGCAACAACCAACACACACAAACAGCAGAGATTGCCGCACAGTGCAAGTCACACTACAGAATCCCCAATCATATACCATGACACTTATATACACACAGCCCTACCCTCCATCACATGTACACCACTGCCACTCACACATGCACACGCACCCACACATTCGCACACACACACACATGTACATGGTGCAAGTTACAAAGCGCACCAATGTGTTTCTGCACATTAGTATGTAAATGGGTCAATTGGCATAGAAAAACACCACCAGTGCAAGTGAAGTATTTGCCTATATATATATGTATGTATATATATATATATACGTAGGTATGTATGTATGTACATAAATTGGCAAGTTGGCATTCGAAAACA
>MKWU01003965.1_pt1 | contig 18337 bp, 17 predicted proteins | sample 809101 | NCBI WGS metagenome assembly MKWU01 (sample SAMN05860141, study PRJNA318959) | sponge metagenome | host: Aplysina aerophoba | place: Slovenia: Piran, Adriatic Sea, Gulf of Piran | collected 2013-05-07
GCCTGACCTGCAACAAGAACGCGGTGCCGGGCGACACGCAGCCGCCGAGAGTGACCTCGGGGCTGCGTTTCGGCTCGGCCGCCGGGACCACGCGGGGCTTCGGCGAAGGCGAGTTCCGCCGCATCGGCGGCTGGATTGCCGACGTGCTGCACGCCATGGCGGCAAAGGACGGGCGCGAAGTGGCGGTCGAGCAAGCCGTCGGTGCCGAGGTGCGGGCCCTCTGCCGCACCTTCCCCATCTACCCCGAACTCGGCGGCGAGATGCCGGACGGTCAATAGACGACTGCCATGCCCGACATCGCCGCTTTCCGCGCCAAGCTCGCCGCCATCGTGCCCTCCACCAACACGATCGTGGAGGCCGACTTCAACCATCTCTTCCGCATTCCCGGAGTCACCCTTCACACCGGGCGGATGTACATTGAGAGCCCGGCTCTCGACTCGAACGACGCGTTCACTGCGCTTCTGGAGCAGGTGGACGGGGCCTTCGAGACGGCGGTGCGCGACGTCATGACCTGCGAGCCCGACTATCTGGTGATGGGGATGTCGGCGCCCACCTTCTGGGGCGGCCGCGCGGGCAACGCGACCTTCCGCGAACGCGCCCGGAGGCTTTGCGGGCTCGGCGTGACGACGGGCGCAGAAGCGTGCAGCGCCGCCCTGGAGACCCTCGGCACCCGGCGCATTGCGGTGCTCACCCCGTACCAGCCGATCATGCGCGAGCAGATCGTCCGCTACTTCGAGGAATCGGGCTTCCCGGTGACGCGCTATGTGGACCTCGAATGTCCGAGCGCGACGGCCATCGCGGCGGTGACCCCGGACAGGCTCCGGCAGGTGCTGCGCGAGCTCGACGGCCCGGACGTGGACGCCATCGTGCAGGTGGGAACCAACCTCTCGATGGTGCGGCTCGCGGCAGAGGCGGAAGGCTGGCTGGGAAAGCCGGTGATCGCCATCAACGCCGCGATCGTCTGGCATGCCTACCGGGCCAACGGGTTCGACGACCGCATCTACGGCTGCGGGTCGCTGCTCAGCGACCACTGAAGGGACGCAGGCGTTTGCGGCGACCGCCTTGCCGCGCCCTGATATGATTGCGGCCAGAGCTCAAGGGAGACCGTTGATGACCGAAGGCCGAGCCGACCTCACCAACTGGCGCGAGCCGCAGGCGCTGATCGAGACCGGCGACCTAGAGGCGAGCCTGGGTGCGCCGGGGCTTCGCATCGTGGACTGCACGACCTGGCTCAAGCCGGCGGAGCCCGGCGACGATGCCCCCTACCGCGTCGTCTCCGGCCGGGCCGAGTACGACGCGGAGCATATCCCCGGCGCCGTATTCCTCGACATCCAGGGGCAGATTTCCGACCCGGATACGCGCCTCAAGTTCATGGCGCCGTCCGCCGAGCAATTCGCGGATGCCATGGGTGCGCTCGGCATCGGCGACGACTCCCGCGTCGTGCTCTACTCGGCCGGCAGCATCATGTGGGCGACCCGGGTCTGGTGGATGCTGCGCGCCTACGGCTTCGGCGGCGCGGCGGTGCTCGACGGCGGCTGGGAGAAGTGGAAGGCGGAGGGACGCCCCGTCTCCTCCGAGCCGGCGAAGCACCCGCCGGCACGGTTCACCGCGACGCTGCAGCCGGGCCAATTCGTGGACAGCGGGTACGTGCTGTCACGACTCGGCGACGCCGGCACCGCCACGGTGAATGCGCTCGCACCCGAATTCCACCTCGGCGAGGGCCCGAGCCGCTACGGACGCCCGGGGCGGATTCCGGGGAGCCTCAACGTGCCTGCGGCCAGCCTCCTCGATCCCTCGAACGGCGCCTTCGTGACGCTGGACGAGGCGCGGCGCCTTCACGAGGAAGCCGGGATCACCCCGGACCGCCAGGTCGTCGCCTATTGCGGCGGAGGCATCTCCGCCACCGTCGGCCTCTTCCTCCTCCACCAGCTTGGTTACCCTGACCTCACCCTCTACGACGGGTCGTTGGGAGAGTGGGCGCACGACGCCGAGCTGCCGATCGAAACCGGCCCGCAGGCGGGCGAGACCTGATGACACTCCAGTTCCGCAAGCTCCACCCTCTCTTCGCCGCCGAGACCAGCCAGATCGATCTGCGCGAGGTGCGCGACGACGAGACCCTGGAGCTGATCCGGGCCGGCATGGACGAGCACGCGGTGCTCGTGTTCCGGGACCAGTCGTTTTCCAGCGAGGAGCAGCTCGATTTCGCCACCCGGCTCGACGGCGAGCTTCACCGCAAGACCGGCATCAGCGTCCTGCACAAGAGCCGCTTCGGGGACGAAGCGCTGACCGACGTCTCGAACGTGGGCGGGGGCGGTGAGGTCCTGGAATCGAACGACCGGAAGCGCCTCTACGGCCTCGCGAACCGCCTCTGGCACACCGACGCGTCGTTTCAGGATCCGCGCGGCCGCTACTCGATGCTCGCCGCGCTCGTGCTGCCGCCGGTCGCATCCGACACCGAGTTCGCGGACATGCGGACGGCATACGATGAGCTGGAAGACGAGACGAAAGCGCGCATCGAAGGCCTCCGCGTGCACCACTCGATCGCGTATTCCCGCATCACGCTCGGCTTCGATTTCTCCGAGGAGGAGAGCGACCGGCTCAAGGGCGCCATCCAGCCCCTGGTGCTGGAGAACCCGCGCACCGGGCGGCGCTCCCTCTACCTCGCCTCGCACGCGTCACGGATACTCGACCGGCCCGTCCCGGATGGCCGGCTGCTCCTCCGCGACCTCATGGAGCGCGCGACCCGGCCGGAGCTCGTGTACCGGCATACCTGGCGAAGCGGAGACTTCCTGATCTGGGACAACCGCGCCACGATGCACCGGGCGCGCCCCTTCGACGACACCCAGCACCGGCGCGAGATGCGCCGCGTCACCTCTCTCGACACCGGCGATCCGGCCCGGATCGCACAACCCGTATAGACCCTCTGCGGCCGTCGTACCGGGCGGCGCTGCGCAATTTGCTCCGGCCGGTCGCGCCGGTAGGCGCGCGAGATCCAGGACGGCCGGCTGCCGTGAGCGGCAAAGAACCAGAGCGTTTCCGTGGGAAACGGATACGCTCTAAAGTGCGCGGCCATTTTCTCCAACGCGGGAGCCGGTTGTGGACCTACCCCTCGAGCCGAGACTGAGCATCGGCTATCAGAATGTGCTGGCGCCGACAGGATACAACGATGAGGAGGGGGCGGCCGCCGGCCGCGACCTGCCCGAGACCGTGCGCCTGCTCGATGCGCTGGGTTACGATTCGATCTGGTCCGGCGATCACGTGGCCTTCGCGGGCCCGATCCTCGATCCTCTGATGCAGCTCGCGCAGGCCGCTGCGCTGAGCGACCGGCTCACCGTCGGCACGGCGGTCTATCTCCTGCCGCTACGCCATGCGGCGCCCGTAGCGAAGCAGGTCGCGACCCTCGACACGATTTCGAACGGCCGGGTGATCTTCGGCGTCGGAGTCGGCGGCGAGTTCCCCACCGAGTTCGAGCTTTGCGGCGTGCCGGTGGATGAACGTGGCGCCCGGCTGAGCGAAGGGATTCGCGTGCTGCGCAAGCTCTGGTCCGGCCGCCCGGTCGCCCATGACGGGCGCTTCTACCCCTTCCCCGAAGTCGCGATTAACCCGCCGCCGGCACAGCCGGGCGGTCCGCCGATCTGGTGCGGCGGCCGCGCCGACCCCGCGCTGCGCCGCGCCGGCCGGCTCGCCGACGGCTGGATGTCCTACGTCATCGACCCCAAGCGCTACCGCCGCTCGCTCGAGACCATTGCCGCCGCAGCGGCCGATGCCGGACGCACCCTGGATCGCTTCGGCACATCACATCTGCTCTTCGCCCGGCTCGACAAGGATCGCGAAACCGCCCTCGAATTCGCCGCCAAGTTCCTGAGCGTCCGCTACGCCATGGATTTCAGCCGCGCGGCCGAGCGCTATTGCGCGCTCGGTGATGCGACGGACGTGGCGGCGGCTATCCGCGCGTTTCACGAGGCCGGCGTGCGCCACCTCGTGGTGAACACGCTCGCGCCGGAGAGCGGGAAGGCGGCGCAGCTGCAACGCTTCGCGGACGAGGTCATGCCTCTGCTCGCGGACCTGCGCTGAGCCGGGGCCGCGCCATGACCGTCCCCTTCCACCTCCACGTGAACCCGCGCTACGCGCCCGCACCAGGGAGCGGCGACGATGCCGAGGCGGTGATCCTCCCGGAGCGCCGCGCCGCGGCGCGCACCGCGATCACCGGCTTCGAAGGCTACGGGCCCACCCCGCTGCACCGATTGGACGGACTCGCCGGTACACTCGGCATCGGGACGCTCTGGCTCAAGGACGAGAGCGGGCGCTTCGGCCTCGGCAGCTTCAAGGCGCTGGGCGGCGCTTACGCGGTGGTGCACTTGCTGCGCGAGCGGCTGGGAGACGACGTCTCCGTAGCAGATATCGCTGCAGGCCGGGCCGCCGCACGCGTGGGGGACGTGAGGGCGTGCTGCGCGACCGATGGCAACCACGGGCTCGCGGTGGCTTGGGGCGCGCGTCGCGCCGGCGCGCGCTGCACGGTATTCCTGCCCGGCCCCGTGAGCATCGGCCGCGAGCGGGCCATCGCCGCCCAGGGCGCCGACATCGTGCGCATCGCCGGCAGCTATGACGAGGCAGTGGAGGCCTGCGCCGACGAAGCCGAATCCAGGGGCTGGCTCCTGGTCTCGGACACCTCGCACGCGGGCGGCGACGAGGCGCCCAGCCGGGTCATGCACGGCTATACCATGCTGGTAGACGAGATCAGGGAAGCGCTGGGCAGCGTGGTGCCGACCCATCTATTCGTCCAGGCGGGCGTCGGCGGGCTCGCTGCCGCCGTGATCGGCGCCTTCCGTCAGGATCTTGGCGCCGACGGCCCGAAGGGCGTGGTCGTGGAGCCGACGACCGCCGACTGCCTCTACCAGAGCGCCGTCAACGGCAAGCCGAGCCCTGCCTCCGGCGATCTCGGCACGGTGATGGCCTGCCTTGCCGCCGCCGAGGTCTCGCCCCTGGCCTGGCAGGTGCTGGAGCGAGGCGCCTTCGCCTTCATGGCGCTCGATGACGACGGTGCCACCGGCGCCATGCGCCGCGCCGCCGCGCCCACCGCCGGAGACCCGCCGCTCGTGCTGGGCGAATCCGGTGCCGCCTCCCTCGCCGGGCTGATCGCCGCGGCTGGCGATGCGGGGGCTCGCGAGGCCCTGGGGCTGAGCGAAGCCTCCCGGGTGCTTGTCATCGGCAGCGAGGGCGCGACCGACCCCGACATCTACCGCCAGATTGTCGGCCGCGACCCGGCCGCCGTCGTGGCGGGCTGAACGCGCCCGCAGCACCGAGGCCGCACAGGCCATGCCCGAAGGACTCGACATCGAAACCAGGCGCAGGCGGCTCCGCTATCGTTCGGCGCGCACCGGTACCAAGGAGACCGACCTCCTGGTTGGCGATGTCATCGCCCGGCTCGGCCAGGAACTCCCGCCAGAGGAAGTGGCGCAGGCGGAACGCCTGTTGCGGGCGAGCGATGTCGACATCACGAACTGGATCAGCGGGCGGGCGCCGGTTCCTGCCGAACACGATACGCCCTTCATGGCGCGGCTCAGGCGCGAGGCCATGAGCCGGCACCGCGATCGCCGCCCTTGACCGCGCTCGTTCCCGACCGCTGCCTGCGTGCCCTGGCCCAACCCGGGCCGACGAGCCTCGGCGGGGTTCCCGAGGGCTTCGCCGCTGCGGTGCTGCTCGGCCTCGCGCAAGCGCAGGCCGCGCCCGTCCTCTACATTGCCCGCGACGACGCCAGGCTCGCGCGGCTTGCCGCGATGCTCGCCTTCTTCGATCCCGATTGCGCCCAGGTCACGTTCCCGGCGTGGGACTGCCTGCCCTACGACCGGGTCTCGCCCCGCGCCGACATTGCGAGCCGGCGCCTCGCCGTCCTTGTCCGCCTGCTGAGTGACGGCGCGGACCGGCCCAAGGTCGTGCTCACCACGGTCAATGCGGCGGTGCAGCGGGTGCCGCCCCGCACGATGCTGGCTGACGCGACCCTTCCCCTCGCGGCCGGGGCGTCGCGCGATGTCGAAACCCTGCTTGGCTACCTGGAGCGCAACGGCTTCGTGCGCACCGGCACTGTCATGGAGGCCGGCGACTATGCCGTGCGAGGCGGGATCGTCGATATCTTCCCCCCCAATGCCGAGCGCCCGGTTCGGCTCGACTTCTTCGGCGACGTCATCGAGACCATGCACTGGTTCGATCCCGTGTCGCAGCGGCGCGCGGAGCCTGCCGATGCCTTGCACCTCGCGCCGGTCAGCGAGGTCCTGCTGACGCCGCAGTCGATCGCCCGATTCCGTGGCGCTTACCGTCGCGCGTTCGGCGCCGTAACGGGCGATGACCCACTCTACGAAGCGGTCTCCGCCGGCAGGCGTTACCCTGGGATCGAGCACTGGTTGCCGATGTTCCACGAGGGGCTGGAAACACTCTTCGACTACGTCCCGGAAGGTCCGGTTCTCCTCGACCATCGGGCGGCGGAAGTGCGCGACGACCGCTTCGAGACCATTACCGATTTCTACGGCGCTCGGGCCAACCCGCCTTCCTCTTCGATTGTAGATGCGCCCTACCACCCGGTCCCGCCGGAGTCGCTCTTTCTCGATGCCGACGAATGGCAGCGCCTGCTTGGCGAGCGCCCGGTCGTGCAGTGCTCGCCCTTCGTCGAGGCGGAGGGCGGGGCGGACGCCGGCGCCCGCGATGGGCGCGATTTCGTTGCCGAGCGCACCCAGCAGCACGGGGCGCTGTTCGAGACGGTCGGCGAGCACATCGACCGGCTTCTGGAGAGCGGCCTGCGGATTCTGATTGCGAGCGGCGGCGCCGGCAGCCGGGATCGCATGGTCCGCCTGCTGCAGGAGCATGGCGTGCACGGAATCGAGCCGGTCGCGGATTGGCAGGGGGCCTGCGCGCTGCCGCCGAGCATCGCGGCGGCGGCCGTGCTGCCGCTGGAGCGGGGGTTCGTCTCGACGGGTCTCGCCGTGATCGCCGAGCAGGACATCCTGGGCGTCCGCTCGAGCCGGCCGGAGCGTCGGCGCCGGAAGCCCGCCGAAGAGTTTCTGGTGGATGTGGCGGCGCTCGCTGACGGCGATCTGGTCGTGCACGTAGACCACGGCATCGGCCGCTACGACGGCCTGGTCACGCTCGAGGTCGATCACGCGCCCCACGACTGCCTGCGCATCCTCTACGAGGGCGACGACCGGCTCTTCCTGCCGGTGGAGAACATCGACCTGCTCTCGCGCTATGGCTCGGCCGACCGCCCGGTTGCGCTGGACCGTCTCGGCGGGGCCGCCTGGCAGGCGCGCAAGGCGAAGCTCAAGCAGCGCATCCGCGACATGGCGAACCAGCTCATCGGGCTCGCGGCCGAGCGCGCGACCAGGCCCGCCGCGCAGCTCACGGCGCCCGGCGCCCTCTACGACGCCTTCTGCGCGGGGTTCCCTTACGTCGAGACCGAGGATCAGGCGCGCGCCATCGACGAGGCGCTCGGCGATCTCGACGCGGGCCGGGCGATGGACCGCCTGATCTGCGGCGATGTCGGCTTCGGCAAGACGGAGGTCGCCCTGCGCGCCGCCTTTCACGCCGTTCACGCAGGCAAGCAGGTCGCGGTGCTGACTCCGACCACGCTGCTCTCGCGGCAGCACATGCAAACCTTCAGCGAGCGCTTCGCCCGGCTGCCGGTGCAGATCGCCCAGCTCTCGCGCCTGGTGCCGGCCAAGGAGCAGGCCGAGACCAGGCGCGGCATCGCCGCCGGCACGATCGACATCGTCATCGGCACCCATGCGCTGCTCGGCAAGCAGATCGCGTTCAACGATCTTGGCCTCGTCGTCGTGGACGAGGAGCAGCACTTCGGCGTGGCCCACAAGGAGCGCCTGAAGCAGCTCAGGGCCGAGGCTCACGTGCTGACGCTCACCGCGACGCCAATCCCCCGCACGCTGCAGATGGCGCTGAGCGGCGTGCGCGACATGAGCGTCATCGCAACCCCACCGGTGGACCGGCTCGCGGTGCGCACCTTCATCCTGCCCTTCGACCCGCTGGTCGTGCGTGAGGCGCTGATGCGCGAGCACCTGCGCGGCGGCCAGACCTTCTATGTGTGCCCGCGCATCGCCGACCTCGACGAGGTCGCCGAGCGCGTGCGCCGGCTGGTGCCCGAGGTGAAGGTCGCCGTCGCCCACGGCCGGCTCGCGGCGCGCACGCTGGATTCCATCATGGGCGACTTCTACGACGGCAAGTACGACGTGCTGGTCTCCACCGCGATCATCGAATCGGGGCTCGACCTGCAGCGGGTCAACACCATGATCGTGCACCGGGCGGACCGGTTCGGCCTCGCCCAGCTCTACCAGCTTCGCGGACGCATCGGCCGGGCCAAGCTGCGCGGCTACGCCTACCTGACGCTGCCACCGGGACACCGGCTCACCGACACCGCGCACAAGCGGCTCCAGGTCATCCACCGGCTCGACGGACTCGGCGCCGGCTTCAGCCTGGCGAGCCACGATCTCGACATCAGGGGCGCGGGCAACCTGCTGGGCGCCGAGCAATCGGGCCACATCCGCGAGGTCGGAATCGAGCTCTACCAGCACATGCTGGAGGAGGCCGTGGCGACCGCGCGCGCCGCTGCAGGCGGCGAGGCGCCGCCGGCGGAGCGCTGGTCGCCCACCATCAGCCTCGGCACCTCGGTCTTGATCCCCGAGAGCTACGTGCGCGATCTCGATGTGCGGCTTACCCTCTATCGCCGGGTCGCCGCGCTCGAAGACCAAGCCGGGATCGACGCCTTCATCGACGAGCTGACCGACCGTTTCGGCCCGCCGCCCGCATCGGTGCGCCACCTGCTGGAGATCATGGCGATCAAGCAGCTCTGCCGGCAGACCAGCATCGAGCGCATCGAGGCCGGGCCCAAGGGTGCGGTGCTGAGTTTCCGGGACGGCGGTTTCGGCGAGCCCGCAGCGCTGGTCCGCTACGTCTCGTCGCCGGAGAACGAGGTGCGCCTCCGGCCCGACAACCGCCTCGTCGCCACGCGCCGCTGGCCCGACACCGAGGCGCGGCTGGAGGGCGTCCAGCACATCCTGCGAGACCTCTGCGCGCTCGCCGGACAGTCGGCGCCGCACTAACTTCGCGCCATCCAGGACGCGTGTCCGATTGTCCATTGTCTATACATGTGCTATACGCTGTATCTCTATAGGTCATGCGTCCGCAACCCGCACACGGGAGGCCACAATGGCCCAGGTCAACTTCCGGATGTCCGAAGAGCGCCTCGCCTTCATCGACCGCGCGGCGGCGATCCGGGGTGTCACACGGACCGAGTTCGTGCTGCGGTCGAGCGAGGCGGCGGCGATCGAGACTCTGAACGAGCGTCCGATCATCACGCTAGACGACGAGGCCTGGGACGCGTTCGTAGCCGCGCTGGACACGCCGGTGGATCCCGATCCCGCCGTGAAGGAACGCTACGCACGCCGGCCGCAGTGGGACCGGTAGCGGCGCCGGAGCCTCTCGGCCCCCGGCACGACACATCGCAATTCTCATCGGGAGTGCCTGCACTCGACGCCTGGCTGCAGAGCAAGGCACGTCTCAACGAGGCCAAAGGCGGCGCACGCACCTATGTCGCTTGCGACGGCGACCGCGTGGCCGGCTTCTACAGCCTGGCCGCAAGCGCCATCGAGAAAGGGCGGCTCTCGTCCCGAGCCAGCCGCAACATGCCGGAACCGGTCCCGGTCATCCTGTTGGGACAGCTTGCCGTGGACAGCACCTACCAGGGCCGGCGGCTAGGCTCCGACCTGCTGGTCGACGCCGCGCGCCGCGCCCGGGCCGCGGCAGAGATCATCGGCGCCCGCGCCATCGTGGTGCAGGCCATCGACGAGCAGGCAAAGACATTTTACGGACGGTTCGCGTTCCGTCCGTTCTCGGATCGCGAGCCCCTGATGTTGATCCTTCGGATGTCCGAACTCGACGCGTTGCTGGAAGCGTGAGTTGTGCGGGCGACCGGACGCGCGCCGGGGTCAACCGAGACGCATCGGCTGTCAGGAACGTGGCAAAACGGAGTGGAACCGAGGCGTCGAACTACACGAGCACTTCGATCGGGGCGCTACCCGCCAGCCAGCTCGTTGACCTTGGCCGCCATAATAAAATCGTTCTCGTGCAGGCCCTTGATCTTGTGCGTGTAGAACAGGACCGTGCAGTAGCCCCAGCCGAAGGTGATATCGGGATGATGGCCCTCGTCTTCGGCCAGATCGCCGACCTTGTTCACCAGCGTCATGGACTCGGCGAAGTTGCCGAGCGAGAAGGTGCGGCGAATCTTGGTGGCGTCGTCGATCAGCTCCCACCCCGGCGTTTGATCCAGAAACGCCCGTGCTTCGGCTTCTTCGAGCGGCGGAATGCCGCCGCGGCAGGGTTCGCAGGTCTTGCTCGTCAGGCTCATGTCGTTCTCCGGCTGCGCGGGGCCCTCGCTTGGTCTCCTGGCCTTTGCTGTTGCGGTGGCGGAAGAGGGCTGGAAAGATATTCGCCATACTACGCCAAGACTCCGGCTGACGAAGGGACTTCGTGAATGACGCCGATGGACGCGGCCGTCGACGTCTCGCCCGAGCCGTATATCCCCGCCGCCGGCGAGGGAGCGGCGCTCAGGCGCGTCACCATTCTGGGATCCACGGGTTCGATCGGCTGCAACACCATCGACCTGATTGCCCGCCACCCGAAGGCCTTCGAGGTCGAGGCACTGACCGCCCAGCGCAGCGTGGCGCAGCTCGCCGAGCAGGCTCGTGCAGTCGGCGCAAGGCAGGCCGTCATTGGCGATGCCGCGCTCTACGGCGCCCTCAAGGAGGCGCTCGCCGGCACGGATACGGTTGCTGCGGCGGGACGCGAGGCCCTGGTCGAGGCCGCAGCGGCGCCCGCCGACTTCGTCATGGCCGGGATCGTCGGCGCCGCCGGGGCCCCGCCCCCCCGCGGTTTTGGTCCGGCCCGGGCGCGGCGGCGCCGCGGGGCTTCGCCCGACACTGGCGGCTGCCGCGCAGGGCGCCGTCATCGGCCTTGCCAACAAGGAATGCCTGGTCTGCGCCGGCTCGCTCATGCTGGCCGAGGTCGAGCGCGGCGGCGCGACGCTGCTTCCGGTCGATTCGGAGCACAACGCCATCTACCAAGTGTTCGACTTCGAGCGCGCGGACAGCGTCGAGAAGATCGTGCTCACTGCCTCGGGCGGGCCCTTCCGCGAGGCGTCGATGGAGACCATGGCGCAGGCCACGCCCGAGCAGGCGGTGGCTCACCCTAACTGGGACATGGGCGCCAAGATCTCGGTGGATTCGGCATCCATGATGAACAAGGGCCTCGAGATGATCGAGGCTTTTCACTTGTTCCCGGTGGATGCGGAGCAGATCGAGGTGCTGGTGCATCCGCAATCGGTGATCCACAGCATGGTGGCGTATGAGGACGGCTCGGTGCTGGCGCAGCTGGGCACGCCCGACATGCGCACGCCGATTGCCTACGCCCTCGCCTGGCCGGCCCGCATGGCGGCGCCCTCGCCCCGGCTCGACCTCGCGGCACTCGGCCGCCTTACCTTCGAGCCGCCGGACCCGGTGCGCTTCCCGGCGCTTCGGCTCGCGCGGGAGGCCCTGACGCAAGGCGGCAGCGCCCCGATCGTGCTTAACGCTGCCAACGAGGTCGCCGTCGGCGGTTTTCTGGAGCGCCGCATCGGCTTTTTGGAGATCGCGCAGTTGGTCGAGAGCTGCCTCGAGCAGACCAACCATCGCGCCATCGGTGGGCTGGACGATGTGTACGCGATGGACAGCGCAGCGAGGGAGCACGCCGAGGGGCTGCTCGCCAACGATACCTAGCGGCCGGTGACGGTTTCCGCATCCGCGGCGGTGGAACGGGCGGGCGGCCAGGCCCCGGCCGCGCGCGAGGAGAACATCCGTGCGCTGATCCGCGCGAACACCGAGAATTTTCCGGTCGGCTCCTTTTTGATCCCGCCCGACTGCCGGCCTCATGTCCACGCGTTCTACCTCTTCGCCCGCAGGGCCGACGACATCGCCGATTCGCCGACCATCCCGGCAGCCGAGAAGGTGGACCGGCTGCAGGCTGCGAGCGACGCCCTCGGCAAGGACGAGACGGCGCTCCCTGACTGGGCCGTCCCCTATCACCGGAGCCTGATCGAGACCGGTTGCCCGGCGCAGAACGGGCGCGACCTGCTCTCCGCCTTCATCCAGGACGCGACCAAGCTGCGCTACGCCGACTGGGACGATCTGATGGACTACTGCCAGCGCTCGGCGGCCTCGGTCGGCCGGGTGATGATGGACATCCACGGCGAGAGTGGGCACGCCGATATCGAAGGCTCGGACGCGCTCTGCAATGCCCTCCAGGTGCTCAACCATCTGCAGGATTGCGGCGAGGATTACCTGGCGCTCGACCGCGTATATGTGCCGGAACCCTGGCTGCAAGAGGCCGGCGGCGGTGTGGAGATGCTGGCTAAGCAGCGCGCGACACCAGCGGTACGCCACGCCATCGACCGTTGTCTCGCGGGCACTGCTGACTTGCTGAGACGCGCGGAGGCGATGCCGCGCTCGGTTCGTCGCCGGCGCTTCCGCTGGGAGTGCGCGGTGATCGTCAGGCTGGCCTGGGCGCTCCAGCGCAGGCTCGCGCATGGCGACCCCCTTGCCGGCCGTGTCCGCGTGCCCAAATTGAGCCGCGTCGGCCTCGTGCTGCGCAGCGTCGTCCAGGCATGGTGAGTGCGGCGGTCAGCCTGCCGATCCCGGAGGCGCCCGACCCGAAGCGCTACGTCGCCGAAGTGACCCGGGCGTCGGGAAGCTCGTTCTTCCTGCCGATGATGCTGCTGCCACGCGAGAAGCGCGAGGCGATGCTGGCGCTCTACGCCTTCTGCCGGGAGACCGACGACGTCGCCGACGAGATCGAGGACCCGGCGGAGTCGCGCGCATTGATCGACGCCTGGCGCGGCGAAATCCGGGCGCTCTACCAGGGCATGCCGCGCCACCCGGTAACGAAGGCACTCGCCGTCCCGGTCGAGCGATTCGGGCTCGCCGAGAAGCACTTCATGGAGATCCTGGAAGGCTTCGAGATGGACGGCGGCGGTGCCATGCTGCGGCCGACGCTGGCCGAGCTCGAACGCTACTGCCACTGCGTCGCCGGCTGCGTTGGCCTGCTCTCGGTCGAAATTTTCGAGTACCGTGCGCGGAGCATTCCCACCTTCGCAGGCCATCTCGGCCAGGCCTTTCAACTCACCAACATCCTCCGCGACGTGGCCGAGGACGCGAAGCGCGGCCGGATCTACCTGCCGCAGGAGCTGCTGGCGAAGCAGGGACTCGCGGACATCAGGCCGGAGGCGATCGCGCGCACGCCGGGGGTGGAGAAGGTCTGCCGCTCCCTGGGTGGGATGGCGCGGCGACACTTCGGCGCAGCGAGCGAGGCTCTACCGCGCTCGGAACGCCGCTCCATGCGCCCTGCCATCCTCATGCGCAGCGTCTACGAGGCCTATCTCGACCGTATCGAGCGGGCCGGTTTCCCGGTCGCAGGCCGGCGCATCAGGTTTACGGCGACGCAGAAACTACGACTGGTAACCGGCGGGCTGTTGCGGACGATCTGACCTAGTTGTCGTCTCCGGTCCGAAGCTCGGTGTGCGGACGGTGCTTGCGGGCGGCAAGGGCACGACCCTATAACCGGCCGCGCCGCGTGGAACTTTATGGAAGCGCAGATGGTGCGCTTGCTGCGCGCGGGCCGAACCGCGCCCTTCTCGACGACCTTGAACAGGGACGATCCCTACCGATGACCCTTGCCCTCGCCTTCCCCGCTATCGATCCGGTGGCCATTGAAATCGGCCCCGTCGCCATCCGCTGGTACGCGCTGTCCTACGTCGTCGGCCTGCTGCTCGGCTGGCAGTACGTCCGCTATCTCGCCGGAAATTGCATCGAGGGAATGACGAAGCGCCACGCCGACGACCTTTTGGTGTTTGGCACTCTCGGTATCGTGGTGGGCGGCCGGCTGGGCTACGTGCTCTTCTACCAACCGGGATACTTCTTCTCCAATCCCGGTGAAATCTTCGTGGTCTGGCAGGGCGGGATGTCCTTTCACGGCGGCGCTCTGGGCGTGCTCGTCGTCGTGGTCCTCTACAGCCGCTTTATGAAAATCAGCCTGCTATCGGTCGCCGATGCGGTTTGCGCACAAGTGCCGATCGGCCTCTTCCTGGGCCGTATCGCGAATTTCATTAACGGCGAGCTGTACGGCCGGGTGAGCGATGTTTCATGGGCGATGGTGTTCCCGGCCGGCGGGCCCGAGCCCCGCCACCCGAGCCAGATTTACGAGGCAATCCTGGAAGGCCTCGTCCTCTTCACGATCCTCGCGGTCGCCGTGCACATGCGGCGGGTGGTCCGGCGGCCGGGCACCGTCGCCGGACTCTTCCTCGTGGGTTACGGCGTCGCCCGGATCGTCGCCGAGCTATTCCGTGAGCCGGATGCGTTCCTCGGCTTCATCCTGCCCGGCATCAGCATGGGGCAGGTGCTCTCGCTCCCGATGATCGTGGTCGGGCTCTTCCTCATCCTCCGCATCCCGCCGGTGCCGCGGGTCGACGGACGAGCGGGCGGGCAGGCCGGGTAATGACGACTCTCGCGGCCAAAATTCGGGAGCGAATTCGCCGCGACGGGCCGCTCAGCGTCGCCACGTACATGGAGCTCTGCCTCAATCATCCCACCCACGGCTACTATCGCCGCGGCCGGCCCATCGGCGCTTGCGGCGACTTCACCACCGCGCCCGAGGTGAGCCAGATGTTCGGCGAGCTGATCGGTATCTGGTGCGCTGCGGTGTGGCAGGCCATGGGGCAGCCAGAGCGGGTGCGCCTCGTCGAGCTTGGCCCCGGACGCGGCACCCTCCTCGCCGACGCATTGCGCGCCGCGGCGACAGTGCCGGCCTTCCGCGACGCCATCGACCTGCACCTCGTGGAGACCAGCGAGAGCCTGCGCGCGGAGCAGGCTGCCCGGCTCGCCGACGCCCGACCAACCTGGCACGAACGCTTCGAGACCGTGCCGCCCGGCCCTGCGTTGATCGTTGCGAACGAGTTCTTCGACGCATTGCCGATCCAGCAGTTCGAGCTGATCGACGGCACCTGGCAGGAACGCGTCGTCGCGCTCGCGCCCTCGTCGCAAGCGCTCCGCTTCGCCGCCACCGATTCGGTCCCCGTCGAGAGGAGCCTCGGATGTGCGCCCTCCGGCGCTATCGCCGAACGTGCGCCGGCGCGCGAGGCGCTGGCCGGCGCGCTCGCCGAGCGGGTTGCAGCGGACGGAGGTGCAGCCCTCATTATCGACTACGGGTACGAGCAGCCCGGGATCGGCGACTCGTTGCAAGCAGTGAAGCAACACCGCCGCCACGGCGTGCTGGACGATCCCGGAACCGCCGACCTGACCGCTCACGTGGATTTCTCCTCATTGGGGGCGGCATCGCGGCAGGCCGGCGCCGACGTTTTCGGGCCCGTGCACCAGGGAGACTTCCTGAGAGCACTGGGAATCGACGCGCGGGCGTCCCGGCTGCGGCAGAACGCAAGCGCCGAACAGGCGGCGGAGATCGACGCCGCGCTGCGCCGCCTCGCGGGCGCGCACGGGATGGGCGCACTCTTCAAGGCGATGGCGTTTGCACATCCGGCGCTCGGCGCCCCGCCGGGCTTCGAGCGGCCGGCGCACACAGCGAAGCCATGATCGAGCCCATCTCTCACGCCCTGTTGGAGGATGCCGGCGGCCGTATCCGCCACGGCTTCTTCGGCCGCAGCGGCGGCGTCAGCGAGGGGCTCTACCGCTCGCTGAACTGCGGCTTCGGCTCTGGCGACGACTCCGAGGCCGTGCGCGAGAACCGCGCACGGGCAATGAACGCTTGCGGGCTTTCACCGGCGGCGCTCTGCACCGCCTATCAGGTCCACAGCGCCGAGGCGCTTGTCGTGACCGAGCCCTGGGCCCGTGACGATGCACCGCGCGTCGACGCCATGGCGACAGCGACACCCGGTCTGGCGCTCGCGATCCTTACCGCCGATTGCGTGCCGGTACTGCTGGCAGATCGCGAGGCCGGCGTGATCGGCGCGGCCCATGCCGGCTGGCGCGGCGCGCTGAACGGAATCCTCGAGTCCGCGGTCGAGGCCATGCTGGGCCTCGGCGCACGGGCGGGCGAGATACGGGCAGTCATCGGCCCCGCGATCGGCGCGGCATCCTACGAAGTCGGGCCCGAGTTCCCGGCGCCATTCCTGGCGCACAGCGCGCAGGACGAAGACCTGTTCGCACCGGCAGAACGCGACGGGCACTTCTTCTTCGACATCGTGGACTACGTCGCCCGCCGCCTGGGCACCCTGGGACTCGGGGCGGTCGAAGCGACCGGCGGCGATACCTGCGCCGAGACCGGCCGCTTCTTCAGCTACCGCCGGAGCGTCCACCGGGGCGAGCCCGATTACGGCCGCAATATCTCGATCGTCGCACTCGGTTCATGACATGCCCTACGTGATCATCTTCGGCGTTCTCCTCTTCGTCGGCATGGTGGCGAGCTGCGCCCTGGCGGTATCGAGCCCGTGATGCGCCGGAGCAACGCGGCCTCTCGCTCCATTCGGAGCGCGGTGACGCTCGCGCTTGGCCTCGTCCTGTGTGTGGCGCTGGCGGCCTGTGGCGACCTGCCCCGCCCCTTCCAGCCGGCAGACAAGAGCACGCAGGCGTGGTCCGCTCCTGGAGACGTCGCCTGGGGCAGCATCCTGGTGCCGCCCATCGGAGGGCTGCCCGCAGACCAGTCGGGGGCGCTTGTGGACGAGGTCGTGGAGGCGCTGCAGCTGCGGGACATACCGGCCAACGCCCACGCCGGCGGCCGCGGCAGCATCGTGCTCGCCGGAACCGTTTCGGTCGCTGCAGGCAAGCTGAGGTGGTCACTGATCACGCCCGATGGCGAGACCGCGCTCCGCTTCGAGGAAGCGAGGCTCGATGCGTCGTCTATCGGGATCGGGGCGGACGATCTGAAGGCGATCGCGGCGCGGGTTGCCGGGCGAGTCGCTGCGATGCTGAAGCCGCCGGCAACCCGGGACCCGGGCCGTCCGCTTCAAGTGCCTGTGGCCGTCGAAACCGTTCGCGGGGCTCCGGGCGAGAGCGGGGTCGCGCTCGCCCGCGCCATGAGGCATTCCCTCGCCCGCGTCGGCGTCACTGTCGTCGATGCTCCCGAGGACGGGATGCTGACGCTCCAGGGCTGGGTCGCGGTCGAGCGAGACGACACCCTTGCGGACAGCGCGACCGTCACGATCACCTGGGATGTGCTGCATCCGAAGGGTAAGAGGCTCGGCACTGTCACCCAGAGCAACCGCGTCGGCACTGAGCAACTGACCGGCACGTGGGGCGTGCTGCCGCGGCTCGTCGCCCGTGCCGGTGCGCCGGGCATCGCGCAACTGCTCGATCAACCAGACGTACGCCGGATCGCTGAGGCGCAGCGGCAAAAGGCCCTCGCAGAAGCGCCGACTCGGACGCTGACCGAAGCGCCGCTTGCGCTGCATTTCGAAGCCTCTGCTGAGCCGCCTGTGGTGTTGGCTGCGGCATCGCCCCTGCCGCTCGCCCGGCCGAATCCCAGGCCATACTTCAAGCCAGAACCCGGGGCGCTGCGTGCCCATTCGGTACTGGTCGAGGCACCGATTGCCGTCTCCGTCACGGTTCGGTAATAGCGTTTACAGGTCAGGGCCAGATTGATACAGTCCGCGCGCCTTCGGCGCCTGTGGCGCGGCCCGGCAGGCATACCTCACCCCACGCTCCAGGGAACCGTCATCGATGAAGCTCGTTGCCGGCAACAGCAACCGGCCGCTGGCTGAGGCGATCTCGTCGGCGCTCGGCATGGGTTTAACTCGAGCCTCCATTCGCCGCTTCTCCGATTCCGAAATCTTCGTGGAGATCCAGGAGAACGTGCGCGGCGAGGATGTGTTCCTGATTCAATCGACGTCGACACCGGCCAACGACAACCTGATGGAGTTGTTGATCTGCCTCGACGCCCTGAAGCGGGCCTCGGCGCGGCGGGTGACCGCGGTGGTGCCCTACTTCGGCTACGCGCGGCAGGATCGGAAATCGTCTCCGCGCACGCCGATCTCCGCCAAGCTGGTCGCCAACCTGATCGAGGCGAGCGGCGCCAACCGGGTTCTCACGCTCGACCTGCACGCCGGCCAGATTCAGGGCTTCTTCGACATTCCGGTGGACAATCTCTACGCGGCGCCGGTAATGGTCGACGACATCAGGATGAACTACAACAACGACCCTCTGATGTTCGTGTCGCCCGATGTGGGCGGCGTGCTGCGGGCGCGGGCCATGGCCAAGCGCTTCGATGCCGATCTCTCGATCGTCGACAAGCGGCGCGAGCGTGCGGG
>MKWU01003966.1_pt1 | contig 18333 bp, 11 predicted proteins | sample 809101 | NCBI WGS metagenome assembly MKWU01 (sample SAMN05860141, study PRJNA318959) | sponge metagenome | host: Aplysina aerophoba | place: Slovenia: Piran, Adriatic Sea, Gulf of Piran | collected 2013-05-07
GGGGGCAATGGCATTCAGATAGGAAGACGCCACTTCCCGATCCGAATGTGCTGGCATAAATCCTTTGTGATTCATTAGGTTATCGTCCGGCCTGATATCGGGCGCGAGAAGGGGTTAACTCCCAAGGACTTCCGTGCCATCAATGTGGTATCGAATTGTACCACCCAGGGCCGCCGTGGAATAGTGAGTGTGAGTGTGAGTGTGAGTGAGAGTGAGAGTGTTTAGGTCCGGTATGTATTCGCTGGCGTCTGGGTGTCTTTGAGGAAGCGGCGCACGTAGCGCGGCGCGATGTTGGCGCGGTTGAGGAGCACCAGCATGTCGGCCACGTTGAATTTTCTGTCCCAGCATGGCGTACCGCAGATTTCCGCGCCGAGATTCAGGTAGGCTTTCAGCAAGGGTGGCAGGATCTCCCGAACCGAGTCGGAAAGCTCAATGGTCGCATCCATGGCAGGCTGATCCGGTTCGGGCAGAGGGACACGCGGGTGGACGTCCAGATCCAGATTCACCAGGCCGCGTTCCAGCGCGTTCTGGTAGATGACATGAGCCTGACGGCCTCCGTCCGACATGCCTACGCTGGCACACCCGAACAGGTAATCATAATTCTGGGACAGCATGAATTCCGCGAGGCCAAGCCACAGGCAGGTGATGGCTCCGCCGTTGCGATGCTCGGGGTGCACGCAGGTGCGTCCGACTTCCAGTTTCTTTCCGGGGAGGCTGCGCAAGTGCCCCAGTTTGAATTCCGACTGGGTGTAGAAGCCTCCGGCCTGTGGAACATCCTCGTCCGAGAGAATCCGGGTGCAGGCCACGATGTTACCGGTGACCGTGTCGGATACGGTCAGGTGACGGCAGAATGGATCATAGGGATCCGAATCGATTTGCTCTGCGGCACTTTCCAGGGACGCCCCCATCTCCAACGCGAAAACCTGGTAGCGCAGACGCTGGCATTCGGTAATGACGAATGGCTGGGTGGCGACTTCGAACTTGTATCGGCTAGCCATAAGATTAACGGCCCGGCTGTTTTGGCAAGTGTATCGTATTTTCAAGGTGTTACATACCCATGAAAGCCGAAATGCCCAGAATCTGCGTGACAGGGCGGACGCTGACCTGGACCAGCTTCCAGAAGCCGCGCACGATGGCGAAGGGTTCGACCACGAGCACCTTCGAGTACGGTCCGGAGCGCAAGCGGGTGCGGCAGGTGAAGGTGAAGGGCGCGGTGACGGAGGTGGTAACCTGCGTGGGCGGGCTGTACGAGCAGGTGGAGAAGACCGGCGCGGCGACGGAGCACGTGCACGACATCTTCGCGGGGGCGTGCGCATCGCGGTGGAGACGGCGAGCGAGGCGGCGGGCTCCAGCGCGGAGCTGCGCTACCTGCACCCGGACCACCTGGGCTCGGTGGGCGTGGTGACGAACGAATCGGGTGCGGTGGTGGATCTACTGTCGTTCGGGGCGTTCAGGGAGCGCCGGGTGGCACAGGGTACGACGACCTGGCAGGGCTCGGCCTTGTCGTTGAGTTAATCGGAGACGCGCCGGGGCTTCACCGCCACAAGCAATTGGACGACTTATTTTGGGATGGTTGGAAAGACTATCACCGATAAAGAATTTTCTACTGGATTACAGTCTGGTAATAAGGCCAACAGAAGCAATGATAATACCTGTCATAATCACCATGCGCCACGTTATTTTCTCAGCAAGATTGGCCAAATCAGATTTAGTCGCAACCTGCTCTTCACATGCAAGAGTTGCCAGCGCTCTCTCCGCCTTTTCTTTTTCAACGCCAAGATCGACAAGAATCTGATAGAGGGCGGTTGTGCTCATGTCAAGTCTCCGTATCAGGTATTAGTTCCCGCCATGAAAACCATTGTTATTTTACACGAGAATGGCACAAAAGCGGTATATACAGTGGCGGCGAGAGGGAGGGACAGACGGAAGGGGGTTCATAGGAGTTTTACGAATTGTATGGCTATCGCCCACATGGATTGGATTGGCTTTCGAAAGGAATGATTCAGTGCAGGGATTGGGTCTGGGCGATGCTGAGGGGCACCTATTTTCGTAAAGTTAAAATGACCAATAGCATTGCGATCAATTCGGACTAGTCGTATAATCTGGTCTAAATTGATTTGTCCGGGAGATGATAATGGAAACGATCGGCGCCTATGAGGCCAAGACACACCTGCCCAAACTGCTGGACCGCGTGGTGCGTGGCGAACGTCTGACCATTACCCGACACGGCAAGCCCGTGGCCAAACTGATCCCCGTGGCTACGGATCAAGAGCAGGCACGTGAGGCACTTGAACGGATTATTGAACGCCGCAAGCACATCAAACTCGCACCTTTGTCCGAATTGATGGCTTTGGTACACGAAGGACACCGCTATTGATCGTCATAGACAATTCTGTCTTCGTCGCTCAATGCATGGGCGACGAAGATGACCCGATGGCAACCGTCGCGATGCGGCATGCCATTGAACAAGGCTGTGTCGTCCCTCGCATATGGTGGTACGAGTTGCGCAATGCTCTGCTGGCAAATGAGCGGAGTGGCCGGATTTCAAAGCAAAAAGTTTCGGATACTTTGGCAGATATTCTCAAACTGAATATTGAAATTGATGATCGCCATGATGAATCGTTGCTATTCGGTTTGGCTCGCCAGTTCAAACTGACTGTCTATGACGCCGCGTATTTGGAAGTGGCTTCCCGGCGTAGCTTGCCTTTGGCAACGCTTGACCGCCGGATGCGCGAAGCGGCGGATGCCGTGGGCATTACTGCGGCCTAGATTTTTGAGGAACCGCCAATCGTCCTGCCGATACTAAGCCTCGACCCGAAAACCCCGCTGGAGTCTATTACGCAGCGATCGCCAAACAGGGCATGTTTCCATATGTCCTGAACCCGCACAGTTTTCTTCACGGTACTCTCCGAAGCGGTAAAATATCAAATTCGCCAGCTCCTGTTGGAGCAAGCGCCTGTTTATGGCCAAAAAACTGTTCAACCGCCTGTCCGATGCCGTCAAGAAGCGTGCGAACGGCAACCCGCGGGTCGTGGAGGCCGGCGAGCACGGCATTGATCCCTCCGAGGTTTCCAAGTCCGCCCGGCATGTGGTGGAAGTTCTGGTCGAAGGGGGTTACGAGGCCTATATCGTCGGCGGCGGGGTGCGCGACCTGATGCTGGGCCTGCATCCGAAGGACTTCGACATTGCCACGGACGCCCGCCCCGAGCAGGTGAAAAACCTGTTTGACCGCTGCCGCATCGTTGGTCGGCGGTTCAGGCTTGCACATGTGCATGTGGGTCGGGAGATGATCGAAGTTGCAACGTTCCGGGGGGGGCACCGCTCGCGTTCCGGGCGCGCCCATGTCTCGGTGACCTTAGGGGGGCGGATTCTTCGCGACAATGCGTACGGGACGATTGACCGCGATGCGGTACGGCGGGACTTCACGGTCAATTCCCTGTTCTACGACCCGATCCACAATACCGTGCTGGACTTCGTCGGCGGGGTCAAGGACCTGAAGCACCGCCATCTGCGCATGATCGGCAAGCCTGCGGTGCGTTTCCGCGAGGATCCGGTCCGGTTGCTGAGGGCCGTGCGTTTCGCGGCCAAGCTGGACTTCCGACTCGACCCGGCCATGGAGCAATTGATTCCCGATCTGGCGGAATTGCTCGATGCCATTTCACCGGCGAGACTGTTTGATGAGGGCATCAAGCTCCTGCACAGCGGCGCTGCCGAGCGCACGTTCGACCTGTTGCGCGAAAAGAAATTGCTGGACCGATTGTTCCCGCGCACCGAGGCGGCCTTGGAGCGGGATCATCCGGAGGGTCTGGAGTTTATCCGCTTGGCATTGGCCAACACGGATGAACGGGTGCACTCGGGCAAGCCGGTGTCTCCGGCTTTCGCCTATGCGGTGGTGATGTGGCCATATGTGCGTCAGTTGCTGGATGAACTGGAACCGGGAGAATTCAGCCCGCGCGACGCGTTGGCGGTATGCGCCGACCGGGCCCTGGAGCATCAGGTGAGGACCATCAGCATTCCGTTTCGTCATGCTCAGATGATTCGCGAGATCTGGATCCGCCAACCGCAACTGGAGGCGGGCCCGCGCGGCCACCCGGAGCGGGTGATGTCACGCAGCACGTTCCGTGCGGCCTATGATTTTCTTGGCTTGCGTGCGATCGGGGATGAACGATTGCAGGGAGCTTATCAAGCCTGGACGCAGGCCCAGGAAAAGTACACGGTGGGGCCTGGCGATGCGCCGCGCCGCCGCCGCCGTCGCCGCCGGAGATAATCATGCTCCAGGACGGCATCTACATCGGCCTTGGCAGCAACCTGGACGAGCCGGTCGAGCAAGTTCGCTCTGCGGTACGTGAGTTGGGGCAGATCTCCCAGGTCCGCCTGTGCGCTTCTTCGGGTCTCTACCGGAGCCCGCCGATGGGAGGACTGGACCAGCCGGACTACATCAATGCGGTCGTGCAGGTCGAAACCGATCTGGGACCGGATCAGCTATTCCACGAGCTCCAGGAGATTGAACGCCAGCATGGGCGGGAAGAGCAGCATGAGCACTGGGCCTCGCGGACACTGGATCTGGACCTGCTCCTGTGGGGACAGGAGCGTATCGACAACAAGACCCTGACATTGCCTCATCCGGGCCTGCATGAGCGGGCGTTTGTACTGGCGCCGTTGCGCGAACTGAACGCAGACCTGGAGGTGCCCGGCCGGGGCGCCGTGTCGAAGTTGTTGCAGGCGTGCAGGTATTCCCGGGTGGACCGGATGGGGGCCTGCCAAAGCCTGCCTGCTTCGGCACGCCTGATTGCCGTGGAGGGGCCGATGGGGGTCGGCAAAACCACGTTGTGCAACCGCTTGGCGGCAGACTTCAACGGCCGGCTAATACTGGAGAACTACCAGGAGAACCCTTTCCTCCAGGATTTTTTCAAGACCCCGGAGAAAACCGCCTTGGCCGCGCAGTTGCATTTCCTGACCAGCCGGGCCTGCCAGCTGCGGCAGTTGAACCAGGCGGACCTGTTCCAGCAACGCGCTTTCACAGACTATGTCTTCGAGAAAAGCGACTGGTTCTCCCGTTTGTCGCTGCAGGGCGACGAATATGACCTATGGCTCAGCGTATATACTCACATGTCTGCCGGTTTGCCGCATCCGGACCTGGTGATCTACCTGCAGGCTCCGGTCTCGATTCTGCTGGAACGGATTGCGATGCGGGGGCGATCGTTTGAGCACGCGGTGCGCCCGGAATTCTTGGAGGCATTGTCGGCGCTGATGGCAGAACATTTCCGCAACTACTCCGGGACCGTACTGACTGTCGATACGTCCTGCACCAATCTGGCGGAGAGCCTACAGGACTATCAAAGCCTGTTGACTGCGCTGGACGGGGTGACCCGACCCGGCCAGTATTTTCTGGATCCAGGCCAGCCGGAGGGGATGCTGGGCGACATGGTCGCATCCGATCGGTAACATTGTCGACAGGGACATGGGCGAGCCGGACAACCTTGTGACACTCGACACTCTGCGCCGGATGGCTCAGGAGGGCAAGCGCCGGTTTGCCGGTCTGACGGCCTACGACGCAACATTCGCGCGTGTGCTGGATGCATGCGGAGTCGAGTTCATCTTGGTCGGTGATTCTCTTGGCATGGTCATTCAGGGGCATGGCACCACCCAGCCGGTGACGATGGACGATATGGTCTATCACACGCGATGTGCTTCCCGCGGGGTGCGGCGCGCCCTGCTGATCAGCGATCTGCCATTCATGAGTTGCTGCGACGTGCCCACGGCACAGGCTAACGCTGCGCGGCTGATGCAGGAGGGTGGCGCACAGATGGTCAAGCTCGAGGCTTCCCAAGAGCAGGTCGAGATCGTGCGCGGCCTGTCCGAGCAAGGGTTGCCGGTCTGCGCGCATCTGGGCCTGCGCCCGCAGAGCCTGACCCAGATGGATCGCGTCCGGCGGCATGGGCGCACTCCCGACGAAGCTGCGGAACTGCGGGAGACGGCGCTTGCGCTGGAGCAGGCGGGGGCGGATTTGTTGCTTCTGGAATGCGTGGTGGATGATCTGGCTGCGGAAATCACCGAGCGTGCAGGAATTCCGGTGATCGGTATTGGCTCCGGGGCGGCTTGCGATGGGCAGATCCTGGTGCTGCACGACCTGCTGGGGCTGACCGATCCGATGCCGAAACACGCACGCAGTTTCATGGATTCGGGCGACGGCATCGCGGATGCGGTTCGGGCCTACGTCGAAGCAGTTCATTCCGGGTCCTTCCCATGATCCTGTGCCGCACGGCGGCGCAACTTGAAGCCGCGCTTGCCCGGCAACCCAAAGAGCGGACGCTGGTGCCGACCATGGGCGGTCTGCACGCCGGTCACCTGAGCCTGATCGACTACGCGCGGCAAAGCCCCGGTGCCGTGCTGGCTACCGTTTTCGTTAACCGCCACCAGTTCGATGATCCGGAGGATTTCTCCAACTACCCGCGCGATGAGGAAAAGGATTTCGAACAGTTGCGCCAGGCGGGGGTGGATCTGACGTATGCCCCGGACGAACAGGCGGTGTGGGGCGGCGAGGCTCCCCGGCTGGACGCGTTCGAGATGCCGGGCTTGACGGAGGTGCTGGAAGGGCAGTACCGCCCGGGACACCTGACTGCGGTGGCGGCGGTGGTCAGTCGGCTGTTCGACCAGGTGGAACCGACTGCCGCGGTGTTCGGCGAGAAGGATTACCAGCAGCTGGTGTTGGTGCGGCGCCTGGCAGAGGCGCGTCAACCGCCGGTGCAAATCATCGCCGCTCCGGTAGTCCGCGAGCCGGACGGGCTCGCCATGAGTTCAAGGAACCGAAGACTGAACTCCCAGTCGCGCGAGCGGGCGGCCGAGCTGCATCGGACTTTGGAAGCGGCTGCGGGATTCGTCAAGGAAGGACTTGATGTGGAACAGGTACAGCGGCAGGCGTTTGAGGCCTTGGTCGAGCTGGGGTTCGAACCGGATTATGTCGAGGTGCGTGAAGCGGATTTCCTGCGTCCGGCCGCTGCGTCCGACCGGGAGCTCGTGATTCTGGCCGCAGCGCGGTTGGCGGGCGTCCGGTTGCTGGACGTGGTTCCTGCCGACCGACCATCTCCAGGAGGCTGAATTTGTAGTTGTCAGTGGAATTCAAGGTGCTTCAGGAGGGGGCACTATAATTGAAATTGTGGTTCGGAGAGCCTAAGGCGAGGACATGAAACACGTGGATTTTTGGGGCTCGATTTGATCGGCGGGCCTTGTTTTAGTTTAGTCAGTAAGTTCAGATTCTTTTAGCTTAGATAAATGGCCCACGAATCCAAAACCTTTGAAACCGGGCAGCCTATCGCGATCGTCGGGATGGCGTGCCGGTTCCCTGGCGCGGACAATCTTTCTGCCTTCTGGCGTCAACTGGAAGCCGGGGAGTGTGCCGTGATAGAAGGCGTTCCGGGTTCCGGCATCGGGCGCATCGGCGAGCTTTTCCCGGACTCTTCGGTTCAGGCCAGGGCCTGCCGCTTTGGTGCCTACCTCGACCGGCTGGACCAGTTCGATGCCGCATTTTTCCGCATCTCGCCGGTCGAAGCGCAGCTGTTGGACCCGCAGCAACGATTGATGCTGGAGACCAGTTGGCGAGCCCTTGAGGATGCGGGGGTAGATCCGGACCGGCTCAAGGGCAGCCGCACCGGAGTCTATGCAGGGATCAGCAACAACGAATACCGGAACCTGATCCTGGACATCAGCGATACTTCCGAGCCTGCGGTCAGCCTTTACTCGGTGACCGGCACTTCCTTCAATACCGCTATCGGGCGGGTCGCTTACGTGCTGGGTCTGGAGGGGCCGGCGATGGCAGTGGATACCGCTTGCTCATCTTCGCTGGTCGCGACACATCAGGCCGTAACGGGGCTGCAGCGAGGCGAGGCGGATCTCGCCTTGGCGGGAGGCGTGCACACGATTCTTTCCGGGAAGCTGCTGGAATTTCGCGCGAATGCCGGGATGCTGTCGCCGGACGGGCGCTGCAAGACGTTTGACGCGGCGGCAAATGGATACGTGCGCGGGGAGGGTTGCGGGATCATTGTTTTGAAGCGACTCAGCGAAGCGGAGGCGGACGGGGACCGGATCTGGGGAGTCATTCGGGGTTCCGCATTGAACCAGGACGGGGCAAGCCCCGGGCTGACGGTGCCCAGCGGGGCGGCACAGCAGGGAGTCATCGAGGCAGCACTGCATCGTGCAGGGGTTTCGGCCTCCCAGGTGGATTATGTCGAGGCTCACGGGACGGGGACGGAAGTCGGCGACCCGATCGAGGCGCAGGCAATGGGGACGGCCTATGGCAAGGAGCGTGAAGCGGACCACCCGCTGTTGGTTGGCTCGGTGAAGACAAACGTCGGCCACCTGGAGGCGGCGGCAGGGGTCGCGGGCCTGATCAAGGTCCTGCTGGCCATGAATCACAAAATCATTCCGAAGCACCTGCATTTCCAGAACCCCAGCCCGCAAATAGACTGGGAGCGATTGCCGTTACGGGTGACGTCGGAGCCGACGGACTGGCCGACTCATCCGGATCGCCCCCCGTTGGCGGGAGTGAGCGGGTTCGGATGGTCGGGCACGAACGCGCATGTCGTGGTGGAGGGGTACGAAACCTTGGACGGTGCTGATTCCGATGCCGGTAAACAGTACCGGGCCGCAGGCAGGCCGAAGTCGGTTGCCGTCTTGGTGCCGGTGTCGGTCGCGGAACCGCCGGCCGAAGAGCCTGTCGCCGGGCGCGGAACGCGCCTGCTGCCGTTATCGGGCAAGTCGGGCCCGGCGCTGCGGGAGTTGGCCGGTCGCTATCGGGACTGGCTCGACGAGTGCGGGGATCTTTCCCCGGCGGATGCGGGAGACCCGCTGCTTTCCGACATGGCGTGGACGGCCGGGGTGGGCCGGAGCCACTTCCCGCACCGCGCAGGCGTGGTGTTCAACGATGCGGAATCGCTTCGGGTCGGCCTGGCGGAACTGACAGAAGCGTCGGACGAGGTGGAGCCGCGGGAGGCGGGGAAGGTGGCGTTCGTATACACCGGGCAGGCGAGCCAGTGGGTCGGGATGGGCGAGGAGTTGTACGAGAGCGAGCCGGTGGTGCGGGCGGTGCTGGACTGGTGCGACGCGCTGCTCCGGGAGGAGCGGGGCGAGTCGTTGCTGGACGTGATGTTCGGTCGGTCGGGGGAGCTGGACGATCCGGCGTGGGTGCAGCCGGCGATCTATGCATTGGAGTGTGCGTTGACGGCGCTGTGGACGAGCGTGGGGGTGCGCCCGGACGTGGTGCTGGGGCACAGTCTGGGGGAGATTGCGGCGGCGCAGGCGGCGGGGGTGTTCAGCCTGGAGGACGGCCTGCGGTTCGCGGCGACTCGCGGCGCACTGATGGGGGCGTTGCCTGGCGAAGGGGCGATGGCGGCGGTGTTTGCGCCGGGATCCAAAGTGGCGGAGGCGCTGGACGAACACAATGCGGCATCCGAGAGCGTTGGCCTGTGCATTGCCGCCGATAACGGTGCCCACCAGGTGATTAGCGGCCCGAAGGCCGAAGTGGAAGCGATTCTGCAACGCTTCGAGTCGGAGGAAATCCAGGCGAAACAGCTGAGGAAGAGTCCCGCGTATCACAGCCCCATGGTGGATCCGGCCTTGGAAGGTTTGGATCCGCTCCTCGAGAGCATGAAGTTTGCCTCGCCATCGCTTCCCTTGGTGAGCAACGTGACGGGTCAGGAGGCTGGGCCGGGCAAGGCGCTCGATAAGGCGTATTGGCGCCGGCAGATGCGCGAGCCGGTGGCGTTTCGCCGTGCCGTGGAGACGCTTGCCGAGCTGGGAACGGAAATCATCGTGGAGATTGGCCCTCATACCGTGCTGGGCCCCATGACGCTCATGGCGTGGCCGGAATCGGCGGGAGGGTCGCCAACGGCGCTTTCGAGTCTCGTGCGCCCGTCGCGCGATGCTCCGGCGTCGGAAGTTCGCGGCGCGTTCGTCCGTGCGGTTTCGGGAGCGTACAAGGCAGGGTTGCCTATCCGTTTTGAAGGGCTTTTTTCGGGGGAGACGCGGCGCCGAATCGCGCTGCCGGGTTATCCGTTCCAATACGAGAGCTACTGGGTCCAGGCCTCAAGGCGCCGTCGGCAGGATGCCGGCCATCCCCTGCTGGGCAGCCGGCACGAATCCGCTCGTGGAGGGACGACTTTCGAGACCGAGATTTACCCTTCGGACCCGGCTTGGCTGAGTGACCATCGGGTATTCGGGCGGCTGGTGGCTCCGGGCGCGCTCTACGGGGTCATGGCGGCATCGGCTTCCGCCGCCGAAGGCGCAGGCTCGGCCGTCGTCGAGGACATGCAGCTGCACAACCCGTTGGTTTTTGCAAAAGAAAGCTCCGAGGGTGGAGCGGACGACGGAAGAAAGATGCAAATCCTGCTTGATGATGTCGAAGAGACATTGTCACGTCGCTTCCAGGTGTTCAGCCAGGGAGACGACGGAGAGTGGATATTGCACGCGGAGGGAGGAATTCCGTCGGCGCCCGGCTCCAGCGGGTCGGAAACTCCGCCGCAGGTCGATCTGGAGGGTTTGAAGGCGGACTTGGCGGCGGAAGACATGTCCGCCTTTTACCGGGCCAGGGCCGAGGCCGGGATCGACCTCGGGCTATCGTTCCGTACACTGGAGAAGGCCTGGTCGCGGGCGGGCGAAGCGCTGGGTGAGGTGGTTTTCCCTGAAGCTTGCGGCCGGGACGGTTTGGAGGTGCACCCGCTCCTGCTCGACGGTTGCTTCCAGGTCGTGGCGATCGCGCGCAATGCAGCGGAGGCTGGCGGCACCTATCTGCCGTTCGGTTGGGAGCGGTTATGGCTGGCAGGGCGTTTGCCGGACCGACTGGTTTGCCACGTGTGCATGCGAGAAGACTCCCGGCCCTCCGATTCGGAAACCGACGAACCCCCGGAAGTGCTTACGGGCGACATGCGGATTTACGACCCGGGCGGAACCCTGATCGGAGAACTGAACGGGTACACGGTAAAACGAGCGACTCGGGCGGCGTTGCTTGCAGCAGTGGAGGGCGTAGAGGACTTTCTGTACGAGACCGTGTGGCGGGACTGTGCCCTTGCGCCGGGAATGCCCCCTGCAGATTTTTTCCCGACCCCGACCGCTATTGCAGCCGAATCTGATCCGTTCACCCGGTACTTGGCGGATGAAGGCGTCGGGGCCGAGGACAGGGCCGCCTTGCTGGAAGACCTGGAGCGGCTGTCGCGTTTCTATGCGCTCTGGACTCTGGAGAAGTTGGGATGGGAACGTACGGCGGGTACGGCGGTGGACTCCGAGGAACTGAGGGAACGCTTGGGCGTCCTGGAAGTTCACAAGCGCCTGTTTCGGCGGATGCTCGAAATGCTGGCCAAATCCGGGGTGCTGGAAGCCGTCGGCGACGGTTTTTCGGTGGCGGTCGGCTCCGGGGACCCGCTGCCGGAGGAGATCTCGGGCGATCCCCAGGAATTTGTCATCCAGATAGCCGCGAGATATTCGCATGGCTCGAATGAAATCGGGCTGTTCCGCCGATGCGGCGGCGCCTTGTCGGAGGTGCTGCTGGGCCGCGAAGATTCCCTGTCGCTGCTGTTCAGCAGCGGAGAACCGACCGCCGCCGACCTGTACATGAAAGCGCCGGTGGCGCGCGCGGCAAACCGAATGCTGGGGGACGCGGTCGCGACCCTCATGAAGGAGGTTCCCGATGGGCGACGGCTACGGGTTCTGGAGATCGGGGCGGGCACGGGTTCGGCGACGGCGTCGGTGCTGCCGGAGCTTCCGGAAGGGCGATTCGACTACGTCTACACGGACATTTCGGCCGGCTTCTTCTCGGAGGCGGAAGCGCGCTTTCAGGGAAGCGGCGCATCCATCGACTACCGGGTGCTGGATATCGAGAAAAACCCGATCGAACAAGGATTCGATGCCCATGGCTATGACTTGCTGATCGCGTCCAACGTCCTGCATGCCACGCGGTACTTGGAGGAGACGCTGGCGCATTGCCGGGAGCTTCTCGCGCCATCGGGCCAGTTGGTGGCGCTGGAGAACCTTCGCGGCCAGGGATGGTTGGACCTGACCTTCGGACAACTGGACGGTTGGTGGAGGTTTGCCGACGCCTATCGTCCGCACCATGCCTTGGCCAGCCCCGAGGTGTGGCGGCAGGCATTCAGCGACGCGGAATTTTCCGATGTCGAGGTGTTGGGGGTGAACCGGTCCGATCCTGCCGAAAGACCGGATCGGGGAGTCATTGTGGCGCAGGGGCCGGCGGAAGTGGTCGAGCCGGCGGGCGCATGGATCCTGGTTGCGGATCGCGGGGGCGTGGCGGAGGATTTGGCCACGGATCTTGCGGCGCGCAACCAGACGGTCGTTCTGGTGGGCGAGGAAGCGCAGGCAGACGCAGAGCCGGCGGAAGACGGTTCCAAGATCATCCGGACCTCTTTGGAGGTCGACCGCCGAGAGTCATGGCAATCCCTGGCGGAAGGTTTGCCCAAGGACGTGCCACTCAACGGGGCGGTCCACTGCGTGGCGCTGGACGGTCACGGAATCCATGCGACGACCGGAGAAATGGCAGGGGACGCCAAGCAGGCCGGGGCGAGTGCGCTGGCGCTGGTGCAAGGCCTGACGGATGCCGACGCCATGCCGGCGAAGGGCCTGTGGCTGGTTACGCGGGGCGCGCAGGTCCTTGAGAAAGAGCGAACCGGGGAACTTGCCGGCGCAACGCTGTGGGGGTTCGGGAAAGTGGTGGCGCGGGAGGCCGCCCAACTGCAACCGAGGATGATTGACCTAGATCCCGGAGAGAGTGCGCCGCTTGCCGATCTTGCCAACGAACTGCTGTATCCCGACGCCGAGACCCAGGTTGCGTACCGTGTCGGTCGCCGCCAGGTTGCCCGCCTGATTCGGTTTGGCAGCGGAACGGAGCGGCTGACCTTGCCTGAGGACTCAGGCTGGATGCTGGAGCCCGACGCGGAAGGCGCGCTTGAGAAATTGCGGGTGGAGCCGCTGCCGGCGCGCACCTTGGAGCCGAAGGAAGTCCGTGTGGCGGTTGAGGCAGCCGGGCTCAACTTCTGGGACATGTTTCGTGCGATTGGGATGATTGATGCCGGGTTGCTGGGCGGCGAGGTGTGCGGCCGCGTGCTCGAAGTCGGGTCGGATGTGTCCACCGTCTCGGTCGGCGATTGCGTGACTGCATTGGCATTCGGCACATTCGGGTCGGAGGCGGTGATGCGCGAAGAGATGGTGGCACCGGTTCCGCCGGGGATTTCGATCACGGCCCTTGCAACGATGCCGACCGCATTCGTATCGGCCCTACTGTCTTTCGATCTCGCGGAATTGAAGGCTGGCGACCGGGTGCTGATTCATGCGGGCGCGGGGGGAGTGGGACTGGCCGCCATACAGTTGGCGCAGGCTGCCGGCGCAGAAGTGTTCGCGACGGCGAGCGCCCCGAAGCAGGCGTATCTCCGGTCGTTGGGTGTGGAGCATGTCTTCGACAGTCGTCAGACGGCATTCGGCAGGGAAATCCTCGAAGCCACGGATGGCGCGGGGGTGGATGTGGTGCTGAATAGCCTGACCGGAGAGGGTTTCATTGAGGCGAGCCTGTCCTGTATGGCGCAGGGCGGCCGTTTTGTGGAACTGGCCCGCGTGGGCATCCTGAGCCCGGATGAAATGAAGGAGGCGCGACCGGATGCCGCCTACTTCATTCTGATGTTGGATGTTCTGAAAGAAGACGGCCCGGCGCAACCCGGGGATGCCCTGAGGCGCGTGATGGCACGGCTGGCAGAAGGGGAGCTGACTCCGCTGACCCACAGCCGGTGGTCGCTCGCCGAAACGGGACCGGCAATCAAGTTCATGCGCGCCGCCCGGCACATCGGCAAGATCGTTCTGACCACCTCGCCGCTTGAGCGGGGGCAATTGCGTCAGGACCGCACCTACCTGGTGACCGGGGGCCTGGGCGGGATCGGGTGTGCGGTGGCGGGCTGGCTCGCTGACCGGGGGGCTGGAGCGATCGTGTTGAACGGCCGGCGGGATCCGGACCCCGAGGTCGAAGAGGCCATCGCGTCCTTGCGCGACCGCGGATTTACGGTGCAGGTGGAACTGGCCGACGTAACGGACGCGAAGGCCGTAGACGAAATGCTGGCGTGCATGGATCAGAACCTGCCGCCTTTGGGAGGGATTATTCACAGCGTGGGCGTGTTGTCGGACAGCGCACTCGGGAATCAGACCTGGGAGAATTTCGAGAAAGTGCTGTGGCCGAAGATGCTGGGAGCCTGGCATCTGCACCGGGCGACCGTGAATCGCGACCTGGATCTGTTCATCCTGTTCTCAAGCGTGGCCGGCATTATGGGCAATCCGGGCCAGGCAAACCATGCGGCGGCCAACGTATTCCTCGACCAACTTGCCGCCCATCGCCGTGCACTGGGGCTTCCGGGCCAGGCGATCGCCTGGGGAGCATGGTCGGGGCTTGGCGAGGCGGAGGAGCAAAGGGAGAGGATTGCCCAGCGACTGGCGGCATTCGGCACCAGTTGGATTACCCCGCAACAGGGCCTCAAGGCATTTGATCAGCTGGTGCGCCAGGATTCCGCGACTTCCGTGGTGTTGGCGGTGGACTGGGCGATGTTCGGGGAAGCGATCGGGAGTCGCCCGCCCCTGCTGGAGGATTTGTTGAGCGATGCTCTGGAGGGGGATGACGAGGCAGTCGCGTCATCGGATGATTTGTTGACTCGATTGAGGCAGACGCCGGCAGCGGGGCGAATGGACTTGATGGTTTCGTTCCTGCAACAGGAAGTGCAGGCGGTGCAACGGCTGCCGTCGGCTCCAGCGCCGACGGTAGGGTTCTTCGATCTGGGGATGGATTCACTGATGGCCGTGGAATTGCGGAATCGGCTGAATCAGTCGCTTTCCGGAGAATACACGGCTCCCAACACGCTGGTGTTCGACTATCCGAGCATCGCGGATCTTGCCGGCCACCTGGTCGAGGAATTGGGCGATGCCGAAGGCACGGCGATACCCGAGGCGCAGCCCGAGCCAAGCCGGCAATCCGCCCCGCGGCGTGAAGACGACCGGATTGCGGTGGTGGGCATGGCTTGCCGGCTCCCCGGCGCACCGGATCTTTCCGCCTTCTGGCGTCAGCTTGAGGCGGGGGACAGCGCGGTGACGGACGGGCGCCCGGGCTCGGGTCATTGGGGCGGGGCTGTCGGAGATCCTGACGCCGACGAGATCTTTTTCCGGAGAGGTGGATTCGTTGAAGGGATCGATCAATTCGATGCTGGATTCTTCGGCATCAGGCCGATAGAAGCGCGGACGATGGACCCGCGACAGAGACTATTGCTGGAGACGAGCTGGCAGGCATTCGAGGACGCAGGGATCGACCCGGGCCTGTGGAAAGGCAACCGCGCCGGAATCTATGTCGGGGTGGGGGGCAGCGAATACCGGGATCTGGTTTCGGCTGGCGGCGACGTGGGCAATTACTTCGGGACGACCGGCAGCGTCGCCGTTGGACGGATCGCATTTGTGCTGGGTTTCATGGGACCGGCGGTGCCGCTGGACATGACGTGTGCGTCGTCGTTGGTTTCGGTGCACCAGGCGGTTGCCGGCCTGCAGCGGGGCGAAGTGGACTTGGCCTTGGCCGGGGGCGTGCATGCCGCGCTCTCTCCTGCGGTCACGAAATTCATGGCGGAGTTCGGGATGTTGTCGCGAAGCGGACAGTGCCGGACTTTTGATTCGGCTGCGGATGGTTTTGTCCGGGGCGAAGGTTGCGGGATGGTGATTTTGAAGCGATTGAGCGAGGCGGAGGCGGATGGAGACCGAATCTGGGGCGTGGTCGCAGGCTCTGCGGTCAACCAGAACGGGGCCAGCGCGGGGTTGACGGTACCCAGCGGTTCGGCACAGGAGCAAGTCATGAAGGAGGCTTTGTCCCAAGCGGGAATCTCTCCGTCGGAAGTGGATTATCTAGAGGCCCACGGCACGGGGTCGGAACTGGGAGACCCAATTGAGGTGCGTGCGTCGGCTGCGGCATACGGAGAAGGACGCGACATGGGCCATCCGCTCCTGATCGGATCAGTCAAGCCGAATATCGGCCACCTTGAGTGGGCGGCAGGGGTCGCAAGTTTGATCAAGGTTTTGCTGGCCATGCAACGGAGGGTGATCCCCGGGCAGCTGAACTTCCAGAGCCCGAACTCTCACATCAATTGGGACCAATTGCCCATACGGGTGATCTCGGAAGCGACGGACTGGCCGGATGCTTCGGGACATCCACCCCGGGCGGGGATAAGCGCTTTCGGGCTTTCGGGCACGAACGCGCATGTCGTGGTGGAGGGCTACGAGGCCTTGGACGAGGCCGCTTCCAGCATGGGAGAGCGGTATTGGGTTGCGGGGAGCCCGAAGCCGGTCACGGAACCGCAGGCTGAAGAACCCGTTGCCGGGCGCGGGACGCGCCTGCTGCCGTTGTCGGGCAAGTCGGGCCCGGCGCTGCGGGAGTTGGCCGGTCGCTACCGGGACTGGCTCGACGAGTGCGGGGATCTTTCCCCGGCGGATGCGGGGGACCCGCTGCTTTCCGACATGGCGTGGACGGCCGGGGTGGGCCGGAGCCATTTCCCCCACCGCGCAGGCGTGGTGTTCAACGATGCGGAATCGCTTCGGGTCGGCCTGACGGAACTGGCGGAGGCGCCGGACGAGCCGGAGCCGCGGGAGGCGGGGGAGGGGGCGGTCGGGTAAACCGGGCAGGCAAGCCAGGGGGGCGGGGGGGGGGAGGGGGGCGTGCGTGTACACCGGGAAGGAAAGCCAGTGGGTCGGGATGGGCGAGGAGCTGTACGAGAGCGAGCCGGTGGTGCGGGCGGTGCTGGACCGGTGCGACGCGCTGCTTCGGGAGGAGCGGGACGAATCGTTGCTGGACGTGATGTTCGGTCGATCGGGGGAGCTGGACGATCCGGCGTGGGTGCAGCCGGCGATCTATGCATTGGAGTGTGCGTTGACGGCGCTGTGGGCGAGCGTGGGGGTGCGCCCGGACATGGTGCTCGGTCACAGCTTGGGGGAGATTGCGGCGGCGCAGGCGGCGGGGGTGCTCAGCCTGGAGGACGGGCTACGGTTCGCGGCGACTCGCGGCGCACTGATGGGGGCGTTGCCCGAGGGAGGAGAGGAGAACGGACAGGCTTTGGATGAACTGGAAGCCCTGCTTGCAGACGTGACGATCTCGCCGCCGTCCCTGACTTTGGTGAGCAGCCTCACGGGAGAGACGGTCGGGCTTGACGATGCGCTGGATGGAGCATACTGGCGCCGACAGGCCCTTGAGCCTGCTGCATTTCAAGGGTGCGTGGAAACGTTGGCGGAGCTGGGCGTGGATGTGATTCTGGAGATTGGCCCGCAGGCGGAGTCGGATCCGATGGCCACTATGATCCAGCAGGAGCTGGTGGATGAATCTGCGGAGCAGGCACCCGTCGTTCTGCCGAATCTCCTGGCTGACGCGCAGGCGTCAGGAAGTGAAGCCGATAGGTTCGTAGAGACAGTTGCGGGGGCGTATCGGGCAGGCCTCCCGATTTCTTTTGCCGGGCTGTTTTCGGGGGAAGTGCGTCGCCGGATACCATTGCCCGGCTATCCATTTCAGCGCCAGAGGTATTGGGTCGAAACACCAAAATAAGATGCTTGAGCCTCCTGCGCCGCTCTACATCAAGTCATGCTTCTCAATGAATTCGCGTATCGCCGCAGCGCACTCTTCCGGTTTTTCCAATTGGAGCAGGTGCGTCGCTTCGGGGATGAAGTCGTAGTCCACGGTCATGATGTCGTCCAAAGCGTAGGACGGCAGGTACGAGTACGGCAGGGTGGGATCCGCACCGATAACCTTTGCCGGACAAGGGAGTGCATCGAAATCCACCAGCATTGAGTAGCTTCCCGTCCACTCGATGATTTGCGCCTCGTAATCGCGGGGACAGCGAAGTTCGTAGCCGTCGCCGGTTTCAGACTTTCGCAATATTGTTGCGGCCATGAGCTCCGGAACCCCGGGCAGCACGCGCGTAAAAGTCGGCAGGCAGTGCAGCAATTCCGAGAACTCTTCCCTTGTCCGGAACTGATGCCCACGCCGTCGGGCCATGCCGGCGGTCCGCAAGGCGACTTCATCGAATTCAACCCGGTCGATTCCGGCTTTGCGCAAGGGGGGATCGAACAGGATCATCGCCGAGAACCCCCGGTTCTGGACGGGCATCGGAACCAGGATCGGAGCCGTGGATGCTAGTGTCATGTCATACATCTAATGTCGTACATTAGATGCTAAAATCCCCCGATGTTATTCTGCATGGGAGGATTGGCAGCCATGAAACGATATACGGTGACCCTGGATCAGTCGGAACGAGAAGGCTTGGGCGCGATGACCCGCAA
>MKWU01003967.1_pt1 | contig 18329 bp, 19 predicted proteins | sample 809101 | NCBI WGS metagenome assembly MKWU01 (sample SAMN05860141, study PRJNA318959) | sponge metagenome | host: Aplysina aerophoba | place: Slovenia: Piran, Adriatic Sea, Gulf of Piran | collected 2013-05-07
CAGAATGGAGGCCCTTGGCATTCTCGTCCGTCCCACAAATCAGCTTCATGTGGGGGTGTCATTTCGGGGCTTCATCCAATCGTTCGCTTTCGCTACGGCCCTCCGGTTCGCTCGCCACCCTGGCTGACCGGGCCAGCAGGGCTCTGTGTCTCTGCCGGCCCACGGTGGCTTTCTACGTCCCAGCTCGCTGGTCGCGGGTTGCCCCGGGACCAGTGGGATATGCTACGGCACCACACTGAGAACTGTGCCGGCGGGACTTTCACCCGCAAGTTCAGCAGCTAGACTCGCTGCACCCACACCGAGACACCATCCCGATCTACGTCTCGGCGCTGTTTCCGAAGATGACGGAGCTGTGCGGCGAGATCGCAGACGGACTGATCCTGACCCGCAGTACCCTCAAGACGGCGGCAAGGGCGCGCACCCATATCGCCGCCGGGGCCGGGCGTGCGGGCCGCGATGCCGCCCGGATCGAGATTTCGTCGCTTCTGCCCGCAAGCGTTGACGAGGACCGGAACCGCGCTTTCGCCGCCGCCCGCCCCGGGCTTGCCTTCTATGCCGGCTTCTTCCCCCGGTACAATCGCCTGATCGCGGAAAGCGGATTTCCCCAAGAGGCAGCCGCAATCGGGCGGGCGTGGGCCGCCGGCAACCGGACGGCTGCCGAACATGCGGTCACCGACGACATGATCAGTGCGACGGGCGTGGTCGGCGAACCGGCCGAGTGCCGGGAGAGGCTGGAAGCCTACCGCGCATTGGGTCTCGATCTCCCGATTGTCAGCCCGTTTGCCCGCGGACCCGGTGCACGGGAGAAATTTCTCGCCGTCATCGAGGCCTGTGCGCCCCGATAGGCGCACAGATCCGCCCGGCATTGCCGGGCCGGAGCGTGCGTTCCCGGTCGGGCGCGGGGGAGATCCACCCTCGCCCATGGCCATTTCACCCGCGGCGCCGCAACGGCAGAGGACCCGCGTCGTGCCGATGGAACACCCTGCTGCTCGCTTGCGGCCCTGCCGGCGCTGTGGCAATGTCCGCGCGCGTCAGGGCTGCCGTAGCTCAGGGGTAGAGCACTCCCTTGGTAAGGGAGAGGTCGTGAGTTCAAATCTCACCGGCAGCACCAGGCCTGTTATCGCACCCGGCATATGACCTGTGACACCGTCCGGCTGGCCCTGAGCGTCTGACCGGTATCCTCGAATCCGCGACTGGAAACCGGTGCACCCGATCCCGCCGGAGACACGGTGACCCCGGCCTCGACCAGCATGTCGTGCACGGCTGCGGGTGCGGAGGTGAAGATCCGGCCGCGACGACGCGATTCCGCCACCGAAACCCCGATGACGTCGCCGGCGCCGTTCAGCACCGGCCCGCCGCTCATGCCGCCGAGCGAGCCCGGGAACCGCGGCTCGCGCACCGTCTCCGCCCAGGCGATGACCGGCTGCGACCGGCGACGACCGGGGACAACGACCCGCATGCGCCCCAGCAGGGAAGAGCGTACGTCCCCGGGTCGTCCCTGCGGATACCCCAGATGAAACCCGGCCTGGCCGCGCCGCAGGGGCGAGAGGTCGAAGCCGAGCACCGGGGCACGCCCGTCGGTGCGGAACACCGCCAGATCGTGCACCGGTGAAAGCCGCGCCGCGCCGCCGCGATGCGCCCGGCGTCCGTCGACCACCCCGAAGGCGGTACAGCCGTCGATCACGTGGCGCGCCGTCATCCAGACCCCGTCGCCGATGGCAAAGGCGGTCCCGGTGCTGTTGCCCTTTTCTGCCGGCGCGATGGTGATGGCCGGATCCTGCGGCGAGATCGGCCCCAGCACGTCGGAGCCCGGCAACACCTGCGGACGCCGATGCTGCTGCTCCTGGCCGGTATCGGGCCGGCGCGGGTGATCCGGGCTGCCGTCCGGCCGTTCGAGAACCGACGAAATCATGCCGAGCAGAAACATGACAATGACACCGACCAGCCCGAGCCGTTCGCGTCGCATCTTCGTGATCTCCCGGCTGGCCGGAACGTTCCGGCATCATCATCCCGCCAGCTCCGTCACACCACAATGGGCAGCGTGATCCGGTGGTCCGCGCAGCGTGGGCGGACGCCTCGCGTGGAACGCCACGTATCCTTGAACCGGTCCGGCGCGTCGTCCATTGTGCCGGGCACCGCGCCCGTCCGGGAGAGCCCAGACATGACCGACCGGTATGCGATCGAGTACTACAACGCGGCCGAAGACCTGCTGTCTCGAAACCTCGCGGCCGGCCGCGGCGAGAAGGCGGCCATCATCGACGCGTCAGGCCGTCACAGCTATGCCCGGCTTGCGGAGCGTGCCGGACAGGTGGCCAGCATGCTTGTCGCGCGGGGGCTCGGCCGGGAGGACCGCCTGGCACTGGTGATGCTCGATTCCGTCGACCTCGTTGCCTGTTTTCTCGGTGCGATCAAGGCTGGAGTGGTTCCGGTTCCGCTGAACACCCGGCTTGCCCCGCGAGACTACGCCTACATTCTCGAGGACTGCGGCGCCAGCGGACTGATCGTCTCGGCGCCGCTGCTCGATACCGTTCTCGGCGCCGGGCCGGTTCCCGGGATGGTGCTGGTTGAGGGCGGGGCGACAGGAGACCACCCGTCGCTTGCCGACAGCCTGACCGGGCAACCGGCGGACCATGCCACCGCATCGACCCGGGCGGATGACATGTGCTTCTGGCTCTACACCTCGGGCACGACGGGAGCGCCGAAGGGCGTTGTGCACCTCCACTCCCACCTGGTCGCGACCGCAGAACTCTACGCCGTCCGGATCCTGCGGCTTGACGCGGACGACGTGGTCTATTCCGCCGCCAAGCTGTTCTTCGCCTACGGCCTCGGGAACTCGCTGACCTTTCCCATGGCAGTGGGTGCCACGACGGTGCTGCTGGCCGGTCCGCCTGAACCGTCGGCAGTCTGCGACATACTAGAGCGCGAACGGCCGACCGTGTTCTTCGGCGTGCCGACGCTCTACGCCATGCTGCTCGCCAGCGGGAAGCTGCCGGCGCCGGACGCCCACAGCCTCAGGGTCTGTGTCTCCGCCGGCGAACCTCTGCCGGCCGATCTGCTCAACCGATGGAGCAGGCAGGTCGGCACCACCGTCCTCGACGGTCTCGGGACCACGGAGATGCTGCATATCTTCATCTCCAACCGCCTCGACAGCGTGACACCCGGGACCACCGGACAGGCGGTTCCGGGATACCGGGTCCGGCTGCTGGACGAGAACGACGCGCCGTGCGGGCCCGGCGAGATGGGCGTGCTCGAGGTCTCCGGGCCGACGGCGGCGTTGATGTACTGGAACCAGCGGGAAAAGACCAAGGAGACCTTCCGCGGCCCGTGGACCCGGACCGGCGACAACTACATCATGGATGCGTCGGGTGTGCTGACCTACTGCGGGCGCAACGACGACATGCTGAAGGTGGGAGGCATCTACGTCTCGCCTTTCGAGGTCGAGGCCGCGCTTGCCGAGCACGAGTCCGTTCTGGAGGCCGCAGTGGTGGGCCATCCCGACCAGGACCAGCTGATCAAGCCCAAGGCCTTCGTGATGCTGCAGGCGGGGGCTGCGGGGACCGACGCTCTCGCCGAGGAGCTCAAGCGTCACGTGCGCTCCAGTCTTGCGGAATACAAGTACCCGCGCTGGATCGAGTTCGTCGATGACCTGCCCCGCACCGCGACCGGCAAGATTCAGCGTTTCAGACTGAGAGCCGCCGAATGAACGCTGATCCGGTCGTCGAGACCATTACCGTCGCACAGGCCCGGCTCGAGGTTGCATGGATTGACCGACCGCACCGTGACGCACCGGTCATCGTGTTTCTCCACGAGGGGCTCGGCTGCCGGTCATTGTGGCGTGACTTCCCCTGGCGGCTGGCTACCGCGACCGGCTGCGGAGCGCTCGCATACTCGCGTCGCGGATACGGCAGCTCGTCACCTCATCCGGGCCCGCTCGGTACCGACTATCTGCACCGCGAGGCGACCGAGACCCTGCCGGCGGTGCTGGAACGGTACAGGATCGCCCGTCCGGTCCTCTACGGGCACAGTGACGGCGCGTCCATCGCCCTCATCTACGCCGGTGACAGCGGCCCGAACGTCACGGCAATGGTACTCGAGGCACCGCATGTCTTTGTCGAGGAAGTCTCGCTCGACGGTGTGCGTGCCGCCCGCGCCGCGTTCCGGGCCGGCGAATTGCGCGACCGGCTTGCACGGCATCACACCGACCCGGATCTGACCTTCCGGGCCTGGTGCGAAGCCTGGCTTGATCCGGCGTTTGCCGACTGGAACATCGTGCCGAGCCTCGGTCGCATCACGTCGCCGGCCCTGTTGATCCAGGGCGAACTGGATGCCTACGGCTCGCTGCGCCAGCTCGACGCCATCGCGCACGGCCTGCGCGGACCGAGCCGGAGACTGGTGATCCCCGACTGCGGTCACGCTCCGCACCGGGAGGCGCCGGACCTGGTGCTCGGAACAGCCGGCCGGTTCCTGGATGCGATCACCCGGCCGCATCGACATGACGCCCCGTACCGGCCGCCTCGCGACGGAACAGGGTGTCCCGGGCAGCGGACATCCAGCCGATGAAGAGTGCCGGCGCCTCACGGGCCGCCAGGGCACGCATCCGCCTGCCGGCCCGCATCGCCGTCTCGATCATCTCCGGCGAGAGCTCGATCGAGGGGTAGTCCGGATTGGTTCGATAGCTGTACATCATGACTCTCCTGGTATCGGATTGTGCAATGCACAGGAGATAGTTATTTCAAATTCGGAATGAAACAGGGGCAATCGTCAGGGAATAAATTCCAGTTTGGCATCATTTGAAGGCCGCCATGCAGTGTGTGCATGGCACGGGCAGCAGACGGGGGTACGAAGACCATGCAACCGCTCACGGGCATACGCGTGCTTGCAATTGAACAGTACGGCGCCGGTCCCTTCGGCTCCATGTACATGGCCAACCAGGGTGCCGAGATCATCAAGATCGAGAACCCGAGTGACGGCGGTGACATGTCGCGGTCGGTCGGACCGAGTTTCCTCGGCCCCGAGGACAGCGCCTTCTTTCACAGTTTCAACGCCAACAAGCGCAGCGTCACGCTGAACCTGCGCTCGGATGACGGCAGGGCGGTGTTCCACGACCTGGTGCGGACCGCCGATGCGGTCTGCAACAATCTGCGCGGAGACGTCCCGGACCGGCTCGGCCTGACCTACGACCACCTGGCGGCGATCAACCCCAGGATCGTCTGCGCCCATCTCACCGCCTACGGCCGGACCGGGTCCCGCCGTACGTGGCCGGGATACGACTATCTCATGCAGGCGGAAACCGGCTGGTTCTCGCTGACCGGAGAACCGGGTACCCCGCCAACCCGCTTCGGGCTGTCGGTTGTCGACATGATGACCGGTCTGGCAATGGCGTTCTCCCTGGTCTCGGCCCTGCTTGCCGCGCGCGAGACCGGCACCGGCCGGGACATGGACGTCTCCCTGTTCGATCTCGCGCTGCACAACACCAGCTACCTCTCCACCTGGTACCTGAACGACGCTGTGGTCACCGAACGCCTGCCCCGGTCAGCCCATCCGTCCATGACCCCGTGCCAACTGTACCGGACCGGTGACGGCTGGATCTTCCTGATGTGCAACAAGGAGAAGTTCTGGCCGATCCTGTGCGAGAAGATCGAACACCCGGAATGGGCGGAAGACGAGAGGTTCCTGCGGTTTCCCGACCGGCTCCGGAATCGCCCCCTGGTCCAGGAACTTCTGGACGAAGCGCTCTCGCAACGGACAACCGGCGAGTGGCTTGAACTGTTCTCCGGGCAGGTGCCCGCGGCTCCGATCCTCGACATCGGCCAGGCCTTTTCCAACCCGTTCGTCACCGAGAGGGGCGGGATCCAGGAGTTTCCCCACCCGACCCGGCCCGGCGAGACCTACCGGATGGCGGCCCATCCGGTGCGCTCGTCCGGCGATTCGGTGCCGAACCGTCCGGCTCCGGCACTCGGGGAGTACACGGACGACCTGCTGCGTTCGGTCGGCTACGATCCGGCCCGGATCAGGTCGCTGCGCGAGCGCGGCATCATCTGACCGGCTCTCTGGCGTCATCGTGGGGACCCGGCTGACCGATGGCGCCCGGCACCACCGTGAGGCCGGCGGCGAGCACCAGCAGCGCCGTTGCGCTCGCAGGGCAGCCGACCAGGCCACCCCGCTGGCAGGCCAGACCCGACAGCAGGGTTGCAACCAGGCGTCCGGCCGCGTTGGCGCTGTAGTAGAACCCGACCGACATCGCCACCTTGTTCGAGCCGGCAAGGGCGAGCAGCAGGTAGGAGTGCAGCGACGAATTGACCGCGAAACACGCCCCGAAGACGCCGATCCCGACGATCAGGAAACCGCCAGCCTCGGCCTCGACCGGTACCGGCCAGCGGCCGTGGACACTGTCGTGGGTCAGCAGGTGTGCGATGGCCGCGGCATCGGCGGCTGTCTCGTTGACGTGGGCGATCTCGTGGCGACCGTCGCCTCACGGGCCCGCCGGGTGCTCAAGCGAGCCCGGAAGCCGGGGATCGAACCCCCAGGCCGCGCGCATCGCCAGCCTGCCGGCGCGTCCGAACCCGTTGATGGCGACACGCCGGGTCATGCGAAACTCCGATTGCCACGCATGCCGCTTACTCCGAATCCGGAGTACCCGTCACAGCTTCGCCTCACGCGCGCTGGCGCTGGGCGAAGGCCTGTCGATGATCGGCAAGCTGCTCGGTCACACAGCAGGTACAGAAGACCGCCCGGTATGCCCATCTCGCCCGCGATACCGTAAAGGCGTCCGCGGCGCGCATCGGCGACAGCATCGACAACGATCTCGTCGCTGCGCCGCGAGTTCGTGCTCATGTCCGCGGAGCAATATGACTGGCTTCGGGCATCGGCGCAGCGCAGCCATCGCACGGACGACGCCGCCGATGTGGTCATCGACGCCGTGGAGCGCGCCGGGATGGATGGGGAGCACAAGCCGCTCGACGATCTGCTGACGTAACGACGAAGCGGTTGGCGCTTCCCGATCCGAAGCCGGGCCTGGTCGTCCGCTACGACGACCTCTGGACGCATGAGGCCGCCGCCGGTCGCGACCAGGGCAAAACCCGTTCGACCTGTCTGATAGCCGCGACCGACCCGTCAGTTCGTCCGCGCTACGTCGTTCTGCTTCCGATCACCCATATACAACCCGCCGGCGATACGGTGGGCATCGAAATCCCCGCGCGCGTCAGACAAGCCCTGGGCCTCGACGACGCGCCGAGCTAGGTGATCGTGTCGGAACACAATATCGATGAATGGCCCAATGCCGGGCTGTCCCCGCTGCCCGGTCTACCGGATGTCTTCAGCTACGGTTTCATCCCACCGGGACTGTTCGCCCAGATCAAGGCCCGTTTCCTCGAATTGGCTCGTGCGAAGCGGAGCCGCACCGTTCGCCGCTGACCGTTAGCAATTCTCCAACAGGACCATTTCAACGACCCGCCGTCTTTCGCACCCGAAACCTGGAGTGGGCCCCTGGGTATCGGCCTCGGGTTGAAGCCTGTCACGGATCGCGACTTTGTCGAGGGACGCGCCTGAAGCGCCAGGTATTCACGCCCGGACCCCCTCTCCACACGGCATGATCGCTCCCGCACCTCGGGAACCGGACCTTTCTCGCCCTCAGGCCATTGCGACAGCGCCGCCGGCATGGCCTTGGCGCCGGATCCGGTCAGCCCGGCGAACGGCTGCCGCCACAACATCTCGGAGCACCGTAATCAAGGGGAGAAGCCTTATCCCCCTTTTGAGCCTTCCAAAGGGCCCATCCGCTGGAACGACCCGGATTGGCCACGGTGCCTTCTGGCGCCGTCTCTAACTCGGGCGTAGCGGTTTCATTCGGCAGCGGGGACCAGATTTCGCTCTGATTCACACTGCGTTCATCCTTGGGGGTGAAACCTGCAGCCATCTTGCCGGTTCAGCGCAGATTCTCCTGAGACCTGCTCGCGACCGGCAGATATGCTATGGACCACAGTCAGCGCATGTCCATGACTCTGAAGCGAGGGAAGACGAATGAATATTGCCGACATCGTACAGCGTAGCGATACGACGCCGGGACGCATCTTTGATTGGACCATCATTGGTCTGATCATGATTTCGATCGTAACGCTCTCGATCGACACGTTGCCCGACCTTCCGCAACCTCTGCAATCCATCCTCGCCATATCCGAGTTTGTCGTCATGGGGCTTTTCACGCTCGAATACTGTCTGCGTGTCGCGACTGCTCCACGCAAACTCGGCTACATATTCAGCTTCTACGGGGTCGTCGATTTACTTGCAATTGTTCCATTCTATCTTTCGCTGGGAACCATTGACGCGCAGGTCCTGCGGATCGTGCGGTTGTTCCGCATCATCCGGATCCTGAAGCTTACCCGATACAGTCGGGCCATGAACCGGTTTCAGAAAGCAGTCGTTCTGGCGAAGGAAGAGATCGTACTCTTTTCGGGTATCACGGCAGTTCTGCTCTATCTCGCGGCCTTCGGCATCTACCACTTCGAGCATACAACGCAGCCGGAGGCTTTTCCCTCCGTCCTGCACAGCCTCTGGTGGGCAACAGCCACGCTCACGACTGTGGGCTACGGCGATGTCTATCCTGTCACCACAGGCGGACGACTGTTCACGTTCGTTATCCTGATGTGTGGACTGGGGATTGTTGCGGTCCCCACCGGCCTCGTGGCAGCGGCCTTGTCCAAGGTTCGTCAGAATGAGGAGCGGGAGGAAATCAGGTAGCACACAAGGGGGTAGAGTGGTTCGTAATCGCTTCGATCAGGATACTGTCCGAATGAGTTTCTGATTTGAGATCTTGTCGCTGTGGTGCGAACAGGAAGTGAGTCTCACGATGGAGTCCGCAACTGGGATGGGTTCGATCGAGATCAAGCAAGAAAGGACGAAATCCGGCTTTGAACTGTCACAGGTCCATGAATTCCAACAGGAGTTGGCCGTACCCGTGTCATGTTTCACCGTTGCCGGGTCGTTTTCAAGAACCCGGGAGTTATTCCGTCTTTCAGTCCCCAACCCTGAGCGTGCCGTGGAAAGGCATCCTGAGAGCAGCGCATTGGCGGCAAGGCACCAGGGACTGGGGCCATGTGCATGGGCGGTATTCCGCTCTTGCGGTCCGCATTTTTGTGTCAGGACGAAACCGGAACGGAGGACAGACACGACGTCTGAAGGACCACGCCCGGACCTTCCTGAAGTTGCGCAGCAGGCAGTCCGGTTCAAACCATCCCGAGAGACGCCGCAAGAGGACGTATTTTTCCTCAGCCAATCGAGACATATGGCGACGTGGAGGATGTGATGGCGATCCGCAGGCACCATAACGAACCTTGCTGTTCCGGTGTCTTGCCCAACGCTCCGTTCCGTCTGGCGGACCCGGGTTGCCCGGCTTCCGCGCACCCGTGAACCGACATCTGTCCGGCCGGCATCGCGTGCATGGATTCCAGGCCGGTCCCGACCGCCGGGCACGCGCAATACGTGGTCCGGACTTGCGGAAAGCGCGGCGAATTTGCATGGTCCGTGTCATGTCCACCGGTTGCATTGCCTTCACGGCCTGCCGGTCCTTCGGCTTTCGCGGTGAACGACATGCCTGATGAAGAACCCGCCACCGACCTTCCTCTTGCGGGTATCCGTGTGCTCGACGCGGCCTGTTTCATCGCCGCCCCGTTCACCGCCAGCATCATGAGCGAGTTCGGAGCCGAGGTGATCAAGGTCGAACACCCGGCCGGCGGCGACCCGTGGCGGCGGTACGGGACCGCGACCGAACTGCCCGACTGTTCACTGGCCTGGCTGACCGAGGCGCGCAACCGCCGCTCGATCACCCTTGATCTCAGCCGGGTCGAGGGAGCCGACCTGTTCCTCGATCTGGTTCGCGGTGCCGACGTGGTCTGCGAGAACTTCAGGCCGGGAAAGCTGGAGGCCTGGGGTCTCGGCTGGGAGGCGCTGTCGGCCGCCAACCCGGGACTGGTGATGCTGCGGGTCTCGGGCTACGGCCAGTCGGGTCCCTATCGCGACCGCCCCGGATTTGCCCGGATCGCCCATGCCTACGGCGGCCTGACCTATCTTTCCGGCATGCCCGGCGAGACCCCGGTTACGCCCGGCTCGACGTCGCTCGGCGACTACATGACCGGCATGTACGGCTGTATCGGCGTGCTGCTCGCGCTGCGACACCGGGACCGCACCGGTGACGGTCAGGTGGTCGACTGCGCACTCTACGAAAGCGTGTTCCGCGCTCTCGACGAAATAGCGCCCCGGTATGTGCGCGAGGGTTTCGTCCGCGAGGCGGAGGGAACCGGTACCGTGAATGCATGTCCGCACGGTCATTTCACCGCCGGCGACGGCAGCTTCCTCGCCATTGCCTGCACCACCGACAAGATGTTCGAACGACTGACCAGGGCCATGGAACGCCCTGACCTGCTGGCCAGCTACGCCAGGCAGGAGGCGCGGCTTGCCGGTCGCGCCGAGGTCCTTGCCGAGGTCGAGGCCTGGACCTCGTCCATGCCGCGCGACCGCGTGCTCGCGCTCTGCACCGGGCACAGCGTTCCTGCCGGGCCGGTCAACTCGATTGCCGACATCGTCAACGACCCGCACGTGCGCGAACGCGGCACGCTCGCAAGTATCGAGGTTCCGGGTATCGGCCCGGTTACCGTTCCCGCGGCCCTGCCGCAGCTCTCCCGCACACCGGGAAGCGTGAAGAGTCTCGGGCCCAGGCTCGGAGCCGACAACATCGGTGTCTACCGTGACGAGCTCGGCCTGACAGAGGAACGGATTCACCAACTGCAGGAGGCGGGAGTCATATGACCACCCACGCTGCCCGGTCATGGCTGTTCGCACCTGCCAACCACGAACGCAGGGCAACGAAGGCGCTGGAACTTGACGCCGATGCGGTCATCCTCGACCTCGAGGACGCAGTCGCAATCGCGGAAAAACCGGTAACACGCGCGGTTGTTCGGGACCTGCTGGCACGTCCGCGCACCGGCGCGGCCCTTGTCAGGGTCAATGCCTGGAACACAGAGTTCTGTCACGGTGACATCGACGCCGTTGTCGGACCGGATCTTGACGGAATCGTTCTGCCGAAGGTCGAATCCGCGTCGTGCCTGATCGCGATCGACTGGCTGATTGCGAACCTGGAGCGCCAGCGGGGCCTCGCGCACGGGTCGGTTGATCTCGTGCCGATCATCGAGACCGCGCGAGGCCTCGCCGGCGCCCGCGAGATCGCGGCTGCCGGAACGCGGGTGCGTCGCCTGGCCTTCGGTGCCGGCGACTTCACGCTTGATCTCGGCATCACCTGGTCAGCGCACGAGAACGAGCTTGCCCATGCCCGTTCCGAGCTGGTGCTGGCATCGCGCTGCGCCCGGCTCGAGCCACCGGTCGACACGGTCTTCATCGACATCCGTGACCATGCCGGGTTTCGTGCCTCGGCAACCCTGGCCCGTGACCTCGGATTCCAGGGCAAGCTGTGCATTCACCCCGACCAGGTCGGTATCACCAACCAGGTGTTCAGCCCCTCGACAGCCGAAGTCGAACGCTGCCAGACCATTGTCGACGCATTCGAGCAGGCGGAACAGGCCGGCCTCGCGTCGATCCAGGTCGACGGGTATTTTGTCGACTATCCGATCTACGAGAAGGCGGTTCGCACGCTTGCGAGCGTCCGGTCCTCCCTTTCGACAGACAAGCGGAGTGCGTCCCGATGATCCGATCCACAGATGACTACCGGGCAAGCCTGCGTTCGCTGCGCCCGAGGGTGTTCGTCGACGGCAGGCCGGTCGAGAGCGTCGCCGACGAGCCGGCGCTGCAGCCCGGGATCAACGCGGTCGGCACAACCTACGACTTCGCCCTCCAGCCGGACTACGCAGGACTGATGCTGGCCACCGAGTCCGAAACCGGACGAACCGTCAACCGGATGCTGCACATCGATCGCAGTTCCGATGACCTGTTGCGCAAGCTCGAGGCCATCCGCCTGCTGTGCCGGGAAGCCGGGTGCGTGCAGCGCTACCTGGTCCACGATGCCTTCAACGGCCTGTACCAGGCCACCCGCCGGTGCGATGCCGAGGAGGGAACCTCGTATTTCGAACGGTTCCGCGACTTCATGCTCGAAGTCCAGGACTCCAACCTCGCCTACGGCATCGCGATGACGGATGCCAAGGGCGACCGGTCCCGCAAGCCCTGGCAGCAGGCGCACCCGGACAGCTACCTGCACGTGGTCGAGCAGAGAGCGGACGGGATCGTGATCTCGGGCACCAAGGCAATCGTGACCGGCGCCCCGTACATGCACGGCTACATAGTGTTGCCGTCACGGGCCATGACAGCCGATGACGGTCCGTTCGCGGTCAGCTGCGCGGTCCCGATCGACGCGGAGGGAGTGACGGTTTCGGCCCGGCCGGCCGGGCGCCCGGGCGAAGCCGGCGCGGTCTTCAGCCGTCGGTACGGCCAGACCACCGGCATCGTCATGTTCGACCGGGTATTCGTACCGACCGAACGGGTGTTCCTGAACGGCGAGACCGGACAGTCGGAGTACCTCACCCGATCCTATGCGACCCATCATCGCCACTCCTGCATTGCGGCGCGCGCCGGCTTTGGCGACCTCCTGATCGGTGCGGGCGCCACCATCATCGAGGCGAACGGTCTCGATACCGAACGCCACGGCCACCTGCGCGAGACCATGGTCGAACTGATCAAGATCGTGGAGGGGTTCTTCGCCACCGGAGTGGCGGCCTCGACCTACGGCCGCGATGAAGGCTGGGGCACCATCATGCCGGATCCGGTGTTCTCCAACATCGGCAAACTGCTGATGGCAACCCAGATCTATGACATGCACCGGCTGGCCCACACCGTGACCGGCGGCCTCGTCGTCGCCCTGCCCGGGCCCGACGAGGATCACAATCCGCACACCCGGGCAACGCTGTCGGAAGTCCTTCAGGGCAACCCGGCCATCCCGTCGGCACACCGGCTGCAGACGGTGCGCCTGCTCGAGGACCTCACCGCCTCGCACCAGGCGGGCTGGTACTCGGTAATGTCACTGCATGGCGGCGGATCGCCCGAGGCCATGAAACGGGAAATCTGGCGCAACTACCCGGTCGGAGAGAAACAGGAACTGGTCCGCTCCCTCATGGAACGCGACATGCTGGAGCGAACCGACGGATCCCGGCCCGATCGCCAACCCGGCCGGTGCTGTCCTGTGGGCTGTCGTGTTCCGGACTTCGTCAAGCAGGCGCCTCTCCCGCGCGAGGCTGCTGAGTAGGGCCTGGACCGGCGGTCGGTCCGAGCCTGGTCGAGATCAGCCTGACGGTCTATCTGCTGCCTTTCCGGGCCGGGGACACGGTAATGCGCCCCCGCAGCAGTACGGGGATGGGCCTACCCTTCCACCGCCTTGAGAGCCGCTTCCTTGGTATCGTGGATCGTGATGATACGATCGAAGCCGCTGATCTCGAATATCTCGCGAATCTCGTCAGAGACCGAACACAGGGAGAACTCCGAATTCTGCGTCCGCATGGCCTTGGCCGTCAGCAGCAGGGCGCGTAGCCCGGCACTGCTGATATAGGTAATGGCCTTGAAATCGAGAATGACCGCCCGATCCGTCTGCTCGATCGCCGCCCTGACCAACTCCTCGAACTCCCGCACGTTGGTGCCGTCAATGCGCCCGGCAACACGAACTGACAACACGCTGTCCTGGCGTTCGGTGCTCACTTCCATGGATTGGTATCCCCGTCTTTTTTCTGTACTGCACGAGACGCAGCATCCTGTCTTGAACCCGGAGTCCCTTCGCGCACCCCGCTGCGTCCTGCGCTCATTCCTCAGTCGTCCGCATCTGGCATTACAACAAATTCGGGATAGGCTTCAATGCCGAGTTCAACGACATCCTGACCAAGCGCCTCGGCCGTCTCGGAAACGCGGGCCCCGAATACCTTGTCGATGATCACCCAGACCAGCAGGGATGCAAGGAACACGAACGCACCGATCGATACAATGCCGATAAGCTGCGTGAGCGGATCACCTCCTGCCGCAATGCATACCGCGAGTGTTCCCCAGATGCCAGCAAAAAGGTGCGCCGGAACCGCGCTGACCACGTCATCGATCTTGAGCCGTTCCATCAGCTTTATGCCAAGCACGACAACGGCTCCACCGACGGCGCCGATGATCACCGCCCAGTCATGGGATACGATATCAGGCCCCGCCGTGATCGCAACCAGTCCGCCTATGGCTCCGTTCAGCCCGGCAAGCAGATCGATCCGTCCGAGCACCGGCCGCGACAGCGCAATCGCGGCCATGACGCCGGCTGCGGCCGCCAGGTTGGTATTGGCCAGGATGTTGCTGATCGCGACAACGTCGACACCCGTGGACATTGCGAGCTGGGATCCGCCGTTGAAGCCGAACCAGCCCATCCAGAGAATCAGCACGCCGAGGGTGACAGCCGGGACATTCGACGGCGCAGTGTTCCTCACCGTCCCGTCCGGGCGGAACTTGCCGGCACGCGCCCCGATGACCAGGGCACCGGCCAGAGCCGCCCATCCACCCGTGGAGTGCACGATGGTGGAACCGGCAAAGTCCTGGAAGCCTCGCTCGTTCAGCCAGCCGCCGCCCCAGGTCCACGACCCGATCACCGGGTAGATGACCGCGGTCAGTACCACGATGAACAGGAAGAACGACCACAGCTTGACCCGCTCGGCCAGTGTTCCCGACACGATGGAAGCCGTTGTCGCCACGAACACCATCTGGAAGAACCAGTCCGACATGGTGGAGTATCCGTTGGCGTGCACCCTGGCGGCGGCTTCGGTGTCGCCGCCGAGCATCGCGATCTCGTCAGGCGTGGTGCGGTAGCCGAAATCGACGGTCCCGATCCAGCCGCCATCAACACCGCTGTACATGAGGTTGTAGCCAACCGCGTAGAACGCCAGTCCCGCGATCGAGTAGAGACCGACGTTCTTCAGGCAGATGACCGAGGCATTCTTGGTTCGCACCGAACCGGCCTCGAGCATGGTGAATCCGGCGCACATCCACATCACCAGCACGCCCCAGATCAGAAAGGCGAAACTGTTCAGGACAAAGGCCGATTCCTCGTGACCGGAAGCATGGGAAGCCGATGGCAGCACTGCGAGGATCAACGCGGCGAAGACAGTCATCGCCCGTCTCGGTGACAACCCGATTATCATTGCGGCCTCCAGTATGCTCTGGGTGCGTGCACCCGCAGTCGCAAGTGCGTTCGCTCCTGCCCGGTTAACCTGTGCACCGGACGAATATACCATGCGACGGTCGCGCCTGCACACGCAGTGCGCAGGCGGCTTCATCGCCTGTCACACCGGGTGCGCGTGGCGGGAACCGAAGCGGGAGCTGGAAGCGAAGCGCGATGGATGCAGAGATCACGACCCGCGCCGACTCGTCGGCGGAACTCCAGGCGCGGCGCCAGGAACGTCACCGCGCCCGGTTGGCCGGCAGCGAGGGTGTCGACCTCAAGTCAACGGTCGCACCCCAGGATGCGGGACGGCCGTTCGAGGTGGTGTCCGAATTCAGGCCGGCGGGCGACCAGCCCGAGGCGATTGTCCAGCTCGTCGATGGCATCCGGCAGGGGGACCTCGACCAGGTGCTGCTCGGGGTGACCGGCTCCGGCAAGACCTTCACCATGGCCCACGTCATCAGCCAGATCAGCCGGCCAACTCTGATCATTGCCCCGAACAAGACCCTGGCCGCGCAGCTGTACGGTGAAATGAAACTGTTCTTTCCGAACAACGCCGTCGAGTACTTCGTCTCCTACTACGACTACTACCAGCCCGAGGCCTATGTTCCCAGGACCGACACCTACATCGAGAAGGAATCGTCGATAAACGAACAGATCGACCGGATGCGCCATGCGGCCACGCGGTCGCTGCTCGAGCGCGAGGACGTCATCATCGTCGCGTCGGTCTCCTGCATCTACGGTATCGGTGCCGTCGAGACCTACAGCACCATGGCCTTCCTGCTGCAGACCGGGAAGTCCTACGAGACCCGGGCACTGCTGCGACACCTGGTGGAACTGCAGTACCGGCGCAACGACCTCGGGTTCTCCCGCGGCACCTTCCGGATGCGGGGCGACACGCTGGAGATCTTTCCGGCCCATCTCGAGGACCGGGCTTGGCGGCTTTCGTTCTTCGGCGACGAGCTCGAGGAGATCCAGGAATTCGATCCGCTGACCGGCGAACAGACCGCAACTCTCGCCCAGGTCCGGGTGTTTCCCAACTCGCACTACGTCACCCCGAAGCCGACCCTCGACCAGGCCATCGGCAAGATCAAGGTCGAGCTGAAGGAGCGGGTCGCCGAGTTCAGCGATGCCGGGCGGCTGCTCGAGGCGCAGCGCATCGAGCAACGCACCGTGCTCGACCTCGAGATGCTGACGACCCAGGGGGTCTGTGCCGGCATCGAGAACTACTCGCGGTATCTCGCCGGACGCAATGCCGGCGAGCCGCCCCCCACGCTGTTCGAGTATCTGCCCGAGAACGCGTTGCTCATGATCGACGAGAGCCATGTCACCGTTCCGCAGATCGGCGGCATGTTCAGGGGCGACTTTCATCGCAAGTCCACGCTCGCCGAGTACGGGTTCCGGCTTCCCTCCTGTGTGGACAACCGGCCTCTCACCTTCGAGGAGTGGGAGCAGATGCGTCCCCAGACGGTGTTCGTCTCGGCGACTCCGGGACCGTGGGAACTCGATCGGACCGGAGGGATCTTCGTCGAACAGGTGGTGCGGCCCACCGGGCTGATCGACCCGGTCTGCATCGTGCGTCCGACCGCGACCCAGGTCGACGACGTGATTTCGGAGTGCCGGGCCGTGGCGAACCGGGGCCAGAGAACCCTGATCACGACGCTGACGAAACGCATGGCCGAGTCGCTCACCGACTACATGTCCGAAGCCGGGCTGCGTGTCCGCTACCTGCATTCCGACATCGATACGCTCGAGCGCATCGAGATCGTCCGCGACCTGCGGCTCGGCGTGTTCGACGTCCTGGTGGGCATCAACCTGTTGCGCGAGGGACTGGACATCCCCGAGTGCGCCCTGGTCTCCATCTTCGATGCGGACAAGGAAGGGTTCCTGCGTTCGCGCACCTCACTGGTCCAGACCATCGGGCGTGCGGCGCGGAATATCGACGGTCGGGTGCTGCTCTACGCCGATACCATCACCAACAGCATGCAGTACGCGATCGACGAGACCAACAGGCGGCGTGCGCGGCAGACGGAGTACAACGACACGCACGGGATCACGCCCGAATCGGTTCGCAAGGCGATCGGCACCATCCTGGAATCCGACCACGAGCGCAGCGACCGGCTCACCGTCGAGACCGGGGCTCCCGAGGGGGCACTGGTCGGCCGCACGCTCGAGGAGGTGATCCAGGACCTGGAGGCGCGGATGCGCGCTGCCGCGGCCGACCTGCAGTTCGAGGAAGCGGCCCGTCTGCGCGACGAGATCCGACGCCTCGAGGCGGCAGACCTCGGACTGGCCGAGGCGAAACCACCGAAACGGCGGGCCCGTGCCCGGTCGCGACGGGGGTAGCGGCGTCAGCCGGCGCAGCTTCGGCGACGGTCGTCTCCCCGACCGTTGCCGTCATGTCACCTGGTGCGTGTTCAAGCCTCGGCTTCGCTGACCCGGGCCTCCAGCCGCCACAATTCCTGTAACGGTGCCGACGTCATCGGGAGGGTCGCCGCAGCAGCAGGTCGCGCAGGGAGACCATTCCGAGGGGTTTCGGTCGCGGTCCACCACTATGGCGCGGGTCAGTTCGCAGCGCACAAGCAGGTTGACGACATTGTCCACCAGCATGTCGGCGGCGACGGTCAGGGCCGGTTTCGACATGATCTCATGGACGTTGACCCGTTCGGCCGCGCGGTCGTTCGCGATCACCCGGGCAGCGATATCCCGCAGTTCGAGCAATCCGAATTCGTCGTCTTCGTCGCGCCAGTTGACCGCAAGCGACGTGACGCCGTGTTCCGTCATCAACGCCATGGCATCGCGAGTTGTCGCCAGTCGGTCGACGGACTGCAGGTCGCGGGACATGACGTGCGCAACGTGAACGCGGCCTTCCGGGCTCATACGTCCTCCTCCAGTTCGTGCATGACTCATCTTCAACAGTTTGGAATCAAGTCTCGTTGATTATCAATGCAGTACGGGTGGACTTCGGGCGCGTGGCACTACATTTCGTGGAATGCGCGGAGCCCGGCCCGATGTGGCTGGTCACGCCACCGCGGGGTTTCCCTTCTCTCCCGCCGGCTCGTCATCGAGCCGGCGTATGGTGATCGGCAGCCGGGCGCCGACGCAGCGCAGGATGGCAACCGTGGCGCCCTTGGCGCGGGAGCGCACCAGGAAGCGCCTGGCG
>MKWU01003969.1_pt1 | contig 18324 bp, 15 predicted proteins | sample 809101 | NCBI WGS metagenome assembly MKWU01 (sample SAMN05860141, study PRJNA318959) | sponge metagenome | host: Aplysina aerophoba | place: Slovenia: Piran, Adriatic Sea, Gulf of Piran | collected 2013-05-07
CCCGTCCGTCCGCGGTCCGGTCGAACTGGAAGTCGAGCGCCCACACGTCGTTGGGCTGCTGCGCGCGCAGCTCCCGCGCCGGCGTGGCGGAGTCACCTGAGCGCCGTCGCTTGCGGCGCCGCTCAGGTACCCGCAGCCCCTCCTCGCGCCACAATCGCTGGATGCGCTTCCTATTCACGCTCCACCCCCGCCCCCGCAGCGTCGCCCACGCCCGCCGGTAGCCCCACCTGGGGTGGGCTGCCGAGAACACGCGCAACTCGGCCCGCAGCGCATCGTCTGAGCGGCCGTGCCGAGGCGGGCGGCGCTGCGTCGAGCGGTGCTGGCTCACGATCCGGCACGCCCGCCGTTCGGAGAGTTCGAGGCGGCCCTGCAGCATCCGCACCGCCTCGCGCCTCCGCGACGGGCTCACCAGTTTCCCCGGGCGACCTCCCGCAGCGCGTCGATCTCGAGCTCCTTGTCGGCGAGCAGGCGCTTGAGCCGGCCGTTCTCGCGCTCGAGTTCGCGCAGCCGCCTGGCGTCGGCGACATCCATGCCCGCGTAGCGACGCCGCCAGCGGTAGTAGGTCTTCTCGGAGACCTCGATCTGCTTCACCGCCTCGGCGGTCGTGCGCCCCTCCCCGAGCAGGCGATCCGCCTCCCCGAGCTTGCGCACGATCTGCTCCGGCGTGTGCTTGCGTCCCTTCACCGTGATGTCCCTCCCCTTCTCCCACCCTCGTGGGCCCAGGGACTGTCATCAACGGTGGTCTCGTCTCAGGGGGTCAGGTCAGCGGGCACCGGACCATGCGTGCTTGCACACGAAGCGGCACAGCGTGCCGCCGTCGGTCCGGTCGATGGCGCGAGCGGTCACGTCGCCGGAGCAACGTGCCCTCAAGCCCCTTGTGCGCGGTCGTGCGCGAAGCGGCCGATACACAATGAAGTTTCGGTGACCCATCAGCTAGAGCCGCCCGTACCCGCATCGAGCCGTTCGCCTCCTACCAGGGACGGGTAGACAGTTGCCCTATGCGCTGCACGATGGCCGCGGCTGAACGATCGGCTCGCTCGCAGAACTCACGAACTGCCCGCCGATAGCTACGAATGTCGAGGTGCGTCGCCTCGACCGTGAAGTCGCCGTGCGCGATGTTGTTACGCTTTTCAGTTAGCTCGTCGATCTTCAACCGAATCCGCCGTCGATGAGAATCTTTGCGAGTGATGGCTGCGAAAATACTGTCGATTCCCCAGTATCTAAACACACGCTCCAGTGCAGTCGCGTTTGGCGTCGACATCCAGCGAAGCAATCTGTCAGTCTGAATACGCGGACTCCGGTTTCCGTCCTGCCACATCGAGGCCTCGGTCTCTGCGAACTCGCGGAGCTTTATTTCGCGCCGCTCCCATTGAATCGAAGCAAGCTCGTCGACGGGGACTTTCCCATGAAGAAGCCGTAAGGACTTTGGAATGCGGGTGGAACAAACATTGGCTCCATCGATGCAACTAGCCATCTCCTCGACAACAGCTCGGACATATCGCTCAAGGTGACTGGAGAGTAAGACAACTTCTGCGCGGCCGATTGCCCTTGTAATGGTGGGCCGAGCCAGGCCCCCACCCTCCGCCGGTTTTGGATTAGCACGCTGTAGTGCGTCGATCTCCGATAGACCACGCATCAGATTCTCCAGAGCTGTTGAGCTCACTGGGCAGGTCTGCCAGTAGCTAGAGCCTCGGATAGTTCGGGCGCTACGGAAACGCCAGCGGCCTCAAACGCCCGAACCACTTCGCCGACTCGCTCGAAGACTCTCGCCCGATCACCGGTCGCCCTTCGAATCGCGTTCTGAAACGAATCGGCATTGAATGTCCTTGCGAGGTCTTGTCTGAGCTGTTGAGCGCGGCTACGCGCTTGAGCAGTATCGCAATAGGAAAAGACAACCATCTGAGCATCGAAAAGAGCGCGATTTAGATTTTTCTCGGACCGATTTCGTGATCTGTCACGCGGAAGGCTGCATCGCTTAGGATTTCGCGTACTAGAGCAGTTGTCTGCAGGAACAATTCTCGCCGTGCAGCAATCCAAGATGCGGACTGGTCTTGATTTGTATCCATGTAGTCATTCAAGAAACGAAGAAGCGGTGTGCGATAGTTTGCAATATCAGCACGCAGAGCCAAGAAGCGCAGTATCAGTTCACGATCGACCATACGGCGACGTGGCTGCGATGTACCGATACAAACTCGGAAATCAGCAGTCGACTCGAGATCTTGCAGCAGGTCATTCAGGCGTCCACGGTATAGCGCATTGCGTATTTCTTGTGCATTCAATGACAACCCGCCGGTATTCAATCTCTCGAAGACCTCGAATTTCATTGTCGGTGATGAATCAGGGCCGATAATGATGGCTCGGATCACGCGAGTCCGAAGAAATCGTTGCTCGCGGGAAGGCAACTGGTGGAACCTTAATCCTCTAAATTCTTGCGAGATATGCAATCCACTCAGTGGAAACTGATTATCCAAATAGCGAACGAGTGACTTTATGCGCTGATGCCCATCTATGATTTCGTATTGTGAATCTTCAGTTTCAGCGAAGAACAACACCGGTATCGGTATATTCAGTAGGAGTGATTCAATCAATCTGCTGGCTTTTGGATCTCCCCAGACATATTCGCGTTGAAAATCCGGGACCACAAGTGTGTCGTCGTTCCACTGCTCCTGAAGTGTGGTCACTGACAGGTCATACGCCTGTGTATGTATGATTCTCTCTTCCGGAGGAAAATCCGACAGTTCATCATTGTCGCGCTCACCCAAGTCTTGATCATTGACTAGCATGTCTACTCCCAGTGCTCGATGCGCGAGCGAAGATTCTAACGCCTTGCCGCTGGTTTGCGAATCGCGTCGCTGCGCGATGTCGGCGCTGGATGTCGCTCCCATAGAGGTTGTTGATAGGTACGGGGCTCCGTCTACTGCCGTGTGAGTCAAAGCACGAGCAGTAGCGAGGAACGCCTTGTGGCACATCGTGACGCGAAACTGACACCGGTCACCCGGCTGGAGCTGGTCCACGAAGTCGAAGCCGGGTGGCCTCAGGCCGAGGTCGCCCGGCGCTGCCGCGTCGTCTGGGCGCTCGGCCCTCGCACGCTCGACCATCTACGGGGCCCTGCGACGCTTCGGCCTCAATCGCCCCGACCGGCTCCACCCGCGTCAGCCGCGAGGTCGTGCGCTACGTGCGCCCCGCTCCCGGCGACCTACTCCATCTCGACGTGAGGAAGCTGCGACGCAAGTAACGGTCGAGTTCGCGCCGAAGCCCGCTGACCGTCGGCGAATTGAGCCGATCCCTCGCAGCGCATCGTTTCGTTGGTGCCTCCGCTGTACGAACACCCCTCTTTCACACGACCTCTCGCAGCTCGGGGAGGGCGCGGACGGTGGCCACAGTCTCGATGCTGACGGTCACGACACGCTTCACGAGGTCCAGGATGTAGCGGGGGTTGCCCTGCTCGAGGCCCCAATCGTTGGGGTCGTTGACTATGCCGGTCGGCCTGTCGGTGGTGATTCGGTAGCGGTCGACGAGCCAGTCGAGGGCAGAACGGGGGCCGACGACGTACTTGTGGGCCTCGGGCGGAATCCCCGCGAGGGTGATCCAGTCATTGTAATGGAGAGCGGAGTGCTCCGTATCCGCCCAGCGCATCGTCGTGACGCGGTAGCGGGCTTCCTCGTCCCCGGGCATAACGAGGGCCCGTGGGTGCTCCTGCAGCTCGTAGGGCTCGACGGTATCGTAGCCGATGTGGAGGTCGAGCAGCTGCTGGCCGGCCTCGGCGAAGGCGTCGAAGGTCTGGCGGTCGGCCGGATCGGGGATGCGTGGGAGCAGGCGTGCGAGGTCGGCAGCGTAGCGCTCGCGGTACTCAGGCGCGTGCAGCACCGCGTAGACGTAGGCGAAGACTGCGTCCCCGGTCACATCCGACCCGAGGTGGGCACGATAGGCCTCGAGCGCCTCGCTGGTAATGTTGTCGCGGCGCCCGTCCGGCACCGACCAGAGTTCCCCCTGCGGGGTGTCCTCGTTGCCATACGTGTAGCGGGGAAGCATGTGACAGAGCTTGCCCGCCGCTCCCGCCGCGGTCTTGTCGGTCGCGATCGCATCGACAGCGAGCACCCCGGGGCCTCGGCCGGAGACGGGCAGCCCCTGCTCCAAGACGATCGCCGGTGTGCGGGCGGCTGGCGTGGGGTAGAGGGACGGCAGTTGGTAGCGGGCATGGATCAGCACCGCGTCCATATAGAGGTGCTGACGGAAGAACGGGCGGTAGACCGTGGTGCGAAAATCCGCCGGCAGGACCTCCACGTGCTGCCCCTGCCGCGCCTTACGCAGTGAGGGGCTATCCCACTTGAAGCGCCGCTGGTCCTCCATAATGGCCGACACCCCCTCAGCAAGCGCCGCGGCCTGCTCGTTGAAGGCTGCCGCCTGGCGTTTGACTAGGTCGGTGAGTCGGGGTCGCGACGAGTTGATCGTCCAGCGGTCGCGAGCGGTCGTGACACCGAGCGATGTCCTCTCGAAGAGTGCCGCCGGCCCCGCTCGGGCTCGGGGCTCACTCGGGACGCTGGCGACCGGGCGGTGGGCGATGAAGCGCTCGCTGCGCTGGTTGATCCAGTCGCCGTGCGCGTTCGGTGCGATGGCTGTCCAGTCGGATTCTGTGACGCCGGCGGCACCGATAAGCAACAGCTTCTCGTCGCGAGCGAGGTAATCGGAAACGGCGTGGTAGTGGATGGTGGCGTCCCTAGTGACGGCGCCCGGCCGCCTCACGAGCAGGAGCACGGCGACGCCAGCGCGGCTGCCTTGGCCGAACACCTTGCCGCCTTCGCGTCGCGAGACCTCGCCCGCTGTTCGCTGATTCCCGCGTAGGTCGTAGACGTAGACCGCGTGGAACTCGCTCGCGACCGTCTTCCGGAAGCCGTCGAAGCTCGAACCGTCGAGGAACCCGCTGTTCGTGACGAGGGCGACGATTCCGCCGTCGCCCTCCCGCACGCGGTCCGAGGCCCAGCGGATGGCGCGCACGTATGCGTCGTAGAGCGTGTTCTTGTTTCCCGTGGTCGCCGACTCCGCGACGTAGGTGCCGGCGATCCGCCCATCGAGGGTCGGGTAGGCCTGCCCGCTTCTCTGGCCGCGGGCCCACGGTGGGTTGCCGATGATCACACGCAGGTCCAGCTCGCGCTGCTCACGGGCGCGTGCCGCGTTGTGCGCGAAGACGTCCCGGTCGAGCGGCTCGCTCTCGGCGAGCCTGAAGGTGTCCGTGAACACGAGCTGCCCGAACGGTCGCTCCTCGCCCGCGCGTTCGCGGTAGGCCGCCTCGATGTTGGCAGCCGCGATGTAGTAGGCAAGGAGCTGGATCTCGTTCGCGTGCAGCTCGCCGCCCACGTACTTGCGGCGCAGGGCGTCGGGTTCGAGCTGCGCGATCAGGCGCGCGATGAACGTCCCCGTGCCCGTGAAGGGGTCGAGGATATGCACGCCAGGATCGCCGAGTGACGCCCCCTCGAACTCGCCAGCCAGCAGCTCGCCGGTGGCGCGGATCATGAAGTCGACGATCTCGGTCGGCGTGTAGACAATGCCGGCATCCCGTGCCGTATCGGGCGCCACCCGCTTAAAGAAGCTGCCGTACAGCTCAAGCATCACGGCCTGGCGCCCCTGGGCGTTGTCGATGCCCGCGGCTCGTGCCCGGACACTCTCATAGAACGGTTCGAGCGCGGCGGTCTCGGCCGCGAGCCCGTGCGGCTCCAGCTCCGCGATCATGGCCTCCATGGCCTGTGAGACAGGGTTGAGTACGCTGAAGCCCTGCGCGCCGGGAAAGAGGGCGTCGAACACTGGCCTCGACACAAGGTGCTGCGCGAGCATCTGCGCCGCGGAGGTCTCGGTGATCGACTCGTTGAGGTTCTGGCGCAGCGCCGCCAGAAAGGAGTAGAAGCGCTCGCGCACGGCTGCTGCAGACGGCTCGGCGAGCAGGGCGAGGATGCGTGTCTCGTGCGCCCGGGCGATGGTGCCGACGTCGCGGGTCCAGTCCCGCCAGTAGCCGCGGTCGCCGCAACGCTCGGCGATGCGGGCGTAGATCGCATCCTCGAGGCGCTCACTCCAATCGAGGGCGAGCACCGTCTGCTCCACTGTGTCGGGGTCTGGTCCCCCACCGAGGTCACCCTCGTCGTCGAGGACGGTGACCGTGACCGGCCCCTCACGACCCCGGTTGAGGTCGAGCTGGTTGATGTAGGCGTCGAGTCGGTCATCGTGAGAGCGGAGCGCCTGGAGGACCTGCCAGACGTGCGCGTACGCGGCGTCGTTGTCGAGGGCCGATGACGGATCGGTGTCCTCGGAGACGACGATCGGCAGGATGATGTAGCCGAGTCGCTTACCCTCAGCCTTCCGCATCACGCGCCCGACGGCCTGCACGACGTCGATCTGCGACTTGCGCGGCTCGAGGAACATGATGGCGTCGAGGGCGGGTACGTCGATGCCCTCGGTGAGACAGCGCGCGTTGGAAAGGATGTGGCAGCCGACGCCATTCACCTCGTCGAGCCAGCCGAGCTTGCGGCGGCGCTCGGCCGCCCCGCTCTTGCCGTCGACGTGCTCGGCGGCGAACGCAAGGCCCCCCGGATGGTGGTCGCGCAGCTCGTCGACCAGTCCGACGAAGGCCTCGGAGGCCTTGATCGAGTTGGAGAAGGCGACGGCCCGCGTCATCGGCTCGGGGTCGTCCTCGAACTGCTCCCGGAAGCGCGCGTGATCGGGTCCCGACTTGGCCAGTGCGTGAAGGCAGCCGACGGTGTGTGCCACGTCGTTCAGCGTGCGCTCGCCGCGGCCTCCGGCGAGGAGGCGGGCGATGCGCTGCTCGGTCACGGCGAGAATGGAGACCTTGTAGTCGCTCAGCAGCTTGCGCTTCACGGCCTCGGCGAAGCCCAAGCGGTGGAACTCCGGGCCGTACAGGTCTTCGTTGTCCATCGACGCGAGGAAGGCGGAGCGGGCGTCCGCCCGGTGCTTGACCGCATCCGCGTAGAGGCGCGGCGTAGCGGTCATGTAGAGGCGCTTGCGGGTGTGGATCGCCTCGCCATGGATCAACTGGAAGGGGGACGGCTCGTCGCCGGCACGCGTGACGCCGGCCGTGCGGTGCGCCTCGTCGCAGATCGCCAGGTCAAAGGCCGGGAGTCCCACCCGCTGCGCATCGCGAATCACCGCCATCGACTGGTAGGTGACGAACACGACGGTCAGGCGGTCGGGTGCGTCGCGGGTCGCGTAGCGGGAGAGCCGATCGGCGTCGGTGGTGGGCGGCAGCGGCAACTCAGTGGGGCGCAGGTAGTCCGCGTCACGTGCGGCGCCGGCCACCGTCTCGTCCGAGCACACGGCGAAGGCGCGCAGCGGCAGCTCACGGTCGCGCGTCCAGTCGCGGATCGCCTGCTGCATGAGCCCGAGCGAGGGGACGGCGTACAGCACACGGCCGCCGCGGCCGGCGAGTCTCTCGGCCATGCGCAGCGCGGTGAGCGTCTTGCCGGTGCCGCAGGCCATGATCAGCTGGCCGCGGTCGTGCTCGCCGAAGCCGGCGAACACATCGGCCAGCGCCTGACGCTGGTGGTCGCGAAGCCGCTTGTGGGGTACGGCCTGCAGCGGCTCGTCCTCGTCGTCGAGGTAACGCTGCCAGTCAATGGAGAGGTCCTCGAGGGCCGCCCGGTCGACTTGCTGCACCGGCGGGTCGAGGCCCTTAAGCGCCTTCTGAGCGTTGTCGCTCCACGAGGTCGCGGTGGTGACGATCATCCGCTCCTGGAAGGCCTGCCCCTTGTGAGGGCGCTGCGACTCGGCGAGGAAGGAGTTCACGTCGTCCTTGGTGATGCGGTTCATCGCCTTGCACTGGACCGCGGCGAAGCCGCCGTCGGCTCGGCGCGCCACGATGTCGATCCCGAGGTCGGGGCCATCGCTATAGGGCCAGTCGTTCCACAGCCAGACCTCGTCGAAGCGGTCGAGGAAGCCATGGTCAGTGCGCAGCAGCGCGGCGGTGAGGCGCTCGAAGGCCTTACCGCGGGCCTGCGGATCGGGGTAGTCCTCGGCGAGGCGCCGGTTGACGTCCTCGAAGCTGGCAGGCAGTAGAGAGCCTCCCTTTCAGTAGAGGGAACACGTAGCCGATCTCCGCGAGTTGCCCATCACCCTTCCGCGAGCCGGCAAGGACGCCCAGAGGCGGCGTGTCCGGTGGCTCGCGGCGCGAATGGAGGGTCTTCCTCCGGTCGGATTGCTCGTGGGCGAGCGCGAACATGATAGCGTGGTGCGGAATGTCGCGGGCGCGGTGCTCGGCGCGCCGCCGAGTTATCGAAGGTAGGCCTGCGCCTTAAGGCCGGGGGCGTGTCCGAGGCCTTACGGGCCATCCGGTTGTTCGTTCGGACTTCACGGAGGCACGTCTATCGCGCCACCGTCCGTTCCTACGTCGAGCGACTCGAGGCCAGTCGCGGGCCCGCTTGCCGGTCTGGAAGAGTAGATCGAGGAACAAAGGGTCGAGGGTCCGGGTGCTTGCGCGCGTAGCTACACGATGGTCTTCGTAACCTTCGCCACACCCGCTACCAAGTCGTTCACTTGATCTCGTGATGGCTCGGAGGCGTCATCATGGGCGCACAGATTACGCAAGTCTCCCAAGTGCTGGTTGAATCGCCACTGAGCCGTATCGATAACGCCCGTGTCCTTGAGTCGGTCGTTTAAGTCTGAGAGTTGAGGTCGTCGCTTACGAACTGTAACGTTGCGGCGAGTGCATACTTCCTTGAGGTGTCGCTCTAGGACGACACCAGCAACTATTCCCGCTGCTCTAAGGAACCCATTTTTTACGAGCTCTTTGGCCGTTTCGAGTTCCGAATCGAACACGTCTGCCTGAGTCAACTGCCGAATATCGAATAGAGAACTTTCGAAGCGAGACTTGATTGATCCAACAATATTCACCTGTTGCTGAACACTTCTGCGCGCGGCCGTTGGCCCTAAGCTTCGGGAGATCCTGAGACCATTTAAGGCATCCTCGATCGTGTAATTGAAATAAGAAATGTCCTTGCGTGCCGTTCTGGGTCGTTCATAATAGCGAACAAAGTCATCGAGACGTTCTGGTAGTAGTTGTTTCACCAACGTCTTCGCCTCTGAGTACCACGGCTGATATGCGTCCGAAAAATAAGGCAGTGCATCTAGGAATTCCTGAGCCTCGTCGCCCAGTTGCTCCTGTGCGAGTTCAGTGAACGACGCCCTATCGAACTCGTACTGGAGTGCGTGTACCAACTTCTGCCCGGTGCGCAGCAGTTCATCCAAGTCCTGTTGGTAGCGCTCGAGGACCAAGACTGACACTTAGTGGTGCTTCCTCCGCCAAAGACCACAAAGAGAGAACGAGAAACTCTAGGCGTCTATGGCATGGAGGGGCAAGTGGTTCCTGTCGCGGCCTCGGGCATATGCACTATGTAGGATCCCCAACCTAGACCGAAGATGCGCAACTCTGTGTCGGAGGCTCGGTCCTCCGAGGAGGTTACGTCTGCGCAGGAAGTGATCATGTGGTAGGAATCGAGTTGATGAGCGTCCCCTGTACGGACACCGTAAGGGCGTCACGGGCTGGCTCGGCGAACGTGACCGCCGGTAATGCGCCACTCCCCCACACTCATGAGCTGATGGATGAGGCCGCCTCCCGCGCTCACGGTGCTCTCCCTCTCCGCGCAGGATCGCCCCCCACCTCGTCACGGCCGGTCGGTCCCCCTGCGCGACGAGCGCCGCGTAGCGGATCGCCTGCAGATCCATGAAGGCGCCCTCGTCACGCTTCAGTTCGGCTACGACGATCCGGCCCGTCGCGGTCGAGAGCGAGCAGGTCGATGCTGCGGTTGCTCTCATCCCAGTCGCTGTATTCCTCGGAGAGCACAAACAGGTCTGGCTCGATCGCGCCGGGAGAGTCACGCAACCATCGCTGCAGGTCGTTGCGCTCCAGTTTCCCCTCACCAGAGAGCCACGTCTCCGGAATCTCGGTCAACGATCCGCCGGTTTCATCGACGTGATAGAGGGCCATTACGCGCTCAACTTTCTTCGATGTAGATGCGATGGTGGCGCGGCATCGAATTGCTGCGTTGCCTCTGTGCAGTCGGCGTGGCTCTGCAATGATAGGGCAGCGGCATCGATAATGGCCTGTGGTCGGCCGAGTCCAAGGCTCTGGCAGAAGCGGTCTCGATCACCCGTGTGGACATGAGGTGTTCGCCTCACACGGCGCCTCTGGATCCCGGGCGCGGCCAGAGCGCGATGACCCGGTCGCCGAGGATCTGAGAGCGTTCCTGGATGGCGTTCTCGTTCCACGTTCCGATGTCGGCCTGGGCTAGTTCTCGGTTCAATTGCAGAAGACTGTGCTTAGACAGCTCAGCCCTCTTAATCTCCCATCCCGCGTTTGAGAGCGCCGGATTCAGGCGTCCGGTGACTAGTGTCAGGTTACCCATGGTGTGCACGAGGTGGTCGCGGCGTGCGATCGCCTCCTCTTGGTCGAGTGAAGTCTCGAGTGGCCAGTTGGCGTGCCAACCCTGCGGCATCACGTGCTCGATTGTGAGCGAGCCCCGCGGGACATTCTGGTACTCGGTCTTAGGCGAGCGCAGCGAGTCCTCGATGGCCTCGAGGACGAAGCGAAGTCGACCCCGAGTGAGCAGCCGATACAAGGGGAGCTCCGCGATCGCCACGCGCACACGGGCGTCGGGCGGGCATAGGAGTGCCTCAGCGCTCTGTTGCGCAAGAAAGTCGCGAATCACGTCAGGAATCTCGCCGCCACGGGCCGAGGCGAGCCGGCTCAGGAGGTCGAGAAAGAGGCGATTGTAGGCCTGAGTCGTCATCCGGCACAGCATCCGCCGGACGAGATAGCTCTCGAGGATCCGGAGCGATCGACCGAGGACTTCGTCACCGACATCGCTGCGCCCGAGGAGCAGGAGGAGCACCGGCGTGAGGACCCGGATGTCCATGATGCGCCAGCGATACAGGAACTCTGAGAGCACCTGATCGTCGGCGGCTCGCTGGAGCCGGCTGTAAACATCAGACGTGCCCCGGATGTCGGCGACCACCTCGGAGACGGACGTCGCCCGCTCAAGATACCGGCGAAATGACGGGAACACGTCGGACGCCAAGACGTCGCTCTGTGTTCTCGTCACGAGCCAATAGTTGAGGTATGTGTCGATTCGGGGCCTGACGATCCGTCCCTGTCGCACCTCCTCGCGCCACCACGGGTCATCGAATTCGGACCACTGCTCGGCGCTCAGCCGCTCGGGGTCGATGCCCTGGCTCTCCGCCGTGTGGAGCACGAAGTTCTTGATGAGGTCGGACGCAAGGAGCGGAGTTCCCCGGGCGTTCAGCGTCTCGAAGATCACGTTGGGATCATCGTCGGCGTCGATGTCGATCACGACCATCTCGAGCAGGCCCACCAGCGCGGCCTCGAGCGCATGCGCTCGTCGGCTAGCGTTCTCGCCTCCCGTCAGCCACTGCTCCACCTGTAGCGAAAAAAACTCGTGTGCCTGGACGATGGCAGAGTCCTCGAAGCCCTCGGTAGGCGCGCCGTTCTCCATCGCGCGACGGAATGCACCCTGATCGGTCCTCGACGGCCAGACCTTGAACAGCAGCGAGGTGTCCCCGCCGGTCAGGTCTTCGTGGTTTAGCACGTATCGCGCGAGCCGCCGTCCCTCGGGATGCTCGAGCGCCTCCAGCACCTCCTGCGCCGCGTCCAACAGCAACTGGAGCGTCGTCAGCCGCTGCTGACCGTCGATGACGTGGCGCGTCTCTATCTCCGACGCCGCGGTGGCGCGCTGCTGCACGACCACTGCCCCCAGGAAGTGCGAGCCAGTATTCTGCTCGGCGAGCGCCGCCCTCTCCTCACCGACGTGGGCCAGTTCGCTGAGGTAGCGCTCCGCCACACTCCGGACATCCTCCCAGAGAGGCTCCCACTGATCGTCTTGATTCCATACGTAGGGACGCTGGAAAGTGGGGATGACGTAGCGAACGTCCTTTTGGAAGAGGTTCCTGAGGTTCAGTATGTCGGCCTTGATGTCATCCTCCTACATGCAAGTCGCGCTCGCGGCACCGTGGGCACCACCACGCGCGGGACCCCGTGGGACTCGAAGTATCGCTAGCGAAGCGTGACCACACCACTGCGCCGACCCTCACACCCTCAGGGGACTGTTCGCGATCACTGGGGCTCACGCGGCTATCCCGTGCGCCCTGACAGACAGGATGGGGACAGCTCCCCAGGCGGGGCCAGCGGGAACGCCCCTAGACGAGCAGCCAGCGGAGATAGACGTTTCCATGCTTGCCGCGCCCAGACGGCGATCTCGGAGGAGTGCCGGGCTCACCCAATCAGCCAAGCTTGCTCGCGCATGTCGGTCCCTCGCGTAGGACCCCGACGCGATGTAGCGACGACGTCGACGGTCGCGTGGACCACATCGGATTGGCATACTGACTGCCCTATGCGCAGGCGCCGCACACATCTGCGACGAGCCTGGGGACTCCGGCCGTGAGCCGGCTCTCCCTGAACGAGCTGATCGCCCCGCTGCGCCGCGAGATGCAGAGGGTCGGCGCCAGCCACTGGCGGCGACGCATGTGGCTGGTGATCATCCTGGTCGCCGTCCTCGTCGCGCGGCGCGCCGTCATGTGATCGGTCGCGCTGGCCGGTGCGGTCCGGGGTGGTGCGGCCCACACCGTGCCGCCGGCTCGGATCGCTCAGCCCGCGAGCGCCCTGCCTGCCGATCGACGGACCCTCGCTTGTGTCGCTATCAATCAGCGACCGGCGTGACGGGGAGGTCGCGGGTGATCGGCGGCAGGCCAGCCGGTGGAGGCGACGTGGGCCGCCGGTATCCAGGGGCCCGCCGCGCATGACCCTCAGTCTGCTGAACTGGGGGTCGACGGCCCGGAGACGCTAGCCGGCGCGCCGCCCGGCGCGGTACTCGTCGACCAGTCGCTCGACATCCCCCGGACCGATGCCGAGCTCCCGCGCCCGCCGCTCGCCGTACTCGAGCAAGCGGCGCCACTGTGCGGCGTCGATGTAGCGGCGCAGGGCCTCGCGCACCAGCTCGCTGCGAGACCGCCCCTCGCGTCCGGCCAGCCGGTCCAGCCGTGCAGCCAGCTCCGGCGGGAGCGAGAACGTGACGGTGGTGGTGGTTCTGCCCATGAGCGTTGCGCCCCCGGCGTTCTGACCGAGGATGAAGCGGCCGGAGGCGACGATGCACCCGGCGCTCTGGGGGCTCGACGTCCCGGCCGGCCGGTGGACCCGTGGAGCTCGGGCCACCCTCGTCGCCCCGCGGGCTGCGCCGTAGGGTAGACGGATGGCGAACAACCCGGACCACGCCCCCGGCGCCTACGGCGAACGCATCGCCGCCGACTACGACGAGCTGCACGCGCACCTGGACCCCGGCGACGCCGTCGAGGCGCTCGCGCGGCTGGCCGGCGGCGGGCGCGTGCTGGAGCTCGGCATCGGCACCGGGCGGATCGCGCTCCCCCTCGCGGCGCGCGGGGTCGAGGTGCACGGCATCGACGCCTCCGGGGCGATGGTCGCGGAGCTGCGCGCGAAGCCGGGCGGCGACGCGATCCCGGTCACCCTGGGCGACTTCGCCGACGCCCGGGTCGACGGCGAGTTCGACCTGGTCTTCGTGGCCTTCAACACCTTCTTCGCGCTGCTCACCCAGGAGGAGCAGCTGCGCTGCGTCCGGAACGTGGCGGCGCGCCTGAGCCCCCGCGGGGTGTTCATCGTCGAGGCGTTCGTTCCGGACATGTGCCGCTACGACGAGGCGGGACACACGCTGCGCACGCACCGTGTCGACGGCGAGCGCGTGATCGTCGATGCGTCGACGCTGGACCGCGCGCAGCAGCGGATCACGACGCGCCTCGTCGCGCTGGATGGCCGGGCCGTCACGCAGTACCCGATCGAGATCCGCTACGTCTGGCCCTCGGAGCTGGATCTGATGGCGCGGCTCGCCGGCCTGCGGCTCCGGGAGCGCTGGAGCGACTGGCGGGGCGGGTCGTTCGACGCGAGCAGCCCCTCGCACGTCTCCGTCTACGAGCGGACGTAGCCCGCGCCCACTGAGCCCGCGGCCGGCGACGACCTCCGCGCCGTGGTGGGTGTGGCCGGTCGGGGCGCCTCGCCGCGCTAGGTCGCCAGCACCGGCCGGCGAGAGCTGCGGGTGCGCCGACGCGGCCACGCTCTCGCTGCTGGTCGCTCATCGGGGCGTGTCCTGCCGCCGTAGACAGTATATCGGTCTCCGATATACTGTATCCCGGTACATCGCATCCACCATCCTCCGTGAAGGGCGTGGAGGCGCGGACAGTAGTGCCCCACGCGCGGAGGCTGGCCCTCAGGGAGGCCAATGCCCATGTCGAGCCGAGTGCCGTCGGAGTTGCTTCCTCTACCGGTATCGCAACTGCACATCCTGTTGGCCCTGATCACGGGGGATAAGCATGGCTACGCGATCATGAAGGAGATCGAGGCACTCTCTGACGGTGCGGTGAGAATGGGCCCGGGAACCCTGTACGGGGCCGTCAAGCAAATGCTGAAGTCCGGGTTGATCGAAGAGAGTTCCGATCGACCAGACCCCGATCTCGATGATGAACGTCGCCGCTACTACCGCCTCACCGACCTGGGTCGACACGCTCTCGACGCCGAGGTGGCTCGAATGGAACAGCTCGCCCGTACCGCCAGGACGAGACAGCTGGATGTCGTGCAGGGGCAGGGCATCTGAGGTGTTCGCCGACAGGGTGTACCGGGTCCTGCTCGCAGCGTACCCGAGGGAATTCCGGCGGGAGTACGAGGATCTGATGATCCAGTTCTGCCGGGACAGAATGCGTTACGACGGAGGAGGCATACGGGGACTGCTCGTTTGGACCCAGCTGGTGGCCGATCTGGCGACCTCTGCTCTCAGGGAACACGAAAGAGGATCCGGCATGACCAAGGGCAGACCTGTCATCGAGACGGAGTCACTCACGAAGATCTACGGGAATATCGTCGCCGTGGACGGCCTCTCGATGTCCGTTCCCCGCGGCCACGCGTTCGGGCTGCTCGGTCCGAACGGCTCCGGCAAGACAACCACGATGGGGATGCTGCTCGGCCTCGTACGGCCCACATCTGGAACCTTCAGTCTCTTCGGTTCCTCCGATGGACTCGAAGAGTCCCTGCGCCGCATCGGCGCCATCATCGAGTACCCATCCTTTTACCCCTATCTCACGGGTCGGGAGAACCTCCGGTACTTCCAGGGCATTTTTGAGCGGGGAGCTCCTCAGGACATCGATGGTCTGCTCGAGAAGGTGGGTCTGGCAGACCGCGGAGACGACCGCTTCAGCACGTACTCCCTCGGCATGAAGCAGCGCCTGGGCCTGGCCTTCGCTCTTCTCGGCGATCCCGAAGTGCTCTTTCTCGACGAGCCGACGAACGGAATGGACCCCGCCGGCATGGCGGATGTTCGCTACCTCGTCCGCGAACTCTGCGCTGATGGAAGGACGGTCCTGCTGGCAAGCCACATCCTCAACGAGGTCGAGCAGATGTGCGACAGCGTTCTCATCATGTCCAACGGAACGCTCGTGACCCAGGGCTCCGTCTCGGACATCCTCCGAGCGGGAGACCACCTCCGGATCAGTACCACCGACGACCGCAAGGCCGTCGAGATCCTCTCAGCAACGGCCTGGGTGGAGGACGTGGAGATTGAGGACGGCGAGGTGGTGGTCTCCGCTCCACGTGGCAGTGCCGCAGAGATTTCCACAGCGCTCGGCCGCTCGGGCGTCTACGTGATCGGAACGAACTCCGGTCGTGGCGCGCTCGAACGGTACTTCCTCGAAGTCACGGGCGACGAAGAAGGCGGCGCGTGAGATGGCCCGGGCTGACGTGCTCCGGCTGGCGAGATGGGAATGGTTCAAGATCCGGCGACTCCGGATGCCCTGGGTACTCCTCGGTCTAGCTGTCCTGATCTCGCAACTTGGCATCTGGGTCAACTATCTGGCCTACCACAATGACACGGTGAAGGAGGTCGTCGGCGGGGGCACCGCCTCCTACAGCGTGTCATGGGATCAGAGCGGCGAGAGCGCACTCACAATGACGTGTGCGGATGTGGTGAATGATCGCATCCCATCAGGGCTCGATCAGCTCCCCCGGGAGCAACAGCGGGAGTTCCTGGAGGGGGTCGCCGCATGGCGTGCCGACGGAAGCTGTGACAACCTGCAATCGCTCGCGGAGTACCGCAAGGGCTTCACCGTCCCGGACAGCATCACCGCCAGCATCTCCGATTTCTCCTCGCTGGGGCCGGTGGCCCTAGGGCCCCTGCTCGTCATGGTTCTCGCAGCCTCTCTCGTGGGCACCGAGTACGCCTGGGGCACCCTGCGAACGGTTCTGAGCGGAGGTACCGGCCGCCGGACGCTTCTCGCTGCGAAGCTCCTCCTGCTCGTACTGCTGTGCGCTCACGCGCTGGTCGCCATCTCACTGATATCGGCTGCGTCCAGCCTGGCGGCCACCGTGATTCCCCCGGACGAGGCACGTGGACTCGTCGACCCGGGCAGATGGTCTGACGTTGTCATCATCTTCTTCAGGACCGCCTACGGGCTCCTGCCGCTCATAGCGCTGAGCATCCTCGCGACCGTGCTCACCTGCTCCCGTGGCCTGGGCATAGCTCTCTCAGTTGGGTACGTGATCGCTGAGTCCATCGCGTCGCCGCTTCTCCAGCTCAACGACACGCTTGCCGGCGTCGCGGATCACCTGCTCGTGGAGAGCTTCCGCTCGTGGACAGCCGTGCCGGTCACGGGGCCTTTCGCGGACACGCTTCAGGGATTCCTGGCCATCCTCGCGTACACAGTCGTCCTCGTCGCAGCGGCCTCCTGGGTATTCCAGAGGAGGGACATCGGTGGGGCGCTGGGCGACTGAGCCCACTCCCGGCCCCTCACAGGGGCGACGCGCTCTGAGAACGCGAGCACGACGCCGAGAGCGGGCACGGCCCGCCTCGCACGTGGCGCGTCGTCACGCCCGGAAGGAGGGGGTGCGGCTCCAGGGACCACGGCGGATTCGTCGGGAGCGCGAGCTCCCGACGGAGGGAGTCCTCCCGCCCCCGGCCCTCCACCGGGGAGCTCCGGTTTCAGAGCCCGGGGTCGGGCCAGGCGACGGCCGACGATGCCCTGCGCGGGGCGTCTTGACCCCACCATGCCTGTGGTAGCATTCCCGCATGCTCCGGCTCGCCTTCCGCGTGTGTCCGAGCGACCCGGGTGGCGGTGCACCATGATGCAGCATGCCTACGACCGCGGGCTCGCGATGGGGCAACGCATCGGGCGCCGCGCCCGTGCCCGCCGCGTCGCCATCCCGGCGTTCGTCCTGGGGGTCGTGGTGGGAGCGGCGGGCGTGCTCCTCGCGGCGGGGCTGTAACGCGCTCGCGGACGGACCCCTAGAGCACCCGGTTGCCGCAAGACGGCCTCTTCGCAGGACCCCCTCGACGTCGAGACGACCCGCCGCCATCTGGGCTCGCCCGCGCGGTGAGTGAGCACTGCGTCGACGTCCTGCCGGCGCAGGGTCCGCTGGTCGCTACTGCTCCTGCCCGCGGCGGAAGTCCCCGGCACGTCGCGCGAGCAGCTCTGAGTGATGCGCGAGCAGCGAGGGCTCGCCCACCGTCTCGAAGCGGTCGGTTGCCTCGTCCCAGCGGTGCAGCAGGCTCGCGCCGACGTGCCCGTCGCTGACGCCGGTCACCTCGTGCAGCTCGGCGACGACGCGGCGGGTCGGCGCGCGCCAGTCGGGGCCCAGGGTGCGGATGTGCACCGCGTAGTCGATCAGCGACGCGTCCGCGGCCGGAACCTCGTTCTGCTCGAGGATGATCGAGAACGCCTCCTCGAACCCGCCGGCGTGGAGCGTCACCGCGAGCGATAAGCCGCCTCCGCGCAGCGCCTCGAAGACGCGCCGCACGGGTCCGCCCCAGAGGTAGTGGGGCATGGGCGCCTGCGCGATCTCGTGCATCACCAGGTAGCCGCCGTCCGGCGGGTCCGGGATGCCGAGGCCCGTTCCGCTCCCGGCCGAGAGCTCGTGGATCGGCGTGCCCTCCGGGGCATGGCCGAGCGCCGCGAGCATCACCGTCGTCTTGCCCGCGAGGCGCGGGACCGCGAAGACGAGCAGAGAGCGCCGCTCGCTCGCGGCCACGGCCAGAGTCGCCGCCATCTCCGGTGACAGCGTGCGGTTCGCAACCAGAGCCTCGAGCCCCGGCTCCGCCATCTGCTCCGCTCCCGACTCCGGCAAGGCCCTACCGTACCGCGGGTTCTCCCGCGGTGGACGTCCGCTCCGCGGATCCCGCCCGGCGCCCGGGCAGGGGCGTCGCCCGCGGCGGGGCCCGTACCCGCCCTCCCGCCGCCCCATCCGCTAGATTCCCCCGGGGGGCT
>MKWU01003970.1_pt1 | contig 18320 bp, 19 predicted proteins | sample 809101 | NCBI WGS metagenome assembly MKWU01 (sample SAMN05860141, study PRJNA318959) | sponge metagenome | host: Aplysina aerophoba | place: Slovenia: Piran, Adriatic Sea, Gulf of Piran | collected 2013-05-07
TCTCCGTCGAAGGACAGGCCGCCAGCACGCGCTCCAGCGCATCGGCCTCCTGCCGGTCGATCGTCAGTCCGTACTTGCGGCGCACTGCGACCACGCGAGCGGCGAACCAGCACTTGTTTTCCGGGGGGAGCCAGTCCGCCGCGTCGTGAGCGCGTTTCTGATAGCGGTTCACTCGTGGGCCGGCCAAGGTGAGATTGAGCAGGTCCCGCGCGAAGCGCCGCCGGGTCTCGGCCGAGGCGGCGCACAGCCCGCTGTCATGCGCTTCGGATCTCGCCACCATGTGCTCGATGTCGGTCTCGCTGCGAGACGCGAAGCAGCGCCCGGTGTAGGGGCCGTAAACTTTGCCGTTCTCGGCGACGATCATCGGCTCCACCGATTGCGGATAGGAATAGTCGCCGGCACGGTAGGGCGAGCAGCGATGCTCAGCCGCTACGTTCAACCCGCGCCAAGTCTCGGCGGATGCGATGCCGGCGCAGACCAGGGCCGCGCAAACGAAGAGCCTCATCGCGTCCGGACCTCCCACTTCACCGCGCGACGCCTTCGGGGGTGACGCCCTCGGCAAGATGGGCGCTCAGCTCTTTGACCTGCTTGTCGGTCATGACGGCCGCGCCCTCTGCGGTCATGATCGCCTCGATCTCATCCACCGTGGCGTAAGGCGGAATGACGGGTACCGATACGAGCTGGCCGTCCTCTCCGATGCGCTCCTGATAGGTGATCTTCATAGGGAGTACTTCCCTGCTCTGATTCTAGACCGCGACACCCCCGCCGCGGCCTCATCCGGGCCGGATCCGCACGTCGACGCGCCGGAGCGGGCCGATCCGGACATCAATGATGCCGTAATCGACGCTCAGGGGGTTTCCACCGGCAGCGGGACCAGGTTGTCGGGTTCACTGAAGGCGGTGGGTTCCTCCCCCGCAATCTGAGCGTAGCTGAAGGGGCAGCGCTTGGGCAGCACCTCCCTCCACAGACCACCTCGGGCTCGCCGTTTCGACTTGAGAGAGTGATTCGTGGCGAAGTCCAGCTCGGTGCAGACGCGGCGCCGCGCACGGTGCCAGCAGCGGGCCACGGCCGCCTCCCCCAGCTCCCGCAGGCTCGGGTTGTCCTCGATCTGGTTCTCGATGACACGCTGGCTCTGCCACAGCTCGAAGTTCCAACGCGAGCGGGTCGGCTCTTCGACATGCCGGCCGTACTCCAGCAGCAATAGCAGCTCGATGGCCCAGGTGATGTGATCTTCCCAGCGTGCACGTTCTTGGCGGCCCAGGCTGTCGAGCTCCTCGATGACATTGTCAAGATCGAGTTGGGCAAAATCGCGGCGCTGCAGAAGCACGGCCTCGCGGCGGGCCCAGGCGTAGAAATCCCGCTCATAGAGGCTCCGGGACGGGGCCTTGTCTTCGTCGGCCATCCTCTGATTCTAGGCCTCGACGTCACCTGCCACGGTCACGAATCCGGGGGTGCTGTAGGTCCACCCTCGATCTGAAAACGCCTCCAGCGGCCTCCTGGCGCGACTATTTTTCGCCGGCGAGATCGCGACCGGGGGTTGAGGCCTCGCCGGGCGGTTCAACCGCTCTCGAGGCCTGCGAGCTGCTACGGCCTCGACCTGGTTGCCTTCTCCAGCGCCAACGTTGCCCCGGTGGGGGCTCCACACCTGCTCGACGGCGACTCCAGCAAATCGGAGCGGGAAGAAGCGGGAAGAGGGGTCCATCCGGCCGCCGCCGCCACATTCAAACCAGCCCGCTGTCTGATAGGGGTGTCAGGATGTCCGGATCGTCGTTGCGGACGCTGTTGACCCGGGTACTGACAGCGCGCCTCTGGAAGGGGCCGTCATGGGGTTGCCGCGCCAGCTCGAGCAGCGCCGGAAGCGGCGTCCGCGGGTCGAGCCACTCCGTGAACCAGCGGGGGTTGATGATCGCCGGCTGGCGATGGTGGAGGTCTTCGAGACCTGGGGAGGCCTCCGTGGTAATGATGGTGAAGGTCTCCAGTGGCGCGCCGCCTGGATTCCAGCGCTCCCACAGCGCGGCGAACGTCAGCGGAGAGCCGTCCTTCAGAGTCAGGTAATAGGGCTGCTTGCCGCGCCCTCTGTGCTGCCACTCGAACCAGCCATCGACCGGCAGCAGGCAGCGGCGTAAACGGAAGGCGGCACGGAAGGAGGGCTTGTAGTAGACGGACTCGGCGCGGGCGTTGATGAGGCGGGAACCGGTGCTGGCGTCGCGCGCCCAGGAGGGTAGCAAACCCCAGCGCAGCCGGACGATCGTGCGAGCGCCGGGCTGCTCAACCCGGCAGGCAGTGAAGTCCTGCCCGGGCGCTCCGTTGTAGCGAGGGGGTGGATCGGGCGGCAGCGGGGTTGCCCGCACACCGTACAGCTCACCAATCTGACCCATTGACAGCTGCTGGGTGATGCGGCCGCACATTGTCAGGTTTCTCAGTCCCGCGGTCGTTCCCAGCTGGAACTGCTCTGGCGGTGCAGGGTTTGCGGTTCGGCCTGCCGGCCGATTCCATGGGGGTTCTTCTCTGCCCTGCCCGTCATGCCTGGATTGTAAACCCTCGGACTTGGTCGTTCTCCAGCGCCGTCAGGCGCTGTTCCGTGTGGCTTCAACGGCTGCTCTACGCCGCGGAAGTGGCCCTCAAATTGCAGTTCCCCCACCTCAACAGGAGGCTTTTTTCAGGTGCGCTTCGGCAAAGCCGAGAGCGTACTGGTTTGGGTTTGTGTTGAAGGAGAGGACTTTTGCACAGTCGTCGTCGCTCCTACTATTTGTAGGTGTATTACTTGTGTTTTAACTACTTGTATGGGTGACCTGTTTCACCGGAGGATTTGATCAAAAAGTGACCTGTTTCACCGGAAAGTCCTTGTTCACAGGTGACCTGTTTCACCGTGGAAAACTACATGCGTGTGCACACCCCTGTGGATGAAATCCACCCATACCGAGGAGAAGCGAGTGTCGAGCCCCACATTCCCCTGATAGATCAATAGAGGCGACCGGGGAGCTATTTAACGATCTGGAGGGGCGTAGGAGTGATGGCGGGATTGGACGGCAAGAGGACCAGCACGCCTTTGGCCGTCGAGTAGTTCAGATCCGGCCAGGCAGTCTTGATTTTGACGAGTTCGCGCAGCACCTTCCGACGGAAAGCTTGAACGGTGATCTTATCGTTAGCCTTGTTGGGATCTACGCCGAACTGGCGGTACATCTGCCGCCAGGAGAGCCGTAGCGGGCTCTGAAGAGAGAAGGTGCGGTAGGTCAGCCACATGTAGATATCCAGACCCAGCGATGATCGCTTGAGGGCCTTGAGGGCGTTCATGTCCAGCGGCACGGGATGACTGATGATCTCATTGAAAAACTTCTCGCCCAGTTCGATCTTGCTTTTCCACAAAACGGGCTCTTCGGGCCGCTTGGGATCCCACCAGAACTCGCCGCGATCGGCGATGTTGGAGGAAACGAACTGCTCTCCCCGTTCATCCCCGTAAATCAGCGAGATAGTGCAATGAAAAAGTCGGCGCATTTGGTTCCGCAGACGTGTGCGGTCTCCCCGTTTGCTGCCACTGTCATCATGCATGTCCAGCTTGCGCATAAACTCGGCCAGAGAAGAGCCCAGGATCAACTCTCGGTTTTGGGTCTGCACCGCCTCCGTGCATATCCAGGCCAACAGCAGGCGCGGCAGGTTGCCGAAAGGGAGTTTGCCTCCTGCCGTAGCGTTCATGTAGAGCGTATAGGGTCCGTTGACGCGCTTGTACTCTTTCCGGTCGCCGGGGTTGGTGCGAGGCAGGCTGCACAGCGCCATCAGCCGCGCCATGAAGCCCATGTCGGGGTCCGCTTCACCGGCCTTGACCAACTGATTCACCTGGTCGATGCGGGTGAAGTGGTGAAGCGCCTGGGACGAGGTGATCTGCCGCTTCACCAGCTTCATGTCCGCCGCGATCTTACCGGCATTCTCTAGCTTTGCCACAGACCCTCCTGCTTCCGCTTAGGCGGCAACGCTTCCTTGCGAGCCTTTCTGTGGCCGGACCGTGCGTGCAGAAACCAGCGACTCCGCAATCATCCCCCAGCTTTCTCGCACCTCGCCGTTCTGGTCCGTCCAGTAAGATCGCTCCAAGGGGCCGGTCACGGAGATCATCTCACCTTTCTCGTGACGCTCCAGAGATTCAGCTTGAGCTCCAAAGGCAACCAAGTTCAGCCACCACGGAGCGGGCTGGCGATCATCGGTGAACCGGTCTACATCCAAAGCCAGTGAGGCCGTCACCATGAGCTCACCGCTCTTGGTCGTCCGCCGCACCGGGTCCTTTCCCAAACGGCCATAGCCGGCAAGCTGCGTCATTGCTTCCAGCGTCTCTCAGGTCGCCAAGGGCAGCAGCGAACAGAATAGCTAGTCGCATAAGAACAAGACATACATCACGATTCACATGCAGAGCGTTGGATCGCAGATCAAAAGGAAGCAATCGTCGTTGTCGTCGTTCATCTACCCAGCCAGGGCACTAGCTAGCGACGCGGCCGGTGATCGATTCCCGCAACCCTTCCAACAGGCCCTCGAGCTTAGCCTGGCTGTGTTCAAGGCGCCCGACCCGATCGGCCAACTGCTTGATGTCGTCCCGCAATTCCGTCCGCAGATGAGTCAAGTCCTGCCGTAACCAAGAGAACAATCCGACCAGCAGCCCGGCGAGGGCAACCCCCACCGTCACAATGGCGATGATCTCTCCACTCATGCTTCCTCCAGGTTCGAGCTCATTCTCTCACGGAAGACAAAAACCGCCAAGCAGACCTCTTGCTTTTACCTTACCTCTAATCATGCAATCGTAGGCTTCTTGTACTTCTGAAAGAGGTCGTTGAGAGCTTCCCGGAGAAGATCCTGAACGCTGTCGCGATCGTGATCGAGCAACATCTGCTTGAGTTGCTTCGACACTTCAGGATCGAAGTAACCAATAAGGGCCTTCTTCCCTGCTCTGCTCGGTGCGCGCGCGGCCTTGGTCTTACGTGGAGGCGGTTCGGTGAGGGTTGCAACCTGCCCACGGTCGTGGGGCTTGAGAGCCTCAGCAAGTGATGGTTTAGTACTCATGCGTTGACGGTCTCCTTGAGATCATGCCAGCTTGTCATCATGCTGTCATGATTACAAGCAATCGTGAATAGTTCGCGGATCTCGCGGGCGGCCACTCCTTCGGGCTCGAATTCGGTGACGGATTGTCCAGCGGTTAGCGCGTGGACGAAGGCTGCGCGCTGGGTTATGCGTTGGGGCGATACGGGTATTGAGAACTGCGATAGATGAGTTTCGGCGCTGTTCGGTAGCGTCTTGTCCCCCGGACGGATACAAGTAAGTACGAACAGGGCGGGTTTTCTGGCAATCCTAACTAGGTCGATGGTGGTTTCGATCGCCTTGAGGTCAACATAGCTGACGCGGCACGGAACCAGAATCAAGTCAGCGGCCTTGCCGGCCGCGAGGGCTGCTGTTTCGGAATGAGGCGCGGTATCGATGATGGCGACATCGGCCCCATGCTCGTCGGCGGTTCTCAAAACATCTGAGAGGACAACGGCCTGCGCGGAGATCACAACAGGGCTTTCCTTGCCCCTCCGGTCGTACCAGGCTTTCGCGCTGGCCTGCGGATCAAGATCGATGATGACGGCCTGCTTGCCCGTGGCCTCGGCAGCTCCCGCAAGGTTAATGGCGAGTGTTGTCTTCCCCGCGCCTCCTTTCTGGGAAAGGATGGAAATTGTTTTCATGACCACATATTCCTGCTAAAGGATATGATGACACTATTACCTGCAATCATGCAAGGGTGGAATCACGATTCCATCATAGCGAGATTACCAAACTCAGTTGACATATCGTAGAGGCGGGTGGTTCAGGGATTGGCGTGGCAGTCGAAGCGCTGGACCTTCTCAAGCGGCACACCCTGGGAGAGTAGATCGGTGAGGCCTTTTTCTATCAGATTGTGATGTGCTCGACGATATTGCAGGTAATAGTTTTGTTCCTGCGGATGACGGCAACGCGGAACGATTGCAGCGAGAGTTCGGAGGGCAGGGAAGCATCGCGAAGGTGGCGTTTCATCATGCGAGTGATGTCGTGTGTGGCGGGGAGGTGCTGATGGCCTCCAATCACCTGCAAGTTATTCATAAACGAGGGGCGCTTCCTCTTGCCGGACGGGAATCTGCCAGATCACCGGAAACGTGCCGGGACAGGACCAGTGCTCTTCGTCGTCCGAAATGGTCTACTCACTGCTTGATCCCCATCTCCGTTACGAACCGGCTGATAGGAGCGTCCTCGGTGGTCAGCATGATGACCTTCCGTCGCGCACGAGTGAAGGCCACGTAGAACAGCCGACGCTCGGCCTCCAGCTTCCGCGGGTCGTCGGTGCTCTTTGGATACGGCCAGACGCCCTCAACCGTATCCAGAAGAATGACCGTGTCGAACTCCTTCCCCTTCGCCCTTGTAGCAGTCATCAGATGGAGCGGCCGTTCCAGGATACCGGCAAGTTCACTGGTATCATCCCCGCTGTCTTCGAACGCCCGGTACTCTCGCAGCCGGCTCTTCGCGTTCTCGAGCCGCTCAATGAGATCATCGGCGTCCATGTCTTCGCTCTCAGCGATCTGCGCGAGCTGCTCAAGTGGCGGGGCAATGTACCAGGGGTCCGTTTCGGACTTGTCGCTGTCGAAGCGCAGGCCCGCGAACCCCTTGTCAATGCACCGGAGTGCCGCCGCGACAGTGTCAGCCTCGATGAACCCGCTCGCGGTTTCGTACAGTTGCCGGTGAGTCTTGCCGCTCAGTTTGGGTCCGTCGTATTCGCCGATCGCCGTGGCCGCCTCCGTGACGCTCCGCGGTCGTGCGCGGTAGAGGTAATCGCCCAGGTTCGATCGGTCTCGCTTGTTCAGCGGATAGAGCTTGATCAGATCGCAGATCTGCACAACCCGGTCCGTCGCCTGCTGCGGACGCACGACGTTGGCCGACTGGTCCCAGATGTCCAGCAACCTGGTCAGGTCGTCGAATGCCTTGCTGCCAAAGATGTCCAGATCCGTCGCCGTCTTAAACGGTGCGCCATCGGCCGCGAAGTAGACTTCGTACGGTATCAGCTGCTTCCGCAACCGTCCGATAACCGCCACCTTCCCAGGAGTCTCGACCGAGCGGGCGATCTCCGTTACGACTTCCAAGCGCTCCGCGGTACTGGCAGTCCGAATTCTCCGAATCTCTGCTGTGTCGGCTCTCTCGGCGGCTGCGATCTCCTTGATTCGCCGGTTCTGGTTGTGCGCGATCAGCTTCTGCGATAGATCGACGATGTTGCGGGGGGACCGATAGTTGACGGACAGCACGTAGTCCGCGAACGAGGTCTCAAGATACGTTTCGGGATGCAGAATGTACTCCGGGCTCGCCCCGCGCCATTCGAAGATGGCTTGGTCGTCATCCCCGACGATTGTCAGCGTCGCTTGATTCCGTTCGGCGAGCACCTTGACGAGATAGAGGTCCAGTGGATTGATGTCCTGGAACTCGTCGACGAGGATGTGGCTGTAACGCGCCGCCCCGTGAAGATGAGGTTTCGTTTTCCCGTCAGGACCCTGGGGTTTCAGATCCAGATACGTCCAGTACTTTTGGTCTTCGAATGTGAACGTGGACTCTTCGAGCAGGCGGCGCGTGGCCTCACGCCAAAACGCGAAGAAGCGGTCGTAGAACTGCCTGACGCTAGTGGTGGGCGCTTCCTCCGCGTCGTCACTCCCGCGGGGAGGTTCGAGAACGTTGATTCCCATGAGTAGATCGAACTGCTCCCGGATCCTCCAGGACAGTCCTTGCTGCTCCAGAGCCGCGAAGTGACTCTGGACACGGTCCCGATTGGTGTCGCGGGTGTGGTCGAAGCCCATGGACTTCAGGTTGTCCATGACATTCATGAGGGTCCGGGTAGCGCTCTTGTGACGGTTGATTGCTTCTTCGATCCGCGGCTTGCCCTCCCAGACCGGGCGCAACTGGTTGAGCATGGCGAAGTGGTAATCGGTCTGGTTGGCAAGCAGCTTCGGGTTGCGCACCTGATCGCGAATGCGCTGCCAGCCGTAGGCGTTCAGGGTTGTGATCCGGGCGTGGTCGCCGACGGATGCGAACTCGGGATCGCGGGCGAGGCGCTCCTTAAGTTCGGCCGCTGCGGCCTTCGTGAAGGTGACGATCAGAAAGCGAGGGTGGCTCCCGGAGCGCTTGAGGAGCTGGCTGCAACGATGCAACAGTGAGAGCGTCTTGCCACAGCCAGCGGGGGCAAGTAGACGGATGTTACGGCTCGCAGACGCGCAGAACTCCAACTGAGAATGATCGAGTTGAACCATGGGATGATTGGGCCTCTCGGCCACTCAGTCCCCGACGCTCGATCACCGGGCGGCGTGAGTCGCGATCTGTTCGTTACGTTCCCGAGGAGTCCTGATAGTACCATCCGGATACAGACGCCGAGTCGCAGGAGGCCAACAGGACGGAGAGGGCGCTGACTCACATAGCTGCAGAACTCATGGACAACTCTTCCGGGGCATGTTGCGGCGGGGCGGGGAACTGCCCCAACCATACCACCCGAGACGCGTATTCCCGCCTCCGGCCCCCCGGCCCCGTAAAAAACCCGCCTTAGGAGCCCCGTAGAGGCGTTATCAGCTTTCGAGTGGACCCGAACTACCTGGGAAAATGCCGCTGGGGGGCAGTTTCCGATCAGCGACAAACGTAGCCGACGTAGAGAGCCAGGACGGCCGCGGGGATCCAGCCGAGAACCGCGCCCCACGGCAAGAACCACACCGCCAGCGAGCCCCAACTGGCGAACAAGACGATGGCCGCGACCCTGCGGCCGCGCTTGCTGTCGAGCACGTCGATCATCACGTAGCGGAGGGCGGCGAGCAGCTCGCGGAGGGCGTCCTGGCTCATGGGGATCTTTGGGCAGGGCGAGCAATCGTATTCTGACAACTCATTCTAGAATATGGAGTTTAATGCCAGCGAGACAGAACTGATTCCCCCGTCCATTACCACTTTCCAGGCGGGAATCGAGAGAACTATCCGAGCCGTCTGCGGGCCGCACGGGCCCCGTGGTCCTCCTCGCGGGAGAACGGTTACACGTCGAGATCCGTGCTGCCACACCGCCTGCATCTCAACGGTGCAGACGATCTCCTGGGATCTCGCGCTTCGTCGCGATCCAGGATCTCCGCCCGAAACTCGTGCCCGCAACCGCGGCAGCGAACGATGACCGTTCTCATTCTTCCTCCAAGCCGACCGTCCTATAATACGCCCATGTGTCGGCAAGGCGACGAACGCGACACGCTCTTGATCGACCGCGCGGCAGCGGCGGAACTCCCTCGCGAGGACTCCGTTCGCGAGTGGGCTCGCGACAAGCGGGCGTTCATCTCGAGCGTGATGGAGGAACTTCAGGACGAGCGAATGGCAGCGGCTGACGGCGTGCGCTCGCTGGGCGCTCGGCCCGTCATGTTCGAGGAGTTCGGCGGACGCGACGCGGATCCGCAGGACGCCTACCTGGGTGAGGTCGAGACCAGCCAGATCTACGTCGGTATTCTTGGGCGACGCTACGGAAGGCCCTTGCCCACGCGCTTCTCCGCCACGCACGCTGAATTCAGGCACGCCGAGCAGCAAGGGCTGCGGGTGGCGGTTTGGGCACTGGACACACCGGAGCGCGAGGGACCACAACAGGCGTTCCTGGACGAGGTCCGCGCGTTCCACGTAGCTCCCGCGTTTGGGTCTCCGGCGGCCCTGCAGCGACAGGTGAGCGAGCGGCTTCGCGGCATCGCGGCAGAGGATCTCGCCCCGTGGGCCAAGCTGGGCTGCACCCTGTTCCGGGCAAGCGAGGTCACGCACGAGGGGAACCAGATCGCGGTCACGGCACGCGTCCAGAGCGACGATGTAGCGCACGCTCTTGAGACACTCGCTCCGGACGACTTCGGGGGCCAAGGAGAACACCGGTTCACGTGGTCCGGACGCTGTCGCCACGTTCGAGTGGCCAACGTCCGGACCACCACGACGACAGCGCGGTCTAGATTGATGCATCTCCAGTTGGAGGTCGTCGAGGGTCACCGAGACCACATGCTTGAGGTTGCTTTCAACGGACTGAGCCCGGACGACCTGACCGACGTAGCCCTTCGCGCTGCCTTGTTCGGCGAACCGAACCCGCTGGCTAGGCAACACATGGACTTCATGACCGAGATGGCGGATCCCCTCCAGCCCCTGCGCGATGCCCGGGTACCGGACGAGATCGTGCGCGCCCTAGCCGAAGTGATGATCGTCGATGGACTGGTCGGCTCCAGACGCGCAGCTAGGGTAACGACATTCCGGCTCGGGGCCTCCGTGGGAGGCCTGCGCAGGCTCGAACTCGCGTGGCAACCGCCGCAACGGTTCACCAATGAACGGCCCGAGCGGAGAGAACCGCTCGTAGGACAAGTGCGACTCTAGCTAGAGCGGGCTTCGAGCTGGTACGCGCGATCGTCAGGGGTCTCCGCCGCAAGCTGGGTGACGACGCAGCCAACCCGGCCTACGTGCGCAACGAGCGCAGCGTCGGCTACCGCATGCCCAGACCGGGCGAGCGGTGAGATAACCGCCGCGCGGACACGCCACCGCCGCCCGAACCAGGCTCAATGCGCCGCGCCAGCGTGTGATTCGGACGCGCTTTCGCTTCACCTCCTTCCAGAGTTTCGTGTCCATCGCGCCGCGTTCGAGTTCTGCGATCCGATGGCCGAGTTGATCGAGATCCTCCGCCACCCGGCGGCTACCCACGGCGCCGAGCGTGATCTTTCGGAAAAAGCTGGAATCCGGCTTGAGCGCGAGACGCGGCATGGAGGTGCTCCGGCTTCAGTTCCGGAACGGAGGGCAGGCAGACTGTGGCACGCCGCGATCCTCCTCCAGTCACGGGAGCCCAGGCTGGATACTAGACGAAACGAGCGCCCCGAGCTGCTTGATGACCTCGATTACCCCAGTCTTGCACGCCGTTTCAGCAAGGCTAGCTCGCTGCGGCTCAGGGAGAGGCATGGCCCTGAGGACGCGTTCAATCTCGGGAATGGAAACCTGCTGATGCACACCACCAGCGACGTCACTCTTGACGAGAATGACGTTGTGGTCACCCTGTACAGTGACGCTCCACTTCTCTACGTCAGCCTCTGGCTCTCGGAGGAGCGGGCGAAGGCTCGATAGCAAGGCGAGTGCCCGCGTGCGAACGTTCTCGACGATCACCGCTGACTGAGACGGGTCGCAGTGAGCAACTACCGTCTGGACCTGAGTCTTGACCGCTGGTCCATAGACCGGGTGATCCTTCAGATAGTCAACGGCGTGCGGAATCAGTAACCGTGCGTCCCACCTGCCAGGGTTCTCCTTCTGAGACGCGGTTGCCTTATCCGCCTGAATAGTCTCAATCGGCTCGTGCCATAGTCTCTCACGGGCGCTTTCAGGAACCCGGCGGACTGGCAAGGGAGCGGATCCTGTGGAGGGCGTGTACCCAGGCCACTGGTAAAGATAGTGAATGTCGAAGTAGCTGAGACTCTCACGACGATACGTCGGGAGCGTTTCCGAGTCGGTCAACGGATACCCGGTACGCTCCAAGCGCGCCCACGCTGGTACCTCGGTGTCGCGCAGCAGTTCGTACATGTAGCCGAGCGACACAAGGCCATCAGCTAACGAACCCGACAGGATCTGATCCTCCGTCCTGCGGAAGAGAGTCTCGTACATGGGCTTGACTCGCCGTCAGCGGCGTGGTTCTCATCTCTTCGAGAGGGGGTCGCCGCCCGAGCGGGCCAGCATGCGGTTGGCGAGGGCCTGCTCGCGGGCCTTGGCGAGCGGGACGAGCGTGGCGGCGCCGAGCCCGAGTTCGCGGCGCCGGCCCCGGATGACGAACCGCTGGACCCAGCTTCGGGCGCCGGTCGGCTGGACGAACAGGTACAACCCGTTGCCGTCTGCGTGGCGTCCGGGCGGAGCGGAACGGACGAAGGCGGCCGAGAGCGCCTTGTCGGGATGGCGTCCTCGGCGCTTGGTTCTGCGAGGCGAGGGGGCGGTATTGGCTACAACATCCATTCCCCCATTATATGCGGGATTGGGCCGGATTCTGCCACACGTCCCGACCCGCTCAGTTCGGGTCGACGAATCATAAATGATTACTGCTCAGTTGTTTATGGTCTGTATCGCATAACCTCGGATGCTGGCGGACTGCCGTTGGGTGTCAAGGCAGGGAAAGGCCGTAAGAAAAAGGGGCGGTCCGCAGGGGGTTGTGGGGCGCACTCTTGCGGCCGGGGAATCCAAGCCGCGCGGGGACCGCCCCGTACTGGGAAGTATAGCGCAGAAACGGCCGATGACGGGTCCCGATCGAGGATGATTTTCGCCCCCTATGCGGCCCCCGGAGCGGGGCGGGGAAGGGCTTGATTTCGGGGCTAGAATCACCTATGATAATGTCCCTTATCAATGGTGATTTCCCCGACGCCGGCGGCCCGGCCCCACCGCCCGCCAACGACCGCGCCCTCTCTGGTGCCCCTGCGGATCGGGGGATCTCTACCGCCGCGGCCTGTGTGAGCCCTGCTACAACCGCGGCCGGCGCTCGCGGGCCCGCTTCGGCGGGGGCAGGGAACGGGTCCTGGCGCGCGACCACCACACCTGCCGCGTCTGCTGCTCCCCGGCGCCGCTCGTCGTCCACCACCGCCGGCCCGCTAATGCCCCTTCCGCTTTGATCACCCTCTGCCGCGCCTGCCACGCCCGTCTCCACCGGCTCCGCGCGATCGACCGCTGGGTCCCCGAGCTGCTCTCCGATCTGTGGGCCGAGCAGCACCCCTCCTCGCCGCGCCAGCTGCAGCTCCCGCCCACACGCTGATGCGAGAAACAGAAGGGCAGGGAAGTGCGGCTTCCGAGTTGGTCGCGGTCTCGCCGGCGCCGCTCGTCGAGCTGGTGCTGGACTCTCTGGCCAGTCCCCACTCCCGCCGCGCCTACCGCCGCGCGCTGGGGGAGTTCTTCGCCTGGTACCCGTCAAACGCCTCCGGAGAAGGTTTTACCAGGGCTGTTCTGGGGCGCTACCGATCGCATCTGATCGAGCGCGGGCTCTCGGCCGCCTCGGTCAACCTGGCGCTCGCCGCCCTGCGCAAGCTCGCCTCGGAAGCCGCCGCCCGCGGCGGGCTCTCCCCGCTCACCGCCGCCGGGATCCGCGGCGTCCCCGGCGCCCGGAGCTCCGGCGTGAGGACCGGCAATTGGCTGACGCTCCAACAGGCTCAGCAGCTGCTGGCCGCGCCCGATCCGGAAACCACAAAAGGGCTGCGGGACCGGGTCTTGCTCGGGTTGCTGGTGGGGTGCGGCCTTAGGAGGGGGGAGTTGGCGGGGCTGGAGTTTCGCGATGTGGCGCAGCGCGAGGGCCGCTGGGCGATCGTGGATCTCGTCGGCAAGCACGGCCGCGCGCCGCTCGAGCAGATCCAGATCTCGCTGGGGCATGCCTCCATCCAGACCACCGAACGCTACCTGGGGCTCAAACAGAACCTGCATGACGCGCCCTGCGATCGGTTGGGATTGGTGGGCTGGGAGGGGTGAGAGGGGGGCAGGGAAGCCCGGAGGGGCGATAGGCTATCCTGCCTTGGTCCGAGGCGAGCAAGGCGGGAGGAGGAATAACATCCTTGATTCTGCGCTAACGATACCCCATCGGGCCTCATGCCGGAATCCGGAATACTATCCGCGAGGGCGCAGAGCGGATCGTGGTACGGCCGCAGGAAAAGCAGGAAGATCCGTGTCAGGGCTGCGTGACCTCCGGCAAAGCAGCCCGAACTGCTAAAAATGGCCACGCAGATCCTCGCTTTACCGGAGGTCCGGCAGGAGCCTTCCGCTTGGTTGACTGCCCCTAAAGGTATGTTACCTTTGGGGTAACTAGATTGCATGATATTGTGTTACCCTAAGGGGAACGAATGGATATATATGTCCATGACAACAGGCTGCGCAGGGCGATCCAGGACGAGGCTAGCTGCAGGCGGCGGTACGGAGCAGACATGGCGAAAAAGCTTACGCTCAGATTAACCGCGCTTCGAGCCGCCGAGTCACTCGCTGACTTTTGGCCCCCTAAATCAGGACCTGAACGATGCCACGAACTGAAGGGAGACCGATCAGGGACGTTTTCGGTCGATCTAAAGCATCCGTATCGCCTGCTGTTTGAACCAAGCGCAGCAACACCGCCAACAGATTGTTCTGATGCACAACAACGATGGAAGTCCATCACATCTATTGACATTTTGGCGATCGAGGACACTCATGGATAGCACTCACCGAACTAGTTTTGAACCGAATGCTGTTTTGCACCCAGGCGAGACGGTTCTGGAGTATCTCGACTTCCACGGCTGGTCGCAGCGTGATCTTGCTCGCCGAACCGGCCTTACGCCCAAGACGATCAGTGAGATCTGCAATAGGAAGGCGCCAATTACGCCCTCGACAGCGCTTGCTTTCGAAAAGGCCTTTCAGCGGCCGGCACACCTATGGCTGAACCTACAGCTTCACTTTGATGAGGCCAAGGCCCGCGGGCGCCAGCTAGCCAAGTCAGTTCAATGGAGCGAGTGGGGCCGGAACTTTCCTCTCAAAGAGATGAAGCGGCTGAACTTTTCGCTGCCGGCAGGAGGTTCTGCTACCGACATTCTCCTGAACTTTTTCGGCGTTTCTTCTCCCGAGAGCTGGAACTCCGTATGGAAAGCCTCTGCGGTGGCGTACCGACAGACTCGCACCCTCAGGCCGCGCGAGGAGGCCATCGCGGCATGGGTCCGCGAGACCGAGATCGTTGCCAGAGAATTGACCGTTATGGAATTCGACGAGCAGCGATTGCTTTCTTCGCTTGACGAATTGAGACGCCTTACTCGGATCCGTGCGGACGAGATTATAGACCCGGTACAAAAAATTTGTGCGGCCGCCGGCGTTGCCGTGGTCTGGGTGCCTGCGCTACGGAGTACCGGAATTAGCGGATGTGCGCGTTGGCTGACTGAGAAGAGGGCTCTTGTCGGCCTAACGCTTCGGTACAAGACTGACGATCAGCTCTGGTTCACTTTGTTTCATGAAATCGGACACATCCTTCTTCACAGGAACAAGCGTCCTTTTGTGGTCGACAACGCGGCAAAAGATCTGTTCGATCGCGTTGTCGATCCCGAGATGCAACGGTATGAAGGGGAGGCTAATCGCTTTTCAGCCGATACGCTCATTCCGCCGAGGGCGCTGGGCGACTTCATGCGAAAGGGGATCTTCACGAACGACTCCATACACGATTTCGCTGAAACCATAGACGTCGGGCCGGGAATCGTCGTCGGGCGGCTGCAATTTGAGGGCGTTCTGGCGCGCCACCAAGGTAATGCGCTGAAACAGCGTCTTGATTGGGGATTTGTAGACGAGAGGTGAGCAGTATGATTGGAAAGATCTTCATAACTCGAACCGGCTACGATCCTCAGCTAGGCAAGCACGTGAAGGACCCGTATATAGGTCCTCGTCCTACTTTAGGGGCCTGCCGACCTGATGTACGGCGTCAACTGAAACAAGGCGATCACATCTTCGTGATTTCAGGAAAAATTCCGGGGATCAACCAATTCGTGATGGCTGGGTTTGAAATTGAATCCAAAATAGACGCAAGCAGAGCGTATCGCCTATTTCCGGAGCACCGGCTGCGTAAGCTCGAAGATGGGCAACTCACGGGAAATATCATCGTGAACGCTGACGGCAAACAACACAAGCTAGACGATCACACGGCCTTCGAGAAGCGTATTCACAATTACGTCGTCGGTACGAACCTCATCTCGCTCTCAACGCCGGACGAAATCAATGCGGGCAGAAACCAGACACTGGATGCGCTCCGTGACATCCTTCGCAAGAAAGGGGCCTCGCCCTGCGCTGTTGTAGGTCGCTGGGGTACCAATCTGGCCGAGAAGCAGGTTCTTGAGTTGCGAGAATGGCTGGCGCTGCTGAAGGGAGCCTCGAACTAGTCGTGGCCGTGGTGGGTGAAACCAGTGCCAACCGATTGGGCGTTTCCAGGTGAGGAGTGTGAATGATCAAGTTCAAAGGTATCCGCAGTCGAAACGTGGGTTCCGCCAACCAACAGCAGGCTCTATTTGCGTCAAGTAACGAGTCGGAGGACACGTCGCACACCTCATCGTGGGAGTGCCAAGTAGTTGCAGTGGGCAAGCGCAGAGACGGCGGTACTCGGTATTGGTGTCTCCGGCATAAGGCCGACGCAACAGCAAAGTACGGAAGGCCAGCGAACATCTGCCGCGCTGCACACATTCCTCCGATTAGTTCGAAGGACACGCTCGAGCTTAGCATCGACAAGTATAAAGGTGGGATTGCTCTCTGGGGTGCTGTACCGCCCGTATACGACACGACGAGACAAGCAATGGATCGAGGTATCCACGTTCACGCCCGTGGCGTTGCGGGTGGGGTGAAGGAAATGGACCGCACTGTTCGTGCCGTGCGAATCTTTAGCGACCGTCTACCCAAGGAGGGGATTATCGTCTCTGAGTTTGATGCCATTTATTACATGGTCACGTCGGTATTCGGGTACGAGATGAAGCACATCACGTGCTCGTACTGCGGCCACACGCACTTGGATCGGGACTGGTTCAGCGTCCATCCGCATCGTCGACATCTCTGTGCTGGATGCGGTAGACACTTCCAAGATACCGAGAGGGCCATTGGGAATCCGATTTGCGGTCTCCGTGATGCCTGCGGCGTCAAGACACACACCCCAAGACTATCGAAGAAAAAGCTGGATGTTCGACAGGTAGATTTTCCAGGGGGGATTCAGATCTGGGGTTCGAATCCAGCCTTCATCTGGACTAGCGAGGTGACAGAAGAGGAGGGTATCCATGTCCACGCATTCCGCAAAGACGGGGACCGCCCCGAACTGGATGAAACGTATGCTCAAGTTGACATTGACGGAGTGCCCCTAGATCCCGCGATGGTACGTATCCTGATGGCACAAATGACGCTACCTTCCCTAAAGAACCGCGTCCTGCCAATCGCTTGTCCATCTTGCGGTGAAGCCCAATGTGGCGTTGGAGAGCTTGCATTTACCCCCATCGCGACGCATAGTTGCAAACGATGCGGTCACCAATTTGCGGCACCGGGCAGATTGCGCAAGACCATCGCCAATCCGCTTCCAGGCATCCTAGCGCGGCTTTCGCAAAAGGCACCGCGTCAACCGCAACAGCACGATCTCGACTTGATTCCCGAGCCGCTTTAGTCATTTGCTGTGCCTGACCGCACGGGGCACTCAGCGGCTAGGCCAATATCTTGCTCCGGCTCACTCCGCCGCCGCTGATGTATGATCTCCCGGATGCGGTTCATTCTCCGCTCAACACACTGGCGATCTCCCTGAAATCCACTGCCAAGAGTTCGCCTTGCTTTGCGAGCCGCCCGACCTGCCGCTGCAAGTCCCCCACAACTCGACGGCAGACCACTTGTCAGCCCGATCGAGTAGAAGAACGTCATCCTCTACGGCGAGAGCAAGATCGCCCCCGCCAAGCTCAAGATGTGCCAGCCTTAGCGTGTATTTCTGCACGAATCTGGTCGGCACCCTATGAGCTCTTCTCCCTTGGTCAGAGACAAGCAAGGCCAGAGACTCGCGCGCTCCGGCGGACGCAACTCGCGGGTGCGATGCGGCGGAATAGCATCCTTTATCGGACACCAAAAGAGAGCGGTCCGCGAGAGTTGCTAAGCCGCCCTGCTAGGCTTTTTGTCATGCACCGTTCCCTGGCTTCTCTCCCCCTCGCGGCACTGGTGCTGTTGGATGCGCGCTAGAGTTCGGCGCTGGCGTTTGTGGCCATGGTGGGTGGTTCTCATGCTGGAATTCAATAGGTAGTCAAGAATGATTGACGGCTTTCAAAGAGTGCTGGATCACATCCGCTCCATTGCCGGTTCCGAATACGAGAAGGGGCGGCTCTTCGAGCGCCTGATGAAGCGGTATTTTCAGCAGGATCCGCTGTATCAGAAGCGGTTTTCGAATGTGTGGCTGTGGGGGGAGTGGGCCGCGACGAGGCCGGACTTTTCCGCCAATGACACGGGCATCGACCTAGTCGCGGAAGAGTGTGAGGGAGGAGTTTGCGCCATTCAATGCAAGTGCTACGCGCCGGGCACCCGGATCTCGAAAAAGTACTTGGATTCATTCATTTCCGCATCGGCTCGCGAACCCTTCACCGCACGCATCTTTGTGGACACCGGAGACGAGTGGGGGCCGAACGCGGTAAAGACCATCAATGCACTGCAGCCGGCCTGCGCCGTACTACGCTTCGGGGATCTCGCGAGCCGGCCATTCGACTGGCCCGATCTGGTTCACGATCAACCGGAGGCGCTGTCGTATCGGCGTGAGATTTACAGCCTGCGGCCGCATCAAAAGAAGGCGTTCGACGACG
>MKWU01003971.1_pt1 | contig 18310 bp, 13 predicted proteins | sample 809101 | NCBI WGS metagenome assembly MKWU01 (sample SAMN05860141, study PRJNA318959) | sponge metagenome | host: Aplysina aerophoba | place: Slovenia: Piran, Adriatic Sea, Gulf of Piran | collected 2013-05-07
CGCCATTTGAGGAAGCAAGATTCGACGGCAGTCAGAAGGTCTTCGAGAGTGTCGAAGTAAGGGTTGTGGGTTGGCAGCGGGCGCCCCAGCTTCCAGACGCGCTCGATCGGCGCCAGTTGCGGACTGTAGGGCGGGAGGAAGAGCAGTTCGAGATAGTCCTGGTGGGCGTGCACGAGGGGCCGCAGGAGTTACGCCAGGTCGCTTTCTTCGACACGTTCCCCCAAAACGACGATGTCCATCTCGAGGGCGCCTGAAGCGTGTATCCCTAGCTGCCGTCGGGAACGGTGATCGTCAGCGACATCCACAACGGGCTCTTCGTCCTTTCGTTGCCTTGGCGGGGCGCCGCGCGGCTGTGGGCCGGAAGGAGGTGAGCCCTGCCCACGGCTCCAAGAGCTCGCCCAAGGCGCCCTGGCATTCCAGCGTGGCGCGGCAGGTGACCACGCCTGCGGGCTGCGCAGTACTCCGGGTTCCGGCACGCCGTCAGCGGCCTCAGAACGAGATCCCGGCGAGCAGCATGACCCGACGGGGCTCCACCCAACTCGAGGGGATGAAAGTGTCGCCGGGGTCCTTGAGCTGGAGGCTGGTCATCCAGATGCTCGCGGCGCTGTTCAGGGCGTTGTAGAGCCAGACCTCGAGTTCGAGAGCGGCGCCGCGGACATCGATGTGCTTGCCCAACCGAAGGTCGAGGAGCCAGAGGAATGGTTGCCGCAGCCCGGCGCGCGAGCCCGCCGGCTCCACGATGATGGGATCGGGTCGTTGGTTCAGGAGCTGGGAGGGTCCGCGGACCTGTCGCGAGAACGGCTTTCCGCTCTCGAAATTCGCGTTCGCCGCCACCATGAAGTCCCGCGGCAGGAAGGCGACGCTCTGCAGTCGGAACATGTGCGGCCGGTCACCCTGGAGTCGCTGCCGGGCTCGCTGCCACGAGTTCGGGTCCTGGCCCACCTGGCTTCCGTAGAACGGGCTGTTTTGGGACTGGCTCCAGGGGCGGGAGATCAAACCGGCGGACCTGGACCAGGTGTAGGACCCCTGCACGTTCAGCCGTCCGGCGTCCCTCGCCGTGAAGCTGACAACGAGTCCGTCGTACGTATGCTCGTACTTCTCGGGCGCCCCCGGGAAGTCCCCGGGCGTATTGCCTTTCACCAGCGTGGGCGGCTCGATTTCATTCAGCAGCGAGAGCGACGTCCCGGACCAGGGGTCGGTCCACGGGACGGTCTCGTAGCTTCCGCCGAGGATGGACCAGCCCACCAGCCGGTCCGCGTACTTGTGCACGTACTGGACTCCGACGGAAAGAGCGCTGCCGATCTCGCGCTCATACGCGGCCGTGAAGTGGAAGGAACGCGGCGCGAGGAGGTTTTCGGGCTGATTCAGCTCGGCGGCGGTCACCCGGTAGCGCAACGCGCCGGGCGAGCCATCAGGGTTCACGACGCGGATCTCGAGCGGGGTGACTCCGGGCGCGGGCGCGTTCCAGTTTCCGATCACGTTCTGGTCGTAGTGCACCCCGAAGAACCCCTTGATCGCCGACCGGCCCGCCTCCGGACGGAAGCTGAATCCCAGGCGCGGACTCAGCAGGCTCCAGCGAACGATGTCCGGGAACCCCGGCGCGCTGCCGGGAACCGTCACCGCGTTGACGGAGACGAAGCGGCTGGCCTCCCCGGCTGGTGGACGGCCGAGCAGCTCGTAGGCCGGAATGCCGCCCCGGTTCACGTCGAGGCGGAACCCGAGATTCAGCGTGAGCCGGTCGTTGACCGTCACCGTATCGTCCACGAAGAAGCCGTGGTCGCGGGAGGTGCCGCCGTAGCGGTACGGCTCCTGGACCACCTGGTAGAGCACGCCGCCTGACTGATAGAGGTAGGTCCCGTTCCGCGCCGCAGCGACCGCCACCTCGGCGAGGCCGGCGGCGAACTGGACGCCGAAGCGGAACTCATGCTGTGCGCCGAGAAACTCCTCGGCGTAGTGGGTCAGCTTCGCGCGGAACTGGTGGCTCCAGGTCCAGTAGTCCCAGGGATACGTGATTCCTCCGGAATAGGCGGTGGTGGGGGTCGCGTCGTAGTTGACGAAAGGGATTTCCGTACTCCCGGTTTGCGAGTCATGGACCAAGCCGGCCCGCCACGCGGCGTAGCGCACCTCGAACAGGGTGTTCCGCGAAAGCGCGCTGGTCAGGCCCGCGGCGGCGGCGTAGTTGGTGCCCCAGTTCTTCGAGGCTGCGGCGGGCGCTACGTTCGGGGAACTGCCGCGCACGCTGGTTCGCCGCTCGACGTGGCCGTTCGCGAAAACCTCGTGCCGGCCGGCGAACCGGGCGTTCAACTTCAAGCTGAACCTGTCGTTCTGGCGGCGGTCCGGAGTGGCTGCCCCCGGGTCGTTGCCCGCTTCCCACGAGCCTTCGCGGTGCCGCTGTGCGGTCGCCATGAACCAGGCCCGCTCGCGGGTAATGGGGCCGCCAAAAAGCGCCGTAAGGTCGCTGTAATGGTCGCGTCGGAACGCGAAGGCGCCCGGATCGCCCGCAGCCGCCGGTTCTCCGGTTTCGGATGAGGCGTACACCGCGGGCCAGGTGAGGCCGGTGCTCTGGTGGAAAACGTTTGCCGCACCGCTGAACCGGTCGCCGCCCTTCCTGGTGACGACGTTGAAGACCGCGCCGGTCGCGTTCCCGAACTCGGCGGGAGCGCCGATCCCGATGATCTCGACCTCCTCGATTGCGTCCACGTTCGGCGACCACCAGGAGGAGCCCGTTTCCGGCGCGCTGGCCTCGATGCCGTCCACGTTCCACGAATTCGACTGTACGTTCGATCCGAAAGCGATCGTCGCGTTGCCCCCGCCGCCACTGTTCATCTGCGTCATTCCCGGGGACACATGGATGTAGTCGTAGAAGTTCCGGTCGGTAGGCAACTCCTCAATGAGTTCCGTGTTGAACGTCGTCATCGCGGAAGGGGAGCGGACGTTGAGCAGCGACGCCTGGGCCACCACCTGAATCGTCTCGGCGACGGTAGCGAGACGGAGACGGACGTCGAGGGTCGTCGAGGAATTCAACCCGACCCGGATTCCCTCGAAACGCACGGCGTCGAAACCGGCGAAGGTCACCTCGACCGCATACTCGCCGACCGGCAGGGCGGGGAAGCGGAACACCCCGGACGCGTTGGTAGCCATAGAACGGGTGCCGCCAATCAGCGACTCACTCCGGATCAAGGCTTCCGCCCCGCTCACCACCGCACCGGTGGCGTCGGTAACCCTGCCCCGGATCATCCCGTTGTCCTGGGCGGCAGCTCCGCTGGCCGCAACGACAAAGACCAGGGCAACGCACCGGGAGGGGCGCGAGCGACGCTTGGGCCGGCCTGGCTCCATCGCGGCCTCGAGGGGAACCGGATTCACTCTCCGAAAGAGATCATCCGGGCGGGGCTTGCGGCACGTGCGCACCGCAACCGGCCCGAACAATCGAGGGAAGAGTTCGTCAATGCGGGTCCTTCCGGCGATGCGACTGAGCGAGTTGGCCGGTTCTGGGCACGGCGCCACCGGCCGGTGCAGGTCGCCCGCTCATGGCCCGCCGACGGCACACCTCCCCGTACTTCAGGAAGTCGCCTCGCAGGATGGCGGCAATCCGACGCACCCGGCGCACCGCGTCCGGCCCCGGCCCGATGAACTCCGAACCGCCGCAGATCCCCGAAAGATCGAGAGCGCGGGCGACGGGACCCGGCCCGCACCGAGTCGCCTGGCCGACATCGCCTCGCACGCTCATTACGCACTCGCACAATTGTTTCAGCCGATGTGTGAGTTTTGGGCGATGACGCGGTCATATGTGGCAATGGTTTCGCGAAGATGCCGTAACCTGCGGCGTTTGACCGTGCACAACGGACCGCCTCCCCTCGCGGGGCGCATCGCGCGCCACGTCCGGCAGGAGGTGGCAGTGAAGGAGAATCACGGCCAGGTGCGGCGACGGATCCAGACGCTCGAGGGCCGCGGTACGGCGCGCGTCGCCCGCTGCCTGACCCGCCCGGCTAGCGGCGCATGGTCGCCCGGACGCCGGGAGACCGCATCGTGCCCCCTCCCCGCGATGCGCGTAGATGAGAACGTTGACATCGGGAAACAACCGCGCCGGTACTGTGGTCATGGCGGATCAACACGCAATCTGCGGGCGGTTTCCTCGTCCCGCCGCCCGAATGGCGCTGTGTTGCCGGGGAACAGTTTGTGAGCGACGATCTGTCTTTGACTTTGCTCTTCAGCTCCTGCGAATTCCTGGCCCGGATTCACCCACCCATGTCGCGCAGGCCGCACCGGGGCGGCTCTCGGGCCAGTTAATCCCCGCCTGTTCCGTTGCGATGAAGGGGCGCCCACCGCACCGCTCGGAAACCCATGCTGGAGACCATCGTCGCCCGGTTCGCGTCTCACCGGCGTGACGGGCGTTGCCGACTCCGGTCCCGAGCCCGCCGACGGCCCCCGCTCCCGCGACGGGGCGGCGTATTTTCCCTGCTGGCCAGTGTGGGGGTGCTGACTTTGCCCCTCTGCGCGGCCTGCGGCGAGGCGCCCGCGAGAGGAGGATCTGCCGCAAGCGGTCCCGCGCGCTTGTCTACGTTCGTCTTCGGGACTCTGCAGGACGGACGGGACGTCACGGCCACGACCCTCCTCAACCGGAACGGGCTCGAGATCGAGGTCATCGCCTACGGGGCGATACTCCGGGCCGTGCGGGTTCCGGACAACTCCGGGTCCCTCGGCGACATCACCCTGGGCTTCGACGACCTCGCAGGCTATCTGGGGGACAGTCCCTACTTTGGCGCCGTGGTAGGCCGTTACGCCAACCGTATCGCGGAGGGACGCTACGAACTCGACGGCGTCAGCTACGAACTGGACCGGAACGACGGCCCGCATCACCTGCACGGGGGAAATCGCGGTTTCGACAAGGTGCTCTGGACACTCGAAACCCGAGGCGGCGAGGGTCGTGCCAGCGTTCACCTCGGGTACGAGAGCGCGGCGGGCGAAGCGGGCTACCCTGGACGGCTCAGCGCGCGAGTCACCTACACCTTGACGGACAGCGACGAATTGGTGATGGACTACCGGGCGGTCACCGACGCCCCCACCCCGGTCAACCTGTCCCAACACAGCTACTTCAACCTGTCGGCGGGCGCGAACCGCGACGTTTTGGGGCACGAACTGCTCCTGCACGCCGATTTCCTGACGCCGGTGGACGAAACCCTGATCCCGACGGGGGAGATCGCTCCCGTGGCGGAGACACCGTTCGACTTCACCACACCACGGAGGATCGAGGAGAGGATCGGCGAACCACACCCGCAACTGCTGCGGGGCCGCGGCTACGACCACAACTTCGTGCTACGCGGGCAGTCTGGGCGCCGAACCGGTGACGTGAGCGGCAGCGCCGACACCGCTGGGCTCGCGCACGCCGCGCGCGTCCGCGATCCCGTGAGCGGCCGCATGCTCGACATCTTCACCAGCGAGCCGGGGATCCAGTTCTACTCGGGCAACTTCCTCGACGGGAGCATCGCCGGCAAGGGCGGCCGCGTTTACGGCCACCGTTCCGGATTCTGCCTCGAGACGCAGCACTACCCCGATTCGCCGAACCAGCCGGGGTTTCCGAACACGATCCTCCGTCCGGGCGACGAGTACCACTCCCGAACCGTGTGGCGTTTCACCTTAACCCCCACGGCGACCCCTCCCTGAATGGGTGGCGATCCGGACGACTCACGGGCGGAATGGAAACGCCGCGCCTGCACCGTCGAGCCGCGGGTACGCCGCCATTGGGATGGGCCCGTAAGACTTGGGCGCGGCAGGCAGCCAAGCTGCAACCGCCCTTCTCGGAGCCGATTCCGGGATGCCGTCTTGTTTGGCGGCGTTTCCGTTGCCGGCGCCTGCGGACCGGCCGCTCCAACGGGGCCGATCCTCGACCCCGAAGCGCAACTCGACCGCTTCGAGTGGCGGGACAACCTGGACGACGCCTGGTTTGCCGAAGCGATCCCCTTCCTCGAAACGCCCGACGCGGAGATCGATGCGACCTGCTGCTACCGACTCGAACTCCTCACCAAACACCTCGTCTACGGTTCTCCAGAGCACGGCTACACATTCACCGAATTCACGGACCGCCCCTTCTGGTCAGGGGCCTACGGCGCGATCTCGCGTCCCCTGGGGCACCAGTTGCACGAGGTCCGGTGGCTGAAACGCCCGGACATCCTGGACAATTTCGCCCGCTACTGGTTCGAGACCCCCGGCGCCGAACCGCGCAGCTACTCCAACTGGTACGCCGATGGCGTATGGGCCGCCTATCAGGTGCTCGGAGACCGCGACTGGGTGGTTTCGATGCTGCCCTTCATGGCGCGGCAATACGACGGCTGGATGGAGGAACGGTGGGACCCCGGGGCACCGGATGTTCCGCTGGGATGGCATGCACGACGGAATGGAGACCAACATCAACTCTCGCCAGACCGAACATTGGTTCGACGGCGCCGAGGGGTATCGGCCCACGCTCAACAGCTACTTGTGGGCCGACGCGACCGCAATCGCAAAGGCGTACGTCTTGGCCGGCGACGCGGGGGCGGCGGCCGACTACGAGGGTCGCGCCGCCGGACTCAAGACGCGGATCCAAGAGGAGCTTTGGGATCCCGAGCGCCGATTCTTCTTCCAGCAGTTCGCCGAGGATGAGGCCGGCGTAGACGACCCCTGGCCGGGTTCCGCGGGCGAACTCGAAGGTGCGTCGGCCGTCTCCGGGGCGCGGCTCGCCTCCGGCAATCCCGGCGCGGTGATCCGAGCCGGGTCCCTCACCTAAGAGACCGGCCCCTGGGCCGGCAGTCCGTACGGGCGGGAGTCGATCGGCTTCGTCCCCTGGCAGTTCGGGCTCCCGGATCCCGGCTACGACGTGGCGTGGGGGTTCCTGATGGACCCGGAGCGCTTCAATGCCCCGGCGGGGCTGCGCACCACCGAGAAGAACGACCCTCTCTACTACGAATCCCCCCGGTGTTGCGTCTGGAGCGGCAATGTCTGGCCCTACGCCGGCAGCCAGACGCTCAACGCCATGGCCAGGCTTCTGAACGAGTACCGGCAGGACGAGGTGGACGCCGCCGACTGGTGCGAGTTGTCCCGCACCTACGCGCTGTCGCACCGCAAGGAGGGGCGCCCCTATCTCGCCGAGGCGGCCCATCCGGAAACCGGTTCCTGGTCCGGACACGACACCTCCTTCCACAGCGAGCACTACCTGCACTCGGCGTTCGTGGACCTCGCAATCACGGGATTGATCGGGCTGTGCCCGCCAGACGATGACCGGCTGGTCGTGAACCCCTTGGCGCCACTGGACTGGGACCGGTTCGCCCTCGACGGTGTGGCCTACCGCGGACGCACGGTCAGTGTGGTCTGGGACCGGGACGGCAAGCGCTACCGCCGCGGGGCCGGGCTGTCGGTATTCGTGGATGGCGAGCGTGCCGCGCACCGTTTCGATCCCGGCCGACTGGAGGTGGACCTGGCCGGCTTTACGGCGCGCGCCGTCGGGTTGGCGTCCTCCGCACCGACCGCCCCTCGTCCCCGCAACCTCGCGGTGAACAACGACCCGGACTGGTACCCCGCCGTTTCCGCCTCGAGTTTCCATCCCCGCTATCCGCCGGCGTGGGCGGTGAACGGGCAGTTCTGGTACCACCGGGCGCCGCCCAACCGGTGGCTGCCAAGCGGTGCGGCGGATGAGGATTGGCTGGAAGTGGACTTCGGCGTTGCGAGCCCGGTCGAGGAGGTCCGTCTGTACTTTCTCGATGATACGGCGGGCCCTCCTGACCTGGTGGCCGAAGAAACCCCGGAGCATCTGCTTCCCGAGGGTGCGCCGTCAGTTCGGCTGGCCGCGCCTCCGTCCTCCTACCGGATCGAGGTCTGGGAGGGTGAGCGTTTCGTTCCGGCCCGGGTCCGCACACAGGCGCCGGCGCTCCCGGCCGGCCGGCGCGCCAACCGGGTCGAGCTGGAACGGATCACGACCGAGCGGCTGCGGGTCGTGCTCACGCATCCACCGGGTCTGGTGGCCGGACTCTCGGAGATCGAGGTCTGGGCGAACTTGTCCCTGCCGCTGCCAGAGCCCCGGACTCGCACCTTGAACCTCGCCCGGTCGCGGGCTGTACGGACTTCCCACGATCCGGAGAGTGCCGCCGGCCGGCTCACGGACGGGCTCACGGCATTCAACCGCTACACGGACCGAGCCCGGACCGCGCTGGGGTCCGCCCGCCCCAGCCACTGGGTGGAGACCGGGCTCGGCGAGAGCCGGGCGGTCGACGGCCTCGATCTACATCTGTAGGAGCTGGGAGGCCCGCGGCACGGGAGCGCCTGCACGCATCGAGGTGCAGCTCGCAGATCGAGACCCTGGGTGGCGCGGTGTCCCGGACGCGACCCAGACTCCCGAGACCCCGCTCTCCATGAGCGTCCACCGCATCCGGTTCGCGCCGGAACGCGCCGACCGAGTGAGGGTCGTCCTGCATCACGCGGAAGGGTTCCGCTCCGGGCTGACCGAGGTCGTCGTCCGCGGCCAGTGAACGGCGGCCTTCGCTCATCGCAAGCCGCGGCTAACGGGACTCGCGCCTCGGAACTGTTACCGATGCCGCAACGGCACCATCGTTCGACCGACGTGTGAGTTTTGGGCGATGAAGCGATCACATATGGCAATGGTTTCGCGAAGATGCAATAGTCTGCGAGATATGACCGTGCGCAACGGGGCACCTCCATTCCGGGGCGCCTCGCACGCCACGTCCGCCAGGAGGGGGCAGTGAGGGAGAAGCCTGGCCACTTGCGGCGACGAGTCCAGACGCTCGAGGGCCGCCTCTCGGACCTGTGCGCGGCGATCTTGCGGGTCAGTGCCAGCCTCGACCTGGAGACCGTGCTGCGGGAGATCGTCGACAGTGCCCGCGCGCTGACCGGCGCCCGCTACGGCATGATCGCGACTATCGACGACGCCGGTCAGCCGCAGGACTTCGTGACCGCCGGCCTGGCGCCCGGCCAGCACGCGGAAATCGCCGCGTGGCCCGACGGACCACGGCTGTTCGCCCACTTCCGGGACCTGCGGGCGCCGCTGCGCGTGGCGGACCTGCCGGCCTACGTCGGGCGGCTCGGGTTCCCGACGGAGCTGATCATGTCGAAGACCATGCAGGGCACGCCGATGCGGCACCGCGGCGTGCACCTCGGCAGTTTCTTTCTCGGGGAGAAGGAGGGCGGTCCGGAGTTCACGAGCGCCGATGAGGAGATTCTGGCCCTGTTCGCGTCGCAGGCGGCAACGGCCATCGCCAACGCACGCACGCACCGGGCCGAGCAGCGGGCACGGGCCGACCTGGAGGCCTTGGTCGAGACCTCGCCGGTAGGCGTCGTCGTCTTCGACGGCCGCAGCGGAAGGCCGGTGTCGTCCAACCGGGAGGCGCGGCGGATCGTCGAACGCCTCCGCATGCCGGGGGGCGCGCTCGAGGATCTGCTGGACGTGGCCACCTGCCGCCGCGGCGACGGGTGCGAGGTCCCCCTGGCGGAGTTCCCATTGGCGCAACAGCTGAGCAGCGCCGAGACCGTGCGCGCCGAGGAGATTACGTTGTCGGTCCCTGACGGCCGGACCGTCAGGATGCTGGTCAACGCCACCCCGATCCGCTCGCGGGACGGCGCGATCGAGTCCATGGTGGTCACGATGCAGGATCTGGCGCCGCTGGAGGAGCTGGAGCGCATGCGGGCCGAGTTCCTGGGCATGGTGAGCCACGAGCTACGCACGCCGCTAACCTCCATCAAGGGCTCGACAGTCGCCGTTCTGGGCGCCTCGCGTGACCCGGAGCCGGCCGAAATGCGGCAGTTCTTCCGGGTCATCGACGAGCAGGCCGACCAGACGCTTGGCCTGATCGCGGACCTTTTGGACCAGGGGCGCATCGAGACGGGCACGCTCTCGGTTTCGCTGGAGTCGGCGAAGGTGGCCCGTTTGGTGGACCAGGCCAGAAGCATCTTCCTGAGCGGCGGAGGCAAGCACACCCTCAGCATCGACCTGCCGGAGGACCTGCCGCGGGTAACGGCCGACCCGGGGCGTATCGTGCAGGTCCTCAACAACCTCTTGTCGAACGCGGCGCGGCACTCTCCCGAGTCGTCTCCGATCGGCGTTGCCGCGGCGCGGGACGGCCTGCATGTGGCGATCTCGGTGTCTGACCAAGGCCGGGGAGTGCCGCCGGACCGACTGCCGCAACTGTTCCGCAAGCATCGCGGCGCGGTCTCCGACGAGGGGGAGCGCCGGCTCGGGCGCTACGGCCTGGGGCTGTCGATATGCAAGGGACTGGTGGAAGCGCACGGAGGCCGCATCTGGGCCGAGAGCGGTGGGGCGCGGCACGGCACCCGGTTCACGTTCACCCTGCCCGTGGCCGGGGAGACCACGGACGCCGCCGGCTCCGCGCCGGGCCGCCGTCGCCAGCTTCGCAAGGGGAAGGAGCCGACGCGCATCCTTGTGGTCGACGACGATCCGCAAACCCTGCGGTACGTTCGTGACGCCCTGACCGAGGCGGACTACGCCCCGGTTACGACCGGCGATCCGGAGGATCTGCCCGGCCTCATCAGGACTCGCAAACCCCGGCTCGTCCTGATGGACCTGGTGCTTCCAGGCACCGACGGCATCGAGTTGATGGCAGAGACGCCGGAACTCGAGGATCTGCCGGTCATCTTCATCTCGGCCTACGGCAGGGACGAGACCATCGCCAGGGCACTGGATGCGGGAGCCGCCGACTACATCGTCAAGCCCTTCTCACCGACGGAGCTGACGGCGCGGGTGCGGGCGGCCCTGCGCCGGCGGGCCGAGCCAGAACGGTTCCAGTTGGGCGAGCTGACGATCCAGTACGAGGACCGCCGCGTCACCGTGGCTGGCCAACCCGTGACCTTGACGGTTACCGAGTTCGAGGTGCTCCGCGTGCTTTCGACCAACGCGGGGCGGACCGTGACGTACCGGTCGCTGCTCCGCCGGGCGTGGGGCCGGCGGGACGGCGGCCCGACCGACCCGAGACTGGTACGCGCGATTGTGAAGACTCTGCGCCGCAAGCTGGGCGACGACCCGGCCAGCCCCGCCTACCTTTGCACCGAGCGCGGCGTCGGCTACCGCATGGTGACGCCGCCGGACCGGTGAGACCAAGCGCCCGGCCACCAGACCGCCGCGCCGTATCCAGCATTCGCCGCGCCGGAGTGTGACTGGGACGATGGCCCTCTGTCACACCCGGTATCACATCCCGACCGCCGGGCTAGTGCTGGCGTCCCGTCTTACGTAGCGTCGGGCGACCCTACGCACTGCCTCGCAGCGTTCGGAGACTGACCGGCCGATTTGTCTACGGCACTCCCGGTGGCGCACATGCCGGTACCAAGCCGCTGACACCTGCCATCCGGCCTGCCTTGAAGCTATCGAGCGAGTGAGGGATCTGTATGAGCGAGTCAGAGGGACAGTGGCCAGCCGCCTTGGAGAGGTCGTGCGCGCATTTCGAGCGCAACGGCGGCAACGCGAGCAGATGGGAACCCTGCAGCAGCGAATCGAGCGTCATAGCGCGGAGAACGAATCTTGCGGTAGCAGTTCGAGCGGCTCGACGCCTTTCCGAAGCGTAGAGCTACGTGCCCGCCCAGAACGCGTCCGGAGGTTGGTGCGAGAAGGAATCTCCGAAGTCCCCGACGTTTGGCCCGGGACGGTACGATTACGGCTGTCTGCCGCACCGACTCCAGATCACAATCGGCACGGCGACGATTCCGAAGTGAGTTGGCAGGCGGCGTTAGTGATCCGGTCGTAGCCGGGTGCCGTTGAGTCCTCGACCCCGATCGACCGCTCGCATTGGCATCGCACCGCCCTCGCGACTGGCAGCGGCGCGCCTCAACGTCCGGCTGGACTTCGAGGCGTGCCGGCCGGCGAGCCGTCGTCCCGACCCGCCCATTCCCTGGTTGGCCCAGTCGTTTCGGAATGAGGTGTGGCTGGTTCCGGCCTCGCCAGCACCGACCGTTGTTCGACCATCGTAACATCGTCAAATCATCACGTAATACAAGCCCAATTGTTCACAAACATCATGGATGGATTGCTACTATCCCGGAGCGTGAGGTCGCTTGATCACAAGGTCGGGTTGAGACACGGATCTGTCGTCCTGCCAAGACGCTCGCCCGAGGAGTGGATTCGCCGCGCGCGAGAGGCTGCGGCAACGGCCCCCGACGAGGAATGCCTAGAGCCCGTCGCCGTCCTGCCAAGACACTCGCCCGAGGAGTGGATCAGCCGCTCGCGCGAAGCCGCGGCGACGGCCCTGGATGAGGAACGCGTAGAGCCCGTCGCCGTCTTGCGTACCGACCAGTGAGCAACCAGCCCCGGTGGCCGCAGAGAAAGACTCCGCCCCGGCCGGCCTCGTGCCGCTCACGCCGAACGCGGTCCATTGCTTCCCTGAGAGCCTGTCCGTCGTCCGGAAGCGATGGGCGTGATTCCCTGCCAGACGTCCGTGGTCGAGGGTGAAAGGCGCGATGAACCAACCGCTGATGCTCACCGGAGAGCGGCGGTCTCCTCCCGGATCCGGGACCGGCGGCTCTCTGAAAGGGGTCTGTACCGTGTCCCCTTGGGACCGCCGTGATGGGCGCCGTCACCGTCCTCATCGGATGCTGCTCGCCCGGCCGATCCGGGCAGGATGCCTCGTGGTGCTTCTGACCCACGCCGGTTGTGGGGATGGGGGTCAGACCGCTCCGTCCCTTCCGCCTGCTCCGCTGTCCCTTTCGTGGAGGGACGCGCCCGAGTCAGCAACTGTCGAACGCTACGGGGAAACGGAAATCCTCCTCCATCTGTCCGGCCGCGTCCAGGCCACCTATACGCACTCGGCCAGCAGTGCCATCGTGGGGTTGTCCGGCGCGGAGCTGCAGAGCGGCGTCTATGCGCTGACGGTTACGGGCGTAGCGCCAGGAGAAACGATCGTCACCGTCAGCGCCGCGGCGTCCGGCTACGAGACGGCGACCGCCTGGATCGTCATTACCGTCGAGGAGCCATTCTCGCCTCCGTTGTGGCGGGAGCTGGTCTTTGACGCTTTCGACTGCCCGACCGGCGGTTCGGGTGTGTACTGCGCGCTGGAATGGAGAGGCAGAAGCATCGAGCAGCGCGCCACCGCAGTCCTGGGGTCGCAGCCGGAGTTCCGCATCGTTACGAAGGCCGTGACGCCCCAGGGCGGAGTCCTGCCGTGGGAGTTCACCGCCGAGGAGGTCGCGGTGGTCCAGCAGGCGATCAGCGATGCGGTGGAGCAGTTGACGGGAGAGCGGTTCGCGGGCCGGTTGTGGATCGACTACGAGATGCACCCCGATGAGCCCGGATGGATGCAGATCGTTCCGGCGGGACCGGAGTGGTTCAACACCCCCGGTTGCGGCGCCGCCTACGTGGGCCGGCCGGCCGGGTTGGCTCTCATCAACGTCGTGCGCGAGGACTGCGACCTGAAGGCGGTGGTGATGCACGAGATCGGCCACCTTCTCGGTTTCTACCACGTGCCTGACGACGGCGACTATCTCATGTCCCCGAACCGCCGGGAGTTCGAAACGGCCGCCTTCTCGGCGGCGGAGCAGGTTCACGCGCGGTTGGCCTGGCAACTCGGGCGCAACGCTCCCTTCACGCCGGACCCGAGGGAGAACCGCTCAGGGTTCTCGATGATGGCGGATCGGGAGCTTGGCCCGAACGCCGGCGCCATCCCCTTCGAGGGGATGGTCGTGTGTCCTCACTGAGTGAATGCGGCTCAACGGGTGGGCGGTCCTCTGCGTTCTGGCGGCAGCCCTTGGCGCCGCGGAGGTAGGCGCTTACCGCTTCTCCTTCGCCTCCGATTCCCCTTCGCGAATCGCCGCGGCCGCGGAAGCCAACCGATGGGCGCCGAAGGACTTTCCCCTCCGGTTCCATCTGCAGGACAACATCCCCGAATTCCTCGATGAAGCTGAGTGGCGGCAACTCGTGCGCGACGCGCTTGCCCGGTGGAACGCAGTCCAAACCGCCGAGGTCGAGCTGATCCTGGAGCCGGGGCTCGTCCCGCCGGCGATGACCGAAAACGGAGCGGACATTCATGACGCAATGTTCACGATCGGCTGGCGTCCGCCAGGTGGGCTGGGATTGACCGGTCAGGCCGTGGTGCACGGGGAGTGGTGGACGCGCCGCCTGACCAGTTGTGACATTGTGATGGGCAACACTTTCCAGACATGGATCGACAACGGGACAGAACGGGCATCCGTCATGGAGACGCTCGTCTACATCCTGCTCCACGAGATGGGTCACTGCCTCGGGCTCGAACACACGGAACCGCATCCGGTGCCGCGCTTCTTCTTCAGCGAGGACCTGGCGAACCGGACCGGCGTCCCCGCGTCGCGATTCGGGCCGGATACCGTCATGTCTTACACCCAGGCTTTCCCGGTCGAGCTATCGGCGGATGACGCGGTCGGCGTCTCCCTCCTCTACCCGTCGCCGGGTTATCTTGAGCGCAGGGGATCGGTTTCCGGACGGTTGCTCCTCGATGCCGATCCGGTGTCCTTCGCCTACGTGCAGGCCGTGTATCCGGGGTCCCGCCCCCATATGGGGCCCGGCGTCTTCGCGGACGCCGACGGGGCCTTCCGGTTGGAGGGGCTCGATCCGGGACCGCTCCTGCTGTGGGTGCACCCGATTCTGCTCCAGGGCCCGAACGCCCATCCTTATATGCTGGATCACGCGCGGGAGGAGGGCGTGCTGAATGTTCTCGACCAGTGGCAGTGGGTCCGGGTGGAGGAAGGCACGACCATCAGTCTGCCTCCGTTCCACCTCGTATCCGGCCGTCCCCGCTGAGCGCGGATGAGCGCCGGCGTGAGCGGTAAGGAAACTGGAGTCCGGTACGCCGCCCTGGCCCTTGCCGGAGCGCTGGCGATCGCGGGATGCGGTGGGGACGGCTCACCCGCGGCGCCCGCCTCGCCGCCGCCTCCTCCGCCGGCTACTCCCCAGCCTCCTCCGCCGGCTGCTCCGACCGTGACCCGGATCGGGTTCGTGGACGAGAGTGCGGTCCTTGTAGAGGGAGGAAGCGTCCGGGCGCTGGTCATGGCGGAGGGGAGACCCCTGCTCCCCGAGCACGGGCCTTTGGAGGAAAAGCTCGCACTCCGCGCCGACGCCCCCGGGGACCGGCTGGTCTGGACGAGCACCTCCCGAGCGCTGGGGATCCATGCCTTCGAGATCGAGTCGCCGCCGGGCGGGCATCCAGTCCACCCGCAACCCAGGACTCTCCACCTGGTGGAGACGGACGGCGGGTTGCCGCCGGGAATCGCACTGGATCCCGACCGGACGGTGTTCCGGGTCACAGTACGGAACCTGGAGCCCGAAGACTGTTCCGATCTGACGCTGACCGCCTCTCGGGTCAGGAGTCACGCACGGCGCGACCAGTGGGGGTCCAACGGGCTTCGATCCCGGGGAACGGCTGAGGTCCGATTCCAGGGACCGTCGCGCGCCGCGCTGCGCATCGCGATGCCGTATTTCGGGCCCTACGAAGGCTCCGCACTCGCGGTGCTGAACCCGACGAGCCTGCCCTACCAGCCGGTCGGCGGCGGTGGGCATCGCCAGGCGGTCTCCGTGAACTGGTTCAATCAACTGGAACTGACGGCGTTTCTTCCTGGTTGCGAAGAGGTTCCGCTCCGGGAATGAGGGAAGTCGGCGGGCCGCACGTGTGCCTATCCCTCACTGGTGGCCGTTCTCGAAAACCGTTAGTGCCGTTGCGATTGACTCGCGTCCCCGCGAGTCTCACTCTCCCTCTTCGGGCGGCGAGTGGGGCTGCGAGCGCTTCCGTTTCCGCTGGAAATGGAGAAGATAGGCTCCGCGCTGCCGGCGGTCAGGCATACCCCCTTCGAGAAGGGTTCCCTGCCGGTGCCCGACTCTTGTAGCTGTCCAGGCCGAGGAGGCTGACGGAACATCATGACCCATCCGACACATCGTCTTGCGCTTTGTCCGGCGAACGCATTCGCTCGAGCTCTCGGGCTCGTCCTGGTGGCCGCGGCGCCCGGGTTGGCGGCCCCTTCCGCCGCGGCACAGTTGCCTCAGGATCCACCGGTCATTCACTTCGTGGCCTCCGGCGAGTACGCGTTCTCCGCCGCGCGCATCACCGTGGACGTTCGGCTCGAGCAGGGTGGGCGGCTGAGCGTCACCCTCACGTCTCCCTCCGGAGTCAGCGAGACCCTCTCGATGGACCGCGACGAAAAGCGCCATTCGTGGACGGGCCAACTGGACGAGGCCGGCACCTGGCGGGCAGAAGCCACGGTGAGCGGAGTGGACTCCCCGCAGTCGGCAAGCGCCACCGTTTCCCTCGACGAGGGTGCGCCAACCTGCTCGCTGACGATCAGTGCGCCCGAGCAGGAGACCCACTATCTCACCGCCGAGCTCGTGGTGAACAGTTGCGGCGCCAGCGCGGTGACCGGCGACATCGCGACCCGCTACATCACTGTTCTCCAGGACGGGGTGCAGATCTCGACCCTTGACGCCAGCGACCAATGCGAACGCCGGTTCATCCTCCCGGGGGACGGGGACTACGAGGCCACTGTGAGCGTCGCGGATGATCGAGGCGTCACCGCTACCTGCAGCAGCGCCGACGTTGGCGTTGACGCTCTCCACGCGCGTATGTGGCCTACGCTGGATCTGGGCGGCGGCCTTTACCGCGCGATGCGTCCCGACACCGCGTCCGACCCGTCCAGCCTGCTGGCTGGCGGCGCGGGTGCGCTCACGATCGCGCACCAGCCGACCGCAGCGCGGACCCGCACGCTCATGTTGCGCGTGGCCGCCGGGCTCGGCCACAACCGCTGGGGGGGATCGTCGATTGACGTGGTCCTCACCCAACAGACCGAGGGAGGGTTCTTCGGGGCCGGCGCCGGGCTGTGGGCACCTGGCGACCCGGACATCATGGACGCCGGAGTCTTCGCCACCGCGGGGTTCAACCTGCCCACCTACTACCAGGCCGGCCGGACACAGATCTTTACCGAGTTGCGCCTGTTCGCCAGGCAGATTACGGAGGCACAGGACAACTTCGCCGGGGTGGTGGGCATCCGGTTCAACCTCCGGCCCACCCACAAGCTCCGTGCGCGGTAGCGAACAGGTGCCGGCGGGTCCAACCGGCTGATCGTTGCGGTAGCTGTGCCCGTTCTCCTGCGTCTGGTAGAGCGCTCCCGACTCGCATCCCGGGGCGTCTGGAACTCTCGAACCGAGAGCAAGACGGATCCCGCTCCTGCGAGTAACTTGCCCTCCCCGGGACCACCCTCGGGGCCACCTTTGCAGTAGCGGAAGTGAACACCCATTCAGTCGCTTGTCGCGGTTCGTGCTGTTAGGGTCATGCATTGGTGTTGCTGCGGTGCATAGGACAGCACACCGGGGTGCTGGATCCCTCTTGCGCGCTGACCCGTCGCTGGCGGTTCCAACGGGTCGCGAGGTCCCCGTCAGCGGCATCCAGGGGATGCCAACAACCCGTTCCTTAGCCGAGGCCGGACCGCCATGACAACGCTGGTCGTCCCCTATCACTGCGACGGTGGCGCGGATCACGTGGGCGTAGCGCTCGGGCTCCGGCAGGCCGGTACCGAATGGATCGGTGACTGTCCCGCGTGTGAGGGTGCTGAGGCCCTCGCAATCAGGCCGTCCCGCGATGACCGCCCTGCGCACGTCCTTTGTGTCTGCCGGGGAGCGTGCGTGGACGCGACGGCTTTGCGCGCCGCCCTTGTCAGGATTCTCGGTCCGGAGTCTCGCGCCCTCCCGCCGAGGAACACCCGGACGGCTGGCGACCCCTTGAACTTCGGTGTGGGGCTTCCCCGCAAGCGCGAGTGAGCCGGGTCTCAGCGGGAGCCCCCCGTCACGACCACAACTGCGCCAGAGCCGCTAGTTAGGTGCGCTGCCCGGTGACCCGGGCCCGAACTCGCGGACGGTGCCTCGGGGGCAGCCTCACGGCCCGACGTATTCCCCCCAGGCGTCCATCACCGGCCTTCACTCGTCGAACAGCAGGTCCGTCCGCCGATAGGCGCCTTCGACGCCCTGGACGGCATGGGCCCGCGCGGCCTCTGCCAGTATCGGCGCGTTCCACCACCGAGATCCGAGTCCGTACCCGCTTGGCCGTCTCCCGCTTCTCGTTCCTCCGCTGCGATCGCATTCCAAACCAATGATTTGCCGTCGTCTTATACGTGATCCCCGAAATTGAATATCACTTCTGGCATCATGGCCGCGACAGGCCGGCAGCCCCGAGCCGAAGGGGGTAGCCCGGTAAGCGTTCGGTCGAGCCGGTATGAGGGTTGGATCTAGCGGTTGAGGATGGCCTTCCAGTTCCTGCGCAGAGGCCGGAGCCAGATGTCCTTTTTGGGCTTGTCGTAGCGTTTTTGTGTGTCATAG